>ERZ1370068.1680-contig-11599_pt1 | contig 21759 bp, 19 predicted proteins | sample MGYA00561227_ERZ1370068 | MGnify/ENA primary metagenome ERZ1370068 (study PRJEB38410, sample SAMEA6850437) | metagenome | study: Metagenomic assessment of the ecological functions of the soil: analysis of the soil microbiota associated with the... | reverse complement strand
TGGGACATGGTGCCGTACGACGTGCAGCTGATCGGCGGCATCATGCTCCACGAGGGCAAGATCGCCGAGATGGCGACCGGCGAGGGCAAGACCCTCGTCGCGACGCTGCCGCTCTACCTGAACGCGCTGCACCGGGCGCGGCGTCCACCTCGTCACCGTCAACGACTACCTCGCCCGCCGCGACAGCGAGTGGATGGGCGAGATCTACACGCTCGCTCGGCCTCACCGTCGGCTGCATCCAGAACGCCGATGGACTCGCCGCAGCGCCGCGCAGCAGCTACGACGTGCGACATCACCTACGGCACCAACAACGAGTTCGGCTTCGACTACCTGCGCGACAACATGGCGCGTGCGTCCCGAGCACCAGCGTGCAGCGCGGCTTCGTCTACGCGATCGTCGACGAGGTGGACTCGGTCCTGATCGACGAGGCGCGCACGCCGCTCATCATCTCGGGGCCGGTCGAGCACAGCGATCAGGACTTCGACGAGCTGCAAGCCGCCGGTCGAGCGCCTGGTGCGGCGCAGACGCAGCTCGGTGAACGCAGACGCTCGCACGAGGCCGAGAAGCTGCTCGCGGACCGCGAAGCAGGAGTGACGAGGCCGGCGTCGCAGCTGTTCCAGGTCCAGCGCGCGCGCGCCCAAGCACAAGCGCTTCATGAAGCTGCTCGTCCGAGCAGCCGGGCTCGAAGAAGCTCATCACCGCGATCGAGCTCGAGTTCCTGCGCGACAAGCGCATGCACGAGATCGACGAGCGAGCTCTACTACGCGATCGACGAGAAGCGGCACGAACGTCGGACCTGCTCGAGAAGGGGCGCGGAGCATCTCGCCCGGACGATCCGAGCGAGTTCGTGGTGCCCGATCTCGCCGCGCAGCTCGCGCTGAATCGAGGGCACGAGGACGCTGACGCCGGCCGAGGCAGCGATCACGGAGCGCGACGCGATCTACGCGCCTACGCGGCCAGCGAACGAGCGCATCCACAACGTCCAGCAGCTGCTCAAGGCGTACGCGCTGTTCGAGAAGGACGTCGAGTACGTCGTGCAGGACGGCAAGGTGCTGCATCGTGGACGAGTTCACCGGCCGCCTCATGCCCGGCCGCCGCTACTCCGACGGCCTGCACCAGGCCATCGAGGCGAAGGAAGCGCGTGCAGGTCGAGGCGAGACCCAGACGCTCGCGACGATCACGCTGCAGAACTTCTTCCGCATCTACGACAAGCTCGCCGGCATGACCGGCACGGCCGAGACCGAGGCGCGCGAGTTCTGGGAGATCTACAAGCTCGACGTCGTCGGTGATCCCGCACCGACAAGGTGCATGGTGCGCACGGACCAGAACGACGTCGTGTTCCGCACCAAGCGCGAGAAGTACAACGGCCGTCATCGACGAGATCGTCGGAGTGTCACCGAACGCGGCCAGCCGGTGTCGTCGGGCACGGTGAGCGTCGAGGTGAGCGAGCTGCTCTGTCGCTGCATGCTCAAGCGGCGCGCGGCATCAAGCACATCGGTGCTCAACGCCGAAGTACCACCAGCGCGAGGCCGAGATCGTCGGCCGAGGCCGGCAACGCGGCGTGGTGACGATCGCGACCAACACGGCCGGCCGCGCACCGACATCAAGCTCGGCGCGCGCCGAGGTGGTGGCTCGGCGGCTGCACATCCGGCACCGAGCGCCACGAGGTCGCGCCGCATCGATCGCCAGCTTCGCGGGCTGCCCGGCCGCCAGGGCGATCCCGGCTCGTCGCGCTTCTACCTCTCGCTCGAGGACGACTCATGCGTCTGTCTGGAGCGAGCATCTCGTAGCGCATGGGGTCGAGATGCCGCCACAACGCATTGAGGCAAACCGCCGTTATATCGCCGTGACCATCCACACATCACGAATAACACGCAGCACATCAGACTTCAGCCGGGACGACACCACCATGTCCCACAGATCGGGATGCCGACGACCTCCACGACTGCGCCGCACAGCCGGCGGCACGTCCTGACCAGCGCGTACGCCACGGGGAGCAGCTCGGTCAGGGTGTCTTGCTCGATCGTCTTGCGCTCGGCGGCGTCGGTGACGCCCTCGAGCGCGGAAATCATTCGAGCCCGGAATTCGGCAGTTTTCTCCGGCGGGGCCTCGTCCGACAGGCCGCGGACGGCCTCTTCGAACTGGCTGATCTCTTCGACGATCGGGGTGACGCGCGACGTCGCGGTCGTGTTTCGAGCCGAAGATCGACTTGAGCAGGCTTTCAAACATCGCAGGCCAGATTAGTGGACGTGTCAAGGCGAGCTTGAAAACGCCCGGACATCGCGTCGCGCGACCGGTTACACGACACAACGCGACGGCCCGAGACGAACGCGTCTCGGGCCGCGTGAACTCCAGGCGGATCCGTCAATTCACGCGAACGACATGGGCCGCTTCGGCCCCACGCTCGCCTCGTTCTGATGTCGAACTCGACCTGCTCACCCTCATGGAGGGTCCTGAAACCACTGCCTTCGATCGACGAGTGATGCACGAACACGTCCGATGCACCCTCGCTCGCGATGAAACCGTAGCCCCCTTCTGGTCATTGAACCACTTGACGGTGCCACGGGCCATGGAACGTCCTCCTGTGTGGCCGTAGAAGTACCACGAGCCCGGAGTCGGAATTAGGTTCGTCCTCCGGGCGCGAGCGGTCAAGCGAGGATCGTGAGCCCGCCCTCCCCGGGGGGCGACATTTTCCAATTCTCTGAAGGCCCGGCTGGCGTCATCGCGAGGCCGCCCCGCGCGCCGCGCGTGACGCGCGCTCGGACCACGACCGCCGCCGTCTCGAGCGCCTCGGCATGGTCCGGATCGTAAGCTGGAGCACGATCGCGATCTGCTCCCTGCGCCTGAGCGGCCTGGCCGAGATGGTCCGAGCGCCTGCGCCAGCGCGACGCGCGCCGCGTGGAAGTTCGAGCTCGGCTGAGCGCACGCCCGAGCGCCAGGACCGCATCGTCCCAGTGCCCGAGGTGCAGCTCGACCTTGCCGGAGCAGGAAATGGAGATCGGGATAGGCCTCGTGCCGCGGCACCACTGGCGCAGCACGTCCGCGGCGCGCGCGTCCTCGCCCTGCTCGACCAGGGTGTGGAAGCGGCGTAACTCCTCTTCCAGGTGCGCGTCGTCGAGCCCCGAGCGAGCGCCTCAGCAGCGACTCGGCGCCGTCCCAGTCCGCGCGCTCCAAACTCTGAATGCCCTGCTGAAACGTGTTCGAGTCGTCGATCGGGTGCTCGCTCGACAGCAGGCGCAGCGCGGCCAGCGATTCGCCGACACAGCCCTTCGCGCGCGTCGAGCAGCGCGCGCTCGACGCGGGCCGCGAGGTAGCGCGGGTTGAGCCTCAGCGCGGCATCCAGCGAGCGGCGCGCCTGCGGCGCGCTGGTGTCGTATCAGCACGCACGCGCGGCGGAAGTGGAGGTCGGCGTATCGCGGTCTCAAGTCGATCGCGATCTGGAGCGCGCGCTCCGCCGCGCCCCAGTCGCCCATCCGCTCCGACACGCGCGCGACCTCGTTGAGCACGTGCGGCCGCGGCGGTGGCGTGGGCCTCGCGGTCGGTGGACTCGACGAGCCCGCGCTCCACGGCCTGCAGCGCCTCGACCGGCCGCTCCTCGCGCGCCAGGCGCATCGCGACGTCGAAGATGGTTTCGGGGATTTCCGCGGGACGAGGCTCACGAGCCGCCTCCGAGCAGCTTCATCGAGTATCCGGCGAACAGGGTCATGCCGGGTTGTCGTCCAGGGTATCGGCAGAGCTCGACAAGACTTGCGACCAACGCTCCCGATCGGGGGATCTCCCACCGGAGCCCGCCGAACACGACGACGTAGCCCGCCCACAGCGGGAGGCGACCCGCCAGCCCCGCGGCATAGCCCTCGAGGCTCTTGGTGAAGAAGCGCGTGCGCCCGTAGGCCCGGCCGGCGAGCGGCGAGCGCGTCGCCGAGCACGGTGAAGCCCAAGGCGGCGGCGGCGACGGGCTGGGGAAAGATCTCGACCGCGAGCAGCGCCGCGATCAACAGATAGTCGAGCCGAGCAGGCTGAACTGCTCGCGGTCGCGGATCAGCTCGCCGAAGAACTGGCGGAACCAGCGGCGGAATCGATCCTCGTGAGGCGCGCGCCAACTCGAGCACGATCGACGCGACGACGAGCGCAATGAGCAGCATCTTCCGCCATTGCGCGTGCCCGCGCGGCCACGGCAGCCACTCGTGGGAGAGCAGGCCGAGCGGCAGTGATCAGGAACCCCGAGATGGATCGCCTTACGCTGCGCCTCGCTGATCCAGCGCTTGCTTCGCGCAAAGCGGCTCGAAACGGATCGGGCACGCTCGCCGGCTCGGGCGTCATGACGGCATCATACCAGCGGTGCTCGGCGCCGGCGTCGCGGCCGGACGCGCAGGCGTGGCTCGCGGTGTACGCCTGCCGCGTCGCCACAGGATGCGCTTCACTGTAGTCGCGGGTCTCGTACTTGCCGAGCACCGCCGCACTAGCGCGCGCGCCGCCCTACGCGCGCATCTCGGCGGCGTGCTCGGGGAGCGCGTTGGGGCCTTCCGGCGTTGTAGGCGGCGAGGGCACCCATCGACGCGGCCGTCGGTGCGCGTCAGCAGCCAGCGCACGTACGCGACGCACGCCGTAACGCAGGCTGAGCCTGGGATCCATGAGCGATGCCTTCGGACGGCGCCGGCTCGGCGCAGCCCTGGCGCGCAACGCCGGTCGCGGTCGATCGCTTCATCTGGTAGAGACCGAGCGCGCTCGCTGCGCGACCGCGCGTTCGACATCGAAGCGGTCTCCTCTGCCATGCGTGATCGCGCGGAGGAGCGAGCGATCGAGCGGGTCGTGGGCCCACGACTCCGGCCACGGCACATATAAGGAGTCGAACGCCGCCGGCGGGTAGGCCCACACCGCGGTCTCCCCACGCCACTTCGGACGCTGCTCGAGCGCACGCGCGTCGAACGCGCGCTGGGCCAACCGGTAATCGACCGGGGTCTTCCCCCGCCGCGTAGGCCAGCTGCGCGCCCCCGAGCAGGGCCTCGCGCGGTCGTCGCCGAGCCACGGTCGGCGTCGCCGAGCGATCGGCGCTCCAGCGTTGGAGGATCAGCATCGCCTCGTCGGTCGTGCCGAGCCCGAGCAGATCGCGCACGAGCCCGAGCGTCGCGCACGCCGGAGTCCGAGCCGCACGCCGGCGGCGTGACGTCTCCACGCCTCCATCCCCGCACGCCGAGCGTCTCGCGCGCGGCGGTGCGGTAGAACGTGAAGCCGGACGTGCCGCGCGATGTCGGCCAGCGCCCGGTCGGCGTCGTCGCGCGCGGCCCGCGCTGGATCACGGCGCGCCAGAACTCGATCCCCTCACCACTCCGTCCGTGCGCCACGTCCGAGGCACGCCTGCGCGAGGCGGCCGTCGGCGAACGACAGCAGTCCGCGCGCAGCGCCGCGTCGCTTCGGCGCCGGGCCGCCGAGCCGCACGACCTGCGAGGTACGTCGCAGGCGCGTGCGCTTGCACGCGCTGCTTCAGTCTTCCAGCTTCGAGCGCCTTCTACATCGCGCTTCCGCGCACGGCCGGAGTCGGCGTCGGCGGCGTTCGCGGCGTCGTAGGCCTTGAAGGCTTCCGACGTGCGGTCGGCGTCGCGCAGCAACCGCGCCCGCTCGAGCGCGTGCACGCGGCGCGCGTGCGCGTCCGGCGCTGCGCCGCTGCCGCGGCGCGCGCCTGCCGGAGGCCGGGGTCGGTGCGGCGCAGCGCGCGCAGGATCTCGGCGAGACGAAGCTCGATTCTCCATCGCCGCTCGCTCGGCGCGCCTCGGCGCCGCCTCGCGCAGCCGCCGCCGCCGAGTCCCGATCGCTGCGGAACGCGTCGACCTCGGCGCAGGCTTCCTGATCGGCCGACGTCAGCGACTCGCCCCGCGTCGCGAGCTGCGTCTCGAGCAGGCTCACGCCTGCGCCGCCGGCGGCAGGGCCGGATAGCGCAGCACGAGCTGCCGCGCAAGGTCGATCGCCTGCGCCGTGTCACCGAGCAGGACGCGCGTGCCGCGCGCCGCGCGCAGCCACGCCGCGCGCTCCGGCATCGGGCCACGACGTCCGGTCGGCGTCGGCGAGCACGGCCTCGGCGCGCGCCGCCTCACCGCGCGCCAGGGCGGATCGGCGCGCTGCCTCACCGCCTCCCAATCCCACGGGCTGCCGAGCGAGGCGAGCCGGGCGAGCAGCGTGTCCGCCGCCGAGCGTGTCGCCACGCGCGAGCGACATCGCGCCGCGCGGGCAGGCCCGCAGCGCCAACCGAGGCTGAGATGCCGCCCACGTCCATGCGGCCAGGCTGTCGCGCGCGCGCGAGGCGCTCGGCCAGCGCGCGGGCGGCGTCGCTCAACGTGTCGGGTGCTCCGCTCCACACGACGGCGCGCGACGAATCGGCGCGCGGCGCGCCGAGTACGGGACGCCACACGAGCGGGGTGGGCGGCGGCGCCCCGCATAACACGGTTGGACCGCGGACGGCGTCCCTACGGGAAGCGGCGCGTGCGACGCCCGCAGCCGGCGAGGAGCGGCGCCGAGGCGACGATCGCCGGCAGAACGCTTCGCCACCGCGACCGCCCGTGCGCGAGCCGTCCGCGCGGCCCGCACGCGTCGATCCGGCTTGCCGATCCCGCCGCGCTCACTCCCACCTCGATCGTCGCGGGCGGCTTGCTCGTGCAGTCGTAGACGACGCGGTTCACGCCGCGCACCTCGTTGGCGATGCGGCTGGCGACGCGGCTCCAGCAGGCTCGCGGGCAGCCGCGTCCAGTCGGCGGTCATGCCGTCCGAGCTGTCGACCGCGCGCAGCGCGATGACCTTCTCGTACGAGCGCTCGTCGCCCTTCACACCGACCGTCGTGCACCGGCAGCAGCACGGCGAAGGCCTGCCAGGTGCGGTGGTACCACTTCGCGCGCCGCAGCTCCTCGATGAAGATCGCGTCCGCCTGGCGCGCAGCACATCGAGGTCGCGCTCGTTGACCGCACCGAGCGTGCGCACCGCGAGGCCCGGCCCCGGGAACGGATGCCGGTCGACCGAGTGATCGGGCAGCCCCAGCTCGCGACCGAGCGCTCGCACCTCGTCCTTGAACAGCCAGCGCAGCGGCTCAACGAGCTTGAGTCGCATGTGCGCCGGCAGGCCGCCGACGTTGTGGTGCGTCTTGATGACTTGCGCGCCGCATCCGGCCGACGCGCTCTCGATCACGTCGGGGTACAGCGTGCCTTGCGCGAGGAATTCGATCGGGCCGTGCTTCCGCGCCTCGTCCTCGAACACCGCGATGAATTCGGCGCCGATGATCTTGCGCTTGCGCTCGGGATCGACGACACCCTCGAGTCGCTCGAGGAAGCGCCGGCGCGCGTCGACGACCACGACGCTGAGCCCGCGCTTGGCGCCGAGCTCGTAGGCGACCTCCTCGGCCTCGCCCTCGCGCAGCAGCCCGTGGTCGACGAGCACGCACACGAGGCGATCGCCGATCGCGCGATGACAAAGCGTCGCGACGACGGTGCTGTCGACGCCGCCCGACAGCCCGCACAGCACGTGCCCTCGCCCACCTGCTCGCGGATCGCCGCGACGGTCGAGCGCAGGAACTCGGACATGCTCCAGCCGCCCTTGAGCCGCGCCACCTTGTAGAGGAAGTTGCGCAGCACCTGTTTACCGTACGGCGTGTGCGCCACCTCGGGGTGGAACTGGATCAGGTGGTAGGGCCGGTCGGCGTGGCGCGCGGCGGCGAACGCGCAGTTCGACGTGTGCGCGATCTTGACCCAGCCGTCGGGCAGCGCCTGCACCTCGTCGCCGTGGCTCATCCACGCGCGGAAGCGCTTGGGCACGCCGTCGAACAACGGCGAGGCGGCGTCGCGCACGAACGTGGCGTGGCCGTACTCGGCGCGAGCGGCCTTGGCCACCGTGCCGCCGAGCAGGTGCATCGTGGCCTGGAATCCATAGCAGATGCCGAGCGTCGGGAGCCTGAGCCGAAGATTCCGCGTCCGGGAGCGGCGCCTCGGCGCGGTAGCCGCTCGCGGGCGAGCCGCCAAGGATCAGGGCACTCGGGCGCTTCGCCGTGATCTCGGCGAGCGGCGTGTTGCCCGGCACGATCTCGAGAACACGCCCAGCTCGCGCACGCGCGCGCGCGATGAGCTGCGTGTACTGGGAGCCGAAGTCGAGGATCAGCACGCGCTCGGTCGCAGTCGCCGCGCGCGGGCGCCCGGGGCCGGGTCCCCGGGACGTGTTCCGCCGCGCCGCCGTTCCGCGGCCGGATTGCCTTCCGGGATTCCGGCCTCGAGACGCGCGAACGAGGAGTCCGGCGCGACGGGCGAGCGACGCTACCGGCCGGGCTCAATGTCGGAACACCCTGCGGCCGGTGAAGCTCATCGCGAGGCCGTGGCGATCGCACGCCTCGATCACCTCGGCGTCGCGCATCGAGCCACCGGGCTGGACGATCGCCGAAATGCTCGCCGCGGCGGCGTGCTCGATGTTGTCGGCGAACGGGAAGAACGCATCGCTTGCCAGCACGGCGCCGCGCAGATCGTGGCCCGGCGCGCCGCGCCTTCATGAGCGCCAGGTCGACGGCGTCGACGCGGCTCGTCTGCCCGGCGCCGAGCCCGATGAGCTGGGTGCCGCGCGCGAGCACGATCGCGTTCGAGCGCGCCACCGCGACCACCTCCCACGCGAACCGCAGCGCCTCGACCTCGGCCGCGGTCGGCCCGCGTCGCGTGACCGTCTTCCACGCCGGTGCCTCCTCGGCGATGTCGCGCTGCGCGAGCCACCATGGGCCGACGGCGCGCAGACCCCAGCGGTCCCCGGTCGCCACGTCCGCGCCGCCCAGGCGCACGACGCGCAGGTTCTTCTTGGACGCGAACGCCGCCTCCACCCCGGTCGCGAACTCCGGGGCCGCCACGCACTCGACGAATTGACTCGACAGCGCCTGCGCCGTCTCGGCGTCCAGCGTGCGGTTGAACGCGACGATCCCGCCGTACGCCGACAACGGATCCGACGCGAGCGCCTGCGCGTACGCCTCCGCCAGCGACGCGGCGCACGCCACGCCGCACGGCTGGTGGTGCTTCGACGATCACGCACGCCGGGGTCTCGAACCGCGCGGCGAGCGAGACGGCCGCCTCGAGGTCGAGGAGGTTGTTGTACGAGAGCTCCTTGCCTTCACGCCACGCCTCGAGCACGGCGGCGCGGCCGGCGGCGGCGTACAGCGCCGCCGCTTGGTGCGGGTTCTCGCCGTAGCGCAGCGCGCGCGCGCGCTCGAGCGCGGCGACGATCAGCGGGCGGCGCGTCGTCGCCCGCGCGGCGCGCCAGCTCGGCCGCGATCGCGGCGTCGTAGCGCGCGGTGTGCGCGAACGCCGCGGTCGCCCAGCGCCTGCCGCTGCTCGACCGGCACATCGCCCGCCCTGAGCGCCGACAGCACGCCCGCGTACTGCGCCGGATCGTGGATGACGATGACGTCGGCGTAGTTCTTGGCCGCGGCGCGCAGGAGCGCGACGCCGCCGATGTCGATCTCCTCGACCGCGCCCGCCTCGTCGAGTGCTTCGGCCCGTTGCTCGAACGGGTACAGCGTCACGCCGACGAGATCGATCGGCTCGATGCCGAGCGCCTTCAGCTGATCGAGATCGGAGGCGACGTCGCGCGCGCGCGAGGATCGGGCGCGTGCAGGTGCGGGTGCAGCGTCTTCACGCGCCCGCCCAGCATCTCGGCGAAACCGGTCCAGTCTTCGACCGGCGTCGCGCGCACGCCGGCGTGCTCGAGGTGCTTCGCCGTCCCTCCCGAGGCCAGGATGCGCGTGCCGCGCTCGACGAGCGCCGCGGCGAACTCGATCACGCCGGTCTTGTCCGACGAGGGACAGCAGCGCGGTGCGAGGCCAGCTCACCGGGCGCCACGTTCGCGGGCCGCGCCCGCGCGCCGCGGGCGGCGGCTCGAGCGCGGCACCCGGATCACCGCGACGCCCGGCCGTGAGCCGGCGCATCGCCTCGAGGTAGCACTCGTGCGTCTTGGCGACGATTTCGGCCGGCAGCGCGGGCGCCGGCGGCTCGTGGTTCCACCCGAACGATCGAGCCAGTCGCGCACGAACTGCTTGTCGAACGAGCAGCAGCCGGCCGGCCTCGTACTCGGTGCGGTCCCAGTAACGCGACGAATCCGGTGACAGCACCTCGTCGATCAGCGTGAGCGCTGAGTCGACGCGCCCGAACTCGAACTTGGTGTCGGCGAGCACGAGCCCGCGCGCCCACGCCCAGCTCCGCGCCTCTTCGTAGAGCGCGAGGCTGCGCAGGCGCAGCGCCTCGGCGGTGTCGCGTCCCACGCGCGCCGTCATCTCGTCGAACGAGATGTTCTGGTCGTGCCCGCTGTCCTCCTTGGTCGCCGGCGTGAAGATCGCGGGCTCGAGGCGCGAGCCGTCGTGCAGCCCGGCCGGCAGCGCGATGCCGCACACCTTGCCGTTCGCGCGGTACTCCTTCCAGCCCGAGCCGGTCAGGTAGCCGCGCACCACGCACTCGATGTCGACGCGCTCGGCGCGCCGCACGAGCTGGCTGCGCCCCGCGAGCAACGCCGCGTGCGCGCGGAACGGCGCCGGGTACTCGTGCGGATCCTCGGACACGAGGTGATGCGGCAAAGCACTCGTCAACGTGCGCATCCAGAACCCGGACAGCCGCGTGAGGATCGTGCCCTTGCCCGGAATCGGCGTCGGCAGCACGGCGTCGTACGCGGACAGGCGGTCGCTCGCGACCATCACGAGATGGTCCGGCCCCGCCTCGTAGACCGAGCGGACCTTGCCGCGCCGCCACGGCGTGAGGCCGGGAAGCACGATGTCGCCGACGCCGGGGCCGTCGCCGATCGTCGCGTCCATGGACGGGATGAGAGGAGTGGTCATCGTTCCGTTCCTCCGATCGCCCGCCTCGCGGCGGAATGGGCGTGGGCTCGGCGGCCGCTCTCGCGGTCTCGCCACATCGAAGTGTCGCGCGATCCACACCGGCAGCTCCGCGATCGCGCGGATCTGGTTCGGAACTTCGGGGCATAGTCGCCCCACGGATCGATCAGGACGAAATGGACCCCGCCGCGCGGGCGCCGCCTCGTCGATGCACAGGATATCGCCGACGAACAGGCGCGCCTCGCCGCGATCCCGAGCCGGTCGAGCGCGAGATCGAAGATGCGGCGATCCGGCTTCTCGACGCCGACGACGTGCGAGTCGATCACGAACTCGACGTCGTCGAGGAGATCGCAGTCGCGCAGGTGCATCGTGCACCGCCCGTCCGAGTTCGACACGACCGCGCGCCGCAAGCCCAAGCGCGTCGAGCCCGGCGAGCGCGTCGCGAATCCCTTCCATCGGACGCGTCCACAGACCGCGTCTCGCGCTGGGCGCGCCATGAAGCGCGCCGCGATCGCGGGCACGAGCGATGCGGGAACGCCGGCGGCCTCGAGCGATGCCGGCGAAGTAGGCGTCGGTGTCGCCCGTCGCGCCGAGCGGCGGCGACGGCAGATCGGGATGCGGCCGGCCCTTGCTCGCGTCGTAGCGGCGGCGTCCCGTGGTCTCGGCGCGGCGCAGCGCGCCGGCCGTGATCGGGTGCCCGAGCGACGTCACCGTCTCCGCCATCCACTCAGGTCGAGGCGGATCATCGTGCCGCCGGCGTCCAGCAGCACCGCCTCGATCACCGGACGCTCAGCCAACGTAGGCCTCCGCCGCGCGTGACGCGGTGGCGAGGCCTCACCGTGTCGCGCATCGCGCCGTCAAAAGCGCCGCACCGCCGCCGGGTAGAGTCGATGCTCGGCGGCGTGCACGCGCGCCGTCAGCATCTGCACGGTGTCATCGTCGAGCACCTCGACCGCCGCCTGCGCGACGATTGGCCCGGCGTCGACGTCGTCGTTCACGACGTGCACGGTGCAGCCCGTGACGCGCACGCCGAACGCGAGCGCCTGGGCGACCGCGTCGAGCCCCGGGAACGACGGCAACAGCGACGGGTGCAGGTTGAGGATGCGGTTCGGGAAGGCGGCGAGGAGCGGCGCGTGCAGGCGGCGCATGAAGCCGGCGAGCAGCAGCGCGTCGGCGCCGCGTCCGCGCAGCGCCTCGACCCACGGCCGCTCGTCCTCGATGCGCGTGCGGTAGCGCCCGACCGGGAGCACGACGAGCCTCGACACCGAGGCGGCGCGAGCGCTCGAGCGCCGGCGCGTCGGCACGATCGGTAGCGAGGAGCACGATCGAGCCGGCGGAATTCCTGGCGGCGCGAGGCCGCCACCAACGCCTCGAGTTGCTGCCCGCACCCGAGGCGAGAACGGCGAATGTGGGCGCGGAGGGCACGACGCAATCCAACAGCGGCGCGGAACGCGCGGCAAGTCGGCGCGGCGCATGCTTCGCGTGTCGCGAATCGACACTCGGCTCAGGGCCGCGGTCCCTCCCGTGGCGCACGCAACGGGCCACCGGGAGCACGCGTCGCGAGCGCGTGAGGATCACGCCAGTCGACGAGGCGCGCGCTGGCGTCGTCCAGCTCGAACCAGCGCGCGCCGTCCATGTCGGTGCGCTCGATGCGGGCACCCACCGCGAGCAGACGCGCGAGGGTTGCCGGATGCGGATGGCCGAAGGCGTTGCGGCGCCCGCACGAGATCACCGCCACGCGCGGCGCGACGCGCTCGAGGCAACCGAGCCGCTCGACGATCGCGATCCGTGATGCGCTACCTTGAGGATCGCGACCGGCGGCTTCACCTCGAGACAATGCTCGACCAGGCTGTCGACGTCGGCGAGTAGGATCGCCCGCGCCGACCCTCTCCTACCTCGAGCACCAACCCGCCGGCGTTGTCGTCTCGCGAGCGCGATCTCGTCGCCCACGCCGATCGCGCTCGGTGGCGGCTACAGCGCCCGAACAACGGGCGCGACGTGCAGGTGTCTCGCCGCGCGCGACGGCGCGGGCGTGGAAGCGCCCGGCGGCGCCGGGGCGTCCGGGTCGCGTGGAACGGCGCGAGCAGACACCGCACGCGTAGCTCGCGACCACGGCATCCGGAACCGCCCGTGTGATCGCTGTCGTCGTGCGTGAGCACGACGCCTTCGAGAAGCGCGCACGCCGGCCCATCGAAAGAACGGCGACGACCGCGCGCTCGCCCGCGTCGCCATAACGCGTGCGCGGCCCGGCGTCGATCAACCACCAACCGTCGCGGAACCCGAGCGCGATCGCGTCGCCCTGCCCGACGTCGAGGGCGACGAGCCACCATCGTCCCGGCGGCGCGAGCTCGGGCGGTGCGAGCGCCATCACCAACGCGATGGCGCTGGCAGCAGCCGCCGAACAGCGCGGCGCCGACGCGGCCGCGAGAGGCGGGACGCGCGCGCTCGTCGACGGCGCGCGGCGGCGCGCGATGCGATCGCGAGCAGCGCCGCGCCCACGCCGGCGAGCACGACCGTGATCGGCTCGTGTCCCGCCGACCATCCTGCGCCCGGCAGACGCGCCGCGGCCTCGGCGATCGCGCGCAGCGCGAGGCCGAGCGCCTCGCTGGCGCGGAACCACAGAGCGCCCGCGCCCGGCACCGCGAGATCGCACACGATCGCGACCCACGATGTCGTGAGCAGGAGCCCGCGGTCGGCACCGCGGCGAGGTTCGAGAGCGGTGCGATCCACGACACGGCGTGGAAGCTCGCGAGCAGGAGCGGCAACGCCACGATCTGCGCCGCGGTGGTGACGAGCGCCGAGCGGAGCACGGGCGCCAGGGGACCCTCGGGCGGCTTCGAACGCGTGCCCGATCGTCACCAGGCCGAGCGTCGCCGCACAGGACAGCTGAAAGCCCACGTCGGAAGACCAGCCGGGCGCACAGACGAGCAGCGCCGCCGCGCTCACGGCCAGCGCCTGGATCGGATCGAGCGCCCTCCCGCCGAGCGCCGCCCCCGCGATCCAGCGCCTCGGTCGCGGCGGCGCGCGCGCCAGCGACGGGATCGGGCCGGCGAGCCCCACATAGATGAGGGCGCAGGCCATGCCGGCCATGGCCCGTGCCCTGAGCCCGCGCCCGAGCAGCGCCGCCAGACCGCGCGCCACGCCCGCGAGCCACGTGACGTGGAGCCCGGACAATGCGAGCAGGTGGATGAGCCCCGCGTCGCGCAGCTCCGCGTCGAGCGCACTCGAGACGTCGCTGCGATCGCCCAGGACGAGCGGCTCGACCAGCTCACGCGTCGGCGCGTCGATGCGCTGCGTGATGCGGCGCTCGATCGCCGAGCGCCATCGCGACACCGTCGCCGCCGTCCACGCCGACATGCCGCGCGCCGGCTCGACCGATGCGACCCGCGCGGTGCCGCTCGCCAGGATCGCACCGGCGTTCGCGGCGGCGTGGGCGTCGAAGCCACCGGGATTGCGCGGTGGCCCCGGCCGGTCGAGCCGCGCGAGCCCGCGCACGCGATCGCCCCAGCGCACGCGTTCGATGCCCGCGAGGCGGAGGCGCAGTCGCGAACGCGCCGGAAGCGGCGGGCTCGCGGACTCGACCTCGAGGCACACGGTGGCCTCGCCCGTCGCGACCGAAGGCGGTCCAACGACGCGGCCCTGGAAGCGCACCAGCCTGTCGGCATCGGCGGGGAGCGACCGCCGCGCGCACTCGAGCGCGCCTGTGTGCGCCGCCGATCGCGCCGCGCCGCAGGCGGCGAGCGCGGCCAGCATGAGCACCGTCCCGGTGCGCGGCGGCGCAAGCGGCGAGCGCCGCGCACGCGATCCCGAACACCAGCGCGCACACGACCGCGACGGCGCCGAGGGATCCACCGGCGCACAGTCCCGCCCACACGGCGGCCGCGGCGGGAACGCAGCATCGTCCGCCCATCGGCGGACGTCAGGATCGAGGAACGTGCCAGCGCGCGGCGCGGCACCGGCTCAACGCTTCGCCGTCGTGAGGAGGTGCGGCCCCGACTACCTCGTGCTCACCGGCGACGACGACGACGACGGGGCGACCGTCGCGGCCACGGGCTTGGCCGCTTGGCGCGCCGCGCCGGGTTCTGGACCTCGGTGAAGAACTCTTCGCCCGTCGCGGTCAGCGCGCTCACGTAGTAGGTCGCGACGCCGTCGTTGCCGAGCGCCGCGGTCGGGAATACCACCACGCCGACCATGCCGCCGGCGTTTGCGAGCGTCGTCATCGCGTAGCGGCGCCACAGCGCGTCCGTCCCCTTCACGTGCAACCACATCTCCCGCACGTCGGCGGCATCGACGCCTGGAGCGCGGCCGACACCGTGGTCGGCCTATCGCGCGGGATCGCACCCGGCGGCAGGTCGAGGCGAACGCGCGGCACCTCGACACCGGCGCCGAACGAGAACGTCGCGAAGCGCTGGTTGCCGCCCGGCAGGTCGATGACCTGCACGATGCTCTCCTCGCCGCGATAGATCGCGCGCACGCTGTGCGGCCCGCGCTGGAGCTCGAGGCTCAGCGGCGTCGTTCCGCGTTTGTCGCCGTCCACGATCACGACCGCGCCCTTCAGCTCCTGCGTGCCCTCTTCCCCACTGCAGTTCGCGCGCACCTCGAGCACGCCGGTGCCGGGCAGATCGAACGGACGCGCCAGCACCTCGGCGGTGCCGCGCACCGGAATGCGCACGGTCTGCGACCACGACGGTTGGCCGGCCGAGCTGAACTCGACGTCGTGGGCGCCGGGCGAGAGATCCGGGATCTGGAGCGGCGCGTAGCCGAGCGGCGTGCCGTCGACGCTGACCGCGACCGGCGGCGACAGGTCCGGCACGCGAATCGACAATGCACCGGCGAGCGGCGCGTCGAGAGCGACGTGCTCGCCGCGCGCGCCTTCCACGGTGAACTCGGTGCTGCCGAATTCCGGAATGCTGATTTGAATCCGGTGGGGTCCGGGCTTGAGCTCGACGTCCGCCGGCGAGCGGATGCCGGTCGGCTTGCCGTCGAGCGCGATGAACGCACCGGCCGGGTCGCTGGTCACGCGCACGGTGAAGATCGGCCCGCCCAATCCGACGCTGCGCGCAGCAAGCCCGACGACTGCGCGTGGTGGACCACCGGGCGCTTCGAGTTCTGATGCGTTCCCACCCACCATCCGATCGCGAACAGCCCAAGCACGGTGACCGCCCACGGCAGATACGGCAGGTACGGCGTGAAGTCGAAGTTCTGCCACTTCGGCTCGCGGAAGATCGGCCACTGCGGGCGGCGAACCGTGCGCGTGCGCGCCACGGCGACCGGATCGTCGTCCGGCTCGGGCGCGAAGTCGGCCGACTGGAGTCTCGCTTTCGGGCGACCACGGCTGATCGGGAACGATCGGCCCCATCGCGAAATCGTCCGACGCGCGGGCGCTCGCGTGGGTCTCGAGAGCGGCAGGCGCTTCCTCCGCCGCAGGTTCGATCGACGCCTCGGCCGCGTCCTCGTACGCGATGGGGGCTGGTGAATCTCGTCCTCGATCTCGAACACCTTGGGGCGTCGTCTTCCCGTCTTCCGAGAGCGCGGCGCGCGGGCAGGGACGCACCGGTTCATCCGGCTCCACCCGCGGCTCACGCGCGATCGGGTCGGGCGCGAGGTTGTGCGAGATGATGCTGGGATCTCTCTTCGGCGACCCTGCGCCGATCGACGTGACCATCGACACCCAATCGTTGGGGCGCTGCTTCTGCCCGCTGGCCGGCCGTTCGGGTACCGGCCGCGACGGCATCGGCGGCCGCTTCATCTCGCCGGACGAACGGGACTCGCGCACGTGGTCGCTCAGCGAATCGAGCTCGAGCTCGTCTCCGGCTTCTTCGTCGCCTGCCTCATCGTCGTCGTCGGCGTCGTCGTCTTCGTCTTCATCATCGTGATCGCCGGCGGCCTCGAGCTCGTCGGCATCCTCGTCGTCCTCCGATTCATCCTCGTCCGCGGGCATGGACTCGTACCGCGGCTCGTCGTCGTCCTCGGACTCGTCGCTCCACGGCTTGGCCGTGCGCGGTTCTTCCCTTACCGGCGTGGGCGTCGCGGCCGCCGGCGGCGCGGTACCGCCGGGGAATCTGGGGATCGCGAACACTTCGCCGCGCAGATCCTCGATCGGCGTGGGTTGATCTTGGGCTCGCGCGACCAGTCCCGCTCGCCGATGGCCTCGAGCTCGGAGCTCCTCCTGACACCGAGCGGGCGGGCGTCGGAGGTGTCATCGTCGTCATCGTCCAGATCGAGCGTGTCCGGCGTCGAGGTCGTTCGGAGTCCAGCACCTCGAGCGAATCGCCAGCGTCCTCGCCCTCGTGTTTGGTCGCGTAGATCCTCGTTGAGACGGACTCCATCGAGGAGCACGAGATCGAGATCGCCGACGCGACGGGTGCTCGCCGGTGGCGGCGGCACGGGGGCGGCGTCGCGGATGCCGGCGTGGTCGCTCTCGTTCTGCTTGTGCGGCTTGGGCGGCGCCTTCGCCTGCGACGGGGGCAGCGAGGGCTCGCTCGGCTTCGCGGGGTCAGCGGGGCGCGACGCCGCCCTGCGGGACGTGCGGGTGCCGCGGGCGCCGGCGCGCGGCGGCGTCGCGGGAGGCTGCGGTGTCGCGGGTGTCGCGGGACGCGCGGGCGTCGCGGGCGCGCCGGCGCGCGGCGGCGTCGCAGGCGCGCCGGGACGCGGAGGCATCGACGGCGCTCCCGCGCGCGGCGGCACGGCGGGCGCGCCAGGTCGCGGCGGCAGCGACGGTGCTCCCGCGCGCGGCGGCACGGCGGGCGCCCCGGGTCGCGGCGGCAACGACGGCCCTCCTGCACGTGGTGCGGCGGGCGCGGGACGCGGCGGCAGCGACGGCGCTCCCGCGCGCGGCGCGGGACGCGCTGGCAGCCCCGCGTTCGGCGGCGATGCGGGCGACGCGGGACGCGGCGGCGTCGCGGGCGTCGATGCCGTCGCGGGTGCGACCGGACGTGGCGGCATCGCGGGCGCGCCCGCACGCGGCGGCGCGACGGGACGCTGCGGCATCGCCGGCGTCGCGGCGCGCGCGCCACAGGCGGTGCAGGACGCGGCGTTACCGCGGGCGGCGGCGGAGGGGCAGTTCCTCCTCGACCTCGTCCGCGAACACCTCGTCTTCCAGTGCTCCGACGTCTTCGTCCTCGACATCGTCATCGCGTTCGAGCTCGTCGTCCTCCATCTCGTCCGCTTCGAACTCGTCTTCCTCGACATCCGCCTTGAAACGACGGTTCGCGAACTCCTCGACCGCCAGGTGCGCCTCGGCCTCGATCTCCTCCCCGATCGGCTCTTCTTCGATCGCGGGTTCGACCTCGGGCTCAGGCGGCGGCGCCGCGGCGCGCGTCGCGCCGGCTTCGAGATCGGAGAACCAGCCCGCGAAGAAGTTCCCGCGCGCCTGGGGATTGGCCTGGTCCCTCGGACGCCTCGGGCTCCTCGCCGGCGCTCGAGATGATCTGGCCGCTCATCGTGCGCAGCGTGACGGCGACGGGATCGACGCCGCGCCACTGGGCCTCGACCTCGACGCCTTGATCCGTGCTTCGAGTTCGCGGCACACGACCACCACAGCCGCACGTCCAGGTCCTGACGCGCCGAACAACGAGAACGCGCGCCCGTGGCGATCGGCATCGGTGGATGCCGCGCGGCGCGATCAGGACCCACGACAGGTCGATCGGACCGTCCGGCCCCTCGACGATCGGCTGGCTTCCACCCGAGAACGCAAACGCCACCTCGCGCTCGGATCCGAAGAACGCGACGACCTGCGCGGGCGCCTCCGTTGCGATCTCCAGGTCGTCGAGAAGCCCCAGAACCTGAAGCATCGTGTGGTGCAAAGCCCCGGCACTGGGCGAGGACCCACGTCCCTGCCCGACGATTCGAGCGACGTTTCGATGAGGGACGAGAGCCGATCCTCCATTTCGAGGTGGACTTGGTCCTTCGGAATGGAGAAAGGAGGACTCGGAGTCCGTCGCCTCGGATGTCGGTGGTCAGAACTTCACCGATCGATCGAGTCGATACCGTCCAGCGTCCCTTGGGAGTAGGGGCGGGCACGGCGGAATGCCTGACCGTCACGGAATTCGCCACCGGCTTACGACGAATCGGCGATGGGTTCGCCAACGCGGACCTTCCTTCCTGAGGTGCCTGCTCAGAAGCCTGGATGGCATAGGACTTGCGGCCACAGTAGTTTTCGGCAGCTAGGCCATCGACTTAACTGTTCCGTGTGCTGGTTATCGCGCAAAGCTGGGAGTTATCACTTCGCATCCTGCATGCCGACTCGATTAGCGTCGCTCAACCTCGTCACGCCCCATGGACGAAATCACCCACGGGAGTCTCTGGATTCATGCGCCTTCGACTGGCCACCGTGGCGGTCTGGGCTGTGATTTCCCTGCTTGGAGCGAGCACTACGTTCGCGGCCGAAGCGGGCACGTCCCCCGTCGTCACCACTGTCGTCCCCGCTAGCGACACGTCCTTTCGACGCCGCCGCCTACTCATTTGATGAGCGCGCGCGCCGCGTACCAGTCCGCGTGGGGTCATCGGGAGGCCGGCGAGTTCCGCTGGCCGTCGCCGTGGCCGAGTCCGGACTCCGTCCGCGTCGGCGAGGCGCTGGCGGAGAACCCGGATCTCACGGCCCGGGTCGAGCTGAACGACCTGCGCAGCCGACTCCACCACCCTACGCGACGGCGCCCAGAAGGATGGTCAGGCCGCCGGGTCGCGCGCAGCTCCGGCAACGAGGCCGACGAGAAGGTCCTGAACGCCCCGGCGACCGAGGACGATCGATCCGCAGATCAACGACGACGTGCTCAGCTGGATCGAGTTCTTCACCGGCAACGGGCGCTCGACGTTCGAGAAGCTGGCTCAAGCGTTCCGGCCGCTACATGGAGCTGTTCCGCGCAGGCGCTGCAGAAGGAAGGCCTGCCGCCGGACCTCGTCCATCTCGTGTTCGTGGAGAGCGGCTTCAATCGTGAACGCGCGGTCGGTGTCGGCCGCCGTCGGCCCGTGGCAGTTCCTGCGCTCGACCGGGCGGCTCTTCGGGCTCACCGTCAACCAGTGGGTCGACGAGCGCAAGGATCCGGAGAAGTCGACGGTCGCCGCCGCCCGCTACCTCAAGCACCTGTACTCGATCTTCGGCGACTGGCCGCTGGCGCTCGCCTCGTACAACGCCGGCGAGGGCACCGTGCTGCGCGCGATCCGGCGCCAGGGCACGAGCGAACTACTGGGACCTCAGGCTGCCGCGTCAGACCGAGGACTACGTGCCGCAGTTCATGGCCGTGCTCGCGATCTCGCGCGATCCTGAGAAGTACGGATTCGACGAGGTCGCGCTCGACGAGCCGATGGAGTTCGACGAGGTCGCGCTCAAGGGCGCGGTCGACCTGCGCGCGATCGCGCAAGCTCGCGCGACTGCTCGTACGAGGAGCTCAAGCTGCTGAACCCGGCCGTGCTCGCGTCACGCGGCGCCGCGGACTCGAGCGGCGTCACCATGCTGCGCGTCCCGCGCGGCAAGGGCGAGGTGCTGATGGCGAAGCTCCAGGAAGGCGCGGCAGCTGCCGGCCGTCGACCTCACGCGTCCAGCACCGCGTGCGGCGCGGCGAGACGCTGCAGGGCATCGCCAACCAGTATCACGTCAGCGCGCGCCAGCTGGCGCCGCGAACGGCATCGGTCAGCAAGCGCCCGCTGCGCCGCGGCATGCGTCATGACCGTGCCCGCGAGCTCGGTACTCGCCGTCGCCGCGCGCTGCTCGATCGGCCGAGCGATCCGCGCGCGCTCGACGGACTACGTGCCGCGTCAGCGCAACATCGCGCCGCCGAGGAGCCTCGAACGCGCGAGTCGACGCCGATGGGCCGCCTCACGTACACCGTGGCGCCGCGGCGAGACGCTCGGCATGGTCGCGCAGCAGTACGGCGTCACCGTCGGCGGAAATCAAGGCGTGGAACCGTCTCAAGGCGAGCTCGTGCGTCGCGGCACGCGGCTCAAGATCCGCACGCTGCGAAGGCTCGCCGACGCTGCTCGCCGAGGATGGGCCCGCCCGCCCCCGCGACCGATACGCGTCCGCCGACGGCGACGACGAGTCGCTCATCGGTGCGACGGATGCGGTCCGCGTCCGAGCCGTCCGACGTGCCGCAATCCGCGACGCCCACGTCGCCGCGGTGAAGACGGTCGTCGTCCACGCGGTGACACGCTCGCGCTCGCGAGCCGCCACGGCGTGACGATCGGTCGACGATCAAGCGCGCGAACGGCGATGACGTCCTCGCAGGTCCGTGCGGGCACAGCGGCCTGAAGATCCCGAATAGCTGATCGCGTTCTCACCAGACGGCGATCCAGGCCTGCTCCTTGCCGCTCGGCGCAGCACCCAACTTGCCCCTGGAAGGTGCCGGAAGTCAGAGTCCCGTGCTTCGCCAAGACGTCAGAGCGAGCAGCGCTCACGACTCGCACCTACCGACTCCGGCCCGTCGACCACGCCCCGGCCGGCACGTCCCCTCGAAACGCGCGTGCACGCACGGCGCGCCGATGCGCGCGTTGCGCCCTGATCGTGCACCGGCCATCGGGGAGTTCGGCACCCTTCCCCACGACGGTCAGCCCGCTCGACAGATGCTCGGGGCACGCGGCGTTGGGGATGCGCGCTTCGCCGTGACCTAGCCGCACGCCGTCGCCGATCCCCGCACCTCCTTGTCGACGATCGCGCGGTCGATGCATCGCGTCGCGGCCCGACGGCGGTGTCGGTGCATGACGATGCTGTCGCGCACGACGGCGCCGCGGTGCGCACGGAGACGCCGGGAACAGCACGGAGTGCCTCCGACGCGCCCGGCGACCTCGCAGCCGTTGGCGATCATGCTGCGCTCGATGTCGCGCCATGCGCGAAGCGCACGGCGGGCGGTCGGCGCTCTGCGTGTGCGAACACCCAGTCTGATCGTGCCAAATCGAGCGGCGGTCAGCAATACGTAACTGAACGAAGTGGCAATACC
>ERZ1370068.8535-contig-738_pt1 | contig 21762 bp, 25 predicted proteins | sample MGYA00561227_ERZ1370068 | MGnify/ENA primary metagenome ERZ1370068 (study PRJEB38410, sample SAMEA6850437) | metagenome | study: Metagenomic assessment of the ecological functions of the soil: analysis of the soil microbiota associated with the... | reverse complement strand
TGTACTTCGTTCAGTTGCATGTGCTGGGCAGGAAGACCACGGCGATGAAACGCTCGGGAGAGCTCATCGGTCCGAAGGCGCGGCGAGCTGTGCGCCGGATCCCCGCGCTGCCCACGTCCACCCATCCCGACCTCGCGCCGCGCGATGTCCCGTGAGCCGCCACCAGACGAGCGGCGGGAACAGCACGACGAAGGGGAATCCGGATGGCGTGATGTGTACTTCGCGTGAAGCTGATCGGACGACCGGCGAGCTCCGCGCTCCTGGCAGAAGATCACGTTCGGTGCCGTGCCGATCTTCGTGCCAATGCCCCCGACGTTCGAGGCGTACGCGACGGAGAGCATGATCGCCAGCCTCGAGCATCGGGAGTCGCCGGCCGGCTCTCCTGCCTCGAGCCGCAGTCACCGCAGATCCCGATGCGGGGCCACCATCACGGCCGTGGCGGTGTACGAGATCCGCAGCGAGACGAACGCGGGCGCGAGCAGGAAGCCTGAGCACCAGCCGCTCAGTGGCGTCCCACCCGCCGCGCGCGACGGTGAGAGCCAGCCGCTTGTGGAGGTTCCAGCGCTCCATCGCCGCTGCGATGCCCATGCTACCGAGGAACAGGAACGTGTTCCAGGTCGAGGGTAGGAGTCGAGGACGCGCAAGCCTTCGTAGAATGAAACCCCTCGCGCGCTTCCTGAGAGCGCGGCGCACGGCGCGGAAAGCCTGGCGTTCCTTCTCGAGATCGCGCGGCGGTAACACCGCGAGGAGAGGGAATCCTGGAGCAGCGGCACGAGGCTCGTCCGGTGGATCAGGCAGCGCCTCGGCCTGAACCACCACACACGATCATCGTCGCGGCGAAGCGCGGCGGCGTGCCGCGCTGCCCGTGGAGTCCCGGGCGGCGAAGAGCTCGATCCCGGCGAACACCGCGCACCCCGCGCAGAGCCCGCGATCCGCAACTGGCGCGTCATCTCGTGAGTGCTTGCCCAGGCGCACGCTACGGATCCTCGACGCGAGCGAATCCCAGAGCTGCGAGCAGAGCATCGCTCGGCCGCTCGACGAGGATGATAGCGAGTCTGATGTCGTCGATGCGCGCATCCCCTCCCCATCAGGCCCGCTGATGCGCGCACGGTCCTTCGGAAGCGCCACGAGCGCGGTGCAGGAAGCGCCCGTAGCCTGCGCACGATCGACTGCACCGCGTGAGACGGGATCGCGATCCTCGTGGCAGCGGTCGAGGCGGGCGAGGACCTGCTCGTGCGTCCGGAACATCAGGGTCCAGGGCAGAAGTACGGCCGCGTGCATAGGTGGTGGTGCACGCCGCGCGCTTCGAGCGCACCGCGTACGAGGTCCTCCAGGGCTTCGTGCTCGCCCCGAGCATCGAGGGCGAAACTTGCGGCATCGCAGCTCACGCGCGAGAGCGCGAGGATCCCCGCCGTCCCCGCCAGCGCGAGCGTCCCGGAAGAGAGGACGGCGGAGCCGAACCGAGCGTCCCGCGCTTACGAGGACCGCGAGAGCTCGGCCGCCATCCGCTGCGGATCGCGTGATCGAGTCGCGGGTAGGAGATAGCGGCGGGAACATCTTCGAAGGCAGCTCCGCGCAGAGCAGCGCGCCGATCCCGATCCAGTCTCAGGTGCACGATCGCGGGCGGCGCGACCTCCGCAGCTGCAAGAGCGCGATGGCGGAGGACCATCCAGCACTCCCATCGACCGCACGCGCTGCCGCGGCCAGCGCGAAAAGCGGGAGCGCCGACCGCCTGGCGCATCTCGAATCGCGCCTCCGAGTGTGTCACACACCGAGCAGCGGCAGCGTAGACGAGACCTGGCCAGAGACTCACGTTCACGAGCGAGGACGGTGATCGCCCGTCGCCTCCCGAGGCCGATGGAGTGGATCGAGAGGCGCTACCAGTAGCGCAGGCAGAGCGACCTGGAGCAGCGAGCGGAACGGCCTCTCCATCCGCATCGAGCGCTCCACGACGAACGGTGCGAGAGGGACGAGCCAGAGCGCCTTCGATACCAGGCACAGTCCGCAGAGGACTCGATCGCGGCTTCCGTGCGGGCCGCTCGCGGCGCGGCGAGGACTCCACGCGATCGAGCACGAGCCAGAGTGCCACGTTCGCGCACACGAACGAGGTCAGGTACCCGCCGCGTGCCTTGAGCGACCACGCGCCCCACGCGGGACAGGCGACGATGAGGATCGCCGCGTGGAGTGCGGCACGCTCGCCTTCCGCCCGTCAGCGCCGCCGCGACGAAGAACCCTGCGCCGACGAGCCAGAGGACGAGACGCATCGCGCCCTTCATCGCCGCGGCCGAGACGCCGAACAGCGCGAAGCTCGCGGCTGTGGAGAGCACCTCGACGAGCGAGAAGCCGTAGCTCTGACCGAGGAGTAGATCGGGATCTTCCCGCCCGCGAGCAGGCGCTCGGTCATCAACCCGAGGATCGCCTCGTCGCCATCCACCTCGAGCAACGGGCGAGGCGCGAGCAACAGCAAGCGGGTCGCGATCCCGATGCGAGCACGAGTAACGCCAGGACGCCGAGCAGCCGCGGCGAGGAGGGCGCTCGCGCATCGGACTGGGCAGGTATTCCCGCGCAGATGGGAAAGGGAAGCGCGGGGCTCAACCGAAGACGAATTCGGCGCGAGTCACGAACAGCCCGGCGGGCGGCCGCACCACCCACGAGATGCGATCGACCCGCACGTGCAAGGGTCTCCAGCGCCGCCGCACGTCGGCGAGGACGCGAGCGCGGCTCGCCCTGCCCCGCGCTTGACCGACGGAGAGATGCGGCGTGAAACCGTTCTCGTGACGCGTGACGTCGAGATAGTCGGGGAACAGCGCGCGAACCTGCTCGTGGAGCGCGTCAGTCTCCTCGCGAGGCTCGGGCGCGATCCAGATCGAGTGAGCTCTCGTCGGTGCTGGAAGACGTGAACCTCCTCGAGGCGAGTGTCGAACGGCGCCGACGCCGACTCGCGCGAGATCGCGGCGTTCGTAACGGCTCGACACTCCAGAGCGCGCCCGTCGGGCCGGAACGGGTGAGAGCGAATATGGACGTGGGGCATCCAGCGCGCGAGCTTTGCGATCGTGGTCGCGACGCCAGCGCCTGGATCGGGTCCCAGAGCGCTGGCGGCGGGAGGATCGTGAGTGCCACGTGAAGCGATGCGAGGCGCATCGCCCGTGCTCCAGGTCGTGCCTCTGCGCTCCGTGTCCATCGTGGCATCCTGCCCGGAGAGTGCGGGCCCGATCACTCGTCCAGGAATCCCCGCCAGCGAAGCCCTCCGCGGCTTCAGCATGCTCACGGCGACGTCGGCCTCACCACCTGCGGAGAAGCTCTCACGTATTGCTCTGCTGCGCTCACGCCACATCTTCGCGCGCTCTCCCGCGGCTCTGCACCGCTGATGCAGGCCGGATCCCCCGCTCTCCCCGCGGCGCTTCCGCGCGAGATCGTGGCCGTCGATCCGGGAACGAACGCGCGCTCGCGGTCGAGCCGAGCGGTCGCCCGATCCGCGTCGAGGATCGAGCAGAGCATCGACGCACGAGCACCGCGTTCGTCGCGCCCGACTTCCATGTATTCGGGCACTGGAGCGGCGCGTCGCTACCGGCTCGATCGTCACGAGCCGGGGAGGACGCCGCCTCACCTTCCCCTCCCGCTTTCATCCCTTCAGCGCCGGGGAGACGGTCGCTTCGTCACGATCTCGCGTTCCGTGAAGAGCAGCGTCGGGCGCGCCGCTCGGCCACGGCCCCGCCTGGAACTTCTGGGTCGCTTCGCGAAAGGCCGGCTCGGGGGACGACGCGGCGCTCTCGCGGACCGCTGATCCCGGGCACCACGCCTTACGGCGGATACGGCGGCGACATCGACGCCGGACGGGGCCTCGATCTCTGCGTGCCGGAGCGAGGGACACCTCGAACGTCTCGGTGTTCACTGAACGCCGGCACGGGCGTCTTCGGCACGGCGACGCGGCGCTACGGAAGGTGGGCTGGCACTGCAGCCCGAAGGCGGGGCCAATGGAAGACTTCACGACTTCGACGGTAACCTCGGCCTCGCCGTCTCTCAACATCTTCGACGACGACGTGTATCGATCCTGCTCGGGAACGGCGACGGCGCGTTCAGCCCCAACGAGTCCCCGCCACCGTCGGCGCGCGACTACCCGCGCGGGCTATGGCCGCCCTGGGCGCCGACGGCGACACGGCGACGCGGACCTCGGCTGACGGCGAATCGCATCTCCAGCGATCTTTCGCTCCTCGTGAGACAACGGCGACGGCACCTTTGCACCGCAGAGTGCGCTGCGAGCGATGAACCAGGGAGACCGGTGTCGCAACCCGGAGACATGAACGACGGCGGGGTCTTCGATCTCGTGGTGATCGGCTACCGCAACAGCTCGAACGCCGCCGTGCTCTTCGGCAACGGCGACGGCGCCTTTACCAGTTTCACGGCACGCGCTCGCTCGGCGCGAATCCTGGATGGTCACGGTCGGCGACGTGAACGGCGAGCGGCCACCTCGACGTCGGCGCCGCGCTCTCCGGCGCCAGACCAGGCAGCCATCGCGCGGAACGACGGCGCAGGCGGACTCCTCGCCCCTTCGACCTATGCGACGGGGGAGCTTCCCGATCTCGGTCGATTTCGGGGACCTCGATGAGAATGGCTCTCTCGATCTCGCGACGAGCGCGTTCACGGGCGGGATCTTCCGCCTGCGTCTCAACGACACGACGCGGCGCGTTCGGCGCGCCCACCGATCTCCCGGCGCAGAGCGCGGGGAGTTACACGGTGCTCCACGACATCGACGGCGACGGCGATCTCGACGTCAGCGCGATCGACGAGATCGCCGATCGCGTGTTCGTCTACCGGCAGAACTGAGCCGGCTCAGAGGTGGAGCGCCTACAAGCCCGGGTGACCGGGTGCGATGCGCGCGGCGCGGAGAGAGCGCGTTCGGATGCAGGCCGTCGCCACCGGGACCGCCGCCGGGCGGAGGAGCGCCTGCACCGGCGGGGGACCCACCCTGTGGAGGACGCTCCCTGCGGCGGTGGTCCGTTCGGCGGTCCGCCGTTCGGCGGCGCGCCGGCGCCGGGAGGCGCTCCGCGCGGCGGGGGCGACGCACGTCGCCGCCGTGCAGATTGAGATACTCCCACACGATCGCACCAGCGGACGTCACCTCGAACAGCCGTCCTGCGCTCCCGAGCACACGAGCGTGTTGCCGTTCGGCAGACGCTCCGCACCCGAGATGAACGAGGAGTAGAAGCTCGTCTTGTCGCTCGCGCTGTACGATCCAGCTCGGCTCGCCCGGCCCGAACGCTTTCCCCGGTGCGCGCGAATCCGCGCGCCGGATCGACTGGGGGAGGACGATCTCGTCGACGGACGAGTAGTCGCCGCCCAGGCCGGTCGCCTCCGTTGTTGAAGATCAGGACGTGGCCTGCGCCGGGAGACCCGGCCGGATCCAGTGCGGGTAATGCTGCGCGAAGAGCTGCTGGTCCTCGGCCTTGCCCGCGCCGTAGTTCTTCGGATTTCCCCAGCGATAGAGGAGATCCCCGCCCATTTTCCATCTGCCGCCGGAGGAGCTCGCCGCCTCTTCGGTCGTCGTCAGTGGTCGATGATCCAGATCTCGGAGATCTCGTGCGCCGAGAGGAGGATCCAGTCGTTCGCGGGGTCAGTAGTCGATGGAATTCGTGTATGCAGCCAGTCGGGACTCTGCTCGCGAGCCTGCGGAGGATTCCCCGGCATCCGGTCCCTCCGCTTCCTCCTCTTCGTCGTCCCCGCCGCCGTACCCGAGCGCGCGCATCTGCGCGTTCGCGTCGCGCTGCTCGGCGAGCTCCGCCTCGGTGAGCGGCCGGTCGATCACGAGCATCGACGTTGATGTCGATGCGCTCGGGACGCTCGGCCACCGGCTCGTAGTTGGCGAGAGGGGATCGCGGTCCTGGATCAAGTGATCCCAGGCGTGCCACTCCCACACGATCTCGCCGGCCGTCGGGGGTTCTGGCTTCACCTCGAAGACGCGCGTCGGGCCACAGGCCGTCGGGACCGAGATGCTTCGGATCCCGGCCGAGAGCGATGGCATCGTCACGCGGCAGCGCTTCCCACGCGATCATCAGGATGTTGCCGTTCGCGAGCGGGCTGATGTCGTGGTGAGCGGCGTGCTGCTCGTCGGAGAAGAGGTAGTCCCAGAGCAGCGTCCGTCCCACGCGATCCTCTGCACGCGCCCGCCGATGCCTCCGCCCTGGAACACCGGGTTGTCCTCCACGCGCGCGCAGCGCAGGATCGAAGCCGTCGTCGCGCAGGTACACGGCGCCGGTGGGTGGATACTCGCTCGGCCACTCGTGAACGACCGTGCCGTCGAGATCGATCAGGTACGTCGTCTTCGAGAGGAGCGGCGCGTAGAGCGTGTAGCCCTCGAAGACTCCGGCTTCGCTCAGGACGAGGCCGCGCTTCTCGGCGGGTTTCTCGGGTGCCGCTTCCTGCGGCGCGGGGCGCCTGGAGAGCCGGGAGGAGCATCGAGGGAGGGTGCGGCGCAGGCGGGATGCATCCGGGGATCGTAGCAGCACAGCCCCGCGCATGCCGCTCAGCCGCGATTCGAAAGACTCGCCGAGCTCTCCCGCATCCCGGCGGTGTCTCTATCCTCGGGAGGCCGAGCCTCACCCAGCCGATGCAGACTCCGCACGAACGGATCGATCCCGGAGAGGTCTCGCGCTATGCAGCTTCGCTGAAGCGGCTCGCGCGGGCGCTCGTCGGGGATGCGCATCTCGCGGAAGACCTGGTGCAGGATGCTCGGGTCATGGCGCTACGCAAGCCGCCGCCGAACGCAGGGGGCGCTCGGAGCTTGGCTCGCGACCGTGACGCAGCGCCTCGCTCGGAATACCGGCCGGTCGAGCGCGCGACGAGTCGATCGCGAGGAGCGCACGGCGCGCCGGAGGGTCGAGGAGTCGCACGCGCTCGTCTTCGAGCGGCTCGAGCTGCAACGCAAGGTGCTTCGGTCTCGTGTCAACGTCGCTGCGCGAGCCCTACCGCACCACGATCTACATGCGGTACTGAGGAGCTCGCGCCGAAGACGATCGCCGCGCGTCAGGGCGTGCCGGATCGAGACGGTCAAGACTCGACTCGCGCGCGGTCTCGCCGAGCTGCGCGCGCAGCTGGACGGCGATTCGGGCGCCGGGCACTCGGACCTGGATCGTCGCGCTCCCTCGGCGTTCCCGCGCGAGCTCGCGCTCTCCTCGCGGCCGGGAGCGCGGCAGCAACCGCCCGGTCACTCTTCTCGAGGCACTCTCGTGCTCAAGCATGCGCTCGTCGTCGTCGTCGCACTCGCGCTCCTCCTGGTGGGCTTGCGCCTGGGCACCGACGTGCTCGCCGGGGTCATGAGGGACGTCTGCAGGTGGCATTCGATGCCGAGGGTGCCGCAGTCGGCGGCCCGCAGCTCGCCGAGGTTCCTCTGCTGCCCGTGATCGAAGTCGATCCGGGAGACCGCGCGGTCGCGACAGTGGATGCCAGTGGTCGAGACAGTGAGTCCTCGTCCGACTGCATTGGTCCGACGGCAAGCCGGCGGACGGACGTCCTCGTCCAGGCGCGCTGCAGAGAGGATCCGGCCACTCGCTACGAGTCGTTCCAGAGCAGCACGGACGGCGAGGGTCTGGCGACGCTTCCCGGCGCTTCGCCGGAGCGGTGGTCCTCCCGTCGATCGCGGGGATCGCTTCGAGGCGCAGGTCGAGCGTGGAATCTCGCGCGAGAGTCGAGTTCACGTTGCCCCGCGGGGACGACGTCGTGGGACGAGTGGAGCTCTCCTCCGGCGAGCCCGTCGTGGGCGCCGCGATCTGGCTCGACACCGCCAACGGAGCGTGGCCCCCGCTGCCGCCCGGTCGCGATCAGCGGACGCGAACGGCGGCTTCCGCGTGCACACGAGCTTCCTAACGGACTCGCGCATGGGCGCGCGAGCGAGCGGGCTCGTTCCCTCGCAGCTCTTCGAGATCGGTGGTCTGCCCCGTCGGCGCGAGCGGCGCGCGAGATCGTGCTGGTCCTCGAGCAAGGCGACGCATGCGGAAGCGTGATCGGCCGCGTCGTCGATCCGGCGGGCGATCCTGTTGCGAACGCGCAGGTCAAGATCGGGGAGCGCGGCGGGTGGCTGCACGATCTGCCGAACGGTCTTGCGGTCCACGGAGGGTCGAGCCCATCCCCGTCGCGACGGACGACTGGCGCATTCCGGTACCCCGGCGGCTTGCCCGTCGGCGAGCAGCCCGTTCACGTGACGGCGCGCGGATGGCCCGTGTGGTCGGGAACGGTGGTGGTCGACGCAGGACGGACGAGCGAGATCGAAGTGCGCCTGGAGGCTCCTGCGACGATCCTCCGGCACGGTGTTCGACTCGACCGGCAACCCTGCGCCGGCGGTCGACGTCGTCGCCACCGAGGAACTCGACGTCGGCTGGTATGGCGAGCCCTTCCCCGCCTTCGATGTCGAAGACCGACGCGGCGGGTCGCTTCCGTCTCGAGTGCGTCGCGCCGGGTGAGCGCATGCTCGTCGCGAGCGACTGGCAACGCCAGGAGATCGGCAAGGGGATCGGCCGCGTGCAGTGCGCGGCGGGAGCGACGATCGCCGTCGAGCTCGTGCTCGTCGACCGTGGCGTGACGATCACCGGCCGCGTGACGGATCGAGCCGGGCGCGGCGCTCGCCGGCGCTGGAACGTGTACGGAGATCCCGAGCCCAACCCCAACCTCGGCGAATGGTCGCACTCCCGCGCGACACAGCCGCACCGGAGGCAGACGGCTCCTTCGTGCTCCCCAATCTCGACGCACGCTTCGCGTTCGAGGTGAAGATCGCAGCGCCGGGCGAGTTCCCTCATCCACCCCGGAAGCAGGTGGATCACGTCGCGGCGGGGACGAGTGACCTCGTGGATCGAGGTCGCCGAACACGCAGGTGCGCCGACGGACACACTTCGCGGCGAGCTACGCGATGCCTCGAGCTGGCGTGCCTCGCGACGTCTGGTTGACGCTCTATGCGGCGGGACGGAACGAAGGCTTGTTCGTCGACTTCGATCCCGCGACGGGAGCTTTCGAATACGGTCCGCTGGCCCGGCCGCTACAGCTTGCGCGTCATCCGCGGCGGGCAGACCGTGACCTCAGGCGAGCCTCTTCGACGTCGCTCGAGGCGAGACTCGCGACGTCGGTCTGCTGCAGATGACGGACGGCGGCTACCTCGAGCTCGAGTTGTCGGGCATCCCGGCGGAAGATCTTCCCGGTCTGCGCCTCACGCTGGACCGCGAGGTCTCCCCTACCGAGAGCCTGAGCCTCGAGAACGGGCGCTTCCGCTCGCGCAAGCTCGCGCCGGTAGTGGACCCTCTCGCTCGGACTGATCGGCGGCGGCTGGTGTTTCCGCGAGCAGGAGATCGAGATCGTCTCGGGCGACACGACAGCCCTCGAGCTCACGGCCGTGCGCTCCGTGAAGGTCCCCATCGTCTGCACGTTCGCGGATCCATCTGCCGTCTGGGAGACGATCGAGTACGAGGTGCGCGACGACCAGGGCGAGCGCGTGCTGCACTCCGACCTCGTCGGCCCGGACAAGGACGGACGCCTCCGCCTCCACGGACTCGCGCTCCCCGCTGGCGAGTACGAGCTCGAAGCCTGGACCGACACGGGCCTCCGAGCGCTCGACCACTTCCAGATCGTCGGTCCCACGTGCGCGCTCGAGCGCGAGATCGTCCTGCGCTGACGCCCGCAGTTCTCAGGACCCAGCTGAGTCCGAAACGGGGCTCACGAGCTCTTCCCCCGGATTGACGAAGCGCTCGGCTTCGAAGCGGTACTGGCGGTCGTGGAGTTCCTTGTAGCGGCCGCCGCCGCGCGAGGAGCTCCGCGTGGCGGCCGCGCTCGACGATCTCACCGCTCTCGATCACGAGGATCTGGTCGGCGGAGCGGATCGTGGAAGGCGGTGGGCGATCACGAAGGTGGTGCGGCTCGCGCGCAGGCGCTGCAGTCCGTCCTGGATCATCGCTTCGCTCTCGCTGTCGAGGCTGGAAGTCGCTTCGTCGAGGATGAGGATCTTCGGGCGCGCGAGCAGCGCGCGCGATCGCGACGCGCTGGCGCTGGCCGCCGGAGAGCTTGATGCCGCGCTCGCCCACCACGGTCTCGTAGCCCTTCTCGAAGGCCTTCACGAATTCGTCGCAGTGCGCCACGCGACCACGTCCTCGATCTCGGCGCGCGACGCGCTCGGACGGGAGAAGCCGATGTTCTCCGCGATCGTGCCGTCGAAGAGGAAATTGTCCTGGAGGACGACGCCGAGGTGCGAGCGGTAGTCGCGTAGACGCAAGCGCTTCGAGATCGCGGCCGTCGACGGTGATCCGACCGGCCTGCGGGCGATTGAACGCCATCACGAGGCTCACGAGCGTGCTCTTGCCCGAGCCGCTCGATCCGACGAGCGCCGTCGTCGTGCCCTCCTTCGCGCGGAACGAGATGCCCTTCAATACCGGCTTCCCTTCGTCGTACGCGAAGGTGACGTCCTCGAAAGCGATGTCGCCGCGCACGTCGGGGCAGGGCTCGCGCTCGGGGTCGTCGCTCGTCCTCGCGCTCGACGCTGCGGATCTCCCGGATACGGTCGAGACCGGCGAAGCGCCTCGCTGATCTGCGTGCCGATCGACGCGATCTGCACGACGGGCCCGACGACGAGTCCGATGAACACGAGGTACATCACGAAATCGCCGAGCGACATGGAACCGGCGAGGATCGCTCTGCCACCCACGATGGTGAGGCAGGACGCCGATCGAGGCCGACGATCGCCGTCGCGAGGGACGGAAGTGAGCGAGATGCCCGTCATCGAGCGGCGAATGTTCGTGAACAGCCGGTCGACGCCGCCGCTGAAGACGGCTTCCTCCTGAGGCTCGGCCACGTAGGCCTTCACGACGCGCACGCCGCCGAGCGTCTGGTTCAAGCGCCCCGTGATCTCGCCCTGGATCTTGCCGCGCTCGCGGAAGAGGGGACGGAGCACCTTGAATGCCCACGCCATCGAGCCTCCGAAGACGGCGAGGACGAGGAGGATCACGAGCGTGAGCTTCCAGTTGAGATAGAAGAGCACGCCGAGCCCGAGCACGGCGGTCACGATGCTCCCGACGAGCTGCACGAGGCCGGTGCCGACGAGGTTCCGGATCCCTTCGGCGTCGTTCATGATGCGCGAGATCAGGACGCCCGTCTGCGTCGCGTCGAAGTGCCGCACCGGCAGTCGCCCCACGTGCGCCTGCACGACCTTGCGCATGTCGTTGATCGCGCGCTGCGCCGCGACGCCGAGCACCTGACTCAGCGCGTAACCGGTTCCCGCTTGACGAGGGTCGCGACGCCGCCGGCGATGGCGATGGGCCAGAGGAGCTCGATCCGGTGCTTCCCGATGACGTCGTCGATCAACATCTTCGAGGTCGCGGGCATCACGAGGCCCACGAGGCGACTCACCATCATAAGCGCGAGGCCGAGCACGAGCCGTCCGCGGTGCGCGGCGACGAGCTCCTTCGGTCTCGCGCCAGCTCTCCGACAGCTTGGGCTTCTTCTTCTGTTCCGGTTCGCTCATGTCGAGGCGGTCCCCTGCCGCATGCATCTTGAATGGTCCGCGCGCCCGCTGTCCAATGCGGCCATGCCTCTCTCCTCGCGCACATCACCCTCCGTCGAGCTCGGCCCGCTCCTCACGATCTTCCTCGCCGGTCTCGCCGCGGGCGCACTCCTCGGCTGGCGCTATGCGCGGCAGCGGCAGGTCGCGGCCGAGGCATCGGACTCTCGTTCGGCCCGCTAACGTTCGTCGGGAGGATCGAGCGAGGCGAGCCAGTCCCGGAGCACGCGCAGGGTGGGGTCATCGGTCATGCCCGCTCCTTCCAGGCAGTGGATGGCGGCCTCGAGCTCTGCTCGAGCTCTTCCTTCTCCCCGCGCGCCTCGAGCACGAGCGCCAGTCCGAAACGCGTCGCGACCTCGAGCCTCGACCGTGTCGTGCGGATGGTGCTCGAGAGTCAGCGCGAGAGCGCGCCGCTCCGAGCTCCTCCGCTTCGTCGATCTCACCGCGGGCGAGGAGCGCGTGGGCGAGCGCATCCATCGCCTGGAGCGTGTTCGTGTGCGACTCGCCGAACTGCTCGGTCAAGCGCTCGACCGCGTGGCGGAGGACGGGCGCTGCCTCGTCGTTCTTCTTCCGCTTCTGCAGCACCATCCCGAGCCGCATCTCGACGATGGTCGCGTACGGAGAATCGGGACCGAGCGTCTCTCGCGCGTGCTCGTGTGCCGCGCGAGCCCAGCGCTCGCCTTCCTCGCCCTCGCCGAGCGCCTCGAGCAGCGCGCCGAGCTCGCTCATCGCAGTCGGGATCAGCGCATCGCTCGGCTCGAGCGTGCGCTCGGCTCGCTCCACGAGGTCGCGGAACACCTCGAGCGCTTCCGGGAGGCGGTGCCGGCTCTCCAGGAGGAGCGCGCGATTGCGCAGCGCGTAGAGACCGGGGAGCTCTCCAGCGTGCCCGCGCGCCTCGAGGTCGCGCAGACTCGCATCCAGGACTACCTGCGCCTCGTCGAGACGGCCTTGCGCCATCCAGAGACGCGCGAGCAGTCCGCGCAGCCGCGCGAGCTGGCTTGGGTCCGCGTCCGGGAGCGCTTCGAGGGCGCGGATCGCGGATTCGGAGAGCTCTGCGCGCCGGCTCGATCAAGCCGAGACCGTAGTACGCGGTGGCGAGGAAGTCCTCGAGAGCCGCGCGCATGTCCGGATCGCCGGCGAGCTCCGAGTCGAGCGTCGGTCGCTTGCGCTCCAGGAGCTCGTAGAGCGTCACTCGCCTGCCGTCCCTCGTCGGGTCGTACCGCGGAGATGATCTCGGCGAGCGCGTCGAGGACGGCCGTCTGTCGTCGCAACGCCGTGCGCGCGTGCGCCGCTTCGTCGCTCGCGCTCTTCTGCGCGGTCTCGGCATCCTTGCGCCCGGCGCGTGCCTCGACGAGCCCGATCTGCATCGCCACGAGCCTCGCTCGACGAGGTCTCGCGACCACCAGGAAGCCGCCGTCACGGCGAGCTTGTTGCGGCGACGAGCTTCCTCAGTCGATAGGCCGCCGTCGGCGGTCCAGCCGAGACGGGCTCGTCACGCACGTGCCTGCCGAGGTCCTCAGCGCGAGCTCGTCCGCCGAGCCGTAGCGCCGCGCGCGCTCCTTGGACAGCGCGCGCAAGACGATCCAGTCGATCTGCGCGGAACGTCGCGCCGGTGCGATGAAGGCGGGCGCGGCGTGAGGCTGCAGATCCCGGCGACGACTTCGGCGATCGGGCGGCCCGCCACTCGTATGGAGGGCGGCCGGCGACGAGCTCGTAGAGGATCACTCCGAGCGCGTACACGTCGCTGCGCACGTCGACATCGTCCGAACCGCTCGAGAGCTGCTCGGGGCTCAGGTACTGCAGGGTCCCGAGCAGGAATCCCGCCTCGGTGCGCATGCTCTCGGCTCGCTCATGATCGATCGCTCGCGCGACGCCGTAGTCGATCACCTTCGGCTGGCCCGTGGCGTCGACGAGGATGTTCCCCGGCTTGAGGTCGCGGTGGATCACGCCTTTCTCGTGTGCGTGATGGACTGCAGCGCAGACGGCGCGGAAGAGCGCGATGCGCGCGGCGAGATCGAGACGCTCGTCATCGGCGTACGTCGCGAGGTCACGCGCGCCTTCGACGTACTCCATCGCGAAGAACGGCACCTCCGCCGCCGTCGGGCGTGCGATGAACGCCCATCTCGTGGATCGCGGCGATGCCTGGGTGGCGCAGCCGGCCGAGCACCTCGGCCTCGAACTCGAAACGACGCCTGGAACTGAGGCGAAGCGAAGCGCGCGTGCATCAACTTCAGCGCGACGTCGCGAGAAGGTCGGTCCTGCCGCGCGAGGTACACGGCCCCCATGCCGCCCCCTCGCCGAGCAAGCTCTCGATGCGGTACGAGCCGATCGACTCCCCGTGCGTCGGCCGCCAGTCGAAGGCACCTCCGAGCGAGGCTCCTGGCTCGGGCGGACTGAGGAAGTCCCCACTACCAGTGGTGCTCTCGAGGAGCCGCATCACTTCCCGGCGCAAGGCATCCTGCCCGTCGGTCTCGCGATCGACGAAGCTCGCGCGCTCGCCCACGGGTAGGTCGAGCGCTCGCTCGAAGATCCCCTCGCACCAACGGCCACGATCGCAGGTCCATGCGTCACCGCTCGGGGCGCGGCGTCTCTCTGCATGTCAAGCGCGCGGGATCGGGTCACCGGCCGACATTCGATTCACGCTTTCGTTCCTCACCGTCGCCGATCTCCGCGCGCAGCCACGCCTGCCGTCTTCCAGCCGCGCTCGACGGTTCGCGTCGAGACGGAGAGCGCTCGCGCGATGTCCTCGTTCGAGGCATTCGCGAAGAAACGCATCTCCACGATCCTCACGAGCTCCGGGTCGACCGTCTCGAGCCGCCTCGAGGGCTGCGCCGAGATCGATCAGATCCGACCGCTCCGTTCGTACACTTCGAGAGTCGCATCGAGGGCAAACGCTCCACGGCTCCCCTCGCGCTTCTGCGCGTCGCGTCTCCGCGCGTGGTCGATCAGCACGCGCCGCATCGCGCAGGCCGCCACGCCCACGAAGTGCGCGCGGTTCTGCCAGTCGACCTGTTCGTCTCCGAGCATGCGCATCCACGCTTCGTGGATAAGCGCGGTCGGCTGCAAGTGTGCTCGCGGCGTTCGCCGGCCATGTAGTTCCGCGCGAGCGAATGGAGCCCTCGTAGACGAGGGCGGGAGCTCGCCTCCGGCCTCGCCGTCCCCGCCGGCGAGGCGTCGCAGGAGCAAGGTCGTCCGGAGGCGGCGCGCTCACGCGCCCATCGTCTGGCAAGCTTGATGGCGGCAAGCCGCGGGCCCGGCGGGAAATCCGGAGCTCTTTGTCGGTCCGCCGGCGCGCCCTGCGCCTTCTCGGTCGAGTCCCAGTCACCCCAAGGCCGGCCCTCGCGGCTGGCCGGACCAAAGCCCAGACAGGTATCCGATCATGTTTCGCCAGACTCTCTCCCACCTTCGTCTCCCCGCCAGCCTCGTCGTCGCCTCGAGCGTGTCGTCCCCGGCGCGCTCGCCCAGACGCGAGCGACGATCTCGATCTCCCACGGCAGCGCGAGCGAGCTCATGCCCGATTGCGCGGGCAATCCGATCTACGCCGCGAGCCTGCTCACTCCTTCGACCTTCGGCGGTTTCCCGGCCCTCGGCGCGCCGCAGCCGGTAGTGCATCCTGATCCGCCCACGCCGGCGCGGGCGCGACGCTGAAAGTCGGCGTCGGAACGCCGAACGTCGAGCTCGACGCCGTGTCCTTCGGTCGCGATGCGCGCCTGACTCAGAATCCCCGTGCGGGGAGCATCTCGCTTCTCCGTCGACACGAACTCCATCGGTTATCCCCTCGGCGTGGCGAACGTCCCGAGCGTGCAGAGCGAGGCCATCTGCGGCGACGCGGACGGCAGCGCGTTCGTCGACATGGACCTGCCCGGCCTGCCCTTGCCGGTCGGCGCGGCCGCACGACGCAACGCCGAGCTGCTCGACGGCAACGGCCTCGTGAGCTGCAACGGCGTGACCGAGCGCGGCTTCGGCGTCATCGAACCCGGCGACGACGTCGACGCGCCTCGATCCTCGGCGTGCCGCGGCATTTCGTGCTCTTCTCGCTCGACGCGGGCTTCCCCGATCCGTGCGGTGGAGCGAATCCTCGGCAGCGCCGTCGCGAACGGTTTCGCGCCCGGCGCGATCCTGGTCTCCCTCCTGAACGGGATGCCGGCCAACGTGTGGGCCACGCCGGGCTCGCTCGGTCTCCGATTTCGGCGGTTTCGCGACCGACGACCTCGATGCGCCTCGCCGTGTGGACAACAACGGCAATCACGTCTTCGATCACGGCGACACGCCTCTCGGCTGGCTGAACTGGCGGTGCCGACATGGTGCTCTTCCCGGTGCGCCGCGGCTCGTGGGTCATCGGCCGTCCCGACTGCTGGCGGCGCGCCGATCGCGGAAGGAGACGTGCTGATTCCGCCCGTCGCCGGCGGCATGAGCCCCTTCCCGGCATCTTGATCCCGGCCGAGCAGCTCGGGCTCTCCACGGTTCGCAGCGGCACGGGCCTGCTCTGCGAGCCTTCCTCCACGGCGACGATCTCGATGCGCTCGGACACGCTGCCGCGCCCGCTCTACGACTGCAACCAGAACGGCACCGAGGACGCGCTCGACATCGCGCGTGGAGTTTCCATCGACGCTCGACGGGAACGGCATTCCCGACGAATGCGAGTGATCTCCGCGATCGGCGAGCATGTCGGCGGCCGAGCGCTCGAGAGAGCGGTCGGCCGCCCGGTTTTCAGCGCCCATCCTCGAGGATCTCGACCAGTCCCACGTCGACGTACTGGCCGCCGTTCGTCTGATGGCAGTGGACCGCGAGCACGTCGTCGCCCTGGAGCAGGTGCTCGCGCGCGCTCGGGTCGAGGCGCACGAGACCGTAGCCGCTGCGATAGCCCGCGAGCGAAGCGCGATCGGCGCGCCGTTCAGGTAGACCTCGACGTCCTCGTCGTGATGGATCCACAACGCGAGCGCACCTTCGGGCAGCGCGTCCGAGCGTGAAATGTCGCCGCAGCCAGATGTCCCGTGTTCCAGCTCGTCCGCACGATCGCGCCCGGCGTGCCGCGCGTGCCGAAACCGGCCGGGCCCTCCTGCCAGCTCGCGTCGTCGAACGAAGGCGCGGGCCAGCCCTCGGGCGGCGCATTCGTCGTCCAGCGCCACGTGCGCGCGTAGCCCCCGGCGGCAGGCGCGATCGGCGCACGATGCTCGGCGGAGGCAGGAAAGCCCGGCGATTGGCCGCGCGCACGCGCTCGGCGTCGGGCTTCACCAGCGCGCGGTCGTAGGTCAAGAGACCGTTGACCTCGATCTCGACGTCGGTCGTCTGCGTGTAGACCGCCGCGCAGAGGCCGTCGCTGCACGAGGCAGCGGCGAGCTCGTCCATGAGCTCGCGGTACGCGTCGGTGAGCTCCTCGCGCGTCTGTGAAGCGTGCGGTAGCCCCAGTTCGCTTCTTCCTGCCAGGTGTGGCCGGCGAGCGGGCAGACCGAGGCCGCCGAACTCGCCGAGCACGCTCGGCGCGTCGCTCCTCGAGCGGCGGCATTGCCGGGCCGGGTAGCGTGTGCACGTCGTGCACGTCGCCGACGCTCGCGATCGGTCCAGCCGGCAGCCGATGTTGACGATGCGGCGTCGGATCGAGGCTTGCACCCAGCTGCGATGATCGCTCCGTGTCGAACTGGCCCCAGCCCTCGTTGAAGACGGCACCCACATAACGATCGACGGATGGTTCCCGAGCGCGTCCATGACGCCGGCGAGCTCGCGCTCGCAGCTCGCGCGCCGACGCGTCGCTGCGCTGGATGTCGGCATCGGTCGGCGCGATGACGTTGTCGCCGCTCGGCATGTCCTGCCAGACCAGCAGGCCGAGCCGATCGCACCAGTAGTACCAGCGATCGGGCTCGACCTTGACGTGCTTGCGCGCGAGGTTGAAGCCGAGCGCGCTGCGTCATGCTCGATGTCGAGCGCGAGCGCCTCGTCGGTCGGCGCCGTGTAGAGGCCGTCGGGCCAGAAGCCCTGGTCGAGGAAGACCGAACTGGAAGCAGCGGCTTGCCGTTCAGAGAGATGCGCGGGGTCGCCGCTCGGTCCTTGCCGAGCGCGATGGAGCGCATGCCGAAGTAGCTCTTCGACCTGAGTCGTAGCCGACATCGGCGCTGTGCAGCACGAGCTTCGGAGGTCGTAGGGGCAGGGTCCTCCGGCGAGCGCTACAGCTGGGCGTCGGCGAACATGCAGGACGAGCTCGATCTCTTCGCCGCCTCCCTCGGATCGCTCTGCGGCCGTCCGCGAGCAGCGACGCCCCCGGTGATACGTGCGCGCGCACCTGTGTCCGCTCCGCCGCACTCCACTCACGTGGAGTTCGGACGTGAAGCTCGCTGTCGCTCGAGGTCTGATTCCGTACGCGGCCCGGTCCATGTAGACGCCCGACTGACCGGCTCGAGCCAGACGTCTGCCAGATGCCGCTCGTCGGCGTGTACCAGATGCCGCCGGGCTCGCGGACCTGCTTGCCACGCGGCTGCGTTCCCGCGTCGGTCGGACTCACGCGCCGACCGCAATCTCCTGGTTCCGCTCTCCTCGAAGCGCCCAGCCAATGTCGAACGTGAACGGGTCGAATCCTGCCGCGATGCTCCCCGATGAAGCGACCGTTGACCCACACCTGCGCTTCCCAATCGACTGCCCGAAGTGCAGGAGCACGTGCGGAGACTTGCCGTAGTCAAAGCGCGCCAGTACCAGAGAGCGTTCGTCGGGCTGGAGAGCACGCGTCACGCCGGAGAGCTTCGACTCGATCGGGAACGGCACGAGGATCTCGCCCAGCGCCGGACCGGGCCGCTCGTCGACGCGCGGCGCGGATCGCGTACTGCCACGGCCCGTTCAACGAGAGCCAGTTCTCGCGCACCCACTGGGGTCGCGGGTACTCGGGCAGCGGATGCTCGCGCGAGACGTCGGCCGCGAAGCGCGTCACGAGCGGCTGCTGCGGGAAGCGCGGGAACGGCGAGGAACAACAGGGCTCGGAGTCTCGACATGCGAGACCATCGTAGCGCCTCGCCCTCGTCCGCGCTCCCGAGCGCTCAACGCCCGAGCTCGGCGAGCTCGCCCTGGATCCAGCCCCAGAGCTCGCCGCAGCTCGCGCGTGATCGCTCTCGGCCGCGTCGGCCTCGAGGGGCTCGTGCAGGGCTCGAAAGCGCGCGAGGCTTGCGTCATGTGCAGGAGACGCGCATACACCTCGGGAGTGACCGTCGGATCCTCGAGAGGCGACGGCGTGCTCGCACGCTCGCAAGTAGAGCAAGACCCACTCGACGGCTCGCCCGCGCCAGTACGAGCGGTCCTCGGCTCGAGTCCGCTTCCGCCGCGAATCCCGCGCTCTTCGCGGCATCCCAGTAGTTGATCTTCATCGAGTCGGCTCGACTCCTTCCAGGTAGCGATCCCAGACGGAGGCTGCTCGCGACGTAGTGAGAGCGCGCGCGCAGGAAGGTGGCGAAGAGGTTCACCTCCTCGTGATCACGGGGCACGCGTTCCCCCGCCACGAGCGCGTCTTCCTCGCGGTGCAGCTTCTGGCCGTCCTGCGCCCGGCGCAGATTGGCGAGGAAGGCGAGCTTCGAGCCGCTCGTGTCCCCTGCTTCGACGAGCGCTTGGCCGGCTTTCAAGCGCGCCTCCGCGTCGGGATAGCGCGCGAGCGAGAGCAGCGCGAGCGGCCGCGAAGTGCGAAGCCCGGACTCTTGCCCGCGCGCGCCTCGCAGGATTGGAAAGCGTCGAGCGCGCCCTGGGAAATCGTCGATGTCCATCAACAGCGTCCCGAGCTCGTCCCAGGCCGTCGCTTCGTCGGGGACCCGCGCGAGGAAGTCGCGATGCAGCACGATCGCGCCTGCGAGCGACGTCCGCGTCGCTCGTGCCAGCGCACGCGCGCGAGCTGCAAACGCGCGATCCTCCGGCGAGAGGGCGATCGCGCGCTCGAGCTCGGCGACGGCGTGGAGTCGAAGGCGCCGAGCAGGAACGAGCGCGCGAGCGTGGCGGAAGAGGACGCGCGGATTCTCGGATCTCCTGGCGACTTCCTCGGCGAGCTTCGCCACGAGCTGGTCGAAGCGCGGGCCGAGGATCGGCCGCGGATCGAGGCCGCGGGCAGAGGAGATAGGCGTGCAGCACGTTCTCCGCCGCGCCCGTCGAGGCGTGGGCCATTTTCGTCAGGATCGCCCGGGCGAGCTTCTGCATCAGTCCCGCCCCTCCGATTTCCGGTGCGGCCGCGCCTCCACGCCCAGATGGAATCGCGCGCGAGCGCGCCGCCGCCCGGAGCGCCGTGAAGTGCAGTAGAGCGGTCTGCGCCTCGCCCTCGGATTGCAGCACCGCGTCTGCCATGAGCTGATCGGCGCGCATCCCCGTAGCCCGCCCTCCCGAGAGCAGGCGCGGTGCAGGCCGGCGAGATAGCCCAGAGAGCGCTCGCGGGCTCCGGGACGTGACGCGCGCTGCCACTCGGCCTCGGCCTCCGCGAGCGGATCGCCGTGCGGCGCAGGACCTCCATGCGCAGGGAGCTGGAGCGCAGCGGGCCAGGCGACTGACAGAAGTCCCAGTCGCGCTCGTGAGCACGACCAGCGCCTCCGCCCCCGCCCCGCGCCCGAGACGCGCGAGAGCGAGACCTCGCGATCGCGCGCGCACGCTGCGCGGATCCGCTCCGAGAGCGCGCGAGTAATCCACCTCCGCGACCGCCGCGCGCCTTTCCGCCGCACGTCCTCGCGCAGGGATGGCGAGCTCGAGCCGCTCGGAGGTCCGGGTCGCCGCGAGAGAGGTCGGGGTGCGCGTCGAAAGTGCCGCGAACGTGCCGCGGCCGGCTCGCCGCCCGAGAGGCGCGCGAGCGCCAGACCTCGCCAGGGCCTCGACCGAGCCGCGGTCGAGCGCGCAGCGCGCCTCCTGAACTCGGCGCGTGCAGCGAGCGGCTCGCCGTCGCCGAGCGCGAGGAAGCCTCTGCTCGAGCAGACCCCGCGCCGTTCGCGCACTTTCATCGACTCGGCGGCGCGAACGTCTTCCAGCTCGAGATCAGCATCGTCCCGACGCCCACGAGCGCGATCAGCGAGAGCAGCGCGACGGGCCGCGACCGTGAGCTCACGAGCGGATTGCGTCGCCTCCATTTCGCGAGCTCGGCGTGAGCGCGCCGGTGCGATGCGCGCGCACCACGCGCCCCTCGAGGTACGCGCGCAGGTCCTCGCCGAGCTCGGTCATGTCCGCGTACCGCCGCGCCGAGGTCGCGAGCCATCGCCTTCTCGCAGATCGCGACGAGCTCCTGGCGCGTCTCGCGCGTGAGCGCTATCGATCGGACTGCGGCGGACCGCTGAGCACGCGCGCCCAGACGAGCGCGGAGTGTTCGCCTCGTCGCTCCGCACGTACGGGCATCTCGCCGACGAGCAGGTGGTAGAGCATCGCGCCCACCGCGTAGACGTCCGATCGCGGTCCAGAGCGCCTCGATCGCGCCCTGCGCCTGCTCGGGCGACATGTAGCGCGGGTGTGCCGACGACGTCGCCGTCCATCGTCAGGAGCGGCGAATGCGGACGTCCGCGCGCGCTCGCTCGCGCGATCGGTGAGGATCACCGATCGTCGCACGCGCTGCCGGGAACCAGCTCGCGCGCGTGTCGCGAATCCTCGCTGCCCGAGCACGCGCGCCAGGCCCCAGTCCATCACGTACACCTCGCCGAAGCGCCCGACCATGACGTTGGCCGGCTTCAGGTCGCGGTGGATCACGCCCGGCGGCGATACGGCCATCGCTTCGCACACGCGCAGAGGACGCCCAGCGCGCGCGTGCGGGTCGTCCAGCCGTCCACGCCCTTGCGCGCGAACGCCTTCCCGTCGCGTCCCGCGCACCAGCCATGGTGAAGAACCGCGCCGGCTTCGTCGACGGCCGAGCCGTGCACGGGGACGATGCCGGGGGTGGTCGAGCCGTCTCCGGTGACCTGCGCTCCTCGAGGAAATCGCGCGAGCGCTCGCGGATCGCGGCTCGCCGGCGTCTCGGCGCTCCGTCGTCGCTCGGCGGCGTCGAGGATCACCTTCATCGCAAGCGAGCTGACGAGGCTCGTCCCACACCGCGAGCACGGTGCCCATGCTGCCGCGCGCGATCTCCTCGACAGGCTTGTAGCGCGCGCCGATGCCCGCGTGCGCGCTCATCCTCGCGAGCAACGCCTGACCTCGACTCGACTCTCGGGGAAGACCTTTGATCCGTCCCCTTCGCGCGACGCCGAGAGCGAAGCCCCGGGCGCGAGTCGGCCGAGCAGAGCAATACGTAACTGAACGAAGTGGCTACC
>ERZ1370068.11264-contig-9893_pt1 | contig 21762 bp, 27 predicted proteins | sample MGYA00561227_ERZ1370068 | MGnify/ENA primary metagenome ERZ1370068 (study PRJEB38410, sample SAMEA6850437) | metagenome | study: Metagenomic assessment of the ecological functions of the soil: analysis of the soil microbiota associated with the... | reverse complement strand
ATAGCGCGTTTGCCGGTTACGTATTGCTGGCTCCGATATAACCCGAACCTGCGGCTGATGCTGACGAACTACGCGCTCGCCGCGCTGCCCTTCTTCGCCGGCGGCCTCGTCGTCACGCTGGCGATCTCGCGGCTGTCGGCGCAGATCAACGCCATCTACGCCGCCGATCCTGCATCGGCGCGGCCGGCGGCTGCCTGATGCTGATTCCGCTGCTCGATCGGCTCGGCGCGCCGGGCGTCGTCCTGCCGCCGCGGCGCTGGTCGATCGCCGCCGCCGTCCTGTTCGCGCCGGTCGCGCCAGCCGCGCGCGCGCGTCGCCGCCGTCGGCGGTCGTCGTCCTGGCTCGTGCCGCTCGCCGGCCAGCTCTCCGGGCGTCGCCGGCTTCGACGTCGTCGACACCAAGGGGCACAGCGGCGACCGCATTCTGTTCAGCAAGTGGAATTCGTTCTCGCGCATCGGCGTCTACGAGCGCACGCACGGCGACTGGTCGCTGAGCTACGCCTACAACGGCCCGCTGCCCGAGCACGCGGTTCATGGACATCGACTCGGCGGCATCGACGCCGATCCTGCGCCTCGACGCCCGACCTGTCGAACGCGCAGTACGCTGCGGTACGAGCTCACCGCGCTCGCGTATCACCTGAAGTACGGGACGGGGCTGAGGAGCTCGGGACTCAGACGCTCCAGACCCCAGCCTCCAGTCGCCTCAGCCCAGCCCCAGTCCCCAGCCGCCCGGGGTTCACCGCGCTCGTGATCGGCCCGGGCGGCGGGCGCGACCTCGCGTCGGCGCTGGTGTTCGGCGCGTCGTCGCGTCGACGGCGTCGAGATCAACCCGATCATCGCCGACGACGTGATGCGGGATCGGTTCCGCGAGTTCTCCGGCGGCATCTACGCGAACCCGCGCGTCCGCATCACCGTCGACGACGGGCGGAGCTTCGTGCGGCGGACGCCGGAGCGCTACGACGTCATCCAGGCGTCGCTCGTCGACACGTGGGCGGCGACGGCGGCCGGCGCCTACACGCTGACCGAGAACACGCTCTACACCGTCGACGCGTTCAACGACTACCTCGACCACCTGACCGACGACGGCGTGCTGACGATCACGCGGTGGGTGGCCGACGGCCTGCGGCTGGTGTCGCTCGCGCAGGCCGCGTGCGAACGACGCGGGCTGGTCGGCCGCCGATCGCCTGGCGATCGTCCGCCACGATCAGCGTCGCGACGCTTCCTGCTGAAGAAGACGCCGTTCACCGCCGGCGGAGATCGCGCGCTGCGCAGCGATCGCCGACCGGCTCGGATTCGACGTGCTCTACGCGCCGCGGCGCGAGCGACGCGCGCGAGCGGCCGACGCGTCAGAGCGCCAACCGTGCCGAGGACGTCGACGTGGACGGCGCGTCGACCGGCGACTACGCGCGGCTGATTCACGCGCCGCGACCGCGAGCAGTTCTACGCGACCTACCGCCCGGACATCCGGCCGACGACCGACGACCGCCCGTTCTTCTTCCACACCACGAAGCTCGAGAATCAGTTCGACGTCGCGTTCGGCCGAACGATGCTGTTCGGCAACGGGCTCGAGCGCGCTGCATGACGCTGCTCGGCATCTCCGACCGGCGCTTGTCGTGCTGTTCGTCATCGGACCGCTGATCGTTCGCCGGCCGCGGCCAGCGCGCCCGCGCGGATGGCTCGCGTGGCTGGTGTACTTCGGCGCGCTCGGCGCCGGCTTCATGCTGATCGAGGTGTCGGTGCTGCAGCGGTTCGTGCTGCTGCTCGGCCATCCGGTCTACTCGCTGACCGTCACGCTGTTCTCGCTGCTGCTCGGCACCGGCGCTCGGCGCGGCGTGGAGCCGGCGGTTCGACGGCGCGACGGCTCGCGGCGCAGCGGCGCGATCGGCATCGCTGACCGTCGCGGTCGTCGCGCTGGCGTTCATCGTCGTCGCCGACGCCGATCGTCGACTGGGCGATTCCGTTTCTCGCGGAGCGCGCGGATGCTGATCGCCGTCGCGATGCTGCGTGCCGATCGGCGTCGCGCTGGGCATCCCGATGCCGACCGGGCTGCGCATGCTGCAGCGCGCGGTCGCCGCAGATGGTGCGCCTGGGCCTGGGGGATCAACGGCGCGCTGTCGGTCCTCGGCGCCACGCTCGGCCATCTTCATCGCCATGAACTGGGGCTTCCGAGCTGATGACCGCTCGCTCACGGCCTCGTGCTGCACCTACCTCGCTCGGGCTCGCCGCGCCTGCTCGGCCGCGACGTCAAGCACCTGTCACAATCAAGCTAACTTACGTCAACGCAGTCTGAAACGTCGAACGACGTTCTCAGCGTCTAACGATGTTAATACTGGTGAACACCGTTCACATAACTCAGTGTCGAAAGTACAGAACGGCCGATTCAGCATGGTACGATGGGCATCAAAGAACGACAGGAACGCGACCGCGAGGCGGTGCGCCGCGCCATTCTCGACGCCGCGCGCGAGCTGTTCGTCACCGAAGGCTTCCAGAACGTCTCCATCCGGAAGATCGCCGAGCGCATCGAGTACAGCCCCGCCGCCATCTACGGCTACTTTCCCAGCAAGGACGACATCTTCTTCGCGCTCGCCGAAGAGGGCTTCCGGCTGCTCGGCGATCCGGGCGACGGTCCGCGACGATCCGCGCTTGCAGGACGCGCCGCCGCTCGAGCGCGTCCGCGCCGTCTTCTGGCGCCTCTACGAGTTCAGCCGCGAGCAGCCGCAGTACTTCGCGCTGATGTTCGTCGACCGCTCGGTGCCGCGCATCAGCCGCGAGCATGAGCGCTTCGCGTTCGCGCGCGAGATCGGAAGCAGCACATCATCGAGGCAGCTTGCAGGCGTGCATCGACGCCGGCGACCTGCCGCCGAGCGCTCGAACACCGCCGTCGCGATGCGCGCGCTGATGGTCGGCGTGCTCGGCGTCGCGGTCCTGCGGCTGTCGGATCGGCTCGCGCCCGGCGAAGACGCCGACCTGCTCGCCGCCGACGTGCTGAACCTGACGCTGGCCGGCCTGCGCTCCGGCGTGGCGCTGCAATCATCCGGCCTGATCGACTGCCCACTCGAGATCGACACCCGTCGCCGATGCTCAGGCTTCATAACTCCGAGGAGTTGTTCATGAATCGCGGAACTACCCAGTCACTTCGTCGCTCGCCCTGCTCGTCCGCCGCGGCGCTGCCGTCCGGCGCCTGCAGCGCCGGCGACGCCAAGGCCAAGGAACAGACCAGCCGCGGCGCCGGTCGTGCAGCGTGTCGCGCCGTCGCCGCCACCGAGCAGCCGATCGCGCGCTTCATCCGCGCGACCGGCATCGCTGATGGCCGAGGAACAGGCCGACGTCGCGGCCGAGACCGCCGGCCGCGTCGTCGCGGCGAACATCGAGCGCGGCACGCCGGTGTCGCCAGGGCGCCGAGCTCGATTCGCATTTCGTCGACGGAGACCGACGCGCAGCTGAAGGAGGCGGAAGCCAACGCCGCGCAGCTCGAGGCGCGGCTCGGCATCACCGGCGGCGGCGGCGTTCGACGTCAACGCGGTTCCCGAGGTGCAGAACGCGAAGGCGCGCTTCGATCTCGCGCAGAGCGGAGTTCGCGCGCATCAAGTCGCTGCTCGATCAGCGCGTCGTGTCGCAGTCGGAATACGACCAGCGCCGGACCCAGGCGGAAGCGGCGCGCCAGCAGTACGAGGCGGCGAAGAACGGCGCGGCGCAGCAGTATCAGATGCTGCAGGCGGCGCGCGCGCGCGTCTCGCTCGCGCGCAAGGCCTTCGCCGACACCGTCGGTCCGCGCGCCGTTCAACGGCGTCGTCGCCGCAGCGCCTGGTCACCGCCGGCGACTACGTGACCAAGGGCATGAAGGTGGCGACCGTCGTCCGCGTGAACCCGCTGCGCGTGCAGCTGACGGTCCCCGAGCAGTGCGGTGTCCGTCGATGGCGCCGTCGGCCAGCCGGTCACCTTCGAGGTGGACGCGTATCCCGGGCGCCAGTTCGAGGGCAGAGTCGAAGTACGTCTCGCCGGCGCTCCAGGCCGACCAGCGCGCGCTGACGGTCGAGGCGATCGTGCCGAACGCCGAGCGGCGTGCTCAAGCCGGGCCTGTTCGCGACGGCGCGCATCGAGCAGCCGGCGCGCACGCCGGGCGTGCTGATCCCGCACGACGCGTCGACTGACCGTCTCCGGCACCAGCCGCGTGTACGTCGTCAGCGGCGACCACGTGGAAGAGCGCATCGTCACGACCGGCGAGACGGTCGGCGATCTCGTCGAAATCACCAAGGGCTTGAAGGCCGGCGAGCGCGTCGCGACGAAGAACGTCGCGCAGCTCGCCGATGGAATCAAGGTGAGCTGATCATGCAATGGCTGAGCTGCGCTGTGCGTCAAACGTCCGGTCTTCGCGACCGTCCTCATCCTGCTCGCTGACCGTCATCGGCGCGTTCTCGTTCACGCAGCCTGGGCGTCGATCGCTTTCCGAAGATCGACTTCCCGACCATCACGGTGACGACGGTCCAGCCCGGCGCCGCGCCGGAGCAGATCGAAACCGAGATCACCGACAAGATCGAGGAAGGCGGTCAACACCATCAGCGGCATCGACGAGCTGCGGTCGGTCTCGTCTGAAGGCATCTCGCAGGTCATCATCTCGCTTCCTGCTCGACAAGGACACCGACGTCGCGGCGCAGGAAGTGCGCGACAAGGTCAACGGCGTCCTGCCGCAGCTGCCGAAGACGATCCAGCAGCCGCGCGTCGACCAGATGGATCCCGACGCGGCGCCGGTGCTCAGCCTCGCGCTGAGCGCCAAGACCAGCCGGTGCGCGGACATCACCGGAGTACGCCGACAAGGTGCTGCGCCGGCAGATCGAGAGCGTCAACGGCGTCGGCCAGGTGCTCGTCCTCGGCGGCCGCCAGCGGCAGATCAACGTGTGGCTCGACGCCGATCGCCTGCGCGGCTACAACCTGACCGTCACCGACGTCTCGCGCGCGCTGCAGGCGCAGAACATCGAGATTCCCGGCGGCCGCGTCGATCAGGGGCCGCAGTCGGTCACGCTGCGGACCCGCGGCCGCGTCCAGACCGTCGCCGAGTTCAACGACATCGTCGTCCGCGAGAAGAACGGCCATCCGGTCCGGATCGCGCGACGTCGCGCGCGTCGAGGACGGCGAGGCCGAGCCCGAGACGATCGCCAACGTCGAACGGCGCCGGCACCGTGCTGCTCCAGGTCCGCCGGCAGTCGGGCACCAACACCGTCGAAGTCGTCAACGAGGTCAAGCGAGCGGCTCGACGAGCTCGAAGGCGGCGCTGCCGGCCGGCTACAACGTCCGCGCTGGTGCGCGACACCTCGGACTTCATCGAGGCGTCGATCCACAACGTCGAAGAGCACCTCGATCGTCGGCTCGATCCTGGCCGCGCTCGTCGTGCTGCTGTTCCTGACGCAACCTGCGCTCGACGATCATCGCCGCGATCGCGATCCCGACCTCGATCATCGCGACCTTCGGCCTGATCTGGTACATGGGCTTCACGCTCAACCTGATGACGATGCTCGCGCTGACGCTGTCGGTCGGCATCGTCATCGACGACGCGATCGTCGTGCTCGAGAACATCTACCGGTTCATCGAGGAGAAGCACGACGACCAGTTCCAGGCCGCGGTCGAGGCGACGCAGGAAATCGGCCTCGCCGTGCTGGCGACGACGCTGTCGCTGGTGGCGATCTTCGTGCCGGTCGCGCTTCATGGGCGGCATCGTCGGCCGCTTCATGAAGAGCTTCGGCCTGACGATGGCGTTCGCGATCATGGTGTCGCTGCTCGTCAGCTTCACGCTGACGCCGATGCTGTCGGCGCGCTGGCTGAAGGTCAAGACGCACGGCAACGACCAGCACGGCTCGAAGGACTCGCAGGATCTTCCACGCCGTCGACGTGCTTCTACACGCGGATGCTCGAGTGGTCGATGGCCCACCGCGGCATCGTCGCCGGCGTCGCGGTGCTGGTGCTGCTGTCGAGCGTGCCGCTGTTCATGATCGCGAACAAGAACTTCATGCCGCAGGACGACCAGTCGGAGTTCGAGGTCAACCTGCGCGCGCCCGAGGGCACCAGCCTCGAATCGACCGAAGTGCTCACCAACCGCATCGCCAACGCGATCCGGCAGCGCATGCCCGAGGTCGACTACACGCTGGTGACGATCGCCGGCGACCCGGCCAAGACGCGCAACCTCGGCACCATCTACGTCCGCCTGACGCCGATCGAAGCGCGCACGCGCGATCAGTTCGCGGTGATGGACGTCATCCGCAAGGACGATCCTGCCGCCGTCTCGCGCCGGCATCCGCACGTCGGTGCAGCAGGTGGCGGTCATCGGCGGCGGCGGCGCGCAGGCGCGCCGACGTCCAGTTCGTGATCAACGGCCCGGACCTGCGGAAGCTCGAAGTGCTCGGCCGGCAGCTGCGTCGAGCGCGGTGAAGAACGATGCCCGGCGTCGTCGACATCGACACGTCGCTGAACGTCGGCAAGCCCGAGCTGTCGGTCCAGGTCGATCGGCCGAAGGCGGCCGACCTCGGCGTCCAGATCGGCGACGCGGCCGAGGCGCTGCGCCTGCTGGTCGGCGGCGATCAGGTGACGACCTACAACGAAGGCGGCGAGCAGCATGAAGTGCACCTGCGCGCGCGCGCCGAGAACCGCTCGACCGAGGCGGCGATCGCGCAGCGCTGACGGTGCCCGTCGTCGCGGCTGGGCAGCGTCGCGCTCGACAACGTCGCCGACTTCGCAGCCGGGCACGGCGCCGTCCGACATCAACCGCCTGGCGCGGCAGCGCCAGGTCACGGTCTTCTGCAACCTGCTGCCGACGGCGTCGCAGGCGGCGGTCCAGAACGCGATGCTCGCCGAGTTCAACAAGCTGAACACCGGCGGCGACTATCGCGGCGTGCTTCGCCGGCCGGTCGCGCGAGCTCGGGCGCGCGGCGCAGAACTTCGTGACTCGCGTTCCTGCTGTCGCTGGTGTTCATGTATCTGATTCTGGCGGCGCAGTTCGAGATCGTGGCTGCACCCGATCACGATTCTGCTGTCGCTGCCGCTGACGCTGCCCTTCGCGCTGCTGTCGATCATCGTCTTCCGGCAGTCGCTGAACATCTTCTCGGCGCTCGGCCTGCTGGTGCTGTTCGGCGTCGTGAAGAAGAACTCGATTCTGCAGATCGACCACGCCAACCAGCTGAAGGAGACCGGGCTGTCGACGCACGACGCGGTCGTCCAGGCGAGCCGCGACCGGCTGCGGCCGATTCTGATGACGACCTTCGCGTTCGTCGCCGGCATGCTCCCGCTGATCGTCTCGCGCGGGATCGGCGCCGGCACCAACCACGCGATCGGCTTCGTCATCTTCGGCGGCCAGTCGCTGGCGCTGCTGCTGACGCTGCGTCGTCACGCCGGTCGCCTACTCGCTGTTCGACGACGCGTCGAAGCTGCGGCTGTTCGGCGCGCGCCGCGCCCGGCGCGAGCGCCGGCGCCGCGCGTCCGCGTCGGCGGCGCCCGCGACGCGGCGCCGCGCCTGGGCCGCACGGCGCTCGCCGCGCTGCTCGCCGCTCGGCCTTGCGGCGCCGCCTCGGCGCAGACGCGCCGCGCAGGCGCCGGCGACGCTCCGGCTCACCGTCGACGAGGCGGTCAAGATGGCGCTCGAGCACAACGTCGACCTGAACGCGCGACCGGCTCGACCCGCAGATCAGCGACACGCGCGTCGCGGCGGCGGCCGGCGCGTTCCGGCCGACGTTCAACACCAGCGTGCAGCTCGAACAACCAGCTGCAGCCGCCGTCGAGCTTCCTGATGCCGACCGCGACGCGAACCGACGTCGTGAGCATCGAACGCCGGCCTCAGCCAGCGGCTGCCGTGGTTCGGCACGACCTACAACCTCGGCGTGGACGACGACGCACACCAACAGCAACAGCTTTCTGAACAGCTACAACCCGCTGCTGCAGTCGGGGCTGTCGGTGCAACGTGTCGCAGCCGCTCATCCGCGATCTCGTCCATCGACCCGCGCGCGGCAGCAGCTGGCGATCAGCCGGACCAACCGCGACATCGCCGACACGCGGCTGCGCGAAAGCCTCGTCCACACGACGGCGAACGTGAAGAGCGCGTACTGGAACCTGGTCTCGGCGCGCGACACGGTGGACGCGCGGCGCGTCGACGCTCGATCTCGCGCAGGAGCTGGCGCGCGTCAACAAGGCCAAGGTCGACGTCGGATCCTCGCCGCCGCTCGACCTCGTGTCGGCGCAGGCCGAGGTCGCCGCCGAACCAGGAGCAGCTGATCATCGCGGAGACCGTCGGTGAAGCAGGCCGAGGATCGCCTGCGCGTGCTGATCTTCGATCCGACGAACGCGCGAGAACTGGAACGTCGCGATCGAACCGGTCGATTCGCCGCCGATCGCGACGCCGGCCGTCGACGTCGAGGCGCGCGGTCACGCGCGCGCTCGCGCAGCGCGCCGACCTGCTGCGCGCGCGCAAGGACATCGAGAACGCGCAGACCAGCGTCAAGTACGCCGGCAACCAGCGGCTGCCCGACGTGCGCGCTGAACGCCAGCTACCAGGCGAGCGGCCTCGGCGGCACGCAGGTGCTCCGCACCGGCGGCTTTCCCGGCACCATCGTCGGGCCGGGCGCGATCACGCCGTTCGGCGATCGGTGCTCGGCCAGCTGTTCGCGCAGCGACTACCCGACGTGGGCGCGTCGGCGTCAGCGTGTCGTACCCGATCGGCCGGCAGCGTCGAGCGAGGCGAACTACGCGCGCGCGCAAGCTCGGAGCACTCGCAGTCCGAGCAGCGGCTGAAGAGCGCCGAAGCGCGCGCCATCCAGCAGGTGCGCGACGCCGCCTGGAAGATCGAGATGAACGCGAAGCGGATCGAGACCGACGCGCGCGGCGCGCGAGCTGGCCGAGCAGCGGCTCGACGCCGAGCGCAAGCGCTTCGAGGTCGGCATGTCGACGAGCTTCCTCGTCATCCAGGCGCAGCGCGATCTCGCGCAGGCCAAGACCAACGAGCTCGGCGCCGTGCTCGCCTACGACCTGTCGCTGGTCGACTTCGAGGCGCTGCAGGAGGCCGGTCCCGCCGGCGACCACGTCGGCGGCGGCGGCGGGCGCCGCGGCGCGCGGCGGTTCCGGCGATGATCCCGCGCGTGGCGACCGGGCGGCGCGGCGGCGCCGGCAGTCGGCCGGCCTGCCGCAGCAGTGCCGATGATCCGCGCCATCTCGCCGAGCGCGTGTGGCGCGTCCGCAGGAACTCACACGTCGATCGACGCGCAGATCCGCGACTGCCTGAGCGTCCGGCGTCGAGCTGCAGTTCTTCTACGACGGCAGCGCTGGTCTCGGCGCGGCGCTGGCCGTCGCGCGAGCGAGGCGCTGGCACGCGCCGCGCGACCAGCTCCGTCGAGCTGCAGCGGGCCGGGGTGGAATCACGCACTGGTGAAGTGACGCTCAACGCTCGAGAGCTGTCAGTTGAGAGTTGAGAGTTGCCTGAAGTCGTAGAATCGACGGCGTCATGACCTCGCCCGGTGACACCCTCGGCTCGCGGTTCCTCCGCACCGCGAAGCGCCGGTGGTCGTCGTTCTGCATGGCCGATTCGACCGGCCGCGAGCTGACCTTCGGCCGCGCGCTCGTCGGCAGCCTGCTGCTCGCCCGCGCGATCCGCCGCCACGCGCCGGCGCGACACGACGATCGGCCTGCTGCTGCCGGCGTCGGTCGGCGGCGCGCTCGCCAACATCGCGGCGTACGTTCGCCGGCAAGGTCCCGGTCAACCTGAACTTCACGGCCGGCCGCGACGCGATGGCCGCGGCGATCGAGCGCTGCGGCATCACCACCATCCTGACCTCGCGCACGTTCCTGACGAAGGCCGGCCTCGACGCCGACGCCCGGGATGGTCTTCCTCGAAGACCTGCTGCAGGCGACCTCGGGCGTCGCGAAGGCGCGTGATGCTCGTCGCCGCGCGCGCTGCTGCCCGCGCCGCTGCTCGAGCGCCTCGTTTCTCGCCGCGACCGGATCGCGACGCGCTCGCCACGATCATCTTCTCGAGCGGCAGCACCGGCGTGCCGAAGGGCGTGATGCTCACGCATCGCAACGTGCTGGCGAACATCGACGCGCGCCACCGAGCTCTTCCGGCTGGACGCCGGACGATGTCGTGCTCGGCGTGCTGCCGTTCTTCCACTCCTTCGGCTTCACCGGTCACGCTGTGGCTGCCGCTGCTCAGTCGGCTTCGGCGCCGCGTATCATCCCAACCCGATGGACGCGAAGACCATCGGCGAGCTGGCCGAGCAGCTACAGCGCGACGCTGCTCATCAGCACGCCGACCTTCTGCGCGTCGTACGTGCGCAAGTGCCACGCCGGAGCAGTTCGCGCACCTGCGGCTGCGCGATCGTCGGCGCGGAGCGGCTGCGCGAGCCGATCGCGGCCGCGTTCAAGGAGAAGTTCGGCGTCGATCTGCTCGAGGGCTACGGCTGCACCGAGATGGCGCCGGTCGTCGCGGTCAACGTGCCCGACGTCGGCGGCACCGCCAGCGGCGCGGCGCCGGATCGGTCGGCCGCCCGATGCCCGGCGTCTCCGCGAAGGTCGTCGATCCGGAGACCGGCGAAGGGCCGCTCATCGGCAAGGAGGGCCTGCTGCTCGTCAACGGGCCGAACCGGATGCGCGGCTATCTCGGCGAGCCGGAGCGCACGGCGCGAGGCGCTGCGCGACGGCTGGTACGTGACCGGCGACATCGCCGACGATCGACGAGGACGGCTTCATCCGCATCACCGATCGGCTGTCGCGCTTCAGCAAGATCGCCGGCGAGATGGTGCCGCACATGAAGGTCGAGGAGCGGCTGCAGGCGCTGCTCGCGCGAGCCGCACGTCTGCGTCGTCACCGCGGTGCCGGACGCGGCGAAGGGCGAGCGGCTCGTGGCGCTCTACACCGATCGCGACTGATCGCGCGCAGGAGATCTGGGAGCAGCTCTCGCGCGCCGGATCTGCCGAAGCTCTGGATCCCGAAGCGCGAGGATCTCCGCTTCGTCGAGTCGATCCCGACGCTCGGCACCGGCAAGGTCGACCTGCGCGCCGTCCGGCAGCTCGCATTGCTCCCGGACCAGCCGACGTAGCGCTGTCGTACAGGCGTCGCTTCACCATCCCACACTGCGCAGCAGCAGGCGCTGCCACGCCGGCGCCAGGAGCGTCTTCAGCAGCACGTCGAGCACCAGTCCCCGCACGGCCCAGGCGAGCAGCGTTCGCGCCGATCTTCCAGTCGACACGTGAACCTCCGAGTCCGCGACAACAGCGGCGCGGACAGCACGACGCCGATCACGACGAAGCTGATCACGCGGATCACCGCCCACGGATGCCACGCGAGGAGCAGCGTCCGCGCCGGATGCGCGCGAGGTCTCGGCCAGCGTGCCGACGTAGTGGCCCATGTAGTTCATCAGCACGGCGCCCATCGGCATCGCCAGCGCGCCGCCGCTCGCCAGCGCCAGCGCCGCGAAGACAGCGCGGCGTGCCCGATCTGCTGCGGGATGAACTGTGACGGCGTGCTCTCGGGACCCTGGCCGGTCAGGACCCAGGTGAACATCTCGCATCTCGGTACGCCTGCGCCGCGCAGGAACAGCGGGCCGGTCTGGCGCGGGCCGCGCGTACGACAGGAGGGTCGCGCGTCACGCCCATGGCGAGCGCCCAGAGCAGCATGCGCGCGACCGCGAGCCGAAGGTCGCCGCGCTTGAGCGCGAGGACCATGAACGGGTAGCTCGCGAGCGTATTGAGCATCGGCACGAGGATCGGGATCCCGATCGCCCAACCGAGCGCGTAGGAAACACCGTGGCGGCGACGATGAGCAGCGCCGGTCATGGATTCAGCTGCAACGGGCCTCGGGAACGCGAGCACTGGCCCGCCGGGATGGTCGGCACCTCGGTCTCTCACTACCGGATTCTCGCATCCATCGGCGCCGGTGGGATGGGGCGTCGTCTATCCTGCCGAAGACGAGCGCCTGCATCGCAGGTCGCGCTGAAATTCCTGCCGGCGGCGATCGCGCAGGACGAGCACTCCCGCGCCCGCCTTCTGCGTGAGGCGCAGGCCGCCAGCGCCCTCGACCACCCCAACGTCGCCACGGTGTGCGACATCGGCGAGTGGAACGGCCAGCTGTTCATCGCGATGCCGTTCTATGACGGCGAGACGCTGCGCCAGCGCATCGAGCGCGGGCGCTCGCCATCGACGAAGCGCGCGCGCATCGCCGGCGAGATCGCCGCCGGCCTGGCCGCCGCGCACGCCGCGGGCATCGTCCATCGCGACCTCAAACCGGCCAACGTCATGCTGACGCACGACGGACAGGTGCGGATCGTCGACTTCGGGCTGGCCAAAGTGGTCTCGGAAACCCAGGAGACGGTCGGCGCGAATGACGCGCGACCGGCATCAACGGTGGGGACCGCCGCCTACATGGCGCCCGAGCAGGCGACGGGCCTCGACGTCGACGCGCGCGCCGACATCTGGGCCTTCGGCGTGACGTTCTACGAGATGCTGACCGGCCGCCTGCCATTCGACGGCCGGACGCGCGCCGGCCTTGCTCCTCGCGGTCGCCGACACAGTCGCCGCCGCCGGTCGCGTGGCTTACGGCCCGATGTGCCTGAGGCGCTCGAGGGTATCGTCGAACGCGCCCTCGAAAAGATCCGGCGCGGCGGACTCTTTCCGCCGACGAGATTGCGGCCGAGATCGGCCGCTGGCGGACGCGGTCGTCGGCTGGCCCGATGGCTGCGGCCTCGGGCCGGCGATCGACAGCCAAATGGTGGGCGGCGATTCGCGGCGGTCGCGCTGCTGGCCGCCGCCGTGCCCGGCGTCGTGGTTCGTCCGTCAGAACGCGCGGACGCGGTGGGCCCGCGAGCAGGCGCTGCCTGCAGATCGATCAGCTCGCCAGAGCGCGAAGCACTTCGGCGCGGCATTCACGCATGGCGCAGCAGGCGAAAGCGCTGACATCCCGAACGATCCGGTCGTGGAAGCGCATCGACTCCGCTCGTCGCGCGCAGCGTCACCGCGTCGAGACGACGCCCTGCCGGCGCTGCCGTCTCATACCGGGAGGTCGGCTCGAATGCTGGCTGGACGCTCGTTCGGCGAGTCGCCCGATCGTGGATGCGGTCGTGCCGAACGCCTACCTCGAGTGGCGGTTCGAAGAGCGCGGGTTACGTCACGGCATCCGACGCGACGGCCTTCATCCTCGGCACGCCCAGCCTGACGCTGCTGGTGACGCTGCACACCGCCGGAGGAGACGCCGCCCGGGATGGTGCACGTCACCGCGGGCGACTGAGCCTCGCCTCGCGTCGATCGCCGGCTTGGAACACCTGCCGCCGCGACGCCTTCGCGATTTCTGGATCGATCGGTATGAGGTCACGAACCGCGACTTCAAGCGCTTCGTCGACGCCGGCGGCTACCGCGACCGCCAGCACTGGCAGCATCCGTTCGTCGATGGCGGCCGGACGCTCACGCTTCGAGCAGGCGATGGCGCGCTTCACTGATCTCGACCGGCCGGCCGGGGCCGGCCACCTGGGAGTCGGGAAACTTCCTCGAAGGGCAGGACGACCTGCCGGTGACGGGCGTGAGCTGGTACGAAGCGGCGGCGTTTGCCGCGTGGTTCGGGCAAGTCGCTGCCGACGATCTTCCACTGGAGCCGGGTCGCGGATCAGCGCATGAGCGGCCTGGTGGCGCCGCGCAGCAACTTCCACGGGCCGGGCGCGATGAAGGTCGGCGCGAGCGGCGGGATGAACCGCTTCGGCGCGTTCGACCTCGCCGGCAACGTCAGGGAATGGTGCTCGAACCGCGCGAACGACTCCGATGCGCTACATCCTGGGCGGCGGCTGGGACGAGCCCGCCTATCTGTTCAACGATCCTCGATGCGCGCCCGCCGTTCGAGCGCGCGGCCAAACTTCGAGTTCCGCGGCGTCAAATGCTCGACGACGACGACGGTGGCGACGACCGGCGAACTGGTGGCGTTCGAGGCGCGCGACTTCCGCTACGAGACAGCCGGTCGGCGACGATGTGTTCGCGGCGTATCGCACGCTCTGCGTAGCTACGACAAGGGCGACCTGGCGGCGCGCATAGAGGCGTCCGATGATTCGAGCCGGACTGGCGCGTTCGAGAAGGTGTCGTTCGCGGCGGCCTATGGCGCGCGAGCGAGTGCCAGCGCTCATCGTCTGCCTGCAGGCACGGCGACGCCGCCCTATCAGGCCGTCGTCTATTTTCCCGACTCGGGCACGTTGTCGCAGCGATCGAGCGCGCAGATCAACGCGCGGCCGTTCGATTGGGTGATCGAAGAGCGGTCGAGCCCTGATCTTCCCGATCTACAAGAGCACGTTCGAGCGAGGCGACGAGGTCTGACCAGCGATTACCCGACCATGACCAACACCTATCGCGAGCACGTCATCGCCTGGGCGAAAGACGTGCGCCGCACCGTGGACTACCTCGAGAGCCGCCCTGACATCGATCGCGAACCGGATCGCGTTCATGGGCCAGAGCTGGGGCGCGGCGATGGCGCCGATCTTCGCTGGCCGTCGAGCCGCGCTTCAAGACGGCGGTCGTCGTCGTCGGCGGGTTCTACGTCCAGCGGTCGAAGCCGGAGGTCGAAAGCGATCAACTTCGCGCCGCGCGCGAAGATGCCGGTCCTGATGCTCAACGGCCGGTTCGATTTCTATCTGCCCGAAGACGGCACGCAGATCCCGATGTTCCGCCTCTTCGGCGCCGCCGGACGCACCAGAAGCGCCGCGTCGTCTACGACACCGGCCACAACATCCCGCGCCCGGATCTGATCCGCGAATCGCTCGACTGGCTCGACAAGCAGCTCGGCGCTGTCAGGAACTGACGATCATGCGGGAAGCGCGAGCGCGCCGAAGTGCGCCTCGTACCGCTTCCTGAACTCCTCCCAGGTGTACGCGTGGCTCTGGCCGCCGAGGTGCTCGAGCGCGTAGGTCGCGGCGACGCTGCCCAGCCGCGCGCAGGTCGTCGCATGGCAGGCCGAGCGCGAGCCCCTTCATCAGCCCGCCGCGGAAGGCGTCGCCGACGCCGGTCGGATCGACGATGCGCTCGCGGCGTCACCGCCGCGCACGTCGATCCGTGCCGCGTCGCGGTCATGACCGACGACCCGTGCTCGCCGCGCGTGACGATCAGCGCCTCGGCGCCTGCCGAGGATCGCCGGCCTCGCCGAGCCCGGTCTTCTGCCGCAGCAGCTCGAGCTCGTAGTCGTTGCACGATGACGATGGCGCGCGCCGGTGACGCCGTCGCGCAGCTCGTCGCCCGACATGCGCGCGCACTGCTGGCCCGGATCGAAGATGAACGGGATGCCGAGCGTCCGGCACTCCTCGGCGTACTGCACCATCGCGCCGGGATCGTTCGGCGAGATGATCGCCAGCCCGCAGTCGCCGACCGTCGCGGAACGACAGCTGCCCGGCGTCGGCCATCGCGCCGGTGTAGAACGACGCGATCTGGTTGTTGTCCGCGTCGGTGCTGCAGAAGAACGACGCGCATGAACTTGCCGGCGATCTGCTTGACCGAGCGACGTGTCGACGCCGGCGGCCTCGAGCCACTGCCGGTATTCGCCGAAGTCCTCGCCCGCCGTCGCCATCAGCAGCGGCCGCTCGCCGAGCAGCGCCAGCGTGTAGGCGATGTTCGGCGCGCAGCCGCCGCGCCGCTTGTCCATCGTGTCGACGAGGAAGCTCGAGGCTGACGCGGTTCATGTGCTCCGGCAGGAAGTGCTCGGTGAACTTCCCGGGAAACGACATCAGGTAGTCGTAGGCGATCGAACCGGTGACGACGATGTTCATTCGATCCACTTGAACGCTTCGGACTACTTCGTCCGCATGTATCTGCCGATGATCGGCGCGAGATCCTTCTTCGTCTGCTCGGGCACGAGCGGCGCCTGCGTGATGATCGCGGTCGCGAGCGCGTCCTTGCAGGCGCAGGTGCGCGCGCCGGCGATGCCGGCTCGACCGCGTCGGCGATCGTCTTCTGCGCGGTCGCCGCGTTCTGCATCAGGTTCGCGATGATCAGATCGACCGTCACCGAATCGTGGTCGGGGTGCCAGCAGTCGTAGTCGGTGACCAGCGCGAGCGTCGCGTAGCAGATCTCCGCCTCGCGCGCGAGCTTCGCTTCCTGCAGGTTGGTCATGCCGATGACGTCCATGCCCCACGACGCGATAGAGCTTCGACTCGGCCAGCGTCGAGAACTGCGGCCCTTCCATGTTCACGTAGGTGCCGCCGCGATGCACCGTGGCGCCGACCGTCTGCCGCCGAGTCGGCCGCGATCGCCGACAGGTCGCCGCACAGCGGATGCGCGAACGCCACGTGCGCGACCAGCCCGCGGCCGAAGAACGTGCTGATCCGCCCCTTCGTCCGATCGAAGAACTGATCGGGCACGACGATGTCGAGCGGCTTGTATTCCTGCTTCAGGCTGCCGACCGCGCTCGCCGACAGGATCCGCTCGACGCCGAGCACCTTGAAGCCGTAGATGTTCGCGCGGAAGTTCAGCTCGGACGGCAGGATGCGGTGGCCGACGCCGTGCCGCGCCAGAAACGCGACGCGCTTGCCCGCGCAGCGTGCCGATCACGTATGGGCCCTGACGGCTCGCCGAACGGCGTCGTCGACCGTCCGCTCTTCGCGGTCGGTCAGCTCCGCCATGTCGTAGAGACCGCTGCCGCCGATGATGCCGATCTCGATGCTCATAGTTCGTCCGTGCTCGTCACGCAGGACAGATGAACCTGGAGTTCCGCTCGGCGCTGGCACGACCGAGCGCTTGCCGTCCTGCTCCCGGATGTAGCCCGCCGCGATCGCCGGATCGTGCTCGAAGAACACCAGGTCGTCCTTCGCCGACGGCCTCCTTCGCGAACGCCGTCTTCGCCGCGAGCGTGTCCATCGGATACAGGTCGCAGCCCATGATCCACGCAGTCGGGCAGATGCGCGGTCGTCGGCATCAGATCGGCGACGAAGGCGGCGCGTCTTGCCGCCCGACTCGATCAGCACCATCTGGTGGTGCATGCGTGTGGCCGCCGGTGCGCCGCACCTTCACGCCCGGCATGATCGTCGCATCGTCGTCCACGAGCTGGAGCACGCCGGCGTCGGCGAGCGGCACGTAGTTGTCGGCCAGATAGCTCGCGCGGCTCTGCGCGTGCGGATGCGTGGCGTCCTCCCACTCGCCGCGCCGCACGACGTACTGCGCGCGCGGAAACCGCGGACGGAGGCGGCCGCCGCGTCGCGGACGGTGAAGCCGCCGGCGTGATCGAAATGCAGGTGCGCTGGCGAGGACGATGTCGATCGTCCTCGGGCGCGATGCCCGGCCTCGGCGAGCGTGTGGTCGAGGGTCCGTGGCGCGATCGACGCCGTAGATGCCTCGTGAACTTCGGCGTCCTCCTTGTCGCCGAGCCCGGCGTCGATGATCATCGTGCGCGCGCCGCGGACGATCGAGCGGCCGCATCGCCAGCGTGATGCGGTTGCGGGCGTCGGGCGGCGCCTCGTGCTTCCCACAGCGGCTTCGGCACGACGCCGAACATCGCGCCGCCGTCGAGCGTGGAAGAACCCGTCGCACAGCGACATCGAGCTCGAGCATCGCCGAGCGAGAAACGTCTGCACCGCGTCGACAGCGCTCGCGGCAGCTGCCGGCTGCCGGCCGGCTGGACTGCTTCAGCTCGACGAGCACGCCGTGCGTGCGCCGCGGGATGGACGAACGCGATCAGCGCGCCTTCCGCGCCTGGCCCGCGGCTGCTCGTCGATCAGCTGCGCGCCGCGCGCCTTCAGCTGCGCGACCGCGGCATGGATGTCGTCGACGCGCAGCGTGATGTGGTGGAGCCCGGGGCCGCGCTTGTCGACGTACTTCGCGATCGGCGAGTCGGGCGCCGTGGCTTCGAGCAGCTCGAGCTTCGACTTCACCGACCGGCACGAAGTGCGCGCGCACACGCTGCGACGTCACCTCTTCGGGCGCCTCGACGTCGAGGCCGAGCGCATCGCGATAGAACGCCAGCGCCGCGGCGAGATCCTGCACCGCGATGCCGACGTGGTCGAGGACGGCCTTCATCGGATTCGGGCAATCGGTAATCGGTGATTCAGGATTGATCGGCGACTGCGCGCTCGCAGGAGCTCGTTCGCGGCCGTGTACGGATCGAGCTCGCGGGCGGCGATGCGATCGACCATCGACGCCGAGCTCGCCGGCGCCAGCACGTCGCGCTCGAGGTGCTCCATGAAACGGTGCGAGACGAGCTCGCGCAGCCGGTACTCGCTGCGCGTCTTGCGCCGCGCCGCCTGCGCGCCTGCCGAGTGCGCGCGGAACGCGTCGATCGCCGCGACCAGCTCGGGGATGCCCGCGCCGGTCGTCGCGACCGTCTTCACGATCGGCGGCCGCCACTCGCCGCTCGCATAGGCATGCAGCGCGAGGTTCGACTTCGACCGACGACGACCAGCCGGTCGGCGCCTTCGCGGTCCGCCTTGTTGACGACGAAGATGTCGGCGATCTCCATGATGCCGGCCTTGAGCGCCTGCACGTCGTCGCCGGTGCCGGGCACCAGCGTCACGATCGACGACGTCGGCCGTGCCGGATGATGTCGACCTCGTCCTGGCCGACGCCGACGGTCTCGATGATGACGATGTCCTTGCCGGCGGCGTCGAGCACGAGCGCGGCGTCGCCGGTCGCGCGCGCCAGCCCGCCGAGATGCCCGCGCGTCGCCATGCTGCGGATGAACACGCCGTCGTCGGCGGCGTGCGTCTGCATGCGCAGCCGATCGCCGAGCACCGCGCCGCCGCTGAACGGGCTCGTCGGATCGACGGCGATGCACGCCGATCGGTCGATCCGGCCGTGCGAAGCTCGGTCGTCAGCCGATCGACCAGCGTGCTCTTGCCGGCGCCGGGCGGACCGGTCACGCCGATCAGATAGGCGCGGCCGGTGCCGGCGAAGATCGCCGCGGACGAGATCGGCGCTCGCCGGATCTTCGTCTTCGATGAGCGAGATGCGCGCGATGCGCGCGGTCGCCCGCGAGTACGCGCTCGGCCAGCGTACTCGCCGTCGCGACGCGACGCGGACGCGCTCGCGCGACTGCGTCTGGATGTGTGCGATCATCGCGACAGCAGCTGGCGCGCGATGACCAGCCGCTGGATCTCGCTCGTGCCCTCGCCGATGGTGGTCAGCTTCACGTCGCGGAAGTATTTCTCGGCCGGGTAGTCCTTCACGAAGCCGTAGCCGCCGTGGATCTGCACGCAGTCGTCGGCCACCTTGCACCGCGATCTCGCTCGCATACAGCTTCGCCATCGACGACTCGAGCGTCGTCCGCTGCCGCCGCGCTCCTTCAGGTACGCGGCGCGGTAGGTCAGCAGCCGCGCCGCCTCGATCCGCGTCGCGGCGTCCGCGAGCTTCCACTGGATCGCCTGGAAGCTGGCTGATCGGCTTGCCGAACGCCCTGCGCTCGCGCGCGTAGCTGCAGCGCCGCCTCGTAGGCGCCCTGCGCGAGGCCGACGGCGAGCGCGGCGATGCCGATGCGGCCCGGCATCGAGCACCTGCATCGTGTTGACGAAGCCCTGCCCTTCCTCGCCGAGCAGCTGATCGGCCGGAATCGCGGCAGTTCTCGAACAGCACCTCGCTCGTGTCGCTGGCGCGCATCCCGAGCTTGTCTTCCTTCTTGCCCGGCGTCATGCCCGGCGTGCCGTGCTCGACGATGAAGGCGGAGATGCCCTTGGTGCCGGCGGCGCGATCGGTCACCGCCATCACGACCATGACGTCGCCGACGCGGCCGTGCGTCGTGAACGTCTTCGATCCGTTCAGCACCCAGCAGTCGCCGGCGCGCGGCCGCGGTCGTGCGCATGCCGGCGGCGTCGCTGCCCGAGGTCGACTCGGTCAGCCCCCAGGCGCCGATCTTCTCGCCGCGCGCCAGCGGCGCCAGAAACGTCTGCTTCTGCGCTTCGGTGCCGAACAGCGAAGATGTGCGAGGAGCAGAGGCCGTTGTGCGCGGCCACCGACAGCGCGACGGCCGGATCGACGCGCGCGCAGCTCCTCGATGCAGATGCAGTAGTCGATCGGCCGACATGCGCCGCGCCGCCGTACTGCTCGGGAAACTGGATGCCGAGCAGGCCGAGCGCGCGCGAGCTTCGGCATCAGCTCGGTCGGAAAGTGCTGGCTCTCGATCCCACTCGCGGACGTGCGGGCCGCATCTCGGTTTCCGCGAACTCGCGGACGCTGCGGCGCAGCAGCGCCTGCTCTTCCGTCGGCCGGAAGTCCATGAACCCTCAAACTGTAGCACGCCGGAACGACACGGCCATGAGGCGGAAGGTCCGGCGGGCGCCCTTCTGCAGGAAGGCGAGGTGCGCGCCGTCACTCGACCACGCCGGCAGCGTCGCGCCCCGCTGGCGGTCGCGACCACCTTGCGCCGCTTGCGCTCGTCCGTATCCGGCGTATCAGCCGGCCGCCGCGATCGACAGAACGCGTGATCGCGCCGCTGCCGGCCGGGCCCCACACCGAACGTCTGGCTGGCCGGCCAGGCAGGCGCGCCGTTACGATCCAGTTGCCGATCTGCTTCGCCGCGCAGCCGCACCGTGACCTCGGACTCGTAGGCGTCGATCCGGGTTCTTCGGGTCCGCCGCGATCCGGGCGCCCCGTTCAAAGTCCGCCGATGGACGGCGTCGGCCGCGTGCGGCGATTTGGCTCTCCAGGACTTCGAGCCGCAGCGACGGCACGCCGGGCGCGGCGAGATCCGACTTGCGCGCCCAGTGGCCGGACGCCCGCTCAGGCTCGCCGAACGCCAGGCTCGCCACGCCGTCGAGCCGCGACACGATGACATCGTGCACGCCGGCATCGCGATCGATCGATTGGACGTGGAGATGAGGCGCCGTCGAGGCGACCACGACAGGCGGCCGCAGCTCGCCGGTGAGACGTGTGGCGTCGATCTCGCAGACCAGCACCGGCGCCGACGACCCTCGATCGCGGAGACGTCGATCGGCGGCGCGGCGTCCTGGCGCCGGCGCGAGCAGCAAGGATCAGGCTGGCCGGGAGCACGCACGAGGCTACGCCCGTGCCTTGGGCGCGGGATGGCCGTGGGCGGGCGCGGGCGCGGACCAGTCGGTATGCGGCGCGCGGTTCTCGACGAGCCAGCCGTAGAGCAGGCCCGAGTAGTTCTGCCAGCGCATGCCGTGGCGCTCGTAGAACGGCACGAGCGCGCGCTGCAGCGCCGGCAGCCGGTAGAACGGCACGCCGGCGAAGTAGTGGTGCTCGAGGTGATAGTTCGAGTTGCAGGAACGCGAAGTCCCAGAACCAGTGGCCGCGCATCAGCGTGCCCCACTTCGCCGGATCGGTCGGATCGATGTCGTAGTGCTGGCCGAGCCGGTTCAGCGTGAACGCGATCGGGAAGATGAAGAAGACCGGGATGATGTAGGCGCGCAGCGCCGCGCGCCGACCGAACGAACGTCCAGATCAGCGCCAGCACCGTCAGGTGCGCAGCGATCGACACGCTGGCGCTCGACGGCGATCGCGCCGCTGCAGCGGCTCGGATAGGTCGCGCTCTCCGCGCGCGCGGCGCGGAAATAGATCGGGAACAGCGCCGGCGTGCAGTACAGCAGCTTGTACCAGCGCGCGTTGATCTTCGGCGACAGGTGATGCCGCTTCGGATCGTCCTCGTCCGAGCCGAGCTCGGCGTGGTGATCGAGGTGCCAGCGCGTGAACTGGCTCGCCGAGATGCCGCTCGGCACCGCGTAGAGCCAGCCGAGCAGCGCGCTCGGCGCCGCGGACGCCGCCGCTCGAAGATCGTGTGGTGCACGACCTCGTGCAGCAGCACCGTGAAGTTGAAGACCGTGAAGCCTGCACGA
>ERZ1370068.10623-contig-9305_pt1 | contig 21762 bp, 27 predicted proteins | sample MGYA00561227_ERZ1370068 | MGnify/ENA primary metagenome ERZ1370068 (study PRJEB38410, sample SAMEA6850437) | metagenome | study: Metagenomic assessment of the ecological functions of the soil: analysis of the soil microbiota associated with the... | reverse complement strand
TACGTATTGCTGGTGCGGGCGCCGCGGCGTCGCCTGAAGACCCGGCCCTACTTCCCGTGATCATTGTCTTCGGTTTGATGATGCTGACCGGGGCGGGCACGATCGGCAGCCACACGCTGAACTACATGACGACCTACGCGCTCGACACCCTTCACCCGTGTCGGCGACCATCTCTGTTCACGCCTTTATCATCAATAACGGCGGTGTGTCGATGACGTTCGAGGCGCTGAGCGGCTGGCTGATCGCTTCGACGCAAGCCGGTGATGATCGTGCCGGCCGTCCTGTTGCTGCTCGATCCTGCCGTGCTTGCGATCGGACACTCGCAGCCAGTACGTGGGCGCTGTACGGTGCGGAAGCCGTGATGTCACTGCTCGCGGCGATTCATCGGTCCCGGTGATCGTCACCATCACGGAGACGCTCCCCGCCCACATCCGCTCCGGCGCGGTGGCGATGATCTACGCGTTCGCGATCTCTTTCGATCTTCGGCGGCTCGACCAGTTCGTGATCCAGCTGCTCATCGACCGCACCGGAACGCCCGCTCGCGCCCGCCTACTACTGGACGGGTGCCGCGCTCGTGGGGCCATCGCGATGAGTATCCTCGTCGCCGAGTCCGCTCCCGCCGCCGGCCTACTGCGCCGGCTTGAACGCCGAATTTGTCGATCGTCCCGCCGAACGAGATCGTGTTGACGGGCGTCGAGGAACGCTCAACGTCCATCGAACACCTTTGCGCGTGTGCGGGTATGCTGACCTTGCCGACGGGCTTCCAGTCGGCGTTCCCGAGGCGCTCGGCCGGGGCCATTGGGGCCCTCGCCCTGGTAGCTCATCCCGGCGAGGCGGCCGTCGTTGTCGAAGCTTAAAGCGACCAGTCGTGCACGACGTCGCTCTTCACGTGCCCGACGCGATAGCTCACGCCGCCGATCGTCTGGCCGTCGGCGGCCTGTACCTGCACGGACGCGGGATCCGAGAACAGGTGGAAGAACGAGCGCTCCCACTCCCGCTCACGTTCCTCGCGGCCTTGGGCTCGTCCTTCACCTGACCGCCGAACGACACCCAGCCGGCGCTGCCGTCGTAGCCTTGCTTGACTCACCGAACGGCAGCTCTTGTACCGACAGCATGTGACGCCCGGCAGGCGCCACTGCACGCTGGTCGAGCGCCACGTTGGCCCCGCATGGTGACGTTCGCGGCCTGCTCGACCTGGCAGCCTGATCGCCTTCCAGGCCGCGCTGCCGCCGGCGCCAGCTCGCACGCGCCTTCGCCGAGCAACTGCCTGGCTCCTTGCTCAACTGCCCGGGCGTCGCCGGTCCGGCCGCGGTCCCCCTTCTGGACGGCGGCGGCGGGGAATCGAGATGTCCGACGCGCTCGACCGGCAGCCCGACCGACTCGAGCGGGCGGTCGAAGTCCTTCTCCTTGCCGACGATCACGGTGACGAGCTGGTCGGGGTGCGACCTGGCGCGCGCGGCGGCCAGCACGCTCGGTCGCGGTCACGCTCTGCGAGCGCCCTGCTGGTAGCGCTGGCAGGAAGTCCTGCGGGTAGCCGACCACCTCGTAGTACGCCGGCGCGGAACGGCAGCCGACGACGGCTGCTCGAAGTTGAACACGAACGAGTTCTCGCACCGCGTTGCTGCGCGACCGCGCAGCTCTCCGTCGGTGAACGGCTCGTCACGCGTGATGCGCCGCACCTCCGTCGCGCACCAGGTCGAGCGCCGTCATCGCCGAGTCGCTCGCGCGTGAGCGAGTACGCGAAGAACACGCCGGGCCGCAGGAAGCCCTCGCCGGCGACTGGCGCCGGTGGCGTAGGCGAGCCCGCGCTTGGTGCGGATCTTGTTGACGAGCCGCGACTGGAATCCGCCGCCGAGCGCCGCGCTCGATACACCTCCATCGTCGGCGTAGTCGGGGTCGTCGGCGCTGAAACCCGATGTGCGTGCAGCACGATGCCGCTCTGCGTCACGTCGTCCTTGGGCGCGAACACGAGGCGACGCTTGCTGTCGGCTGCACGCGGCGGCGCGCGCGGGCAGCGGCAACGGCTGGCGCCCTTCCACCGTCGCCGAACTTCGCCGTCAGCAGCTGCTGCATGTCCGCGTGCTTGAAGTCGCCGTAGATCGCGAGCACGGTGCGGTTCGGGTCGAACAGCTTGCGCGTGCAGCTCGACGCAGTCCGCGCGCGTCATCGGCCTCGACCGTCGCGTACTCGGGCGAGACGCGCGTACGGGCTGTCCCTTGCCGTAGACCGCGGCGGCGGCGACGCGCCGCAGCACGTCGAACATCTCGTCGCTTGCGGCTCGGCGATCTCGCGGCGCAGGCCGACCTTCGCCAGCTCGATCTTGTCCTCCGGGAGCGCGGGCTCTTGCATGCACCTCGGCCCACAGGCCGAGCGACCTCGCGCAGTGTTCTCGGTGAGGCAGCGGAACCGAGCGTCGCGAGGTCCGCCCGTCGATGCTCGGTGCGGATCGACGCGCCGATGGCGCCGAGTCGGTCGTCGAGCCAGTCGCCGCGAGTGCTGCGTCGAGCCGCCGCTGCGCATCACCTCGCCGGTGATCGACGCCGAGCCCGCACCTTGTCGTCGGATGACCACAGCGGCGTCGACCTTGGCGTACGAGGTGCCGGTTGACGCACCGGGCAGGTCGTGGTCTCTCGAGCAGGTAGACGACGCATGCTGCTCGTGAGCTCACGCGCTCGGGCGTGACCTTGGTGATCGGGTGCAGCGGCGGCGTCGTGAGCTTCGACGGATCGAAGCTGGATCGATCGCGGCGGATCGATCGGCGAGTCGAGCCGCGGCGACGCGCGCGGCGAGCACGAGCGGCGCGAGCAGCGAGATCGCGAGCGACTGCGCGGCGCAAGCGAGTGCGAGCGTCGGATCCGCATGGTCAGCGCCCTCCCTCCTGCGCGTCCGAGGCGGTCTGGCTTGCTCGATGATCCTGACCGTGCGGTTGCTCGCACGAGCGACGCTTGCCATCGCGTCGATCGACATCTGCGAGCGTCGAGCGTCTGCGCGCGCTCCTGCTCTGCGGAAGAACTCGCGCCAGTCGCCGTGCAGCGTCTGCGCCTGCGCCAGCGCGCGACGCGAGATCATCGTTGCGTCTCGGCCGTGCCGATCTTCTGCGCGCTTGACGCGCGCCTTGTAGCCCGTCCACCTCCTCGGCGGTGAACGGCTGTCGCCTCTGACCTCCGTCGAGCGCGGCGTAGATCCTCCTGCTCGACCTGCGAGCCGGGTCCTGTCCGCGCGGCCGGCGATCGCGAAGCAGCGCTGAACAGGTTCGGGTACTTCTCGCCCGGGAACCCGGGGCCGGCGCTGCACGCTGCGCCGCGATCTTCTTCTCCTTCACCAGCGTCTTGATGAGCCGCGCGAAGTCGCCGCCCGCCGAGCAGATCGGCCGAGCGCCTCGTACGCCGGGTAGCGCGGGTCCGACGCGGCGGGCACGTGCCAGCCGATGATGACTGCTGCGGCTGGTCCTGGAGGATCCCTGACGCGCCGCTCGGCGCTGCGGCTCCGGCTCGACCGTGTCGAGCGGCGGCGGCTTGGGCGCGTGTGAGAGGTCGCCGAAGTACTGCTCGCGCGTATCGCTGCACCTCCGCTCACGGTGACGTCGCCGACGAGCGACCGCGACGACCATGTTCTTCGCACGTAGTGGCTCGCGGAAGAACTCCTCGCCCTCGGTGCGGCTGAACGACGTTGAGGTCCGACGGGAAGCCGATGCCGCCGAAGCCGTACGGGTGGGCGGCGAACGCGGCGTTGGTGAACTCGAGGAATGCAGCGGCCGGAGCGGCGACGACTCGTAGCGCATGCGGCGCTCCTCGTAGACGACGTCGCGCTCCTTGTAGAACCTCGCGGAACACCGGGTGCGCCATGCGGCTGCCCTCCGAGCAGCGCCCACAGCTCGAGCCGGTTCGACGGCATCGAATAGAAGTAGGCCGTGATGTCGTCGGCCGTGAAGGCGTTTCGATGTTCTGGCCCGCCCGCCTGCTCGATCCACCTTGCTGAAGTCGTTCGACACGACGACTGGCTCGCGCGCCGACGCTCGCGCCGATCGTCGAACGCCGCCTCGAGCCGTGCAGCGTCGGTGTCGCGCGTGGCGCGCCCCGTGCGCCGCTCGTCGAGCAGCGGCGTTCCACGCCTTCTCCTCGGCCCGTCGAGTCAGCGGCTTCTCTTCGCGTAGTCCGGTCGTGCCGATCACGGCGTTCCCTTTGAACGCCATGTGCTCCATCATGTGCGCGAGGCCCGGTCGTGCCGACCTGATCGTTCGCCGAGCCCGCGTCGATCGACGGTCATGAAGCTGAACACGTGGCGCCTGATGGCGCCTCGACCACCATGAAGTCGCAGGCCGTTCGCGCAGCGTGAACTCCTGCACTGCTTCTCGACGCGCGAGGCCGGTCTGATCCTTCGTCGTGGCGGGCTCCCGGCGCGCTCTAGCCTAGCGGCGTGCAGGGGCGAGCGCGCAGCAGCACCGACGACGCCGCGCACGCGATCGCGATCGGCGCGCCTGAGCGCGGTGGGAGCGACGAATACGGCGCATGGCTGTGCGACTCCTGACGTAGAAGGGCGTATAGGTGGGCAGCGAGCGGCGGGGACTTCGGTGGCACGTCGTAGCGTTCAATGGCCGCAGGGATCAATGACGGCGCGCCCGACGACGAGCGCGGCGCCCATGGGCTAACTCGCCCGCCATGCCCGAGCTTCCCGACGTCACGCTCTACATCGAGCATCTCGCGCGCCGGATCGTCGGCGCGACGCTGGTTCGCGCTCAGGTGGTGAGCTCCCACTTGCTGCGGAGCGCAGAGTCGCCGCTCGAGGCGGCGCATCGGGCTCGTCGTGCGGCGTGTAGCGCGTCGGCAAGTATCGTGTGGACGATGGACAGCGGCCTCTGCCTCGTGATCCATCTGATGATCGCCGGGCGCTTTCACTGGAAGGATGCCTCGGCTAAGCCGCCCGCGAAGCGCGCGGAGCGATCGGGCTCGCGACGTTCGAGTTCAGCACCGGGCACGCCGATGCTCACCGGAGGCGCAGCACGAAGAAGCGCGCGTCGCTGCACGTCCTGGCGAGCGAGGCGGGACGCGCGCGCACTCGATCCCGGTGGAATCGAGGCGTGCTTCGATTCATCGCTTCGCGGACTTTCGCGCGGGCACTCACGCGCGAGAGAGCCACACGCTCAAACGGGCGCTCACGGACCCTCATCTATTGAGCGGCATCGGCAACGCGTACTCCGACGAGATCCTTCATCGCGCGAAGCTCTCGCCGCTCAGGCTGGCGCGGCAGCTGACGGACGAGGAGCTCGCCCGTTTGCACGAGGCCATCAAGAACACGCTCGTCGAGTGGACCGATCGTCTCCGTCGGGAAACGGGCGGTGACTTCCCGAAGGCGTGACCGCGTTCCGCGAAGGCATGGCCGTGCACGGTCGCTACCGCCAGCCGTGTCCCGTGTGCGGTGCGCCGATCCAGCGCATCGTGTACGCCGACAACGAGACGAACTATTGCGCCCGCTGTCAGACGGGCGGACGATTGCTCGCGGATCGATCGCTGTCTCGGTTGCTCCGGGGCGATTGGCCGAAGACGCTGAGGAGATGGAGGCGTAGCGATCACCTCGACCTGCCGCGCGGCATGTTGTGCCGAACTGTCCCAACATGCGCCGGCGCATGTTCTCGAGTCCCCTAACGCCGCGGAGGACCCATGAGAATCGAAGATGCTCAACGCGAAGTTCGCTCGACCTTCATCGGAAGTTTTGCGGGATCGCTGGTGTCGGGGGCGATCTGGCTCCTGTCGGCGGCCTTCGTCACGTGGGGCTCGCGACGGATCGGCATCCTCATGCTGGCCGGCGGCGGTGCGTTCATCTTCCCCTTACACAGCTCGTGCTCCGCGCGATGGGGGAGGGGCGACGCTGATCCCGCCAATCCCATGAACGGGCTGGCCATGCGGTCGCGTTACGATCCCCATGGCGATACCGCCCATCGCCGCCACCACGCTGTATCACGGGGAATGGTTCTATCCGGCGTTCAGTCGATCATCGTCGCGCGCACTACTTGCCGTTCGTGACGCTCTACGGCATGTGGCAGTTCGCCGTGCTGTGCGGCGTGCTCGTGGCCGGCGGCGTCGCGATCGGCATGCTGCGCGCCGCATTCGTGGCCGCTCGGAGGCTGGGTCACGGAGTCGTGCTGATCGTGTGGGGCTTCTACGCGCGATCGGTCGCGGTCGCGGAGGGCAGGAAGGCGTCGCCGGCGTAGCGGGGGGCTACAACCGCTCGACGAGTAGGCGCCATGCCCTGACCGCCGCTCACGCACAGCGTCGCGAGGCCGTAGCGGCCCTTCGTCCGCGCCAGCTCGTGCAGCAGCGCGACGACGATGCGCGTGCCGCTGCAGCCGGTCGGGATGCCCGAGCGCGATCGCGCCGCCGTTCACGTTCAGGCGCGCCGCGGTCGAAATGCAGCTCGCGGTCGCACGCGATCACCTGCGACGCGAACGCCTCGTTCAGCTCGACGACGTCGATCTTGTCGAGCGTCGATGCTTGTGCTTGCGCGAGCAGCTTCGGACCGCCGGCACCGGGCCGAGATCCCCATGCGCGCAGGGTCGACGCCCGACGGAGGCGTAGCCCGAGCACCGCGGCCTGCGGCGTGACGCCGTGCCGCTTCGCCGCGGCCTCCGACAACACCATGATCGCGCGCCGCGCCGTCGGTGATGGCCGACGCGTTGGCGGCGGTGATCGTGCCGTCCTTCTTGAACACCGGGCTCGAGCTTGGCCATCTCCTCCAACGAGGCGTCGGCACGATAGTGCTCGTCCGTTCGCACCGTCGTCGCGCGCTTGCCCTCGCCCACCGTCACCGGGACGACCTCGGACGCGAAGCGCCCCTCGTCCCAGGCGCGCGCCGCGCGCTGGTTGCTCGCGAGCGCGTAGCTGTCCTGCTCCTGCGCGCGTGATCGAGTAGTCGGCACGCCAGGGTCTCGCTCGTCTCGCCCATGAGCTGGTTGCACAGCGGGCACAGGTAGCCGTCGCGGAACATCGCGTCGACGAGCGGCTCGTCGCCGAGCTTCTTGCCCCAGCGCGAGTCGAGCGCCAGGAACGGCATGCTCGACATGTGCTCGGTGCCGCCCGCGAGCCACGACCTGACTGTCGCCGAGGCGAATCGTCTGCGTCGCGCTGACGATCGACCTGCATTCCCGACGCGCACGCCTTGTGGATCGTGAACGCGGGCACGCCGTCGGCGAGCCCGGCGCGGCGGCCGATCTGCCGCGCGACGTTGGGACCGTTCCCGGCCTGCCGCGCATGGCCGACCATGACCTCGTCGATGCGCCTCGCCGGCACGCCGCGAGCGCTCGATGCGCCGCGCGCGCCGCGACGGCGCCGAGCTCGGCCGCGCTCGAGGCCGCGAGCGCGCCGCCGAAGTTCCCGATCGGCGTGCGCGCGCCGCCGGCGAGGAAGACGCGAGGCTCCGCCATCAGCGCTTCCTACCGCGGCCCGCGCCGCCCGCCGCGCGCTTCACTGGCTTGCTACGGCTCGCCTTCGCGACCGCGCGCTTCTTCTGCTCGAGCGTATTGCGCTCGGCCTTCTTCAGCCGTCCCATCGCGAGCGGCACGTGCTTGGTCTTGGTCTTGGACTTGGCGCGCGTCCTCGCCGACGCCGCGCTCGCCGTCTTCTTCCGCGTCGACGATTTCGTCGCGTACTCCGGCTTCAGGACGACGCGGCTCACGGCGCGCGCGCCTTTCTTCACCGGTTTGCGAATCGCTACCTGGTGCGGCGCCTTGTCGTCCTCGTAGCCCTCGGCGAGCTTCTCCTCGATGCTCTCCGCGGGCTCAGGCTCGCGGATCGTGATGACGTTGCCGTCGGGATCGAGTGCGTCGGCCATGAGGCCGAAGCCCTCGTCGCTCGGCGTGCTCAGGAACTGAACGCCGCGCATGCGCGCGTCGTCGACCCACGACATCAAATCGTTGACGGCGAACCCGAAGCTCACCGGCTGGCTGTGATGCTGTTCCGCCATCGGGCGCTCGACCCGAGGATGGAGCGCCAGGCTCAGCGCGCCCGTGTCGTACTGCGTCCACCACGGCGAAGTCGATGGTCGCGTGCAGCCCGAGGCGCTCGCGGTAGTAGGCCTTGGCTCCGGCGACGTCGCGCGCGTTCACGATCGCGGCCGTCATGCGAGGCGTCTCGATCGCGGCGACCGCCGTTTGCGCACGCGCCGCCCTGCGCGGCCGCGGCCTCGCGGCGCGAGCGCGCCTCGGCGCGCGGCATCTCGCCGCCCCCGATGTCCGGGCTCGGCTGGAGCAGCGAGAACAGGTTTTCTTCCGGATCTCGGAAGTGGATGACGCTACCGAATGCCAGCTTCCGCACCTCGTCGAGGAATACGATGCCGCGGCCACGCAGCGCCTTCACCGACGCCGCGACGTCCTCGGCCTCGAAGCACAGCTCGACCTCGCGCTTCTGGCCCGGCTCATCGCCAGCAGCGCGAGCCCCGCGCCGTCGCCGGCGAAGTCCACCCAGAACGGCGTGTCCGTGCCGACCGTGAGCCCGAGACCGTCGCGGTAGAAGCGCTTCGATAGTTCGATGTCGGACGTGAACGAGATGACATAGAGCAGTCGCTGCATTGCATCTCCTACTCGATGTTGACCCAGACGCTCTTGACCTGCGTGTAGTCGCGCAGGCTCTCGGCGCCCAGGTCGCGGCCGAATCCGGACTGCTTGTAGCCCCCGAACGGGACGCCCGCGTCGTAGAAGTTGTACGCGTTGATCCACACCGTTCCCGCCTGCAGGCGCCGCGCGACGGAATGCCCCTTCTTGATGTCGCGCGTCCACACCCCCGACGCCAGGCCGTAGGGCACGTCGTTCGCCTTGCGCACCGCGTCGTCGACGTCGTCGAAGCGGATCACCGACAGCACGGGGCCGAAGATCTCTTCCTGCGCGACGCGCATGTCGTTCTTCACTTGATCGAGCACCGTCGCCTGCACGAACCAGCCCTTGCCATTGATCGGCGTGCGCTGCCCTCCGGCGATGAGGCGCGCGCCCTCGGCGACGCCGGTCTCGACGTAGCCGAGCACCGTGCGCATCTGCTGCTCGCTGATGAGCGAGCCGAGGCGCGTCTTCGGGTCCATCGGGTCCGCGGCCACCATCTTCTTCGCGCGCTCGGCGAGCTTGCCAACGAACTCGTCGTAGATCGACGACTCGACCAGCAGTCGCGAGCCCGCGGCGCACACCTCGCCCTTGCCGTAGAAGATCCCGTCGTCGCCCCGCGCAGCGCGGCGTCGAGATCGGCGTCGGCGAACACGATGTTGGGCGACTTGCCGCCCAGCTCGAGTGTGAGCTTCTTCATCGTGTCGGCCGCCGTCTTCATGATGCGCTTGCCGACGTCGGTCGAGCCCGTGAAGCTGATCTTGTCGATCCCCGGATGCTTGACCATCGCCTCGCCGGCGATGGAGCCCTTGCCCGGGAAGAATGTTGAGCACGCCCGGCGGCAGCCCCGCCTCGAGCGCCAGCTCGCCGATGCGGATCGCGGAGAGCGGCGTCAGCTCCGCCGGCTTGATGATGACGGCGTTCCCGCCGCGAGCGCCGGTGCCGCCTTCCAGCCCACCATGATCATCGGGAAGTTCCACGGGATGATCGCGCCGACCACGCCGAGCGGCTCGCGCAGCGTGTAGTTGAAGAACGACGGGCTCACCGGCAGTGTTTCGCCCGCGAGCTTGGTCGTCCATCCCGAGAAGTAGTGGAAGCAGTTCGCGACCATCGGAATGTCGATCTGCCGCGACTCGAAGATCGGCTTGCCGTTGTCGAGCGTCTCGAGCCGCGCGATCTCGTCGCCGTGCTCGAGGATGAGATCGCCGAGCTTCCACAAGATGCGCTGGCGATCGGCCGGCCGCATCTTGGCCCACGGCCCGCTCTCGAACGCCGCGCGCGCCGCGCTTGACCGCGCGGTCGACGTCCTCGGCGCCCGCTTCCGCGACCGCGCAGATCGGCTCTTCCGGTCGCCGGGTTGTGGGTGACGAACGTCTTGCCCGAGGCGGAATCCACCGCCTCGCCGTTGATGATGAGCTTGCCCGGTTTCACGGGCGCGAGCGTTTCGGTCATGAGATGGGCTCCGGGAAGGAACTCCGGCGGGGTCGCGGTCGAGCGGCTCCACCCGGGTCGCGTGTCGGCCGCCACTCGCGGCCACCGTGCGGAATCAGTCGGGGACATAGTAGCCTGCGGGTCCAGCACCGTCACGCTCGGCCGGTATCGTAGTTGGTAGGGAGTTGCTGCCCGTTCCAGCCCGAATCTTCGGTACCGAGCTCCGTCTGCGGGACGAGGCTGGGGAATGTCTTGCACCTGCTCCGACTGGAAGCTAGCGTCGTAGGTCGGAGAGCAGGTCTTCGGCCCTACGCTGGAATTCGTTGAATGCGCTTCTGTGGACCCTCCGCGCGCGTAAGACACCTTCGTCACGGCAGCGAGTTGCGCTGGACTATTCCAAGCGTGTTCGCGGCCCTCATGTTGTTTGCCCCTTCCTGCTCAAAATCTCCAACGGCGCCGGCGGCGGTGCCCTACGACGGCCCAATCGTCAGTGCGGACCTCACCCCGGTTTGGTCACCTGACGGCCACCTCATTGCCTTTCGTCGGGCATCCTTCAGCTCTGCGGGTCCTCCTGGCGTTTATGTTGTTCCGGCTATCGGTGGTCCCATTCGCTACATCGCTCCCGGCGACAACTTCTGGCCGCGCAACCTCACGTTCTCCCCGACAGCAAGCGGCTAGCCTTCTGTGCCGGCCTGCAGATCTATGTTGCGGACATCCAATCCGCAACGTATTGGCAGCCACTATACGCAGAGAATGGCGCCAACTACCCGAGTTGGTCGCCGGATGGCAGGTCCATGCTCTACAGCCGCGTTGGGATCGCTGATACAACGACGTGGCCCATTGACTCATCCGGGATTCACCGACTCGACCTCGTCACGGGCCAAGACCAAGCCGTTTGGTCGGACCAGGTTCAGCCGAACGGCACTCACATCCTCTTCGGCCAGTATCCGCAGTGGAGCGCGGATGGACGAACAATCGCTTGTCTCCAGGGCACAGACCGCGGAACGTGATTGCAGCCATCGGATCCGATGGCACTTCATTCCGGGTGCTCGCGACTTCCCGGACGGTGACGTCTACGATCTCCTTCGACGCTATGCGCGTCCGAAACGCGGCTTGGACGGCCTAGCGTTCGGTCAGATTACCGGACCCGCGTCGGGAAGTTACTTTGTCGGCTGGAATGGGACTGGGCCGATGAAGCTCCGTACGCAATTCATCCCCACCTAGCCTTCTCTCCTGATGGAGAGTGGAAGGTGGAAAGTGGCATGATCCCCAGAGACTCGGCAGGCGTGCTCTACGTTCAGCGCGTGGATGACGCCATTGGGCTGACTCGGCGACAGTTGACCTTCTGGGCTCCGCCGTAGCGCGCTCGAGTACTCTCGCGATCTCCTCGCAGGAAACACCCGGCCCCGACTCCCACCATTGTTCTAAGCTCGATGCCCGACCCCCGTCCCCTCTACATCCCCGTCCTCCTCGGCACCGTTCGCAAGGGCCGCATGAGCGCGCGCGCCGCGGACGTGATGGTCGAAGCGCATGAAGGGCCGCGCGGGCGTCGAGACCGAGCTGATCGACATCGCACAAATGCCGCTGCGCACCGACGACGCCGGCGAAGCGACCAGGACCCGGAGTTCTCGACCAAGCTCGTGCGCGCCGACGCGCTTGTGATCGTGACGCCCGAGTACAACCGCAGCTATCCGGGGTTGCTCAAGCACGTGCTCGACGCCTATCTCAAGGAGTACATCCACAAGGCCGCCGGCATTGTCGCCGTCTCCGCCGGCCCGTGGGGCGGAACGCGCGTGATCGAGCTGCTGCTGCCCGTGTTGCGCGAGCTGGGCTCGTGACGATCTTCTGGGACGTGCACTTCACCCATATCCACAAGGCCTTCGACGCGGAGGGGAAACTGGTCGACCCGACCCAGCTCAGGCGCATCGACAAGTTCCTGGCCGAGCTGGAATGGATGGCGAAGGTGCTGAGGCACGGTCGCGAGAGTGTCGCGATCGGGTCATGAGATTCGTGCGTTACTGGAGAACTCGATGAGCACGACGCGTCAGACGATGATGTGTCCCAAGTGCGGGGCGACGATGAACGCGCACGCGGAGAAGCCGGTGGAGCCGCGGAACGCGGAGGAGGCGAACGCGGTGGCAATGCTAGTCATCGAGGAGGTTCACTATTGCCCCAACTGCGGCAATGTGGAGTCGCGGAGGATGAGCCTCTAGCGCCTAGCGGGTGATCTGCGTCAGCCCGGATCCGTCCGAATGGATCGTAAAGAGGTTGCTTCCAACGATCGTGATTCTCGACAGCACGAGACGCGTGCCGTCCCCGGACCAGGCGATCTCTCCCTCTCCGAAGGCGAGCGATCGCGATCCCTGACCCGTCGTGTCGGCCACCCAGAACTTGGGCATCTGTTTCGAGGATCCCCGTGGCCCCTTGTTCCACGCGACCAGGCCGGAGGGGGAACAAGCCGGAGACCGATCCTCGTTGTCGTTGGTCGTCAGACGACGGAGGAGCGCGCCGGTCGGGGAAATCAGGGCGAGCTCGTCACCGGATGCCCCCGTGAATCCGGCGCGGATCACCATCGCCCCGCCGTCCGCGGTCCAGTCGGGATCCCTTCCGGTCACCAACGGGTGTGGCGCACCGCCGGCGACGTCGACCGTCCAGATGTGCGAACCGTCGTCGTAGGCGATGACGTCACCGCTCGGCGACCAGACTCGGAGAAGTATGCGGCGCCGCTGACGAGCTGCTGCAAGGAGTCGCCGAATGCCGTGCACGTGAACAGACCGTCGGGCGTATCGAACACGAGGCGTCGACCCTCGGGCGACCAGTCGACCGAGCGCGCCGGCGCCGCGACGACGAGCCGGCGCCCACCCGTCGCTCCCGACGACGAAGACACCGTCGGGAATCGTGTCGTTGGCCGCCTGGACGTCGTGAACGAAGGCGATGGTATCGGCGACCGGTGACCAGCTCGGCGCGGAGTCGACGGACGCCGCTACACCGGGGGTCGAGTGGGTTCGGTGCACGAGCTCAGCGCCAGAGCCAGCGCGAGCATGCCCGCGAACCCGCGCGCGGTGAACGGCGGCTCAGCGCTCCGGATACTCGTACACGCCATGCCCCACCTTCCGACCCAGCCGCCCCGCCGCGACGTACTGTTCGAGCAGCGGGCACGGGCGGAACTTCTCGCCCAGCGTGCGGTGCAGGAACTTGCAGGATCGCGAGCCGCGTGTCGAGGCCGACCAGGTCGACCAGCTCGAACGGCCCCATCGGGTGGTTGAGCCCGAGCCTCAGGGCCTTGTCGATGTCGCGCGCGCTCGCCACGCCTTCCTGCAGCATGTAGAACGCCTCGTTGCCGATCATCGCGTTGATGCGGCTGGTCACGAAGCCGGGTGACTCGCGCACCATCACGCACTCCTTGCCCATCCGCTGCGCCGACATCGCACGCGGTCGCGATCGTCGCCTCGCTGGTCTCGAGTGCCGCACGACCTCGAGCAGCTTCATGCGGTGAACGGGATTGAAGAAGTGCATGCCGACGACCTGCGGGGCGCGCGTCCGGTGGCGGCGGCCATCTCGGTGATCGACAGCGACGACGTGTTGCTGGCGAGGATCGCGTGCGGCTTCGCGAGCTTGTCGAGCTTGGCGAACAGCTCGACCTTCAGGTCGATGCTCTCGGGCACGGCCTCGACGATCGAGGTCGGCTTCGCGCACGGCGTCGTCGAGCGAGCGCGGCGGTGACGAGGTGCTTGTTGGCGGCGGCGGCGGTCTCGTTGTCGACCTTGCCGGTCGCCACACCCTTCTCGACGATCGCCCAGATCTCCGTGACGCCCTTCTCGAGCGCCTCGCCGCTCGTGTCCTGCAGCACGGTGTCGGAACCCGCCGAGTGCTGCGGCGTACGCGATGCCGCGGCCCATGATGCCGGCGCCGAGCACGGCCACGGTGCGAATCACCACGGCCTGCTCCTTTCGCTCGACGGACGCGCCGGCGCTCATTCCGGCGCGCGCGGGTCCGCGTGACACCCAGCGCCACGCCGTGGGAACGCGATCGCGGCCAGCGTCGACTTGATGACGTCGCCGGGAATGAACGGCAGCAGACCCTGCGTCAGCAGCATCAGGCCCGACACGAAGCGCGACAGCCACGCGAGGCCGAAGGCGAAGATCACGCTGCTCCCGAGCAGCATCGCGGCGAGCATGGTCGGAAAGCGCCGATCCCATCCTCGCTCGGCGAGCGCGCCGGTGATCGCGGCGGCGAACGGGAACGCCGCGAGGTAGCCGCCCGTCGGCCCGATGAGCGTGGCGACGCCGGCCGCGCCGCCCGCGAACACCGGGAAGTCCGAGCGCGCCCTCGGCGAGGTAGAGAACCTGGGCCAGGAATGCGCGCCGCGCGCCGAGCAGGGCACCCGCGAGCAGCACGGCGAACGTCTGTCCGGTGACGGGCACCGGCGTCCACGGCAGAGGGATCACGATCTGCGCCGCGAGCGCGGTCAGAAGGCTCGCGCCGACGATCAGCGTCACGTCGTACAGGGCGCCGGTGCGCGGAAGCGCGGCGTCGGCGAGTGTCAGCGTGCGGGTGGCGGACATGTCGACCTCGAGTAGTCCGCGCGCAAGGCGCGCGGACGCGGACGTTGGTCGCGGATGAACGATGAACGCGTGAGGCTAGCATGGGTGCGCGGCGGCACGCGAGCCGTATGTGATGCGCCGCGAGCAGACCGCGAGCCCTCGCTTGAAACCTCGTGGCCGGTTCCTAGACCTCGTCGGTGGCGGCGGTGGCGCGGGACATCTGCTCCGCGTAGACGACGCGCGCGCGCTCCAGGGCCTTCTCGACGTCGGCGCAGATGTTCTCGTGGCCGACGTGGCGATCGAATTCGGCCTGAGCGATGAGCTTCGCGGGCTGCTCGCGCGCGGCGCACAGGATCAGGGTGCGGCCGGTCGCGTGCAGGTGATCGGCGAGATCTTCGAGCGCTCCCAGACCGCTGCCGTCGATCGCGGTCATGTTGCGCAGGCGCAGGATGATGATGGGCGGCAGCCGGTCCATCGCCCGGGTGATCTCCGAGAGCTTATCCAGCGCGCCGAACACGAACGGCCCTTGAATGCGAAACACCGCGGCGTAGTCGGGGACGCTCTTGTCCTGCAGCAAATGAATCCGCGCGGACTCGACCTCCTCCTCCGTCTCCTCCGTGACCGTGGTCGTGAAGGCGATCTTCCGGATGGTGAGCAGCGCGGCGAGAATCATGCCCGCCTCGACCGCGACGGTGAGATCGGCGAAAACGGTGAGGGCGAAGGTGACGAGCCAGACACTGATGTCACCCCTCGAGAGCTTGAGCAGATCCCTGATCTCGCCCCACTCCCCCATGTTGTAGGCCACGACGAGCAGGATCCCGCACAGCACGGCGAGCGGAACGTCCCTCACGAGCGGTGCCGCCACGAGCAGCACCGTGAGCAGCGTGAGCGCGTGGATGATGCCCGCGACGGGGGTTCGCGCTCCCGAACGAATGTTGGTGGCCGTGCGCGCGATGGCCCCGGTCGCGGGCAGTCCACCGACGAGCGGCGCGGCGATGTTGGCGAAGCCCTGCGCGATCAGCTCGACGTTGGGGTTGTGCCGATCGCCGGTCATCCGGTCTGCGACGGTGGCGGACATGAGCGACTCGATGGCGCCGAGCATGGCGACGGTGAAGATCGACGGAAGCAACGGGTGGATCAACTCCGGGCGAAACGTCGGGATGTGCAGCGCGGGCAGTCCGGAGGGGATGCCCCGAAGCGCGATCCGATGGTCTCGACAGGCAGGTGCAGGGCGCGGACGGCGAGAGTTCCCAGAACCAACGCGACGATCGTGCCGGGCACGACGCGGAGGTACCGCTGGAATGCGACCACGACGATCAGCGCGCCCAGCCCGAGCGCCGCGGCCAACGGATCGAACCCGCCCAGGTGCTTCGCGATCTCGATGAGTCGGGGCACGAACACGCCGGACGGGTGATCGATGTGCAGGCCGAGCAGGTCCTTGACCTGCGTGCTGGCGATGAGCAGCGCGATGCCGTTCGTAAAGCCGATCACGACGGGACGCGGCAGGAATCGAACCGCGGTGCCCATGCCCGTGACGCCCATCGCGACCAGCAGGAGCCCGGCGATCAGCGTGCACATGAACAGGCCGTCGAGGCCGTGGCTCGCGATGATCCCGAAGACGACGACCACGAATGCGCCGGTCGGGCCGCCGATCTGCACGCGCGATCCGCCCAGCGCCGAGATCAGGAAGCCGGCCACGACAGCCGTGTAGATGCCCGCCTGGGGCGAAGCTCCGGAGGAGATCGCGAACGCCATCGCGAGCGGGAGCGCGACCAACCCGACCGTGACCCCGGCCACCAGGTCGCGCAGGAACGTGCGTGCGTCGTAGTGGCGAAGCGCGATGACGGACTGCGGTAGCCACGCCTCGACCGCCGCGCGTGTTCCCCCGTCGTCCCCACTCGCTCTCATTCCATCCCGCACGCTACTTCATTCGGGCTCGGCGGCTCCAGCCTTGCGGGGCAGCGCGGTCGTCACGGTCGCATCGCGCGACGACCGCGGCGCGTTCGCTCATCCGCCGACGCGCGTCGTTCCCTCAGCCAGCGGTGATGCATCAGCTCCGAGATGCCGACGGCGGTGAAGTAGAGGAACCCGAACGCCATCACGCGCCACGGCTGGCTCACCCACAGGCCGCTGCCGGGGATGTGCATCTGCGCGACGATGCTCGGCGTCAGGCCCAAGCGCGGCACGGGCACGATCGCCGTAAGCGCGACGAAGCCGAGATAGAAGAGCGCCGTCGCCGCCCAGCCGCGTTGCAGCAACGCCTTCTCCTCGCCCTCCGGCGCCTGTCCGAGGATCAGGCTGAGCAGACGGTTGAGCATGAGCCCCCAGAAGCTCCACAGCGGCCACGCGGAGCGGAACATGAGCGCGAACGAGCCGACGAAGACGGTATAGAAGAGGCCGAGCCCGACCAGGCTCATCGCGCGCTTCCGCTTCGGCGCCTTCCGCAGCACGACGTTCCCGACGATCGCGGACGAGTGGATGATGATGAACTCGAGCAGCGCGATCAGCACGAGCTGTGGGGCGAGCTTGATGCGGCCGGCGGTGGGCAGCATCCACGTCGTGAGGAACAGCGCGCCGAGAACGAAATCCGGCAGGGCGGCGCCGATCGCGGCCAGCAAGCGCGAGGCGTCGCCGCTCGCGTCGGGCTCGCCGGTCGGCTCCGGCGCGCCCGTCGGCTCGACCTCGGGCTCGCGCGTCTCGAACATTCGCGCAGTGTGCATACCCACGTCATCGGCAGGGCGCGCGGCCGGCTGGATCGCGGCGCTCGATTTTCTTCGGCGGAGGCGCGCAGCCGATCGCTCGCCTCGCTCCGTCCGCTTCTGCGTGCGGTCGCGCCGCTCGAAACACTGCCGCTGTGCTAGTCTGCCGCGCCATGCGCGACATGATTCGCATCGCCAACGCAGGCGGTTATTGGGGCGACGATCTCTCGCAGTTCAAACGCCAGCTCGAGCTGGGGCCCATCGACTACGTCACGCTCGACTTCCTCGCCGAGATCACGATGTCGATCATGCAGAAGCAGCGCGCGCGCGATGCGCGCGCGGGCTACGCGCGCGACTTCATCGCCCAGGTCGAGGAGGCGCTGCCGCTGATCGTGAAGAGCGGCGCGCGCGTGATCACGAATGCGGGCGGGGTGAACCCGCTCGGCTGCCGCGGCGCGCTGCTCGAGATGACGCAGCTCCACGGCACGCCGCTCGACGTCGCCGCCGTCGCGGGCGACGACCTGATGGAGCGGCTCGGCGAGCTGAACGCCAACGGCGTCACCCTCGACAACATGGACGACGGTGCTCAGTTCACCGCGATCCGCGACCGCGTGTCGTCGGCGAACGCGTACTACGGCGCGTGGCCGGTCGTCGAGGCGCTGAAGGGCGGCGCGCAGATCGTCGTGACCGGGCGCTGCACCGATACGGGGATCACGCTCGCGCCGATGATCCACGCGCTTCGAATGGGCGCCGGACGACTGGGACAGGCTCGCTGCCGGCATCGTCGCCGGACACATCGTCGAGTGCGGCGCGCAGAGCACGGGCGGCAACTTCACCGACTGGCGCTCGATCCGCGACTTCCCCAAAATCGGGTATCCCGTGATCGAGGTGTCGCCCGACGGCTCGTTCATCGTCACCAAGCATCGCGGCACCGGCGGCGCGGTGACGGTGCGCACGGTGAAGGAGCAGCTCGTCTACGAGATGGGCGATCCGCGCGGCTACATCACGCCCGACGTCGTCGCCGACTTCGGCCTCGATCCGCCTCGAGCAGGCGGGACGCGATCGCGTGCGCGTGTGGGGGTGCGCGGCCGGCCCGCGCCGTCGTCGCTCAAGGTGAGCTGCTCGTACTTCGACGGCTGGAAGGCGAGCGGCACGCTGATCATCTCGGCGCCGGGCGCGGCCGAGAAGGCGCGCGCGTTTTCAGACTTGTTCTGGAAGCGGCTCGGCGTTTCGTTCGCGGCGACCGACGTCGAGCTGATCGGCCACTCCGCGTGCTGGGGCCCGCTGGCGCCCCCGGTCGATCCGCCCGAGGTGCTGCTGCGGTTGTCGGTGCGTGATGCCGACAAATCGAAGATCGAGCAGTTCTCGAAGCTCGTGCCCGGCGTCATCCTCTCGGGACCGCCCGGCGTCGCGGTCACCGGCGGTCAGGCCGCAGGCGCAGGAAGTCGTCGCGTACTGGCCCGCGCTCGTGCCGCGGGACCGAGTGCAGCCGCGGCTCGTCACGCGCGACGGCGAGCGCCAGCTCGACTGGCCGACGCCGATCGCCGCCGACGGCCGCGCCCGCCAAGCTTCCGCGCGACACGTGGCCCAAGGCAAGGGCGCCGCGCGCAAGGTCACGGTGCCGCTGTCCACGCTCGCGCACGCGCGCAGCGGCGACAAGGGCGATACGTGCAACATCGGCGTGATCGCGCGCGCGCCTGAAATCTACCCGTGGCTCCGTCAGGCGTTGACGGCGACGGTGGTCAAGCGTCGTTTCAAGGGGATCTGCCGCGGCGCGGTCGAGCGCTTCGAGGTGCCGAACCTGTGGGCGCTCAACTTCCTGCTGCACGAATCGCTCGGCGGCGGCGGGACCGTGTCGCTGCGACTCGACGCCCAGGGCAAGACGCTGTCGCACGCGCTGCTCGCGATGCCGGTCACCGTGCCGCAGGCGTTGGTCGACATAGCCGCGCGCGCCGACGCGGGCGGCGCGGCGAAGCCCGCGCGCGCGAAGTCGACGAAGCCCGCGCGCCGGCGCTGAAGGCGTCGCGGCAGGCCGTCTCGAACTCGAGCGACCGCGCCGGACCGACGCTCCTCTCCAAAAAGCTCGAGGGAGCCGTAGTGGGACCGACTCCCTCGTTGGGCCGGCGGCACCCGCTCGCCGCCCGGTCGCTCCGCTTCGTGACTCAATCCACGGGCATCCAGCGCTGCTGGGGCAGAGCACCTGGCAGGTCGTCACCCGTGGGCATCCGACTCGCCATCGCCTCGACGGCGCGGCGCACTGCGAGCGCCAGTGCTTGAGCGCGGCGCGCCATCACATCTCCGGCGCCGATGCGCCGCGACGAGGGTCGACGAGGCGGAGACGTGCCCAACCCGGCCTTTCCGCCGACCCTGCTGGCCGCGGCCGATTCGCCGGCCGACATCATCACCACCACCGCGGCGGCCATCACTCAGGGCCGCGACCGAAGCCTTGCGCATGTTCTTCATGACCCGTCCCCCTCTGGTGTCTCCGGTTGCGAGTGTCGAGCGAAGCGACGTGTTCGAGAGCGTGAACGCGGATCGAGCACATCACGGTTCGTGCCACGCGAGGCGGTGGGGGCGCCGCGAGCGTGAGGTCGCGATCAACCGGCTGAGGGGCGGGCGCTTGCGGGAAATCGTGCGGCGCGGCGAGACGCTGGAGATCGTGAGAGTCGAGCGACTCGTCCGCAATCGCTGAGGAGCTGGTCGCGGACTCGAGCGCCGCGCGTCTCGGAAGGCATTGACGTGCCCCCTCCTCCATCGTGTATTTAGGTCCGACTAATCGTGCTTAGCTAAGGCTCAATTCGACGAGGTGCCCCCAATGCTCTCCGTGCAAACAGGCCCACAGTCGCGATCTCTCCGCCAGCCACGAGCACTACCTGCGCGCGATCTGGGAGGTGCGCAGCAGGCGCGGCTCTACGGCCGGCTCACGGACGTCGCGCGCGAACTGGGGATCGCACCGTCGACGCTGTTCGTCGGGCCTCAAGCCGCTCGAGGCGCGCGGGCTCGTCGCCCACGACGATGCGCGTTTCCTCGTGCTGACCCCCGAAGGCGAGCGCATCGCGCGACAGGTCCACCACCGCTTCGCCGTGATGCGGTCGCTGCTCGTCGACGTGCTCGGCATCCCGCGCGAACAGGCGCTGGTGGAGGCGTGCCTGCTCGAGCACGACGTGAGCCCGGCGACGGCCGAGCGCATCCTCGACCTCATCAAGCTCTTGAACGAGGATCGCGAGCTGCGCGAGACGCTGCAGCGCCGCTTCGCCGCGTACCACCGCAGCTGTCGCCCTGAGAGCGAGTGCTCGACCTGCGACCTCGCCTGCTCACGCTCGAGCGCATCTCGCCCGCGTGAGTCGCGCCTCCGAGGTCGCCTCCTCGTCCTCGCGGGCGTGCTTGCGCCCAGCCGTGCCGGCGCACGCCGCCGAGACGCACGGCGCGCGCTGGTTCATGGGCACGGCGTGCACCGCCGTCGTGGAGTCGGCCGACACGACCGCCGCGGCCGCGGCGGCTGTCGCGATCGGGGCCGCCTTCGACGAGATCGCGCGCCTCGAGCGGGTGATGTCGTCGTGGCGCGACGACAGCGAGCTGTCGCGCATGAATCGCGAGGCGGCGGGGCCGAACGGCGCCACGTGCTCGCGCGATCTCGCCGACGCCGTGGCGCTGGCCCTCGAGTCGGCGAGCGAGACGAACGGCGCGTTCGACCCGTCGATCGAACCGCTCAACGCGGCGTGGGACCTGCGCGGACGCGGGCGCGTTCCTCCAGGCCTCAGTGCGAACGCGCGCTCGCGCTCGTCGGCTGGAACGGCGTCCACGTGGATCGTGCCGCCGGAACGGTGCGCTTCGAGCGCTCAGGGATGGGCCTCGACCTGGGCGGCATCGGCAAGGGCATCGCCCTCGATCGCGCGCGCGACGTGTTGCGTGCGCACGGCGTCGCACGCGGCGTGATCAATTTCGGCGGCGAGATTCTGGCGTTCGGCGGCACGCACGCGATCGACGTCGCCGATCCCGCCGACCGCCTGCGCGCCGCGGTCACGCTCACCGCCTCGGACGCCGCGGTCTCGACGTCGGCCCAGAGCGAGCGCGGCGTCGACGTCCGCGGCGTGCACTACGGCCATGTCCTGGACCCGCGCACGGGACGGCCGGTGCCGACGCGCGCGTCGGTGACGGTGGTGGCGCGCTCGGCGAGCGAGGCGGACGCGCGGTCGACGGCGCTGCTCGTGATGGGCCGCTCGGAGGCGGAACGGTTCGCGTCGGCGCACCCGAACGTCGGCGTCGTGTGGTTGGAGCCGCCCGCCCACGCGGGCGGTGCGTCGCGCATGTGGACCTGGAACCTGAGTGGCGTGTCGCCCGTCGCGGACGCCGCGATTGTCGTGATGAACCCCGTGATGAACCCCGCCTCGAACCTGAGACCCGATGAAAGTGCTCGTGCCGTTCACGATCTCGCTGCTCCTCGCCACCGCCGCGTTCGCGCAGGACTCGGCCTCGAACGACCCCCGCATCAAGCAATGCAATAACT
>ERZ1370068.9492-contig-8267_pt1 | contig 21768 bp, 36 predicted proteins | sample MGYA00561227_ERZ1370068 | MGnify/ENA primary metagenome ERZ1370068 (study PRJEB38410, sample SAMEA6850437) | metagenome | study: Metagenomic assessment of the ecological functions of the soil: analysis of the soil microbiota associated with the... | reverse complement strand
TTGTACTTCGTTCAGTTACGTATTGCTGGCAAGTCGCGGCCGTTGGCGTTTTCGATACCGCAGCCGACGCGCGCTCGAGAACGGTGAACTTGACCGGTCGCCGTCGAAGCCCAGCACCACCCTCGCGGGCGAGTCTTCCTTGACGAGACGCTGTTGTCGGCGCCTTCGATCAGGTTGGCGACCTTCCAGCGCCATTCGAGCATCGGCGCTGCGTGGATATCGAATTTGACGGCGTAAGAGAGCGCGCTCGCCGCGCCTTCGGCCTTGGCGTTCAAGACCGTTTGCCCTTGATCCTCGACCAGGCGGTATTCAGTGGGCGCTTGCCGGCGGCGAATGATGAACGGCCCCCATCCGGGCGGCATGGTTGCGCCGGGCTGTGCCGAGAAAACGGCGCAACCAGCAGGGCGCGCCCTCCATCTCCGGCGCCGTTTGCGCGAAGGCGTTTGCCGCGAGCGCCGCGGCGATGCAGCATGAAGGCGGGGATTCGCACGGAAAGGATCGCCATGAGGATCGCGTGGAGAGGTGCGGCGCACCTATGATATCGTGAATTTTTCCTCCGTCCCATCCGCAACTCGTCCTGCCATGAGCTTCGACCGCGTCCCGGCCGGCACGGATATACCGAACGACTGCAACGTCGTGGATCGAGATCCCGATGCGCGGCGACCCGATCAAGTACGAGGTCGACAAGGAGACCGGCGCCGTCTTCGTCGACCGCTTCATGTCGACCGCGATGCATTACCCGTGCAACTACGGCTACATCCCGCGCACGCTGTCCGACGACGGCGACCCGTGCGACGTGCTGGTGCTCTCGCCGATGCCGCTCATCACGGGCGTGGTGCGTCCGCTGCCGGCCGATCGGCATGCTGCAAGATGGACGACGAGGCGGGCGGCGACGCGAAGATCCTCGCCGTGCCGATCGACAAGCTCTCCTCGCTGTACCGCAACGTGCAGTCGCCGCGCGACCTGCCGGAGATCACGACGCAGCAGATCGCGCATTTCTTCGAGCACTACAAGGATCTCGAGCCGGGCAAGTGGAGTCCGGGTCGGCAGTCATGGGTCGAACGCCGCCGAAGCCCAGCAGGAGAGTCATCTGACGGCGTGGCGCGCTACACAGCGTCCGATCAGCCCAGACGTACGTCGCATCGCGCATGCCGTCACCGCAGGCTGGCTCGACGTGCCGTTTCCGGGTGGCCCGTGGTGCCGACGAGATCACGACATCGCGCACGCCGCCTCGGCACGTGGCCGCCATCCACGACTTCCTGACCAGCGGAAAGCTGCTTTGGTCGCCGGGCATCCCACGGGAAACCGTGGGCGGCGATGCGCTCGAGAAGGGTCGCTCAATTTCGGCCTGTATCGCTCAAGTTGACAACCCGGTTGGCAACTCAGTTGGCGCAACTCAGTTGGAAAAATTAGCCGCCAGTCCAGTTCGCCCGGGTCGTCACCGACGGTGTCACGTTCCGCATACGTTGCCGGTGTCTTCGTGGCACCCGACTTTCGCGGCGCGGGTTGGCGACGTGGCTGGTCGCCACAGCGCTTACCCATCCCGGCGCTGTCGGGCCTGCGCCGTGTCCTGCTCGTGACGCGATGCGCATCACGGTCTATGCGCGCTACGGAGTTCACGCCGCTCGCGCGACCCGAAGCGCTTCATGGAAATCAATCGCCCGGATATTTACCGCGACAAGGCAACTGAGGGCCGCACTGAGGGCAACTGGGGCCACTAGAGACGAACTAGGGGCATCAACCGTCCTTGACGATGCGCGTCCCGGCGATCGGTCGTGGAGGAACGGCGATCCGCGTCGACCATAACCACAAATTGACGGGTAGCAGCCAGAGCGCCCATCCCGCCGTGGCTGTTTCCCGCAGGATCGCGTAGCCGACGAGGGGCCACCGCGGGGCCGATCCGCGGCGAGATAGCGTACCCGGCAACGCGGTCTTGCCACGCCAGGAGAATCGCCCCGACCGTGACGATGCGCAGGTGCCACGACCTTCATCGGCAGCGTCCGGCGTCCGCCGGTCAGCTCCACGAGCTACGCGCCATCAGCGCAAACAGCGCGCAGAACAGCGCGACCCGGGAGGCACCGGAGGCCAGCGTCAATTCCGTGGCAGTGGCCGCGCGTCCCGGCGAGCAGCGGCAGCATCGGGAAGCCGGTGATGAAAATCAGCGCCGACAGCAGGAGCCCTTCATACACCCGCGGCGCTCAGGCGCGGCAGAATGGGGAGCCCCCACGCTAATAACGCTCGGTCGGCAGCGATGGGCCACTAAGTTGGCAACTAAGTTGGCAACTAAGGCCGGGCGGCAGGCGCTGCGGAAGCGGGCTTGGATTGCGATGGATTGACCGGCGGCGGGTAGTTGGGCATTGCCGAGGCAGGGGCGCCGGCGCAGGCGGTCGCGCCGTGGCGACCGGAGGACGCGCGGCAATTCGCTTTGTCTCGGCGGCAGGCTCTGGTATTTCTGCCAGCGCTGCGCACTTCGGCTTTCTTTTCGGGTGGCAGTTGTTTCGACTTTTACTGCTCGCGCGACCGGCACGCTCCTGCGGCGACAGCTTCTGCCCACGACGCGCATCTGCTGCTGGACGCGCTGCTGCTCGACCGGCGCCATCGAGGGGTAGCGCTGGGCCGGGCCGCCGCCGCCATTTTGCTTGCCGCTGCGCGTCCGCACGCTGCATCCCAGTCCGGCGCGAGCGGCGCCGGAACCTTTCTGCTCCTGCGGCGCTCAATTGCGACCACGGTGGCGACCGCATCGTGATCTGGGCCATGACGAAGCTGGGGATTGGGTATTTGCGGTTGCGCCAGCGGGCGAGAGCGCCAGGGCGAAGCCCAAGCGCCGCCGTCAGTTTCGTCGCTCGCGAGCCAATTCCGGAACCCCGTGGTCCAGGTACGCGTCGATGGGCAGGTCCAGGCACGGATCTGTGGGCGTCCAGTTCCACGAAGCTCGCTCGCTTGCTGAGTAGGCCTGCCATTGCGCCTGGTACCCGAACGCCGGCCGCCACGATGAAATGCCAGATTCCGAGCCAGAGCCGGGCGCTGGTCAAAGATTCCCTTTGCCGCCGCCCGACCGCCGAACCGCCCGACCCGGCCGAGGCGTGCGGCCAGCCGCGATTCCGGACGCGCGGCGGCCGTCCGGCTGCAGCCAGGCGACCGATCGCCGCCGCCACAGCGCCTTCTGCAGGCGATAAAGCGTGCCGGCCTTGAGGTCCGGCGGTCGCCGCGGTCCGAGATAAGCTCGTTATTTCTTTGCGAAATTGTCGTCGTGGGTGGTCATCAAGGCTCAATCCCCTTGGCCTTCAGCGTCGCGGCCAGGGCCCGGACGGCGCGGGAGCAATGAGTCTTCACGCTTCCTTCGGAACAGCCCATCGCGGCAGCGGCTTCCGCCACGTCCAGTTCTTCCCAGTAACGCAACAGGAAGGCTTCGCGTTGACGCGCCGGCAGCCAGCGCGAGCGCCTGTTCGATCATCCCCACAATCTGACCTTGCTCGAACCTGTTTCGCCGGATCGGCCGCCGCATTCGAGTCCGATTTCGCCGGACAAAGTTTCCAGAAGCGTCGTAATCGCTCGTCCTTTTTCATCACCTTTCCCCAACGCCGAGAGCAGCGTCGTCCACGTATTGCGCACTTTCTGGCGCGCGGAAATGGTCGTGGATGGTGTTCTGCAGGATGCCGCTGGAACAGCATCGGCAGTTCAGCCGCCGGCTTGGCGGCGTATTTCTCGGTCAGCTTGAGCATCGCGTCCTGCACGACGTCGAGCGCGCGTCGCTCGTCCCGGACGGCGAACATCGCCTGCTTGAACGCGCGCCGTTCGACTTCCGCGAGAAAACCCGAAATTTCCTGTTGTGGAGGCCAGTTTGGGCCATCCGGTTAAAAGCCGCGACGATTATAGGGTCAAAGCTGACGGTCTCCTTAAAAATGCCTGCGCCGCATGTTGCGGCCTGGCAGCCAGGCTTGACCGGACGGGGATTTGCCGCGTAATGTCGTGATTCGCGGATCGCAACAGGTCCGGATGCTGTACTGCAATAAACGGCCGTTTGCGTTCCCTCCGACGAGGCCACAAGCGTCGTGGAGAATCCCTTGGGACGCGACCGGTGTTTTCCGAATCGCGGCTTTCTACCCGGCCAAAGCTCGGTTTCGCGCACGCCAACCTACGACGCAAGGCAGTCCAAGCAATGCCCGGTAGCCCGCGACGTGCGTTGCACCAGGGCGACACACTTACGTTGGAGGGCAAAGCCATGCAACTCACGGGTGCGGAAATCGTCATCCGCTGCCTCCAGGAAGAGGGCGTCGAATACGTCTTCGGCTATCCGGGCGGCGCGGTCCTCAACATCTACGACGAGCTGTTCAAGCAGGAAAGGTCAAGCACGTGCTGGTGCGCCACGAGCAGGGCGCGGTCCACGCGGCCGACGGCTACTCGCGCTCGTCGCACAAGGTCGGCGTCGCGCTGGTCACCTCCGGACCGGGCGTCACCAACGCGGTCACCGGGATCGCGACCGCGTACATGGACTCGATCCCGATGGTCGTGCTGACCGGCCAGGTGCCGACGCACGCGATCGGGCAGGACGCGTTTCAGGAGTGCGACACCGTCGGCATCACGCGGCCGTGCGTCAAGCACAACTTCCTGGTCAAGGACGTCAAGCCGACCTCGCGCTCGACGATCAAGAAGGCGTTCTACCTCGCGGCGACCGGGCGGCCTGGCCCGGTGCTGGTCGACATCCCGAAGGACGTGACGCAGGCGAAGACCGAATTCAGCTATCCGAAGACGGTCTCGCTGCGCTCGTACAACCCGGTGACCAAGGGCCACGCCGGGCAGATCAAGAAGGCGGTGCAGCTGCTGCTCGACGCCAAGCGGCCGATGGTCTACGCGGGCGGCGGCGTCGTCCTCAACAACGCGGCGCCGCAGCTGACGCGGCTCGTGCGCCTGCTGGGCTTCCCGTGCACGAACACGCTGATGGGGCTGGGCGGCTTTCCCGGCACCGATCCGCAGTTCACCGGCATGCTGGGCATGCACGGCACGTACGAATCGAACATGGCGATGCAGCACTGCGACGTGCTGATCGCGATCGGCGCGCGCTTCGACGACCGCGTGATCGGCAATCCGACGCACTTCTTCCGCGCCGACCGCAAGATCATCCACATCGACATCGACCCGTCGTCGATCTCCAAGCGCGTCAAGGTCGACGTGCCGATCGTCGGCTACGTCGCCGACGTGCTCGACGAGATGCTGAAGCTGATCGAGTCGTCGCCGCAGCGGCCCGACCCGGCCGCGCTGAAGGCATGGTGGGCCGAGATCAAGGAATGGCAGCGCAAGGATTGCCTCAAGCTACGACACCAAGAGCGACGCTCATCAAGCCGCAGTACGTCATCGAGAAGCTCTACGAGCTCACCAAGGGCGACGCGTTCATCACCTCCGACGTCGGCCAGCACCAGATGTGGGTCGCGCAGTACTACAAGTTCGACAAGCCGCGGCGCTGGATCAACTCCGGCGGCCTCGGGCACGATGGGCTTCGGCCTGCCGGCGGCGATGGGCGTGCAGCTCGTCAATCCCGGACGCGACGGTCGCCTGCGTGACCGGCGAGGCGTCGATCCAGATGTGCATCCAGGAGCTGTCGACCTGCAAGCAGTACCACCTGCCGATCAAGGTCGTGAACCTCAACAACCGCTACATGGGCATGGTGCGGCAGTGGCAGCAGTTCTTCTACGGCAACCGCTACGCCGAGTCGTACATGGACGCGCTGCCGGATTTCGTGAAGCTGGCCGAGGCGTACGGGCACGTCGGCATCAAGATCGAGAAGCCGGGCGACGTCGAGGGCGCGCTGAAGGAGGCGTTCAAGCTCAAGGAACGCCTCGTGTTCATGGACTTCATCACCGACCAGACCGAGAACGTGTTCCCGATGGTCGCCGCGGCGGCAAGGGACTGACCGAGATGATCCTGGCGGAGGAGCTATGAGCGCCGCGGGCGTTGCCAGAGCGCTGCAGGCCGCAGGCTGCGGGACGCAGGCCGCCTGGAGCGCACCTGCGGGAGCGCGAGTCACTATGAGGCACATCCTTTCGATCCTGGTCGAGAACGAGGCGGGCGCGCTGTCGCGGATCTCGGGGCTGTTCTCCGCGCGCGGCTACAACATCGAGTCGCTGACGGTGGCGCCGACCGAGGACCCGACGATGTCGCGGATGACGATCGTCACCGTCGGCTCCGACGACGTCGATCGAGCAGATCACCAAGCAGCTGAACAAGCTGGTCGAGGTGGTCGAAGGTCGTCGACCTGACCGAAGGCAACCACATCGAGCGCGAGCTGATGCTGGTCAAGGTGCGCGCGTCGGGCAAGGACCGCGAGGAGATGAAGCGGCTGGCCGACATCTTCCGCGGCCGCATCCTCGATGTCACCGACAAGAGCTACACGATCGAGCTGACCGGCACCGGCAGCGAAGCTCGACGCGTTCCTGCAGGCGATCGAGCCCGGCGTGATCCTCGAGACCGTGCGCACCGGCGCGTCGGGGATCGGACGCGGCGAGCGGATCCTGCGCGTCTAGGACGCACACGGACAACGGCAAGGCCAAGGAATTGACAACGATGAAGGTTTATTACGAGAAGGACGCCGACCTGTCGCTCATCAAGGGCAAGAAGGTCACGATCGTCGGCTACGGCTCGCAGGGTCACGCGCACGCGCAGAACCTGAACGACTCCGGCATCAAGGTCACCGTCGGGCCTGCGCAAGGGCGGCGCGTCGTGGGACAAGGCGAAGAAGGCGGGACTCAAGGTCGCCGAAGTCGCCGACGCCGTCAGGAGCGCGGACATCGTGATGATGCTGATGCCCGACGAGCAGCATCGCGGCGACGTACACAGAGCGACGTCGAGCCGCAACATCAAGAAGGGCGCGCACGCTCGCGTTCGCGCACGGCTTCAACATCCACTACGGGCAGGTCAAGCCGCGCGCCGACCTCGACGTCGTGATGATCGCGCCGAAGGCGCCGGGCCACACGGTGCGCTCGACCTATGTCGCCGGCGGCGGCGTGCCGATGCTGATCGCCGTGCATCACGACGCGTCGAAGAAGGCGCGCGACGTCGCGCTGTCCTACGCGGCGGCGATCGGCGGCGCGCGCGCCGGCGTCATCGAGACCAACTTCCGCGAAGAGACCGAGACCGACCTCTTCGGCGAGCAGGCGGTGCTGTGCGGCGGCACTCGTCGAGCTGATCAAGGCCGGCTACGAGACGCTGGTCGAGGCGGGCTACGCGCCCGAGATGGCGTACTTCGAATGCCTGCACGAGGTGAAGCTGATCGTCGACCTGATCTACGAGGGCGGCATCGCCAACATGAACTACTCGATCTCCAACAATGCCGAATACGGCGAGTACGTCAGCGGTCCGAAGATCGTCACGCCGGAGACGAAGCAGGCGATGCGCGACATGCTGACGCGCATCCAGACCGGCGAATACGCCAAGGACTTCATCCTCGAGAACCGCGCCGGCGCGCCGACGCTCCTGTCGCGCCGCCGCATCGATGGCCGAGCACTCGATCGAGGTGGTCGGCGAGAAGCTGCGCTCGATGATGCCGTGGATCAAAAGGAATAAACTGGTGGACCAGACGAGGAATTAGCCTCACGAAGGGCGGGGAGACTGGCATGGGCCGGCGCATCGAGCAGGCAGCGCGGCGCGATCGGGCTTATCGTGATTCTCATTGCGCTCGCCGATCGTCGGCGTGTCTGTACATGGATGCGCTGAAGGCGTACGGCATGATCGTCGGACCCGGGCCGTCACGACGAAAGCCGCGACCGCCGGAGGCGCGTGCGCTGCCGCCGGCGCGATCAGCTGCCGAAGCCATCGACATATCGTCGGCGCCCGTTGCGCCGCAGACGGCCATCGACCGCGCGCGCGGCATCGAGGACACGGTCGAAGCAGCAGGCCGAACAGCGCGCGAAGCAGCGAGCGAATCGACGCGCTACGTAACGATTTCGGCGCCGTGTCCAGGCGCACGGCGCACGCGTGGCGCATACATCCGTCCGGTCCCGATGTCCGGCCCCGCGTACGCGCCGCGATGAACAATGCCTACCCGCATCCGATCATCGCCCGCGAAGGCTGGCCATTTCTGGCCGTCATGGCGATTGTCGCGGCGGTGTTGACCGCGCTGGGCTGGGGCATTGCGGCCTTTCTTGCATGGGCCGCCTTCGTCTTCATCCTCCAGTTTTTCGCGACCCGCCGCGCGACGATTCCCGCAGGGTCCCAACTCAGTGCTGTCGCCGGCGGACGGCCGCGTCGTCATGGTGGGCACCGCGCGCGATCCGTATCTCGATCGCGATGCCCTCAAGATCAGCGTGTTCATGAACGTATTCAATGTCCATTCGAACCGCAGCCCGGTCGACTGCGCGGTAGCCAATCGCTGGTATCACGCCGGCAGCTTCATCAACGCGGCGCTCGACAAGGCGTCGCTCGAAAACGAACGCAACGCGCTGCACCTGCGCACGCCGTCCGGGCAGGACGTCACTTGCGTGCAGATCGCCGGAGCTCATCGCGCGCCGCATACTCTGCTACGTCGACGTGGGCGCGACGCTTGCGCGCGGCCAGCGCTACGGCTTCATCCGCTTTGGTTCACGCGTCGACGTGTATCTCGATCCCGCCGCGAAGCCGCGCGTGGCGGTCGGCGACGTCGTTGCCGCCACGGAAACGGTCCTCGCCGAATTGCCCTAGGTGCCGCGTCCTCGACAGCTCCCTGTGGCCCGTCATTGTGACGCGGGCCTAGCTGCTAGTCTTCCGCCGCCATGCACGACGACTACACTGCCGAGCGCGCGCTGCAGAAGAACCGCGTCCGCCGCCGCGGCATCTACCTGCTGCCCAACCTGTTCACGACGGCCGCGTTGTTCGCCGGGCTTCTACGCGATCGTGCAGGCGATGAACCTGACGTTCGACCAGGCCGCCATCGCCATCTTCGTCGCCATGGTGCTGGACAGCCTCGACGGCCGCGTGGCCGCGCCTGACCAAGACGCAAAGCGCCTTCGGCGCCGAGTACGACAGCCTGTCGGACATGGTGCTCGTTCGGCGCGGCGCCGGCGCTCGTGATGTACGAATGGGTGTTGCGCGACATGGGCAAGCTGGGCTGGTTCGCCGCGTTCGTGTATTGCGTGTGCGCCGCGTTGCGCCTCGCGCGCTTCAACACACTGCTCGAGGTGGCGGACAAGCGGTGGTTCACCGGCATTCCCAGTCCGGCCGCCGCGGCGCTTGTCGCGGGCTGCGTGTGGATCGTCGACGACTACAACGTCGATCCGGTCACGATCAAGTGGTGGGCGTGGGGCGTGACGGTCTTCGCGGGCTTCACGATGGTCAGCAATCTCAAGTACTGGAGCTTCAAGACGATCAACCTCCGGAAGAGCGTGCCGTTCGTCGCGATCTTCCTCATCGCGCGTGTTCATCGCTGCTCTCTGTCCTACCAGCCGGCCATCGTCCTGTTCGCCGGCTTCGTCGCCTACGCTATCTCCGGATACGTGGTATCGGGCTGGATTCTTCTGCGCCGCCGCGCCGAGCGCCTAGCGCAAAACGTGGGTTACGAAGCAGCCGCAAATTGCGGTGCTGGTGCCCTGCTACAACGAAGGCGCCGACCATCGTTCGCGTGATCGAGGCATTCCGGCAGGCGCTGCCCGGCATGCGTGGTTTACGTCTACGACGAACTGCTCGACAGACGGCACCGGCGACGTCGCGCGCGCGGCAGGCGCAGTGTGCGCCGCGAACCCCGGCCCGGCAAGGGGTATCGTTGTGCGGCGGATGTTCGCGGAGATCGATGCCGACATCTACGTCGTGACCGATGGCGACGCGACGTACGATGCGACGCGTGCGCCGGAGATGGTGGCCGCGCTCATCAGCGACGACCTGCGACTTCAGTGACCGGCGTCCGCGACGACGAAGGACGCGCCGCCGCGTATCGCCGCGGACACCGCTTCGGCAACCGGGCCTTCAATTTCTTGCTCGGCCTCCTCTTCGGCGAGCGGCCGACGGACATGTTCTTCCGGCTATCGCGTGCTGTCGCGCCGCTTCGTCAAAGTCGTTTCCAATGGAGGCGCGCGGCTTCGAGATCGAGACCGAGCTCACCGTGCATGCACTGGAATTGCGCGTGCCGTCCGCGGAAATCCGCACGCGGTATTTCGAACGGCCCGAAGGTTCCACGAGCAAGCTGTCCACCTACCGCGACGGCTTTCGCATTCTCGCCACGATGGCGCGGCTCTTCCGCGACGTGAAGCCTCTGCCTTTCTTCTCGGGATTCGCCGCGCTGTTCGCGGTGATCGGACTCGCGCTGGGCAGCGGAGCGTGACCGTTGAATTCATGGAGACCGGCCTCGTGCCCGCGCTTGCCGACCGCCGTGCTGGCCACCGGGTTGATGCTGCTCGCGTCGCTGTCGCTCTGCGCCGCGGCAGTGATCCTCGACAGCGTGGCGCGTGGCCGGCGCGAGGCGAAGCGGATGGCCTATCTGGTCGCGGGCGCGGCGCGCCGCGGACGCTGATCAAGGCGCCGCGCAAGCCGGTGCGCCGCGCTCCCCTTGAACGTCGCAAGTTCGAAGACGATTCCGCCGTCACCTTGCCGGTAGGCGAAGTTGGCAGGTTCGCTCCATCGCCAATTCACGTCGCCAGGTTTCGATCCGGTCTGCGCGGTCCCCGTTGATCACCGCGAACGCCACGTCCCGCCCGTCGCAGAGCATCCGGCGGACCGCAGGGAGATTGGCGGCGGTATCCATGCCGACCGTTCCCGCGGTAAGGAACGCTACGGGCATCCACAGGCCCCAATCGGGAAAATAGACGAACGGTTTGGGATTCATCGCGGAAAGGTCGGCGCCGAGGCGGTTGATGGCGTCGGAGTACAGCCCGACGCCGCGCGTTTGCGCGAGGCGCTCCGATTCGCGAGTATTGGCCCGTAGTGTTCACCGCGATGAGCGCCGCGAAGCCGAGTGCAGCGACGCCTTCCGCCCAGCGGTTGCGCTGCGGGGACCCGGCGCGGTTTCGCACAACGCGACGGCGAGGCGGCGTAGGCCAAGCGGCAGCAGCGGAACGAAGTGGTGACCCTGGAGACGGGTGCCGAAGATCATGGCGAACGCGGCAAAGGAAATCGGCAGCGCGATCAAAATCCGCAGCAGCGTTGATGACCGGCCGCGCGCTTCTGCCAGTGGCCAAAGCGCGGCCGGGACCCGCAACTAGGACCCCGGTCTTCAGCGTGGAACCTGGCAACGGTGCGTACTCGCCGAGATCAGCATGTGGTGGAACCAATTCTGGAAGACCGTACCCACCATCGTGGAGACGTGCGTGCGCTCGGCAGATGATCTGCCCGCTGAAGGCGCCGAGGACTGTTGCGTTTGCTGAAACTGTGACCAGCCTTCGCTCGCGCCACCGGCGTCCCAGATCATCAACCCGTAGCCGATCGGGTAGAAAGAGTTCCGCCCAGGGCGAGTCCCCCAACCAGCGCGGGCAACCACGCCCGAAGCCAGCGTTCGCTGGGTCCGTCGCTGCTTGTTGCGGCCCCAGAGCCATAGCGCAAGCAACATCGCGGGAAGATAGAACGCGTAGATGAAATAACCGACAATGGCAGGAGTCCGTAGAACACGCCGCTTGTTACGAGCCATCTGGCGGCGGGCGCACCGGTTACGAAGTGCGCTGCAATGCGTACAGCGCGAGGAACAGCCGCCGTAGGCGCCAAGGTGATGTAGCTTTGCGTGCGGAATGCATAGGAGAACGCGGGATCAACGGCCAGCGCGACGCCTGCGAGTGCGGCGTCGCCACGGCTTACGCCACCGCGGGTCAGCATTGCATACAGGGCCGCCAGAATGCCCAGGGCGAACATCGCATGCGTGAGGCGCAGGCCCGTGACCGTGGTTCCGAACAGCGCGAAGAAGGCAGCCCGAGCCACACCTGCTGTGAAGCCGTGGTAGAGCTGAACTGAGACTGGGCGCCCTGGCGAAGAGTAGTTTCCTCCCGGCAGCCACGTGGTGATCGTCTGCGCGTGCCGATTGAGCAACCGGACCACCAGATAATCCGGATTGACGGCGTCCATGTACACGCCCGGAAGGCCTATCTGCTGCGTGGCCACGACGAGCCAGGTCGCGGCGACGACCGCGAAGGGCCACCAGCGAAGCACGATCGCCGCGGTACGCGATGGGACATGGGGCGGCGATTATGCCACCGCCCCCGATGAACCTTGCGCGGGGGCCTTGCGGTGCCGCACAAATTCGGATAGTGTCCACTTCATGAACAGCGCCAAACTCCACCGTCACCTGCGCCCGGACCGGTTCCGCGTCCGCGCTCGCGCTCGTTTCCGGCGGCCTGCTGCTCCTGCTGCGCCCCGCGCGCACGCTAAACCCTACCCCACAATTCGAGACTGGCCCATGCGGCGTCTTCCGGAGCACCGGAGGGCGGTTCAGCAGCTCATGTACTCAGCCTAGAGAGCGTGCCATGACCATCGACCCTTCGCCCAAGTACAAGCCTTTCGCGCCCATCGCCCTTGCATGACCGAACGTGGCCGTCGCGCGCGATCACGAAGCCGCCCGTGTGGTGCAGCGTCGACCTGCGCGACGGCAACCAGGCGCTGATCGAGCCGATGGACGCGGAGCGCAAGCTCCGGATGTTCATGCCTGCTGGTCGAAGATGGGCTACAAGGAAATCGAGATCGGTTTCCCGGCGGCGTCGCAGACCGATTATCGACTTCGTGCGCAAGTTGATCGAGGAGGACCTGATCCCCGACGACGTCACCGTGCAGGTGCTGACGCAGGCGCGCGAGCCGCTGATCCGCAGCACATTCGAGTCGCTGCGCGGGCGCCAAGCGCGCGATCATGCACTCTCTACAATTCGACGTCGACCACGCAGCGGCGCGTCGTGTTCGGCCTCGACCGCGCCGGGCATCAGGCGACATCGCCGTCGACGCGGCGCCAGAGTCGTCCGCGACTGCGCGCGCGCGCAGGCCGACGACCGACTGGGTCTTCCAGTACTCGCCGGAGAGCTTTACCGGCAACCGAGCTCGACTTTCGCGGTGGAAATCTGCGACGCGGTCAGCGCCGTCTGGCAGCCCACGCCGGCAGCAACAAGATGATCCTCAACCTGCCGGCGACGGTCGAGATGGCGCACGCCGAACATCTACGCCGACCAGATCGAATGGATGTCGCCGCCATCTCGCGCGACGCGACGCGATCGTGCTGTCGGTCCACCCGCACAACGACCGCGGCTGCGGCGTCGCCGCCGCCGAGCTCGCGCTCATGGCCGGCGCCGAGCGCGTCGAGGGCTGCCTGCTTCGGCAACGGCGAGCGCACCGGCAACGTCTGCCTCGTGACGCTCGGCCTCAACCTCTTCACGCAGGGCGTCGACCCGGGCATCGACTTCTCCGACATCAACGACGTCGATCCGCACGGTCGAGCATTGCAACCAGCTGCCGGTGCATCCGCGCCATCCGTACGGCGGCGATCTCGTGTTCACGGCGTTTTCCGGTTCGCACCAGGACGCGATCAAGAAGGGCTCGCCGCGCGCGCGACAGAAGTCGCCCGCGGCAACTCGGTATGGGACGTTCCGTACCTGCCGATCGACCCGGCCGATGTCGGCCGCACGTACGACGCGGTCATCCGCGTCAACAGCCAGTCGGGCAAGGGCGGCATCGCCTACCTGCTCGAGCGCGACTACGGGCTCGCGCTGCCGCGCCTTCTGCAGATCGAATTCAGCCAGGTGATCCAGCGCATCACCGACGCGACCGGCAAGGAGCTGGTCCCCGCCGACATTCACGCCGCGTTCGAGCGCGAATACGTCGCGGCGACGCTGCCGGTCGCCTATGCCGGCCACCGCGCGCAGCACAACGTCGGCGGACGGCACGGTCGAACAGCTTAAGCGCCCATCTGGTGATCGACGGCACCGAAACGGTGCTGACCGGCTCGGGCAACGGACCGGTCGACGCCTTTGTTCACGCGTTGCGCCACGACGGCGGATTCGACATCCACGTGCAGAACTACCACGAGCACGGCGTCCGGCGCGGGCGAGGATGCCACGGCGGTCGCCTACGTGCAGTTGCGCATCGGCGCCGACCAGACGGTTTATGGCGTCGGCCTCGATCCGAATATCGTCACGGCGACGCTGCGCGCGGTGGTGAGCGCGCGGTCAATCGCGGGATCGCGCAGGGCATGATTGCGCAACCGGTTGGCCCGGCGCGCCACGTACGCCTCGACGCTTCCGTTCGTTCGCGGGAATCCACGCCAGCGCGTGGCGCTTGAAATCGTCTGCGCGCCGGTCTGCGCGGCGCTTCGGTCAGGGTAGAATTGCTCCATGACCACCATGCCTCGTTACGGCCCCGGCATTGAAATCGCCGGGCGCATCACGCCGGAATTACGCGCAAATCCTGACGCCGGACGCCATGGCGTTCGTGGCATGCTGCAGCGTGCCTTCGGGGCGAAGGCGCGACGAGCTGCTGGCGCGTCGCGCGAAGAGGCAGGCCGATTTCGACGCCGGCAAGCTGCCCGATTTCCTTCCCGAAACGCGCGCCGATGCGCGAAGGCGACTGGACCTGCGCGCCGTGTCCGCGCGGACATCGCAGGACCGGCGCGTCGAGATCACCGGGCCGGTCGACCGCAAGATGATCGTCAACGCGCTCAACTCGGGCGCGCAGCGTCTTCATGGCCGACTTCGAGGACGCCAACACGCCGCAACTGGGACAACAACATCCAGGGCCACATCAACCTGCGCGACGCGATCCGCCGCCGCATCGACTTACGTCTCGCCGGAGGGCAAGGCGTACGCGCTCAACGACAAGACCGCGACGCTCTTCGTGCGCCCGCGCGGCTGGCACCTGCCGGAGAAGCACGTCGAAGATCGACGGCGCAGCCGATGTCGGGCGGCATCTTCGACTTCGCGCTGTACTTCTTCCACAACGCGAAGGAGCTGGTCGCGCGCGGCAGCGGACCGTATTTCTACCTGCCCAAACTCGAGAGCCATCTCGAGGCGCGGCTGTGGAACGACATCTTCGTCGATGGCGCAGGACGAGCTCGGCGTCCCGCGCGGCACGATCAAGGCGACCGTGCTGATCGAGACGATCCTGGCCGCGTTCGAGATGGACGAGATCCTGTACGAGCTGCGCGAGCATTCGGCCGGGCTCAACTGCGGGCGCTGGGACTACATCTTCTCGTGCATCAAGAAGTTCCGCAACAACCGCGATTTCTGCCTCGCCGACCGCGCGCTGGTGACGATGACGACGCACTTCCTGCAAGAGCTACGCCGAGCTGCTGCATCAAGACGCTGCCACCGCCGCAACATCCACGCGATGGGCGGGATGGCGGCGCAGATCCCGGTGAAGAACGACGAGGCGGCCAACGCCGAGGCGTTCGCCAAGGTGAAGGCCGACAAGGAGCGCGAGGCGACGTACGGCCACGACGGCACCTGGGTCGCGCATCCGGGACTGGTGCCGCGTGGCGCAGGAGGCGTTCGACCGGCTGATGCCCACGCCCAACCAGATCGCGATTGACGAAGCGCGACGACGTGCAAGTCGGCGCGCGCGGACCTGCTCAAGTTCGAGCCCGAGCAGCCGATCACCGAGAAGGGCCTGCGCCTCAACATCAACGTCGCGATCCAGTACATCGGCGCCTGGCTCGCCGGGCAGGGCGCGGTGCCGATCTTCAACCTCGATGGAGGACGCCGCCACCGCGGAGATCTCGCGCTCGCAGGTGTGGCAGTGGATCCGCTCGCCGAAGGGACGAGCTCGACGACGGCCGCAAGGTCACCAAGGAGATGGTCGCCGCGATGATTCCCGAGGAGATGCAGAAGATCCGCGACCTGCTCGGCGCTGCTTTCGGCGAGGGCAGATACGACGAGGCCGCGACGATCTTCGCCGACCTGGTCAACAACGATACGTTCGTCGAGTTCCTGACGCTGCCGGCCTACGAGCGCATCGACTGATTATCGACACCATTAGTTAAAATTATCATATTTATTGGCACAATCAATTGGACGTATCCTGCGCGACGCCCAAAATGAGCGCGTCGCAGGATCTTCGAGGAGAGCCACATGAAAGACCTGAAGGCACCAAGACCCACGAGAACCTGAAGTACGCGTTCGCGGGCGAGTCGATGGCGAACCGCCGCTACCTCTACTTCGCCAAGCAAGGCCGACGTCGAAGGCCAGAACGACGTCGCCGGCGCTGTTCCGCTCCACCGCCGAAGGCGAGACCGGCCACGCGCACGGCCACCTCGACTACCTCGCGCAAGGTGGGCGACCCGGCGACCGACCTGCCGATCGGCTCGAGCGCGCGAGAACCTGAAGGCCGCGGTGGCCGGCGAGACGCACGAGTACACCGACATGTATCCCGGCATGGCGAAGGCGGCGCGCGACGGAGAGCTTCGACGAGATCGCCGACTGGTTCGAGACGCTGGCCGAAGGCCGAGCGCTCGCACGCCAACCGCTTCCAGAAGGCGCTCGACGCCCTGGCCGACTGAAACATCTTGAGGACCTGGGCCCTGGCCCTGCCGGCGCTCACGCGCGGGCGAAGGCCGGCCCAAACTCCATGACCTCGCGAGAGGGCAGCCTCGAGGCGCCCACGCGCCACCCGCTCGACTGGCAGCACGCCGGAGTTCTACGACGAGGCGGCGATCGAGCCGAGAGCTCGAGCGCGTCTTCGACATCTGCCACGGCTGCCGCCGCTGCGTGAGCCTGTGCGGCGCTTTCCCGACGCTGTTCGACCTCGATCGACGCAAGTCAAGACGCTGCGAGGTCGACGGCGTGACCAAGTAGCGACTTCGGCAAGGTCGTCGACCAGTGCTACCTCTGCGACATCTGCTACATGACCGAAGTGCCCGTACGTGCCGCCGCATCCGTGGAACGTCGACTTCCCGCACCTGATGCTGCGCGCCAAGGCGGTCAAGTTCCGCGAACGGCGACGTCAGCGTTCCGCGACCAGCTGCTGACTCGCACCGACGCGCTGGGCAAGCTCGCGACGATCCCGGTCGTCGTCGCAGATCGTGAACGCGGCCAACCGACGCCGCTGCGCGCAGGCTGATGGACGAAGTGCTCGGGGTGCAGCAGGAGCGCGAGCTGCCGCCGTATGCGCGCAGCACGTTTCCGCGCGCATGCCGCGCGCGCGCCGACGGCCGCGTCCGGTGACGGACGGCGAGCACGCCGGGCAAGGTCGCGGTCTTCGCGACCTGCTACGTGAACTACAACGAGCCGGGCATCGGCCACGACCTGCTGACAGCTGCTCGCGCACAACGAGATTCCCGTACGGCTTGTCGAGCAGGAGGCCTGCTGCGGCATGCCGAAGCTCGAGCTCGGCGACCTCGAGACGGTCGAGCGAGCTGAAGGACGCGAACATCCCGGCGCTGGCGCGCTCGCGCGCGACGGCTACGCGATCCTGACCGCCGATGCCGTCGTGCACGCTGATGTTCAAGCAGGAGCTGCCGCTGCATGTTTCCCGGACGACGCCGGACGTCGCAGGCGGTCAGCCGACGCGATGTTCGATCCGTTCGAGTACTTCGTGCTGCGCGACAAGGACGGCCTGCTGAAGACGGACTTCAAGTCGCCGCTCGGCAAGGTCGAGCTACCACATCCCGTGCCACTCGCGCGTGCAGAACGTCGGCCAGAAGACGCGCGAGGTGCTGCGAATGGATCCCGGCACCGAGGTCAACACCGTCGAGCGCTGCGCCGGTCACGACGGCACGTGGGGCGTGAAGGTCGGAGTTCTTCGCCGACTCGATGAAGATCGGCAAGCCGGTATTCCGCCGGATGGGCGACGGCGATCCCGACTTACGTGAGCTCGGACTGCCCGATCGCCGGCCGCCGCATCCATGCAGGGCATCGAGGACCAGGCGCGGAGCGCACGCAAGCATCACTGCCTGCCGCGAACATCACGTTGACGCTGCTGCGCTATCGACCTACGGATTGGACTGACCGGTGCCCGCGATCAGCACGCGACAGCCTGATGCCGCTCGGGAAGCCTATCGCCAAGGCGCGCGAGGACTGCTGCGCGTCCGTGTGCTCGCGCACGAAGGCGCACCGGTGCACCTGGGCGAGCACGTGACGCTGATCTTCGAGGACGAGCTCACGCTGCGCTACCAGATCCAGGAGATGCTGCGCATCGAGAAGGCCTTCGAGGAAGCAGGCCATCCAGGACGAGCTCGACGCTCTACAATCCGCTGGTGCCCGACGGCAGCAACTTCAAGGCGACGATGCTGATCGAGTGACGAGGACGCCGAGGAACGCGCGCGCGGCGCTCATGCACGCTCGAAGGGCATCGAGGACCGCGTCTGGGTCGCGGTCGAAGCAAGTGAAGCGTGTTCGCCGATCTGCCGACGAGGACCCGCCGCGCGAGAACGAGGAGAAGACGTCCGCGGTCCACTTCCTGCGCTTCGAGTTGACGCCGCGACATGGTGGCGGCGTTGAAGCGCGGCGCGCCGTTGGCTGTGGGGCGTCGATCACCCGACCTACCAGTGCGGAAATTGCCCGGCGGTGGATGCCGACCGGGCGACGCGCTGGCCGCCGACCTCGCCTGACCGCAGGTGGATCGCTGGCGCGCGCCAGCTCGACATCAGTCCCGGAAGTTGCTGAACTGCAGCGGATAGTCGGTGATCGACTTCCTGACGAGCGCGATCGCGTTCTGCAGCTCGTCGCGCTTGGCGCCGGACACGCGCACGGCGTCGCCCTGGATCGACGCCTGCACCTTTGAGCTTGCTGTCTTTCGATGCATCGCGCACGATCTCTCTTCGACAGCTCCTGCTCCACGCCCGTACGCACGGTGATGAGCCTGCTTGACCTTGTTGCCGCGAGATCTTCTCGACGTCGCCGTACTTTGAGCGAGCGGACGTCGACGCCGGCGCTTCGCGAGCTTGCGCGGTCAGGATGTCGGTGACCTGCTTCGAGCTTGAAGTCGTCGTCGGCGTAGCAGCGTCAGCATCTTCTCCGTGTGCTCGACGCGCGCGTCAGAGCCCTTAAGTCGAACGCGCGTGCGAGACTTCCTTGTTGATCTGGTCAGGCGCGCGTTGCTGACCTCGACCTGGTTGACTGCTCGAGACGATGTCGAACGAGGGCATGTGAGCATGATCTGCTAGTCGGGAGACGCCAACTGCTGGCACGTCACGGCGGCGCCGCGACGCAACACAGTTCGCTCGCGACGCGTTCAGCCCAGCTCGTCGATCGATCGCGGCCAGCTCTTGTGCGAGCAGCCGCGACAGCGCGCGGTCGGCGAGGATCGTCGCCGCCGGTCTGGCAGCGCGCGCAATAGTTGCACTCGTTCTCGGCGCAGACGATCCGCTGCACCGGCGCGCCGCAGACCGGGCACGGCTTGCCGAAGCGGCCGTGCACCGCCATCTCCGGGCGGAACGCCGTGACCTTGTCCGGGAAACTCGCCGCCCGCCTCCGCGCGCAGCCGCGTCGTCCACTCGGCGAGGACGGCGCGCGTCGCCGTGATAGAGCCGCGCGACTCTCGGTCGTCGGCGAGCTTCGCCGTCAGCGCGAGCGGCGACAGCCGCGCGCGATGCAGGATCTCGTCGGAATAGGCGTTGCCGATGCCGGCTGAAGAGGCGCGGATCGGTCAGCGCGCGCTTCAGCGTGTGGTTCTCGCTTGCAGGCGCGCGCGCGAAAGCGTCGGCGTCGGCGTCGACGACCTCGAGCCCGCCCATGTCGAACGCCGCGAGCGCTGCCTCGCCGCTGCACGAGATGCAGCGACGCGCGGCGCTTGGTGCCGGCCTCGGTGAACGCGCAGCCGTGCCGTTCGCCGAATTCGAGCAGCGGCCAGCGTGATGCGCCCCGGCGGCTTGGCTTCGCCGTCGAGCCAGCGCAGGCGGCCGGCGATCATCAGGTGCAGCATCGAGAGAGCGCTCACCCGCCAGCGCGATGCACGGTACGCTTCCCGATCGGCGCAATCGAGTCACGCTTGCCGACCCGACGGCCTCGCTGATCGGCAGGCACGGCCGTGCGCAGAACAGAAACGGATTGACGATGCGCACCCGCTCGAGGACTTGCGCCCGCGGATGCGCGCGGCCGAGCGCCTCGACGGCCAGCCCGTGACGTCCGGCGACAGCTCGGGCATTGGGTCAGTCTCGGCGAGGACGATCAGGCTAGAATAACCGATTCTCAGACCGCTCGCCAAGACGCCCCGCTCATGTCGCACATCCTGCAGGACCTTCCCGTCGGCCAGAAGGTCGGCATCGCATTTTCCGGCGGTCTCGATACCAGCGCGGCGCTGCACTGGATGCGCGACGAAGGGCGCCATTCCCTACGCCTACACCGCGAATCTCGGCCAGCCCGACGAGCCCGACTACGACGAGATTCCGCGCACGGCGCTGCAGTACGGCGCCGAGGCGGCGCGGCTCGTCGACTGCCGCGCCGCAGCTGGTCGCCGAAGGGATCGCGGCGCTGCAGGCGGGCGCGTTCCACATCTCGACGGCCGGTGTGCCCTACTTCAACACGACGCCGCTGGGCACGCGCCGTCACCGGCACGATGCTCGTCGTCGCGATGCAGCGAGGACGACGTCCACATCTGGGGCGACGGCAGCACGTTCAAGGGCAACGACATCGAGCGCTTCTATCGCTACGGGCTGCTCGCCAACCCGAATCTGCGCATCTACAAGCCGTGGCTCGACGCAGCAGTTCATCGACGAGCTCGGCGGCCGCAAGGAGATGTCGGAGTACCTGAACGCGCGCCGGCTTCGCGCTACCGGATGAGCGCGGAGAAGGCGTACTCGACCGACTCGAACCTGCTCGGCGCGACGCACGAGGCCAAGGATCTCGAGTTCCTGGACAAGGGCATCACGGATCGTCGAGCCGATCATGGGCGTGGCGTTCTGGCGCGACGACGTCGCGGTCAAGCGCCGAGACCGGTCTCGATCCGCTTCGACGAGGGACGCCCGGTCGCGCTCAACGGCAAGGCGCATTCGACGATCGAGGTCGCGCTGCATGCTCGAGGCCAACGCGATCGGCGGCCGCCACGGCCTCGGCATGAGCGACCAGATCGAGAACCGGATCATCGAGGCCAAGAGCCGCGGCATCTACGAGGCGCCCGGCATGGCGCTGCTGTTCATCGCCTACGAGCGGCTCGATCACCGGGATCCACAACGAGGACACGATCGAGCAGTATCGCGAGAACGGCCGCCGCCTCGGCCGGCTGCTGTATCAGGGACGCTGGTTCGACCCGCAGGCGCTGATGCTCCGCGAGACGGCGCAGCGCTGGGTCGCGCGCGCGGTCACCGGCGAGGTGACGCTGCAGCTGCGCCGCGGCAACGACTACTCGATCCTCGACACCGACGAGCCCGAACCTCACCTACAAGCCCGAGCGGCTGACGATGGAGAAGGGCGCGAGCGTGTTCTCGCCGCAGGATCGCATCGGCCAGCTGACGATGCGCAACCTCGACATCACGCCGGACACAACGCGAGAAACTTCTGATCGCGCCATGAAGACGGGGCTGTGGCAATCGTCCGGAGACTCACCGCTGCCGCGGCTCAAGGACGGCCATATGATACACGAATCGAAGTATGGCGGCGCGGCTTCCTGCGCTGAGTCGGTCCTGACGCCGGCCTCTTGATGACCGGCGCCCACTTGTCCGATTCACTCTTGATGAGCACGCCGAATTCCTCGGGCGTGCCGCCACCAGGAGCGAAGCCTGGGGCGTTCATCTTCTGCGTGGTCGACCTCGGGATCCTTCGCACGCCACGGCGGTTGATCTCCGGTATTGAGCCGCTGCACGATCAGCCCTTGGCGTGGCGGCGCGGGGACGAGAACGCCATTCCAGGCAAGCGCCTCGAAGCTGGGGCAACCGGACTCCGCGATCGTCGGCAGGTTTCGGGTAGCAGCGAAAGCGCT
>ERZ1370068.3523-contig-2633_pt1 | contig 21775 bp, 34 predicted proteins | sample MGYA00561227_ERZ1370068 | MGnify/ENA primary metagenome ERZ1370068 (study PRJEB38410, sample SAMEA6850437) | metagenome | study: Metagenomic assessment of the ecological functions of the soil: analysis of the soil microbiota associated with the... | reverse complement strand
GATGTTTGTGGTGGCGACCTCGAGCGGCACATCGGGCAGCAGATTGAACGACACCGTGGTCGACGGAAACGACTGCGAGATGAAACACGGCGAGCGGCGACAGCCCGCGCTGTGTAACGAACGACGGTGGATAGTGGCACCTGCGCGCCGTTGGCGCCGGCGACGAAGATATGTTCGAGGTTGGATGGATCGTTCTGGAATTTCGGATCGATCTCCAGCACCACCATGTACTGGTTGCGCTGGGTATAGATGATCGAGATCTGCCGCTGCGAGAACGCGTTGTTGAGCGCGTTGTCGATGTCCTGGACGCGAACGCCGAGGCTCGACGCCTTTTGCCTGTCGATCGTGAGCGTCAGTTGCAGCCCGCCGGGATCGCGGTCGCTGGAAACGTCGGTAATGCCTTCGATCGTTTCCATGCGTTTGCCGACGATCGGCGCCCATTTCTGCAACAGATCGAGGTCGGTGCTCGACAGCGTGTATTGATAGTCGGAATCGCTCTGTCGCCCGCCGGCGCGGATATCCTGCGCCGCGAACATGAACAGCCGGATTCCCGCGAACACGGTAGAGATTCTTGCGCAGCCGATCGATCACGAGTTGCGTCGACAATCCGCCGCGCTCCTCAGGCGGCTTGAGGCTGATGAACATCGTGCCGCGATTGAGCCGGCGCCGCCGGGGCCGCCGCCCCCGCCAAGCACCGAGCCGATGCCGGCCACGGCCGGATCGGCCATCACGATATCGGCGAGCTGCTGCTGCAGTTCCGAGCATCGACTGAAACGAGATATCGGCGGACGCCCGGGTCGAACCGATCACAAAGCCGCTGTCATCGGTCGGGAAAGTATCCCTTCGGGGTCTTGATATAGAGCGTCACCGTCAGCGCGATGGTGGCGAAGAACACCATCAAGGTCAGGAACGGAAAGCCCAGCACCACGCGCAGCGTGCGCGCATAGAACGACACGATGCGCGACAGCGAACCTTCGACGATGCGGTCGAACCAGGTCGCGTTGTCGGAGGTGGCCGCCCTGATGTAATGCGCGCAGATCATCGGCGTGATCGTGAGCGACACCACGGTGGAAACCACGATGGCAAAGGTCAGGGTCAGCGAAAATTCCCGCAACAGCCGGCCGACGATGCCGTCCATGAAAATCAGCGGCGTGAACGCCGCGACCAGCGACAGGCTGATCGACAGCACCGTGAAGCCGATCTGCTTGGCGCCTTCGAGCGCCGCCTGATAGGGCCGCATGCCGCGCTCGAGGTTGCGGTACATGTTCTCGATCATGACGATGGCGTCGTCGACCACGAAGCCGACCGAGATCGCCAGCGCCATCAGCGACAGATTATCGATCGAGAAACCGGCGAGCCACATGCCGGCGCAGGTGCCGGCCAAGGCCAGCGGCACCGGAGACGCCTGCCGCGATGGTCGGCGTGATCCGGCGCAGAAATGCGAACACCACCAGCATGACGAGGAATGCGGTCGCCAGCAGCGTCCACTGCATGTCCTGCGACGCTGGCACGGATGGTCCCGGTGCGATCGACAAGCGTGGAGATTTCGACGGCGCCGGGAATCCACTGCTTCAGTTCGGGTATCAACGCCCTGACGCGATCGACGGTATCGATGACGTTGGCGTCGCCCTGCTTGGTGATCTGGATCAGCACCGCCGGCTGCTTGTTGAACCAGGCGATCGACCGGCTGTTGCGGACGGAATCTTCGACTTCGGCGACATCCGAGAGCCGGACGAAACTGCCGTTCGAGCTCTTGATCAGGATGTCGCGGAATTCGGCCGCGGTGCGCATCTGCCGGTTGACCGACAAGGTTTCGCTCTGGCGGCCGCCATTGAAGATGCCGACCGGGCCCAGCGGGTTGGCATTGATGATCGCGAGCCTGACGTCGTCGGTGGCGATGCCGGCGTTGGAGAGCGCGACCGGGTTGAGCGCGATCCGCACCGCGGGCTGGTCGGCGCCGCTGACGGTGACTTCGCCGACGCCCGGCACCTGCGAGATGCGCTGCGCGATCACCGGTATCCGCGACGTCATAGATCGCGCTTGGCGATATCGTCTTCGACGTCAGCGCCAGCACGAATACCGGCGCCGCCGCGGTATTGGCTTTGCGGAAGCGAGGCAAGCTCGGCAAGTCGCTCGGCAGATCGGCGAGCGAGGCGTTGATCGCGGCCTGCACGTCGCGCGCGGCCCGATCGATGTTGCGGCCGATGGCGAATTGCAACTGGATGCTGGTCGTACCCAGCGAGCTTGTGGAGGTGATCTGGTCGAGTCCCGCGATCTCGCCAAGCTTGCGTTCCAGCGGCGCGGCAACGGTCGCCGCCATCACCGACGGGTCGGCGCCCGGACGCGTCGCGAACACGCGGATCATCGGAAAGTCGACATTGGGCACCGCGGCAACCGGCAGAAACTGCGTAGGCGACCCCGCCGACCAGAAAAGCCCGATCGCCAGCAGCGTGGTGCCGACCGGCCGGCGGATGAAGGGCTCCGAGATCGATGCCATTACTGCATCCCCTCGGTGGCTCCCGCGACCGGCGGCGACGGCAGTTCAGGTCCGACCGGCGGCACCGCCTTCTCGATCCGGCGGTTCAGCCGGTCGAGCGCAAGATAGATCACCGGCGTCGTATAGAGCGTCAGCAACTGGCTGAGCAGCAGGCCGCCGATGATCGAAATGCCCAGCGGAAACCGCAACTCGGCGCCGGTGCCGCTTTCCACCGCCAACGGCAGCGCGCCGAACAAGGCCGCCAGCGTCGTCATCATGATCGGGCGGAAACGCAACAGGCAGGCCTGCACGATCGCATCATTTGCCGACATGCCCTGATGCCGCTCGGCTTCCAGCGCGAAGTCGATCATCATGATGGCGTTCTTCTTGACGATGCCCATCAAGAGAATGATGCCGATCAGGCCGATCACCGACAGATCCTGCCCGAACAGCATCAGCGCCAGAATGGCGCCGACGCCCGCCGACGGCAGCGTCGAGAGGATGGTGATCGGGTGAATGTAGCTTTCATAGAGCACGCCGAGCACGATGTAGATGGTGACGAGTCGCGGCCAGGATCAGCCACGGTTGCCCGGCCAGCGATTTTGAGAACTCGGCCGCATCGCCGGCATAGATGCCGACGATGTTGCCGGGCATGCCGATGCGCGTTTCGATTGCCTTGACGGCATCGACGGCGTCGCCGAGCGCCGCACCCGGCGCGAGATTGAAGCTGAGCGAGACCGCTGGAAACTGCGCCTGATGCGAAATCGCCAGCGGCGCGGTGGTCCGCGTCAAGGTCGCGACCGCCGAAATCGGCACCTGCCCGGCCGGGCCTCCGATTGCGCGCTGGCTGCGCCGGGAACGTAGAGCTTCGAGAGCATCGACGGATCCCGCTGATACATCGGCAGGGCTTCCAGCACCACCCGATACTGGTTGGCCTGTCCGTAAATGGTGGAAATCTGCCGCTGCGCGAAGGCGTCGTTCAGCGTGTCGGTGACAACCTGCAGGCTGACGCCGAGCTGGCCGGCGCGCTGGCGATTGATGTCGAGCGCCGCGCGCAATCCGCCATCCTGGGCTTCCGAAGACACGTCGCGGAACAGGGATCGCGGCGCAGTTCGGCAACCAGATTGTTGGCCCACAGCGCGACCTGCGCGGCATCGGTGCCGGTCAGCGTGTACTGATATTGCGAGCGGCTGGACTGGGTCGAGATCTGCACGTCCTGCACCGGCTGAAAATAAATCGTCATGCCGGGGATCGACGCCGTCAGCTGCTTCAGGCGCGCCACCACGACCGAGACGTCGTCGCGCCGTTCGCCGCGCGGTTTCAGCGTCATCACCAGGCGGCCGACATTGGTCGTCGGGTTGACCGAACCCGCCCCGATCACCGAGACGACGCCGGATCACATCCGGATCGGCCTTTGATCGCGTCCGCGGCTCTGCGCCTGCCGGCTTTGCATTTCCGCAAAGGAAACGTCGGGGCCGGCCTCGGTCACCGCGGTGATCGATGCGGTGTCCTGCAAGCGGCAGGAAGCCCTTGGGCGCGACGACATACATGACCAGCGTCGCCACGATCGTCGCGAAGGTGACCAGCAGCGGTCGCGCGCTGGCGCTCCAGCACCCATAACAGCGTGCGATGATAGAAATTCGACCATGCGGTCGATGCTGCGGCTGATCGCGGCAAGGCCGGGTATCCTGACTTCCTCGCCGGCATGTTTCAGGAGCCGCGAGCACATCATCGGCGTCAGCGTCAGCGATACGATCGCCGATGTCACCACCGCGATCGTCAATGTCAGCGCGAATTCGCGGAACATGCGCCCCACCAGTCCCGACATGAACAGCAGCGGGATGAAGACCGCGATCAACGACACCGTCAGCGAAATCACGGTAAAGCCGATTTCGCTGGCGCCCCGCAGCGACGCCTGCATCGCGCGTTTCACCGTTCTCCATGTGGCGAACGATGTTCTCGATCATCACGATGGCGTCGTCGACCACGAAGCCGGTGCCGATCGTCAACGCCATCAGCGACAGATTGTCGAGGCTGAACCCGGAAAATACATGATGCCGAAGCTCGTGATCAGCGACAGCGGCAGCGCAACGCCGGCGATCAGCGTGGCCCGCAAGGAGCGCAGGAACAGCAGCACCACCGAGCGTGACCAGCACCACGCTCAGGATCAGCGTGAACTGCACGTCGCGCACGGAGGCACGAATGGTGACGGTGCGGTCGCTGACCACGGTCAGGTTCACGCCGGCCGGGATCGCGCGCTGCAGTTTCGGAATTTCCTCGCGGATCTGGCGCACGACTTCGATCACGTTGGCGCCGGGTTGCCGCTGGATATCGATGATGACCGCCGGCGTGCCCTGGTACCAGCCGCCGGTGCGATCGTTCTCCAGGCCATCGACGATGATCGGCGACGTCGCCGATGGTGACCGGCGCGCCGTTGCGGTAGGCGATGATGATGGGCTTGTAGGCCTCCGCCGCCGCGATCTGGTCGTTGGCGGCGATGGTGTAGGCCTGTTGCGCGCCGTCGAGCGATCCCTTCGGCCCGGAGACGTTGGCGCCCGCGATCGCGTTGCGCAAATCCTCCATCGAAATGCCATAGGCCGCGAGCCGCGCCAGATCGGCCTGCACCCGCACCGCCGGCTTCAGCCCGCCCAGCACCGCGACGCGTCCGACGCCGGAAAGCTGGCTGAGGCGCTGCGCGAGGATGGTGTCGGCGAGGTCGCTCATGGCGCGGAGCGAAATCGTGTCCGACGTCAGCGCCAGCGTCAGAACCGGCGCGTCGGCGGGGTTCACCTTGGCATAGGTCGGCGGATACGGAAGATTTCTCGGCAGCACTCCGGCCGCGGCGTTGATGGCCGCCTGCACATCCTGGGTGGCGCCGTCGATGTCGCGGTTGAGGTCGAACTGCAGCGAAATCTGGCTGACGCCGAACGAACTCGTCGACGTCATCGACGACAGCGATGGAATCTGCCCGAGCTGGCGCTCCAGCGGCGCGGTGATCAGCGAGGCGATCACGTCGGGGCTGCCGCCCGGCAATTGGGTCGTCACCTGCACCGTCGGGAAATCGACCTGCGGCAGCGCCGATACCGGCAACGCCCAATAGCCGAGCGCACCGCCGATCAACAGCGCGATCCCCAGCAGCGAGGTCGCGATCGGACGACGAATGAACGGTTCAGAGACGCTCATCGATGCGTGCTCATGCTGCGAAGTCAGGTGTTCAAATCACGAATGCTGCAACCGGCGAAGTTTGCGGTCATGGCTGCGACTTCGCTCCGCTGCCCGACTGCTCGCTCCGCTTGCGCGGGTCCGGTTTGACCCCTTTGATCGCCCTCGCCCTGGCTGCGTTCGCCCCTCTTGCCGCGGCGCTCGCCTTGACCGTCCTTGCCTTGGGCGTCGCTTGCGCCTGCGTCGTCCCTGCGCTGCTGCCGCTTCTTGCGCGGCGCGAGATCGGCAGCCGGCGTCTGCTCCTCCTTGCCGACGATGACCTTGGCGCCATCGGACAGATTGGCAAAGCCGGTCGTCACCACGCGATCGGAGGGCGACAATCCGCTCGCGATCACCGCATCGGTTTCGTTCTGCTGCGTCACCACAACCGGCTTCGCGGTCACGATGTCGCCGTCGCCGATGACATAGCTGAACGTGCCCGCGGGGCCGCGCTGCACCGCCGAGGTCGGCACCACAATCGCCTTCGAAAGCGTATCGACCTTGAGCCGCACATTGACGAATTGGCCCGGCCACAACTGGAAACTGGCGTTGGGAAATTCGGCCTTGAGCTTGAGCGTCCCGGTGGTCGGATCGACCTGGTTGTCGATGCCCTTCAGCGTGCCGCTGTCGATAACCGTTGCCCCGTCATTGCCGAACACATCGACCGGTCAGCGCACCCTTGGCCGACGCAGCGTTGACCCGCACGATCTGCTGCTGCGGCAGGCTGAACTGCACCGCGATCGGCTGCAATTGGGTGATGATGACGAGGCCGGTGAGATCGGAGGCATGGATGATGTTGCCCTGATCGACCTGGCGCAGGCCGGCCCGGCCCGACAGCGGCGCAATGATCTTGGTATAGCCGAGCATCGCCTGCGCGTTGTCGATCGCCGCCTGATCGGCTTTCACCAGCGCTTCCTGCTGGGCGACGACGGCGCGCTGCGTATCGTACCTGCTGCCTGGAGCCGGCGTTGGAGGCGGAAAGTTGCTGATAGCGGGCGAGGTCGAGGCGCTGATTGGCGAGTTGCGCTTCATCCTGCGCCTTCTTGGCGACGGCCTGATCGTACTGCGCCTGGTAGAGCACCGGATCGATCTCGCCGAGCACATCGCCCTTCTTGACGTCCTGTCCCTCGGTGAAATTGACCGCGATCAATTTGCCGTCGACCTGGGAGCGCACCAGCACGTTGTTCAGCGCGCGGACCGAGCCGACGCCCTCGAGATAAACCGGCACGTCCTGGATGCGCGGTGTCGCCGCCAGCACCGGCACCGGCAGATCGGGACGCGCGTTCCTGTTGGCGGCCTGCCTCTGCTGCAGCGAGGTCCAGGCGATGTAGCCGAGGCCGCCGAGGATCAGAAGCGTGATCGCGATCGAAACGGTGCGGCGGCGCGCACGCGAGGCCACGCGGGCAACGCGGTCGCCGGCGGCTTTCGCGGTTTCGTTCAGATCCGGCTTAAAGAGCATTGACCGGCCTCTCCATCCTCGGCTCCCAACCGCCCCCCAGCGCCTGGTACAGGCTGACGATCGCAAGCAGCCGCGCAAGCTGCGCCTGCCACAGCAAATCTTCTGCCTGAAATAACGTCGTTTGCGTATTTAGCACAGTTACGATGTCCGCTGTCCCGGCCCGAAGCTGCTGCTCGGCCAATTGAAAGGCCCGCCGCGAGGCTGCCACCACCTCGCGCTGCAGCCGCAGCCTTATGGTGGTCTCGCGGATCGACACCAGCGCGTTGTCGACATCGGCGAACGACTGCACCACCGTCTTGCGGTAGGTCTGCAGCAACTCGTCCTGCCTGGCCTTGGTGAATTCGAAATTGCCCAAAATTCTTCCGCCATCGAAAATCGGCTGCGTCAGGCTGCCGACCATGCTGAAGAACGCGGCGTGCGGCTGAAACAGCGACGACAACGCCGAGCTCTGGTAGCCGCCCTGCCCCGTCAGTTGAATGCTTGGGAAGAACTGCGCGCGGGCGTTTCCGACATTGGCGGTGGCGGAAGCGAGCTGCGCATCCTGGCGCCGGATATCGGGACGCTGCGTCAGCAGCTCCGAGGGCAAACCCGGGGTCACGCGCGGCGGCGTAATCTGAGTTGAGCGAGCCGCCGTTGATGTGCAACGCTTTCCGGCGGCCGCGACACCAGCGTCGCCAGCGCGTTGATGTTCTGCGACAAGGTTTGCCGCAGCGGCGGAACCGATGCCCTTTGATTGCCGAGAACGCTCTCCCGCTGCGCTACGTCGAGATCGGTTCCGGTGCCGGCTTTAAAGCCGTTCCTTGATCGCCTCGAGGATGCGCGTCGCGCTGGCGATATTGCTCTCGGCGGTGCGAATCCGGTCCTGCGAGGCAAGCACCTGAAAATAGGCATTGGCGACGCTGGTCAGCGTGATCAGCGCCACCACGTCGCGATCGAACCGGTTGGCGAACGGCCGTCTCCTCCGCCGCCTGCGCGGCGTCGCGGTTCTTGCCCCAGAAATCGAGCTCGTAAGCTGGCGCTGAGCGAAGCCGTGTAGTTGACGACCTCGCGGTCCGCCGATGCTCAAGCCGCTGGCGCTCGAGCCGGAGGTGCGGGAATAGGTCTCCGAACCCGTGCCGCTGAGGCTCGGCAGCAGCGCTGCGCCTGCAATGCGCGCCTGCGCGTCGGCCTGGATGAAGCGCGCGGTGGCCGCCGCGATATCGAGATTGACGGTCTGAGCTTCCTCCATCAGCGTCAGTCAATTCCCGCGAACGGAAGCCGCGCCACCAGTCCAGCGTCGGCGGCGCGTCCGCGACCGGTCAATCGCGCGGCCTTGTATCCTTGCGGTTTGTATTCTTGCGGAATGTCGAGCGCCGGATCGGGCAGGTCCTGGGTCAGGATGCAGCCGGCAGAACTCGCGACAATGCAAAGCGCCGCCAGCCATCTCGCCGCGCGATCCAGACAGCGGATGGCAGCAAGCAAGCCATCGACGGCAACACCCGGAATCGCTGGCTCACATCCGCCCTCCGCCGGGCATCATGCTGCCCGACATGCGACGCGGCAGGAAGCCGCCAGACCGATTGGCGGATGACGCTGATGGGGAGTGCCTGCGAGACATTCACCGGGGTGATGCTTCCTTGAGGAACCTGATTGCCATACTAGCCGGGGATCAGGACGCGGACAGTCCCGTTAGACCCTCTGCCCCCGCTGTTGTTATCGGATCGAGGGTGCCGATTGGCCACAAAAACTGGAGAGTTATCCATATTTCATTGAGCTTTTCGCAATTCGGCGTGATCCCGGGTTGCGGCTATCTTACCAAGATTTCATGTGACCCGGCGATTGGAGGTCGGCCGCTACTCGCCATCCGGTGTTCGCGAAGTCAAAATAGTTCGCGCTGCACAATCACGAAAACCGGCTTTCACTTTTGCTGGTCGCACTCTAGGGTCGTTGCCGAATAGACAACAGACGGGAAAGAATTCTCGCAAATGAACATCAACCATGACGTCGTCGAAGCGATCGGCAACACGCCGCTGCATCAAGCTGAAGCAGCGCTTCCGAGGCGACCGGCTGCACCATTCTCGGCAAGGCCGAGTTCATGAATCCCGGCCAGTCGGTGAAGGACCGCGCCGGCCGCCAGATGATCCTGGAGGCCGAGAAGCGCGGCGACCTCAAGCCCGGCGGGCTCGGTGGTCGAAGCGACCGCCGGCAATACCGGCATCGGGCTTGCGCTGGTCGCCAACGCGCGCGGCTACCGCACGCTGATCGTCATTCCGGAAACCCAGAGCCAGGAAAAGAAGGACGTGCTGCGGCTCTGCGGCGCCGAGCTGGTCGAGGTGCCGGCGCTGCCCTACAGCAATCCGAACAACTACCAGCACGTCGGCCGGCGGCTCGCCGATCGAGCTTGCGCAAGACCGAGCCGAACGGCGTGCTGTTCGCCGATCAGTGGAACAATCTCGACAACCGCAAGGCGCACTACGTTTCGACCGGCCCCGAAATCTGGGAGCAGACCGGCAGGCAAGGTCGACGGCTTCATCTGCTCGATCGGCACCGGCGGCACGCTCGCGGGCGTGTCGACCTACCTGCGCGAGAAAAGGAACGGACATCGTGATCGGCGTCGCCGATCCGCACGGGCGCCGCGATGTACAATCTGTTCACGCACGGCGAGGCCAAAGCGTCGCGACGGCGGCTCGATCACCGAAGGCATCGGGCTCGGCCGCGTCACGCCCGTCATCGAGGACATCAAGGTCGACAAGGCCTATCTCATTCCCGACGAGGAAGCCGTGCCGATCATCTTCGATCTGCTGGAGCACGAAGGCCTCTGCCTCGGCGGCTCGACCGGCATCAATGTCGCCGGCGCGATCCGGCTCGCCAAGGAGCTCGGGCCCGGCAAGACCATCGTCACGATCCTCGCCGATTCGGCACGCGCTATCAGTCAAAGCTGTTCAATCCAGAATTCCTGCGTTCGAAGAACCTGCCGGTGCCGGCGTGGCTGGAGAAACGGACGAAGATCGAGGTGCCGTTCGGAAAAGGTGTGATTGTTTCTCCGTCGTCCCTGCGAAAGCAGGGACCCATACGCCGTGGTTGCGCGATTTAGCGCTGGGGGTAAACGGCTTACGCAACAAACCACCTCGGTGGTCATGGGTCCCCGCTTTCGCAGGGACGACGAAGCGCGTGACTCACGCAAAATCTGACTCAGGAACAATTTTGTTCGCGCGTGTTGCGGATTGGCGAAGAAATTCGCCGGCGTGTTGGATTCGATTATTTGGCCGGCGTCCATGAAGACGATGCGGTTCGCCACTTCCTCGCGAATCCCATTTCATGGGTGACGACGAGCATGGTCATGCCTTCCCTGGCGAGATCGACCATGGTGTCGAGCACTTCCTTGACCATTTCCGGATCGAGCGCCGAGGTCGGCTCGTCGAACAGCATGACCTTCGGGTTCATGGCGAGCGCGCGGGCGATCGCGACGCGCTGCTGCTGACCGCCCGACATCTGGCCCGGATATTTGCCGGCCTGATGCGGGAATCTTCACCCGCTCCAGATATTTCATCGCCGCCAGCTCTCGGCCTCCTTCTTCGGCATATTGCGCACCCAGATCGGCGCCAGCGTGCAGTTCTCCAGCACGGTCAGGTGCGGAAACAGATTGAAACTGCTGGAACACCATGCCGACCTCGCGCCGGACTTCGTCGATCCGCCGCAGATCTCGGCCTAAGCTCGATGCCGTCGACGACGATCTGCGCCCTTCCTGAAGTTCCTCGAGCGCGTTGATGCAGCGGATCAGCGTCGACTTGCCGGAGCCCGAAGGGCCGCAGATCACGATGCGCTCGCCGCGTCGCGACATCGAGGTTGATGTCGCGCAGCACGTGAAAATCGCCGTACCATTTGTTGAGGCCGGTAATGCCGACGATCGAGTTCTGCGGTCATGGTCATTTGCTCAATTACGCTGGTGTAGCGTTCAGCCGGTTCTCGACGAACAGGGAATAGCGCGACATTCCAAAACAGAAGATCGAAGTAGATCATCCCGGTGAAGGCAAAGCCGGTAAACAGCGTCGTCGGCGTCGCCCAGACCGGATCGGAAAACGATGCCCGCGAACTGCCCGAGCAGAGTCGAACAAGCGCGACGATCGAGACCAGCGAGGTGTCCTTGAACAAGCGCGATGAAGCTGTTGACGAGGCCGGGAATGACGTGGCGCAGGGCCTGCGGCATCACGATCAGCCGCCGTGGTCTTCCAGCTCAGGACAGGCCCAGCGCGCTCGCCGCCTCGCCCTGCCCGCGCGCGGGATCGCCTGCAGGCCGCCGCGGATCACTTCCGGCCTGATAGGCGCCGGCAAACAGCGCGATGCCGATCAAGGCCCGCACCAGCCCATCCATCGTGAAGCCCGCCGGAACGAACAGCGGCAGCATGTAGGTTGCGAAAAACAGCACCGGTGATCAGCGGAACGCCGCGCCAGAATTCGATGAACGCCACCGGAAAATCCGGATCAGCGGTATCGTCGAGCGTCGGCCCAGGGCGAGCGCAATGCCGACCGGCATCGAGGCGACGATGCCGGTGACCGAAACCACCAGCGTCACCAGAAGACCGCCCCAGAGCCGGGTATCGACAATCGGCAATCCGCCGCCGGTCGAAGCCCATGACCGCGATCACGATGCCGATGCCGGCGAAAGATCCGCAAGGCTGACGATGAGCGAACGCCATCCGGTGCGAATGCCGCCGTTGAGGACGAACAGCAGGATCGGAGACGATCGCGGCGGTCGTCGCAAAGTCAGTCCATACCGGACGGCTGGAGGCCTGGATTTGATCGCGCAGCCAGGTCAGCGGCCAGATCAAATAGGAAATGGCGGTGCTGAGCAGGACGATAAGCTTTCCCAGCAACACGACAGCAGCGGTCCGATGACCGCCGTGGCCTCGCCTGCTCGCGCAAGCTTCCGGCCGCCATCGCCGATGCTGTCAGTGAACCCTGACAGAATTCCGGCCATCCAGCTGACGCCGAAACCGTCCAACCCGCCGCCGTGCAGCAGAAAGAAGGCGATGACGGGAAGCGCAATGAAGAACAGACCGGCGTTGAGACCCTTGGCCGGCAGTCGCGGAATCAACAGCGGCAGCAGCAACAACGCGGCGAGAAAGAATGTCAGGTTGACGCGCCATCGCTCGGCTCCGGGATAGAAGCCGTAGATGAACTGGCTGAATTTCGCCTGCACGAAAGGCCAGCAGGCGCCGACCACGTGCCCGCAGCCTCCGGAAGACACGCGGTGCGGTCGCTTGCCGGTCCAGACCGCATCGACCAGCAGGAATTTCAGCGCGGGAACGACGGTGAACCACAGCAACGAGGATGCTCATCAATGGTGAGCAGGATGTTGGTCGGCGAATTGAACAGCCGCGTGCGCAGGAAACCGACAAAACCGGTGGTCTTGACCGGCGCGGGACGCTCGGGGACGAGGTCCCTGGCGGACGAAGGACGAAGCGGTGATGTCGCTCATGCGACCCAGGCTCCGGCCGAGCCGCCATCCGTAGAAGCTCATGATCGCGCTGGTCACCAGCGAAATCAGCGAGATAGACGCCCATGGTGATGCGCGATGATCTCAATCGCCTGCCCGGTCTGGCTCAGCGTCGTTCCCGCAAATACCGAGACCAGGTCGGGATATCCGATCGCCACCGCCAGCGACGAGTTCTTGGTGAGATTGAGATACTGGTTGGTAAGCGGCGGCAGGATGACCCGCATCGCCTGCGGCACCACGATCAGCCGCAACACAGAGCCGCGTTGCAGCCCGAGCGATGAGCCGGCCTCCATCTGCCCCTTATGCACCGACTGGATACCGGCCCGCACGATCTCGGCGATGAAGGCCGCGGTATAGGTCGACAGCGCCAGCGTCAGCGCCACGAATTCCGGAATGACGCGCGAGCCGCCGGAAAAATTGAAGCCCTTGAGTTCGGGGATTTCAAACGTGACGGGCGCGCCGAACAGCAGCGCGGTCAGCAGCGGCAGCCCGATCAGCAGGCCGAGCACATAAGGCCAGATCTTGATCAATCTGCCGCTCTCGAACAGCTGCCGGCGCGCATAGCGCTGCAACAGCAAGCGAGGCGACGATCGCAACCAGCGATCGCCAGCGCGAACGGCTCGAGACCGGGATTGCCGCGATCGGCTTCGGAACCACGAAACCGCGGTTGGAAAGAAAGAAGCTGCCAAATACCGAGATGCTCTGCCGCGGGTTTGGCAGCGCGCTGAGCACGGCGAGATACCAGAACAGGATCTGGAACAGCGGCGGCAGGTTGCGTACCAGTTCGACATAGCCGCCGGAGATGCGCGACAGCAGCCAGTTCGGCGACAGCCGGCCCAGCGCAACGAGAAATCCGATCACGGTGGCGAAGAAGATGCCGATGATCGACACCAACAGCGTGTTGAGCAAACCAACCAGGAACACGCGGGTATAAGGGTCGGATCCGGAATACGGGATCAGGCTCTGGCTGACGTCAAAACCCGCCGTATTGTTCAAGAAACCCGAAAGCCGGATGTGATCCGCTGCGCCTGCAGGTTGGCGCGCGCATTGGCGACGATCTCATAGCCGATCCAGACCAGCGCGGCGACGAACAGGATCTGAAGCGACAAATCCTGTCCAGCCCGCCCGGCCGCCGAGCGCACGCTTCAGCCTGGAGGTAAACTGCGGCGGTGGTTTTCGGGCCTCGATGGTCATCGCCGCAGCCGCCTGGCTGCGATCAGCGGATCGGCGGCGCGTACTGAATTCCGCCCTTGTTCCAGAGCTGATTGAGCCCACGGGCAATCCCGAGCTTTGAGCCGGCGCCAACGTTGCGATCGAAGGATTCGCCGTAATTGCCGACCGCCTTGACGATCCGCGATACCCAATCCTTGGTCAGCCCGAGCTGTTCGCCGAGATTGCCGTCGGTGCCGAAGGCCCGCTTGAGCTCGGGTTTGTCCGATTTGGCCATCTCATCGACGTTCTTTGGGTAACGCCGAGTTCTTCAGCGTCAACCATCGCAAACAGCGTCCACTTCACGACATCGAACCATTGATCGTCGCCATGACGCACCATCGGGCCGAGCGGCTCTTTCGAGATCACCTCCGGGAGCACGGCGTGGTCGGCGGGATTTGCAAGCTTCAAACGCTCGGCATAGAGCCCGCGACACGTCCGTGGTGAAGACGTCACAGCGTCCGGACTCGTAGGCCTTGACGGTTTCGTCGGCCGTGCTGAACGCGATCACCTCGTACTTCATGTTGTTGCCCTTGAAGTAGTCGGCGAGATTCTGCTCCGTCGTGGTTCCGGTTTGCACGCAAACCGATGCGCTGTTTAATTCCAGCGCCGAATTCACTTTGAGGGATTTTTTCACCAGGAAGCCCTGACCGTCGTAATAGGTCACCCCGGTAAAATTGGCGCCGAGCGTGGTGTCGCGGGAAAGCGTCCAGGTCGTATTGCGCGAGAGCACGTCGATTTCGCCGGACTGCAGCGCCGTGAAGCGATCCTTGGCCGACAACGGCACGAACTTGACCTTGGTCGCCATCGTTGAAGATCGCGGCGGCTATCGCGCGGCAGATGTCGACGTCGAGCCCGGTCCAGTTGCCCTTGTCGTCGGGTGTCGAAAAGCCCGGCAGGCCCTGGCTCACGCCGCAGGACAACATGCCGCGGTCCTTGACCGTCTTCGAGCGTTTGCGCAGTGGCGGCCTCAGTCGAAAGAGCCGGCGGCGAGAGCAAGAGGTAAGAACCAGGGATACGCGTTTCATGGCAAAGCCTTTCAAGGGTCGTTCTGGGAACGTTTGCTTATCGTCGCCTACGCCGATGGGCCTAACCTGGTGATCCCCGCTGCAAACGCCAGCCCGACAGGCAGTCTTGACGTGCAGTCTGGTCAAGCGATGGATCGAAGGTCGCGGCAGGCCCCTCAACGTGCGGCGACAGAATAGCTCGCGACGCATCACAGAACGACTGGCGAGCCGGGTCAAGGGGTTGACGGCCGTCTTCTGTGTCCTGTTATTAACAAACCCAGCCCGAACCCGCCGCCCGGCGGGCTTTCACCAGGCGTCGCGGCTGCGGCAAAAGTCTTTTGGTGGCGGCGGACGCATGAACTCTCTCACGAGATAGCGGAGCGATCGAAGCCGCACGAAGGCCGAAACCACGTTGGTGACCGCAGGCCGCGACACCACAGGCGCAGAAGGGATTCGTCAATCCGCCGGTGGTCCACGGCTCCACCGTGCTTTATCCGACGGCCGACGATCTGCATGCCCATCGCGGCGAGTTCCAGTATGGCCGGCACGGCACGCCGACCACCAGGGCGCTGCAGGAGGCGCTGATGGCGCTCGAAGGCCCGCAATGCGCGGGCGTCGGTCTGCGCCCTCCGGCCTGTCGGCCATTACCACCACCCTGCTCGCGGTGCTGAACGCCGGCGATCATCTGCTGGTCTGCGACAATGCCTACCGTCCCGCGCGCAATTTCTGTAACGGCCTGCTCGCCCGCTACGGCGTCGAGACGACCTATTTCGATCCCTTGATCGGCGCCGGCATCGCCGGGTTGTTCAAGCCGAACACCAGGGCGGTGCTGCGTCGAGGCGCCGGGCTCGCAGTCCTTCGAAATGCCCGACATTCCCGCGATCGCAGCCGTCAGCGCATGCGCGCGGCGCGCTGGTGATCGACGACAACACATGGGCGACGGCGCTCTATCACCGCTCGCTCGATCAAGGCGTCGATATCAGCATGCAGGCGGCGACCAAATATGTCGGCGGACATTCCGACATCATGTTCGGAACCATTTCGGCCAACGCCAGGGCCTGGCCGATGATCGCCGAGGCGATCCGGCTGCTCGGCGTGTGCGCCGGGTCCCGACGACGTGTTTCTGGCGCTGCGCGGTTTGCGCACGCTCGCAGTCCGGCTGGCGCAGCATCATCGATCCGGCGCTCGAGATCGCGCGCTGGCTCGCGACCCGGCCCGAGGTTGTCAGGGTGTTGCACCCGGCCTCGAAAGCGATCCGGGCCATGCGATCTGGAAACGGGATTTTACCGGCGCGTCCGGCCTGTTCAGCATCGTCCTGAAGCCCGCGCCGCAACAGGCCGTCGATGCGCTTGCTCAACGCCGTCAACGTTATTTGGCATGGGCTATTCATGGGGCGGCTTCGAAAGCCTCATCATTCCGTTCGATTGCGCACCCTACCGCACCGCCACCAAATGGGCGCCGGGCGGTCCAGCACTGCGGCTTCACATCGGACTGGAAAACGTCGACGATCTCAAGTGCGATCTCGAGCGCGGTTTTGCGGCCTTCAACGCCGCGTAGCTCGTGCCAGCCATGCGGGGAGTAGTGCGATGTCATCGACCTACAATGCGCGGAGCGCTACTGCATACGAGCATTTCATGGGGCGCTGGAGTCGCCAGCTGTCCCCTCGGTTTGTCGAATTTGCCGGTATCGCCGATGGCGAGCGCATTCTTGATGTTGGATGCGGAACCGGAAGCCTCACGCGCGCGTTGTGCTGGAAGTCCGCCGACGTAAAAGTATCGTCGGCATCGATCTTGCGGACGTCTATCTGGAATCCGCAAGGCAAACGATCCGTGATCCGCGGGTTGACTTCAAAGCCGGGGATGCGACCAGCCTGCCTTTGCGGACAAGAGTTTTGACCGGGCTTTTTGCCATGCTGGTTCTTCATTTCGTGCCCGATGCAAAAAGGTGGTGAATGAAATGCGGCGCGTGGTCCGCTCGCGGCGGGGTCGTCGCAGCCACCGTTTGGGATAGTCTCGGTGGAATGCCGGCGCCAAAGACTGTTTTGGGACGCCGCTGCAACCCTTGGGATTGCCAGCGACAAGGTGCTGCACGACTTCTACTTCCGTCCGATGACGCGGCCCAAGGAAATGTCCGCCGCATGGTCGGAAGCCGGACTCAGATCTGTCGAGCAGTCGAGCATCACCATTCGCTTCGAATACGAGAGTTTTTCAGATTACTGGATTCCGATCGCGGCAGGGAGAAGCCGCGCTCGGCAGAAGTTCGCACTCCAGCCTCGCGCCCGAACAAAGAGCTGCGTTGGAAACGGCGGTTCGCAACGTCTATCTTGGCGGCGAACCCGATGGCCCCAGATCCTTCGCCACGACCGCGCCTGGGCATGCAAAGGCATCGTCTGAGCGGTTCGACATGCTTGGTGCGCTTGGGTTCACGCGCGCTCAATCCCTCGCCGATGACTGCCGTCCATTGACGATGATGAAATACAGATTGCGGATGTAGACCAGCGAGCCGAGCGCCTGGCCCGCGATGAATACCGGGTCTCGGCGATACAGCGCGTAGATCAGCAGCAAGCACGCCGCCGCCGATCGAGAAGAACCAGAACGCCACCGGGATCACGCTCTTGCGCGCGCGTTCCGAGGCGATCCATTGCACCACGAAGCGCATGGTGAAAAATCCCTGCGCCACAGAATCCCAGAATCACCCAGCCATCGAATTTGATGACGAAGACATCGTGCAGGTAGGCAGCGAGACGTATTGAACAGGTCAGTCATGGCGATCACCTCGGTCGCGACGGGCGTCGGCTTCTTGCGGCGGATCAGCCACCACACGCCGGCGAGATCCATGATCCCGATCCATAGCCGATCGAAGAAGCCGTAATTTGACACGCCCGGAATGGCGCGGGCGGTCGATCACGTCGACATAGGCGATCTCATAGCCTTCGCGGCGCACCAGCGCCGGCAGAAAGCGATGCAGCCCGTCGAAATAGGGCATCGATCAGGAACACCTCGCGCCGGAACGCCTTCAGGCCGCAGCCGGTGTCGCGGGTGCCATCGCGCAGGATCGCGTTGCGCACGCCATTGGCGATGCGCGACTGCATTTTCTTGAAGCCGGTGTCCTTGCGCCCGACCCGCTGGCCCGGCGGCAAGACCGACGCGTTCGCCGCCATTCTCGATCGCCGCAATCAAATCCGGCAGGAACGCCGGATTGTTCTGCCCGTCGCCGTCGAGCGTCGCCACGATGGCGCCGCGCGCCGCGCGGACCCCGCTGCGCACCGCCGCCGACTGACCCGACGATGTCGCGTGCCGGATCTGGCGCAGATTTCCGCGCTGCTTCATGATCGCGGCAAGCCGCTCGGCGGTCGCATCGGTGGAGCCATCATTGACGTAGATGATTTCATAGACTCCATCGGCCGTCGAGGGCAGCGGCGATCTCGGCGATCAGCGGCGCTACGTTCTCGGCCTCGTTGCGCACGGGGACAACGATGGAAACGGCCACCGCGGCTGGTGTCAGAAGAAGGCAAATCAACGCTCATGGTTTGAGTTGGCCGGCTGCCGATACGCTTGCCGTCCGGCGTTTGCGGCGTCCGCTTCTTATGGGGCTGAACGCGCCGCGGGCAACCCTTTTGAGGCGTCTCAGCGAGGGTCCGGCAAGCGGTACGATGGCGCCATCGCGGCGGATCGGCGAAGCCGAGACGGCGCGCGGCAAACCAGTATCGCACGAACATCGCGCCGATGACGCCGATCAACGCGCCAGCGACCACGTCGCTGGGATGATGGGCCAGCAGCACCAGGCGACTGATCGCAGATCAGAACCGCATACACAATCATCGATGGCCCGCGCCTGCGGCCAGACCGCCGAGACGGCGAAAGCCAGCGCGAAGCTCGTGATGGCATGGCCCGATGGAAAGCTGGCATAGGCTTCGGTGCCGTCGAAGTGCGCGAAGTTGAAGACGTTGGCCTCGCCGCCGACAAACGGCCGGCCGCGCCCGACGACCCATTTGATGACCTCGCCGGTGAGAACCGGCACCAGCACGGCGAACAAACACAAATTGCAGGCGCGTGCCCAGAGCCGAGCAGCAGGGTTCGCGAGGTTGCCCGCAATCGCGGGGAAACAATTGCCACGGCGAACAACAGCCCTGCCAGAAACCACAGCACATAGGCCGATTTCCCGAAGTCGGTCAGGATGCGAACCGGCCAAAGGCTGACGGTGCCGCGCGGCGGCATCAGGCCAATTTCTCTTGCATCGAGCGCGTACATCAGCGCGATGATCGCGGCACCGAGTGATGGTCGTCGAGCAACAACACGTGGCGCGGCCGATCGCCGCGCCGCCTCGGCACGCCGCGAATGCGATGGCGAACGCACCAGTTGCGTTCCGGCCAGCTGTACCACCGCGCAGAAACGATAAACAGTAATTCGAGGATTGGCCGACGCCGGCCTGGCATGGACATTTGCTTACTCGGTGCCTTCGGAGCGGAAGATCGCGATCGAAATCGCTCTGCCTTGCGAATAATTATAGCCTTCGATGCGGGTGGCCACGTTGTAGCGCAGCCCGATGGCTTCGGCGCGCTGGACAAAGCCGCGTTCGATCGCGATTCCACCAGCGCGAACCGGCAACTGCCCTGGCCCAGAAAATCCGCGGCGCCCGATCCGTCGGTCAGCAGCGTCGAGGTGCCGGTCATGAAGACCAGGCTCGGCTCGTGAAAGCCGGCGGCGCGCGGCCTTTGGTCCGACGCAGACGACGTTGCGCAGCGCGCGCGCGACCTCGGCGCTCGGAAATAGCGGCGTCAGCGCCGGCACCACGACGCCATAGATTGCCACCGGCCAGAAACATCGCCGCGACCACGCGCGTTCAGCAGCGAGCGCTCGGCGCGATTGTCCTCGTAAAGCCACCACGCGAACAGTCCGAAGATCAGCGCCGCCGCCACGAACGGCCACGCCAGAAACACCGGCTGACGCGTCAGCGTGATCGCGCCGACGACGGCAATCACCGAGGCGATCGCCGGAATCACGAACCACCAGGCCGCGCCGCGCATCAGCCACGATCGCGACAGCACGCGGCGCTCCAGCGCGCCGACCGTCAGGATGGCGATCGCCGGATAGAGCGGCAGCACGTAATGCGGCAGCTTGGTCAGCACCAGTTCGAACACGATCCAGGACGGAACCAGCCACGCCAGCAGGATACTGCGCGCCGGGCTCGCCGCCGCGCCCGCCACACCGCCGGCGCCGCCATCCCGCCAGCGGCGCGCCCGGCCAGAACGTCACCCAGAACAGCAGCAGATAGAGCCCGGGCGGTGCGCCGTGCGATTCCTGCGCCGCACAGCTTGCTCAGCATGTCGCCGCCGATCGAGATCGGCGAAAAACGCATCGCCGGCGCGCCAGAAGATCGCGACGAACCAGGGCAGCACCAGAACCAGCGTCCACATCAGGCCCCATACCGGACGCAGGCGCCACAGCCATGCCGCCGAGCGATCGAGGATCGCCAGCGTGACGATCGTCAGCCCGACGAACATCAGGATCAGCGGTCCCTTGAGCAGGATGCCGCCGGCCAGCGCGGTCCAGAAAATCGCGGGCCATGACCATGGCGGATGCGCGGGATCCTCGCCCCGCTGCCACGACAGATACACCCGCGCCATCGCCCCCATCGCCGCGACGACGGTACAGCAGCAGCATCGCATCGGTCTTGGCGAGCCGCGCTTCGGCGCCGAGCAGCACCGAACTGCACAGGATGAGGCGCGGCCAAGATCGCGCCGCGCCGCGTCACGAATGCGAGCGCCGTCCAGTAGGTCAGCAGCACCGCGCCGATCGGCGCCGATCAGCGACGGCACGCGGTAGAGCCAGATCGCGAACCTGCGCCCGCGGCAGGCCGAGCGCCGAGGCGGTTTCGACGACGGCTGCCTGCAGCCAGTAGACGCCGACCGGTTTCTTGTAGCGCACATCGTCCTGGAAACGGATGTCGACGAAATCGCCGGTCTCGACCATCTGCTTGGTCGCCTGCGCGAACCGCGCCTCGTCGCGGTCGATCGGCGGAATGTTGAAAAATCCCGGCAGAAACAGCAGCAGCCCGCACAGGGTGAGGAACGCGATCGCGCGGACATGGCTGACCGTCGACAAAATCGATCACGCCCGCGAAGCCTGCTGCCGGGATTCACCCGGTTCTTCGGCTCGCGCGGCTCTCCAAATCTGGGGCGGGCATAGGTCTCGGCCATCGGTTCCGCATACGCCGAAACCGCTATCGCGACAACCGGTTAGCAAAACTCTATTGAATTCTGATGACAACTGTGTCCGCGGCACCCGTGGCGTCGATCACGGTCAATCGGGCAAAGCCCGGACCGGGCGGATCGACCAGGCGCTGGCGCCGGCTGTCGATTTCTCCCACCGTCGACACCGTTCAACGAGCATCGTCAGCGGCAGCACGCCGCCGGCGACTTTTACCGGCATCGCGGAGAATTCCGCGTCCAGCCCGAGCGATCGCACGTCGATCCGCGAGCCATTCAATGGAAACTGGATGCTGCGGCGCCTGCTCGCCGCCGGTCCGGACCAGTTCGCCCACCGGCGCGGAACCGCCGCAGCGGCAGCGGAAGCTTTGCATTGCTCGCCACCAGCGCGCCCTTCGGCGGCTTCGGCAGGGCCGCTGGCAGTTTTCCGGTGCGGGCGAAGGCGTCGAACAGGATTGGCGCGGCGGCGGTACGGCCGACAAGACCCGGCACCGGCGCGCCGTCGGGACGCCCGACCCAGACCCCGATGGTGATGCGGCCGTCGAAGCCGACCGACCAGGCATCGCGATAGCCGTAGCTGGTGCCGGTCTTGAACGCGATCCGGTTGTGCGCGCGCGTTCTCCGGCGGCGGCGTACCGATCAGCACGTTGCCGACCTGCCAGGCCGCGACCTGATCCATCAGCCGCAATGGATCGCGCTGGTCGTCTTGCTTGATCATGATCTCGCGCAGCGGCCGCGT
>ERZ1370068.3708-contig-2809_pt1 | contig 21783 bp, 17 predicted proteins | sample MGYA00561227_ERZ1370068 | MGnify/ENA primary metagenome ERZ1370068 (study PRJEB38410, sample SAMEA6850437) | metagenome | study: Metagenomic assessment of the ecological functions of the soil: analysis of the soil microbiota associated with the... | reverse complement strand
ATGGCGCTGGATTACGATTGCGTGTGCTCCACAACAGGGCGGCTGTCACCCAGTGATGGTCAGAACAGTATTCCGATCACTGTCGCGACCACGGCTGATCACCCGGCACTGTGCATTCATTACCAGCGTGAGCGATGGGAAGAGTTTGACTCGCGCTGTCTTCGTTTAATGAACAATCGGTGCGCCGCGGTCGAACGACCACAACGCAGCACTTCCTGCGGCGGCGACGCTACCGTTGGCCGGCGGCGCCGCCAGCCAGTGACGTCCTCGCCACGTTCGCTTTCACCGTTGCGCGGCGTTGCACCGCACTCGATCAGCGCCACTTTCGATCTCCAGCGCCACGTCTCGACGGATTTAGCGCAGTCCCGCTCTGCGTGCGCAGATTGGCGCCGCCGTGCATGATCCGATTCTGGTCGCGGGCCGCGCACCGGACAATGGGTACGCCTCAGCTGCGCGTGAGGGCAGCGTCGTGCAAATCAGATACAAGGTTTTACGCCATGGCACCGATTCGGCAGGGGCAGGTCTGCGGGTTGATCCCAGAGCAATGAACTTGCGGCGCGCGATGACGCGCTTCCTCACCAGTCCTGGCGGGATCCGGCGTGGCGGCGCCGCCTCGCGATAGTGAATCCGGTCGTGCGCAGCCACGACCGGATGCCAGCCGCGGGCTCGCGTTTCCACTCTCACCTCGAGCTCGTCCAGCCGCACGTGACAATCGTGCACCGGTAGCGGCGCCAGGCGCCGCGCGAAGCCGGACCGAGGACGCGATCCGAGCGAAGACGCTGCTGCTGCATGCGCGCGCGACCGGGCGCGCCGCAGCACGGCGCCCGATGGTTGCCGGCTGGAATCGGCGACGCATGCGCGGGCAGGGAAGTCGATCGGTCAGCCATGATAGACGCCAACATCCAGTGGGGGACGACTCGATTGTCGCGGCGAAGGCGGCGCGCAGCGGCCAGCCTCAGCCTGAATCGGTCAGTCTGGCGACTTCCTGCCTCGCGGACGCTGCGTCGACGGAGGACCATGAAGATTCAGCCGATGCTGTTCGGTGCTCACGCTGGTCAACGTCGCGCTCGTGACGTCTCACCGCCACCGCAACTGCGCGGGCCGCTGCGCGGCAGGCGATGCAGCGCCCGTGTTCGGGCCCGCGCGCTCGAGATCGTCGATGCCGAGGGCCGGGTGCGCGCGAGCTCATCGCCATCTATCCGGCGAAAACACAAGTGACGGCGAAGTCTCTTCCGAGACGAGTTGCTGTTGCGACTGATCACCGAGCGCGGGCGCCCCTCCGGTGAAGATCGGCGCTTCCGGGCAAAGCGCCGGCCTCGCGCTCGTCGGACCGACAGGAACGAAGGCCACGCGGGTTCAGATCGGCGCCGAATGGCGCCGTCAGCACGCTCACCTTGCGAAAACGAAGGACGGCCGCGAGCGGGTCGTCACGCCGTGACGCCTGTCGCGCAGCGAGCTCCCGCCGGGGCCGGAGCGACGCGCGCGCGTCTGAGTCACGACGCCGAGCGCCGCGTTCGCTGCGGGCGCGGCATTTTCCAGCACCACGCCCGGCATTTTCAGGATCTGCTGCTCTTGTCGAAGAAATAGGTCGCGCCCCAGCGCTTCGCCGCTTTGCGGTACGGGTCTATCGGCGTGGTTCGTCCAGCACGATCCGAGCCGGACCGCCGCGCCGGTCTCGGTGAACAGCGCCTTGAGCACGTCGAACCCGTTACCCTCGCGCACAGGCCGATGTCGATGATGACGACGTCCGGCCGCAGCACCTTGATGTCCTCGATTGCCGCCGGTGCCGCGCGCCGAATTGCCGACGATCTTCGCGCCGACCGCTTCGATGAGTGCGCGAGGACCGGCGACATGATCGCCGGAGTCCTCGACCAGATAGACGCGGAGCTTTGCAGATTCCCCATGATGCGTGCGGGCCACTGCAGCTGAACGTTCTCGCCAACTGCGAAGCTTGAAGCCCTCTCCTCTTTTGCGCCCGGACTCGCATCGATAGCTGTCGGTGCCGGGATTTTCCGGTGTAGGACGAGCGCGATAAGCCGTCGAGGCGGCGATTTCACCCGCTCGGCGAGGCTGCCGTACCGACGTATGGTCATCACCATCGTAACGATCGAAACACAAAATGCGCCGACCATTCCCAGTGGGAGGGCGCGGTGCATGTTTTCACGTGCTGGTGTTCGCCAGTCGCGTTCGCGAAATTCGGTTGCCTGAGCGGCGTGATCTATGGCCTCTGGTCCGGTCGTCCCGCGGCCGGCGGCAAATCGATGGCCAAGCCAGGCCTTCTGGATGTCCGAGGTCGATTCGACGACGGCCCGCCATCGCTGATGCCGGCGGTGTCTTTTCCCGGCGCGCGGTGGCGTCGTACTATCTGGCCATCGCGCGTCGTTGCTTCGGCGCAGCGTCGATTCAGCGGAGGAGCCATGTCGTTACGCGATCGCGTCGTCCTGTTCAGGTTGATCGCGGGAGTCTCCGGCAGCGCGCACGCGGTCCGTGCTACGAGATCGTCGACGCTCGCGACAACACGCTTTACCGCGCCGCCGTCCCTCAGCGCCTGGGGCGGGGACGGAATGGATCAGCTGGGCAGACCGCGGCTGCGTCAGCAAGGGCGCCATCTGCTGTGGTTTCGGCTTCGAGGCGCATGTGTCCCGAAAGATTTCGGGCCCGCATACGCGAGCGCGAAGCCGCGCGGAAGCGCGACCGATCTGCTGCGCTCGCGCAGAGGCTCGCATCGGGTGGGATTACACTCGCGAAACTGCGACCACAGGGGCAGTGGGGCGCGGGGAGGAGCTGCCGGTGGTGGCGTCGTCCCGTCCGGCGCGGGCCCCATGGCTGCGCCGTCAGGGCGACGGGCCACGGCAGGTGAGCGCAGAGCGCTCGACTCAGACGATCGTGAGGCGCCCGCCGGTGGTGACGCGGAGGTAGTGCTCGCGCAGTTCCACGGCTCGCGGCGCACGTGGGCAGGAAAGCCGCGCCGCCCCGCGGCGGCCCGTCAGCAATTCGTCGAAATACGCGCGGCACGCCTTGTCGTCGTTCCATTGCTGGGCGAGAAGGTTCGCGATGCGGGCGTACTGCGCGGCGAGCGACACCGGACGCACCTGGGGTGCGGCAGCGCCTCCAGACCATTTGACGGTCGCGGGCAGCATGTACTCGACGGGCCGCGCCTTTCGCAGCTGCGCCAGAGTTCTGCGCCGGGAGGCATCGGGGGCCGCCGCTTCAGTTGAAGAACGATCTCCGCCACGTGGGTTGCTCCAGGCTGCTTTCCAGCTCCAGATTGCTTGCGTCCGTGCCCGATCGAATCGACATGGTGTCCGCCTTGTGGCCTCGCCGAAGACAACGATCACAAAGGCGATGCAGCAGAAGCAGCATACCCCAGAACGGTTCTGCCACGTCTTCCCGCGTCCCGGCCGGGTGCGCCCGGCGAGCGGACACGAATTGTCAGAGAGAGTCGAGTTCCGTCAGCGCGGGATCCTCTGGCCGGGCACGTTCGTCGACCGAGCACCGTATCGCTAGAAAAATGACTTCGCGAGGATGGCAGCACCGCCGGCGTCAATCCGCCGAGCCACGGGGCGAGCCCTGCGGGTATGCCGCGAGGCCGCGTGCGGGCGCCGCGCGGTCGGTGCGAATTATGCTCGATCGCGGGCAGCGCCCGGCACTGGCGCAGGCGACCCTTCATCCGCGACCGGCTGTGCTTCGGGGCTGCTCGCGGGAGCCTTCAGGGTTGGACGTCGCGGCGCTGAACGCGAGCTGGACGAGCTCGCGCCCCTCCTCCTGCGGCTGCAATCGTTGCCTGTTCGACCCGTCCGCGACGCGGCTTTTCCGCAAGTGTGGCTTCGAGCGTTTCGCGTGCCACTTGTTCGATCGTCGTGCGTGCCGCCGCCTCCACGTCGGCTGCGCGGCTTTGCAGCGACCGCGCACGGACTTCCAGCAAGTCGGCGCGCGCCGGCAGTACGCAGCACGCTCCGCGAGGCGTCACCGATGTTGATCGCCTGGCCGATTCGAGCGTCGCGAGCATCGCCTGTTGCGCGGTTGCCGCTGGACCGCGCCAGCGCCTCCTGCAGCTTGTCGTCGGCGCGCTTCTCGGGAAGCCTCGCGTGCCGACTCGGCGGCGCTCGCCGCCTGCGCGACGATTGCCTGCGCCGCGCTTCGCTCCGGCACCGGCGCGTTATCGCTGCCTGTTCCAGCCTGCCGCGCAGCGCGGCTAATCCTCGCCGGCTCAGTCGCCCGCTGCTGCGACGCGATCGCTTCGGCGACTGCTCGCGCCGCGCTGCCCGCAGGCCGGTTTCGCGGAGCCTCTTCGGCACGGCAGGCGGATGCTTTCGAGCGCCAGCGCTACGCCCGCCTCGGCGCCCTCGCTGGCAGGCACGCTGCAGTCGACGCCGTCGCCGACTCGATCGTTGCCGTTACGACGCCGCTCCGCGGCGGCGATCGCCCGTTGTCACGGTGATCTCGTCGCGCATACCCGGCCCCGCTCGCACCGGAAGCGGCGAGCGCGCCGCGCGCGACTTCGGCCGCACCGCCGCTGCGAGCTGTGGATTCCGCGACGGATCTTTGCCGCGGCCTCCGGCTGCGCCGCGCGCGCTCTCATGCAGCTCCGAGCGCGTGCCGCGTCGACGGCGCTGCGCGCGCGTGTCGTGGATCTCCGGCTTTCGCCGCCTCAAGGTCCGGCGCGCGACGCCTTCCGCGGTCGACGGCCACGGCGGCGAAGCGCTTCGCGCAGCTTCTCGCGTCACGACCGTGGTCTCCGCCGCCCGGCGCTGCGTCGGCCTCGTCGGCCGCCGCCTGCCAGAGATCGTCTTCGCGACGACGCTCCGCCGCCACCATCGCGGCGTTCTCCGGCGGCCTATCGCAGCCAGTAATTCGCCGCCTCGGCGCGCCATCTGGCCTTCTCGTAGACGCCGCTTAGGCTGCCGCGCCGCCCCTGGTCGACTTCCTCCGCGGCGCTCCTGGCAGCTTCCTGCGCAGCGCCGCACTGGACGCACTCCTGTGACGGCCCTCGCTAGCCCGCTGCGCGGCGCGCTGTCCCCGCAACCTGGCGCGCGATGACTGCGCGACGGTCTCTGTCGAGCGCCCGCGGCCATCGTCGCGATCGCGTCGTGAACGAGCTTCTCCGACGCCTTCACGCGCAATGTTGCCGCGATCTCGACGATCTCACTCGCGCGGCACCGGCGCCAGGGCCAGCGGCGAACCTTGGGCTGCGCCGCGGCGACGCGGGCATCAGCGCAGCCGCCCGCTCGCGCAACTCCCCCAGCACCACGTCCGAGCGCGCCTCTTGCCGATCCGGCTTCGTCCAGGAAGCCCGCTCGCGCCGCCAACGCGGCGTGCGCGATCGCGTTCGGCGATGATCGGTTGCCGTGCACATGACGACGGGAATGCAGGCCAGTGCAAGCGATTCGCGACGATCATGCTCGTGGTTATCGAAGCCGTCGGCGCCCGTCATCATGTAATCCATGCTAAATGGCGCGTCCCGTCGAGATGGGCCACCGTTTGAGTGAGGTCGATCGCCTCCTGGCCGGAGGCTGCCTGTCTCGACGCCCAGGCCGCGGGCCTGCGAGCATCCGCTTGAACATGACCCAGGGCCGCCTTGGAGTCGTCCACGACCGAGCAACTGCCCGCTGATGTTCATCGTCTCCCTCGTCTTTGTGCCGCGTACAAGCCGAATTCTGGCGTGCATATTTGCCCAACGCAAATGCGCGCCCGTTGGAAGATCGGCCTTTTACACGCCTGGGGACTTCAGGCGCTCTGGCGTCGTCAGGACCGGAACAGGACGCCGACGCTGTCTCGCCGGGATAGCCGGCGCACGCCAGCGATCCCGCGGTCGGCGTTAGCACTGCGCGGCCCGCCGGCCGGTGCGCGGGGCCGCATGGGGGTCGCGTCTCCGTGGAAGGCACCGAAGGCGCGCTGCTTTCGCGCGGGCGAGCGAGCAATGAAAATGTCAGGACCCGGCGTTTCGCGACGCCGTGTGGCGCCACCCACTCGGCTATCGCGGCGACAGCGGCGCAGCCCGCGCGATCTCAGCTACGCTGCATCCACCCGAAGCGATCCAGATGCTGCGGCATTCGCGCTGCGGCACTTCCGCGGATCAGCCGAGTCCGGCTGAGCCAGTATTTCAAGCGTTGCGCTAGCGGCAGCCTGAACGCGGCGCAACGGGTGTTCCGCCTGGTCCTCGGCGCGCCGAGCCCCGACGCGCCGGCTGCATCGACTTCGCGTGCGGCTACGGGCAGCTGCTGCGGTTCCTGACGTTGAGCATTCCCGCGGAGCGGAGTGCTGGGCGTCAGAGATCCAGCGCGACGCCGTCGATTTCGCCGATCGGAGCAGTTCGGCGTCCACGGCATGCTTTCGGACTTCGACCCGCGGCGATTCGAGCCCTCGAACGCAATTCGACTTCGTCTGGGTGGCGTCGCTCTTTTCGCGCTGCCGCGGCCTCTTGTTCGACGGCTGGCTCGCGCGCCTGACGTCGATCCTGAGCCCCGCGCGGAATGCTCTGCTTGCCGGCGTCCACGACGAGCGCCTGCTGCCCTCACGCACGTCCCGATGCCTGCCGGACGGCATTCATTTCATCACGAGCAGCGAGGCAACCCGGAGCTCGACGCCAACGCGTACGGGACGACTTTCGTCAGGCGTTCGTCCGCAGCGCCGATCGCAGCGCGGGCGTGCGGGATCGATCACCGTATTTTCGAATCAGGCGCTGGCCTCACGCGGGCGAGCAGGATCTCTACGTGCCGTGCCGGCGCGGCGGGGACGGCGACCTCGCCCGGCTCTGCCGCCTTCGCGCCTGAAGGGCGCATGGGGCTGGGTCGATGAATGCCGCGTCGCCGAAGCGGGCGCAGCTCTACATGCCGGGGCTGGGCCGCCTCGATCGACGACGGGCCGCTCGATGCGATCGGAGTTCGCATCGACGGCACGGCCATCGCTGCCCGACCGAGGCTACCCCGCGACGACGTGCGCCACCGTGCGCTGTGACGACGCGCGGCTCGGCACGTCGAGGCTGGGAGTTCCGGCATTTTCTCGGGACGGCGGGCCCCGCCGAGCGCGTTCGTCAGGGGTCACCGCGCGATCCGCGCGCGATGCAGGCTCGCGCTGCTCTATGCCGGGCCCGTCGCCCGGCCGGCGCGCCAGCGCCTGAGTCGGGAGCGCGTTCTGTCGATCAGCGGCCTTCATCGCGTCTGGCTACAGCGACTCGGGGTCGCGACTGACAGTGCATCGACGGCTCCGGCAGCGCATAACGACCGTTCCGTGCGGTCGACGTGATGACTGGGGAGCTGGCGCGCCTGGCTCAGATCGTCGTGCCGCATCGAAAACGGCGTTTACCCTGGTCGAGGATTCCGGAGATCATGTCGACGGCGCTGCTGCGCGAGCTGCTGGAGGGGAACGGCGCGACGATGCGTCACGGTCACGCCGACTCGGCGCAAACCGCGATCCAGGGCCATCGGCGCTCGTCAGGCCCGACGTGGTCGTCATCGACGTCGCTCTCTCGCGGCAATGGCTTCGATGTGCTGGAAGTCACTGCGCGACAATCCATAGCCAGCGAAATCGCGCTTGATGATGCGACTTGCTTCCGCTCGCAGCGTATCGCAAAACCGCGGCGCCACAAACACTGTTACTTTCTGGACAGAAACACCCAGATTCCCAGGTTGCTGCGCTTGATCCGGTCGCTGCTGCCGCGCGCCAGCGGGAACGGCGCTTCGAACTGAATGAGTGCGGTCTGAAATGGACCCGACCCGCAAGCCGCTGACGAAGCCTCCAAGGTGCTCGACGCGCTTGCGGCCGTGAGCATGGAGCTCTCGTGCCACGTGCGACCTCCCAGCGCGCACAAGCTGGTGCTCTCCGCAAAGCCAGGTTGCAGGAGACCTGCCAGAAGATCGACGACGCCGTCTGCGCGCTCAAGAAGATCCGCACGAGATCGCGGGTCCGGAACGGCCACGGCCCGGCACGCCCCATCTCAGCGTCGTCGCCCCTGAGCGAGCCTGGCGAACGAGTGAGCGATCGGCGCCGCCAAGCGCACCTGGCGGCCCTGTTCCCCGATTTCGAGTGGCCGTGCCTGCGGGTTCCACGCCCGCGGCCGCGCGCCGATGCGTCGGGTCACTCGAGGGTGAAGGCCGACCTTGAAGCGAGACCTGCCAGTGCGCGATTCTGCGGCGTCCGGCAGTGACGCGGCCGCGGGTCTCCGTCACGGTGAACCAGCGGATGTTTGCGGACCGTGAGGTGCGCCTTGGCGATCGCTCTCTGCACGGCGTCCCTCGATGCCGAGAGGCGGCGACGATCCCGTCAGCTCCAGCGATTTGTAGATATGATCGGACACGATCGATCTCCCGTGGTCGTTCAGTAGCGGCGGAGCCGTCTACGGACCTTCGCGCATCAAGCATAACAAATGGGAGTGAACTGCGTCGATGCCCGCGCGAATCCGCTCGCCACGGTGCGCCACATCCGCGCGATGGTGCTCACCGATCACGAATTCGACGGTGCCGCTCGACCACGACAGGCCCATCGGGCGAGAAGCTGTCGCTTGTTCGCGCGTGCGGTCAGAAGCGTGAGAGAAATCCGCTGCGGATCTGCCGTGGCTCGTCTTCCTTCAGGGCGGCCCGGGCTTTCGCGCGGCCCGCGCCCGCTCGACGAACACCGGATGGACTCAAGCGCGCGCTCGACGACTATCAGGTGCTGCTGCTCGACTCGCGGGGCAAGGACGCAGCAGCAGCGTCGTGCTGCCGCAGACGCTCGCGCGCGCGCGGCGACGCGCGCGGCCCAGGCCGACTACCTGATGCACTTCCGCGCCGACAGCATCGTCCGCGACGCCGAGTTGATCCGCCGGCAGCTCGCCGGCGAACACGAGCCGTGGAGCGCGCTCGGGCAGAGCTACGGCGGATTCTGCGCGGTGCACCTACCTGTCGCGCATCCGGAAGGACTGCGCGAGGTGTTCATCACCGGGCGGTATGCCGCCGCTCGTCCGGCAGCGCCGACGACTACTACCGCGCAGACCTATCCTGAGGTCGCGCGCAAGACGCGCAAGTTCTTCGAGCGCTATCCGCGGCGACCGCGGCGCTTTGCGTGCGCATCCTGGAGCACGTGCACAGGCGCGAAGTCGAGCTGCCGGCCGGCGGCGCGGCTCAGCGTGCGCCGCTTCCAGCAGGCTCGGCTTCATGCTGGGCGATGGACGACGGCATGGAGAATCTCCACTACCTGCTCGAAGCGGCCTTCTGCGACGGCGCAAGCGGCGCGAGCGAGCTCAGCTGCCGTTCCTGCGCGCGTTCGAGAACACGCAGCCGTTCGAGACCAATCCGATCTTCGCCGGTGCTGCACGAGATGTGCTACACGCAGGAGGCGGCGTCGCGCTGGTCGGCGCAGCGCGTGCGCGCCGAGTTTCCCGGACACGAACTGGGCGCCGGGCAAGCGCCGTCGTTCACCGGCGAGATGATCTATCCGTGGATGTTCGACGAGCTACCGGAGCTGCGGCCGCTGCGCGAGGTCGCGGAGCTCCTCGCGAACGAGGAGCGCTGGCCGGCGCTTGTACGACGTCGCAGCAGCTCGCCCGCAACAACGTGCCCTCGGCGGCCGCGATCTACGCCGAGGACATGTACGTGCCGCGCGCGCTGTCCGAGCAGACCGCCGCGGCGCATCGCCGGGATGAAGGTCTGGCTCACCAACGAGTTCGAGCACAACGGGCTGCGCGCGAGCGACCGTGTGTTCGAGCGGCTGATGGCGATGCGGCGCGACGACGGTTGATCTGCGGCTCCGGCTCTGCGGGTTGCGCCCGCCGCGGCTCTAGCGCGACAGCCGGGTCGACTTTGCCGGCGCTGCGGCCGGCGCGCCGCTCGTCGAGCTCATCGAACACCCGCTCGACGTCCGGCTGCTTCGCAACGAGCGCGGCGAGCGCCTTGCGCTGCGCGGACGAGGCGCACGCAGCCCTGCAAGGTGACCCATTTGCGAGACGTCGTCACCCAGACCGATGGTATCGGCGAAACGCGGATCTCGAGCGATCAATGCGCGCACGCGCTCGTTGAGCTCGGGATCGCGTTTGTACGCCGCCGCCGGGCTCGCACTTGCCTTCCATCGCGCAGCGCAGGCCGCGCTCCACGCGAACGTGCGATTCGACGCGCGCGTGGTCCGCGCTCAGCAAAGGCGGCGGCTGCTCGGGGCACGCGGCGAATCCCTGCGTCGCGCGAGCGAACGGATCGAGCTGAACCCCGTCGTCGGCGCGCGCGAGCGCGCGACGCAGTCAGCGCGAATGCCAGCGTCGCGAGACCGGCGCCTCGTCGAGTATTCATTCTGGCCATTGTAGAATGAGTCGATCTCGCAAATGACGGTTCCGCGCGCGGTAACCCGGACCCGGCGCAGCCAACTTCCGACGGTCGACGAAGCGCGCGACGCGATGAACGACAAGCTCAAGTCCGAGATCGGCAAGTGGATCGTTCGCACGACACTCGGCCGGCACGAGCGACGTCGACATCCTCGCCGGCGTGTGCGAGCGGCTCAACGAGGCCGGACATGTCGCTGGTGCGAGCTGCGACCGGCGCCGATCTGCTCGATCCGACGCTCGATATCTCTCGGCGCGCTGTGGAACCGGGGCCGCGGGGTCACCGAACAGATCCACCACGCGGACCGACGACGACGCCGCCAATCGACGATTGGCTGCAAAGTCCGTTCTATCGGCTCTGTCGAAAGCGGCGAAAGCGACGCTGCGGCGGCGCCTCGATGCGACGTACCGGCGCGGCGAGTTCTCGCTGCTCGACGACTTCCACGACCAGGGGCGTCACCGACTACGTGGCGTTCGCTCGAGCGGGTCGACGAGAGCCTGCGTTTCGGCGACTTCCAAGGGATGTACGCGTCGTGGACGACCGATGCCCGCGACGGGTTCTCCGACGCAGCAGATCGACGTGCTCGCCGGAATCATGCCGACGCTCACGCTTGCATCGATGCTGCGCACGACGTATCGGACCGCGCGCACGATGATCACCGACCTACCTCGGTCACGACGCCGCGTTGCGTGTGCTCGCCGGCAACATCGTCGCGCGGGCGCGCCGATCCGATCCGCGCGGTCGTCTGGTTCAGCGATCTGGTCGGCTTCACCCGCATCTCGGACAAGGTCGGCGCCGACGGCATGCTCGCGCTCCTCAACGACTACGCGGAGGCGCAGGTCGAGGCGATCGAGGCGCACGGCGGGCACGTGCTCAAGTTCATCGGCGACGGGATCCTCGCGATCTTCCCCGACGATCAGGCCGAAGCCGCCTGCGCGCAGCGCGCTCGATGCCGCCGTCGAGCAGCGTCGCCGCATCGCCGCGCTCAACGAGCGGCGCACCGCGGCCGGACTGCCGGTGACCGATACGCATATCGCGCTGCACGTCGGCGAGCTCCTCTACGGCAACGTCGGCAGCCCGCGGCGCCTCGACTTCACCGTCGCTCGGTCCCGCGGTCAACGAGACGGCGCGGATCGAGGCGCTGTGCGGGTCGCTGGAGCAGGCGGTCATCGTGTCGTCGGCGTTCGCCGAAGCGGCGGGCGATGCGCGGAGCCGTCTCGTGAGCCTCGGCCGCTACGCGATGAAAGGGTGGCTCGACCGCAGGAACTCTTTACGCTGGACCCCGAGGGTTGATTCCCCAGAGCGCGCCCTCATAGTTGCCGGGTGCGAAGCGCCCGGGTGTCGCCCGGCATCCAACGTCGCCGTCAAGGGGTGAGAGCAGGTGAGCGGGAGCATCCACGTCGTGTGTCCGAGCTGCGATACGACGAACCGTGTCGCGCGCGAGCGCCAGGGCGCGGGCCCGCGATGCGGCACCTGCAAGGAGCCGCTGTTTCCCGGCCACCCGATCGCGCTCGGCAAGGCGAACTTCGACAAGCACATCGCGTCGAACGATTTGCCGGTCGTCGTCGATTTCTGGGCGCCGTGGTGCGGTCCATGCCGGATGATGGCGCCCGCGTACGAGCCAGGCCGCCGAGCGGCTCGCGTCGGAAGTGCGCATCGCGAAGCTCAATACCGAAGATGTCCCGGACATTGCCGGACGCTTCGGGATCCGCGGCATTCCGACGATGATCGCGTTTCGCGGCGGACGCGAAGTCGCGCGGCAATCCGGCGCCATGGATCTCTCCGGCATTCTCGGCTGGATCAAAGCCAACGTCTGATGGAGCTTGAGGCCGATGTCATCGCGCAATTCGACTGATTGGATGTGGGCGCAGGCCTGTGCGCTGATCGACGAGGCCGAGCAGCATGCACCGCCAGTTCTTCCGCCTCGGCGTGTCCGAGCGGACGCAGGCGGTCTGGGAGCCGCCGGTCGACGTGTTCGAGGACGGCAGCGAGGTCGTCGTCGTCGTTGCGTTCGCCGGGCGTTGCCGCCGACGCCGTCGAGGTCACGATGGAGCCGGGCGCGCTGGTCGTCCGCGCCGAAGGCGCGGTTCCCGTTCGCCAGCGGCGCGCCACGTCGTGCGCCGGCTCGAGATCCCGTACGGCTATTTCGAGCGGCGCATCCCGCTGCCAGTTCACGGGGCTCGAGGCCGGCACGCGCAGATCGGCGAACGGTTGCCTCGTGCTGCGGCTGCGCAAATCGACCGGAGGCGTCAGATCATGAACGAACGCACGGCTGCCGAAACGCCGCCCGCGAGCGCGGACGCGAACCTTCGCCGCGACGAAGTCGCCGAGGGTGCGCAGCCGGCGCGCCAGGCGCGCGCGCGGGCGCTGCCCGAAGACGCGCTCATCATCGTGCCGGTGCGCAACGTCGTGCTGTTTCCCGGCATGGTTCTGCCGCCTCACCGTGGGCCGCGAGCGCTCGCGCGCTGCGGCGCACGAAGCCGCGCGGCTGCAGCGGCCGCTCGGCGTGCTGCTGCAGAGCAACCCCGAAGCCGAGGAACCGAATCCCGAAGACCTGCACTGGGTCGGCACGACGGCGAACGTGCTGCGCTACATCACGGGACCCGACGGCGCGCATCACGCGATCTGCCAGGGCGCGAAGCGCTTCCGCGTGCTGCAGTTCCTCGACGGCTATCCGTTCATGGTCGCGCAGGTCGAGATCATCGACCCGCCCGAGCACATCGATCCGGACATCGAAGGTCGCGCGCATGCGCTCAAGCAGCGCGCGCTCGAGACGCTGCAGCTGCTCCCGCAGGTGCCCGAGGAGGTCGTCGCGGCGCTTTCCGGCGTATCGGGTCCGGCGCGCCTCGCCGATTTCATCTCCGGCCTGATGGACATCACGCCGGCGGAGAAGCAGGCGCTGCTCGAGACCTTCGATCTCAAAGGCGCGTCTCGACAAGCTGCTCGAGCTCCTGTCGCACCGCATCGAGGTGCTGAAGGTCTCGCGCGAGATCGACGAGCGCACGCGCGGCTCGATCGAGGACAGCAACCGCAAGCACCTGCTGCGCGAGCAGATGCGCCAGATCCAGAAGGAGCTGGGCGAGGGCGACGAGGCCGCCGCGGAGGTCGCCGAGCTCGAGAAGCGCGATCACCGAAGCGAAGATGCCGGAGGAAGTCGACAAGCAGGCGCGCAAGTGAACTGAAGCGCCTCGAGCGGATGCCCGAGGGCGCCGGCGAATACTCGATGATCCGCACCTATCTCGACTGGCTGATCGAGCTGCCGTGGGCGGCCGAGCCCGAGGCGGCGATCGACATCGCCGAGGCGCGGCGCATTCTCGACGACGATCACTTCGGCCTCGAGAAGGTCAAGAAGCGCATCCTCGAGTACCTCGCGGTGAGAAAGCTCAACCCGTCGGGCAAGAGCCCGATCCTGTGCTTCGTCGGGCCGCCCGGCGTGGGCAAGACCTCGCTCGGCCAGAGCATCGCCAAGGCGACGGGGCGCAAGTTCGTCCGCGTGAGCCTTGGCGGCGTCCACGACGAGGCCGAGATCCGCGGCCACCGCCGCACCTACATCGGCGCGCTGCCCGGCAACATCATCCAGAACCTGCGCAAGGCCGGCACGCGCAACTGCGTGATGATGCTCGACGAAGTCGACAAGCTCGGCGCGGGCGGGTTTCACGGCGACCCGGGATCGGCGCTCCTCGAAGTGCTCGACCCCGAGCAGAACTCGACGTTCCGCGACAACTACCTCGCGGTGCCGTTCGACCTGTCGAGCGTGATGTTCATCTGCACGGCGAACGTGCTCGACACGATTCCGGGACCGCTGCGCGACCGGATGGAGATCATCCAGCTTCCGGGCTACACCGCCGAGGAGAAGCTGCAGATCGCGCGCCGCTATCTCGTCGCGCGCCAGCTCGCCGCGACCGGGCTCAAGGCGGAACAGTGCGAGATCAGCGACGACGCGCTGATGGCGATCATCGGCGACTACACGCGCGAGGCGGGCGTGCGCAATCTCGAGCGCGAGATCGGCACGGTCCTGCGCAACGTCGCCGTGCGCATCGCCGAGGGCGGCGTGCAGCACGTGACGATCGGCCCCGACGATCTCGCGGCGATCCTCGGCCGCGCAAGTTCGAGGCCGAGGTCGCGATGCGAAGCGGCGTGCCGGGTGTCGCGACCGGGCCTCGCGTGGACGCCGGTCGGCGGCGACATCCTGTTCATCGAGGCGACGCGCATGCCCGGCGCGGGACGGCTGATCCTCACCGGACAGCTGGGCGACGTGATGAAGGAGAGCGCACAGGCGGCGCTGTCGCTCGTCAAGGCGCGCTCGCAGGAGCTCGGGATCGCGCCCGACGTGTTCGAGAAGTCCGACATCCACATCCACGTGCCGGCCGGCGCCACGCCGAAGGACGGCCCGAGCGCGGGCGTGGCGATCTTCGTCGCGCTCACGTCGCTGCTGACGGGGCGGCCCGTGAAGAGCGACGTCGCGATGACCGGCGAGATCAGCCTGCGCGGGCTCGTGCTGCCGATCGGCGGCGTCAAGGAGAAGGTGCTCGCCGCGCTTCGCGCCGGCATCTCGACGGTGCTCGCTGCCGGCGCGCAATCGCCGCGATCTCGAGGAGATTCCCGCCGATCCGCGCGCGAGAAGCTCCAGATCGTCTGGGTCGAGCGCGCCGACGAGGCGATTGCCGCCGCGCTACCCGCGCCGCACGCCGAAGTCGCGCCCGCTGATCGGCGCCTGACTGCGATGAGGCGGCCGGCGCGCGTCTGGAGCCGGCGGGCGACTGACCGCGTCCCGCTGTTCCGCTTCCGCGGCGGAAACGTTCTACGCTGTCGGCGTCGCGTTCCGTATTCCCGGGAGTCGAACGATGCGGAGTGCCGCGATCGCATGGCGCTGTGCGCTGTCGCGTCGTGGGCGGCGCCGGCCGCGCGCTGCCGCGCAAGCGATCGAGGACATCGCCGTGCGACGTGCGCAAGGAGCGCTCGGCGTACGAGGTCAACCTTCGAGTTCACGGTGCCCGCGACCATCGAGCAAACGTGGAACGTGCTCGCCGATTACGAGCACATGGCGCAGATCCTATCGAGCATGGATTCGAGCCGCATCGTGAGCCGCGATGGCAACCGGCTCACCGTCGCGCAGACGAGCCACGGCAAGGTCGGCCCGCTGCACGTCTCGGTCGACGGCGTCCGCGAGATCATGCTGACGCCGTTCAGCGAGATCCGCTCGCACCAGATCAAAGGGCGACCTGAAGGCGTCGGATTTCACGACCAGCCTCCACGCCGAGGGCGCGGCGACGCGCGTCACCGTGTCCGGCAAGCTCGTCGCCGCGGCGTGGGCATCTGGACGCTCGGCGCCGAAACGGTCGCGGCGCAGACGCGGCGGCAGTATCAGGAGCTGCGCAACGAGATCCTGCGCCGCAAGGCGCCATGATCGGGCGCATGAGCGCAGCAAGCGGCGACGCCAAGGCACCGGAGGGCGGCGCCGCTGCGTGATTGGGCGCGCCCGACACTGAACGATCGGCATAGCGATTCCGATGGCGAGGAGGGCGCCAGCGCGTCGCGGCCGCTACGGGCTAACGAGTCCCCACGAGACGCGGTGCTTGTTGGTGACGGCCGCCTGAACGTTGACCGGAATGCTTTCCACCTGTCCGGTCATCGTCGTGACCTGGACCAGGATCGGCGGTGTTGCGGCGCTCGCGCCCGGATCCGCCTGCACCAGCGTGCACCCCGGCGATGCCGCCGCTGATGATCGCGCTGGCGACGACGCGTGCCGCCCGACAAGAGCACCGAATTGCCCGTCGTGAGATCGCGCGCGAAGAGCGTCGACGACAGCACGCCGAGGCACGGGTCCGACGACGGAATCGAGAAGCCGTACACGGCGATGTTGACGTCGGCGTAGGTGTCGCGAGTTGATCTTCTGCGTCCCGTCGGTTCCGTCCTGATACCAGCCGCGGCCCGATCGGCGCGCTGCCGAGGACCGGCGACGCTCGATCCCGTTCACCGCAGTCAGGTTGGCTGCGCGAATACGGGGACGGCGGGCGCCGGCTCCGGCAGTGGTCCACGTGCCATCGCGGATCACGTAGAACGAATTGATCACCGACGTGTCGACGAGATCCTGCTGGTCGAGCAACTTTGCCGGTGCCCACGAAGAGGTAGCGATCGACGTTGTTGTTCTGGTCGATCTCGATGCGCACGCCGGTCGTGATCGGCTGCGCTTTGCCGGTGCGCATCCTTGAGCGTTGCGATCTTTGCCGCTTTCCACTTGGTCGGGATCGACGTTCGACAGATCGAAGCGCCACACGTTGCCCTTCATGTCGCCGCCGTACGCCTGCAAGCGCATACGGATTCTGGCGGCTCGCCGTAAAGGCGCGGATCGTGCTGAGGTCGGTCGGGTCGGCGTCCGTGCCGGTATCGCTCGGGCAGCGCGAATCTTCTTCAGCAGCTGACCCGCCTTCGACGCGGAATTGGGATTCAGCACGTACAGGAAACCCTTGCCGCCCGGGTTGTTGTAGCCCGGACGCGACGAGAACCACCCAGCCGTACGCGTACGTCTTGACCATCGTCGGCGCATCGTAGACGTAGCCGAGATTGGCGTCGGTGAACTCCCACAGCACTTTCGATGGCGGCGGTCGCTTCCGGTGTCGCGCGCGAGACGAACCTGGCGGCGGCGGCGCGATCGGATTCGGTGACGTCGAGCGCAAAGACGGATCGTCCGCCTGCGCCGAGTCCGCTCGACCAGGATCGTGCTGCCAGTCGTTTCCGGTCTGCGGCGGCGTCGACGTGTTCGTGTTGGCGAAATCGACGTCCCAGACGCGCGGCGTCGCGTTGACGTAGAACCGGTGCGCGTACAGCGGGATGCCGCCGCGCCGGAACGCGAGCGCGCCGAGCTGATACGACGGGGACGGCGTGTGCGCGGTGTCGTTCGGATCGCCGCCGCTGTAGAGCGCCGCCGGGATGTACGCCCAGGCTTCCTTGCCGCCGTTGGCGACTGTTGTCGACGAACGCATGCATCATTCCGTCGTTGGCTCCGACGTAGACCATCGGCGTCCGCAATGCCTTGTTCGCCTTGAAGGCGGCATAGCCCGGGTTCGGCGAGCCGCTCGCCCGGTATCGCATGAGCGGCGCGTTCGGCGCGCCGACAGGAACCGCAGCCCGAATAGACGATGTCGCCGAGGATATGGGCGTCGCGTGCGGAAGCTCGTCGTGTCGACTCCTTCGTTCGACTTGTCGCCGCGCAGGAAGTTGAGCACCGATCTGCGCCGTGGGCTGCGGCGACACCGCGGCTCCATCCGCTGGTGAGCGAGCGCCTGCTGCGAGCGCGACGAGGATCGCGAGCCGGAACGCCACGGAGCGTCTGCGTCGCCGTCGTTCATCGTCACGATCCGGCGCTGCGTGTCCCATCCGTTGATCGCGCCGTTGACCGCCGCCTGCGCATCGAGTTGCGTCGCGGCCGACCACAGCGGGCGCGTTGAGCGGATTGCCGTCTGACGTCGACCGGCAGAACGCCCGTCGCGATGTCGATCGCGTACTTCTTGACGTCGCCCCAGATGCCGGCCTCGTAGCTCGTCTTGTACGCGTACTGGTTCGTCGTCGCTCAGCTGCGCCCCGCCGAGTCCGACGCCGGTGCCCGTGCCCGATCTGATCGGTGAAATCGGCGAGCGCGCTGACGATGCTTTCGGCCAGTTGCTGCGCATTGCTGCGCGTTGAAGATACTTGCCGCGGCTGTTGACGGCGCGCATGCCACAGGTCGTCGATCGCCTCCGGGCCCGCCGTGCCGGCTCCGCCGGCAGCGGCCAGTTGACCGTGCCCGCGGTGATCGCGTCGATGCCGTTCGGATAGCTGATCGTCCCTCGGGCGCCGATCGACAGGCCGTACACGCTGACGTGCTGCCACGGCGCGAGCGATGTCCTTGCACCTTGTCGGCGACGCTCGGGCGGATGTCGCGAATCCAGTAGTACATCGCAAGGTCGGCGAGACTGTCTGCTGGTCGCGGTCGAGCCTTCGTAGTAAGGCCGCGGGAACGTCGAGCCCGGCGTGAAGTCCGGTCGCGCCCGGCAGGTTGGCGAGGCGCGGCACCGTCTTGTCGTTGTTGCCGCGCGACGCGTAGGAGAGCGTCGAGTTCCAGTAGCCGTCGGTCGACAGCAGGTGGAAGTTCGGTTGGCACTTTCCGGTGACGGGATCGAGCGGGTCGGTGGCGCCGGGCAGACCCGAGGCCGCGAGATTGCCGGAGAAGAGCTCGCCGATGCGCCACATCGCGTCGGGCAGCGGCGGTGCCGCCTGTTCGGGGTTGCCGCGTAGACGCTGGTGAACCAGGTCTGCTTGTTGGCCGTCGTGAAATCCTTGACGTTCGTGAACAGCGTGGCGTTCTCCCAAAGCGTGTGATAGCCGACGCGCGGAGTTCTGGTCCGAGCGCGGAAAATGCGATGCCGGACGGCTGCCTTCATCGATCAGCATCCGGGTCCGGTAGAACGCATACCAGCTGCGCGAAGTTCTGCCATCTCCTGCGCGTACGTGCGGCCGCTCGGGGTTGGCCGCCGATACGCCGTTGACGAGGAACGACGAAGTCGACGGCTTGATGTCGACGCGCGTGAACGCCTGCGGATCGAACGTCGCCGCCCGCGGTGCCGTAGCGGACGTACTTGTAGGTCGTCGGATCCCAATGCGCTCACGCACGGAGGTGTTCCCCAGCCGGCAGAAGCCGGTCGCCGAGCAGTACTGGACCTGCGAAATCGTGTAGTAGTAAGGGGCGCCGTTGACCGTGAACGGCGTAGACGAACTTTGCAGCTGCATCGTCGGTGCCGACGCACGGTGTCACGGAATTGTTCGGGTAGTTGTAGCCCGCGGCGATCTCGGCGTGGTGTTGTCGCCGCAGTCGTCACGGTATGGCGGCCAGCCCATTGCGGCGGCATACGGATCCGTTGCCAGTCCGGCGCGTTCTGGCGGCATCCGCCGTCGTGGCCCGGACGTCCAGCACCAGACCCGTGTCGGGATAGCCGGTGACGATCGATCGATCGCTCCCGGTGTGTCGGCGCCGGATAACCGGCGAATCCGTCGGTCGTAGACGCTGGTCCACGGCGCACCCGCACGTCGTGTCCGCAATCCCTCGCACGGCAGGTGCGTACCGTCGAGCCTTTCCTGCGCGGTGCGGTAGAACGCCAGGTACGGGTCGTAGAAGAGCGTGCGTTGTAGTTCGCTGCTGCGGACCGGCGGATCGTACGTGGTTGAGTGCTAGCCGCTTCGCGCTGGGTCGTTGTCGCGCTGCCGCACTGGCTGGCCGTCGCGGCAGTGCGTAGACGCCCGCGAGCCACGAATCGCGACGTAATCGGGCAGGATAGTCCCACCCCATGCTGCCGGAGTCGTCGAGCGTGAACATGATGTTCGGCTTGACCGGGTTGAGCCCTGAATCGGAACCTCCGCCAGCGTGGCTCGATCGACCGTTACGGCTGCACGCGAGCGGCTGCAATACAGAGCGCAACGGCTGACGACTGCCGGCGCAGCACCTTACTGGCAGTACGTCGGATCGGCGGTCAACGAGGTCATCGGTGTGCTCCTCGGAACGCGAATCGACGGGCGAGCGCTACTTCAGCATCGCCTGCGCGTAGGTCACGGTATTGCGCGGGCCTTCGACGCGAACGGTGACGCGGTAAAACGCGTCGCCGGGTCGAATCAATCCGACGTAGTGTCTCGGTTCCGGGATCGGCGCCGAAGCGCGCCGGTGACGAGATTGCAGTTGCTCGCCAACTGCCGCTCCCGGATTGAGCACATCCGCTCGATCACGTAACAGCTGCGGTTGCCGGCGTCGTCGTTGGCGATGAGAGCCGGACGCGAGACCGGGCCCCGAGCATCCGTTCGCGTTCGTGCAGCAGGTCGGGAATCTTGGGAACGACGCTGTTCGCCGCCATGCAACCGCCCGCGGAGCCGCGAACGCACGCGTAGAAGTTCTGCGTCGGCGCGTGCTGCGAGCGGTCGAGCGTTGGCCGCGACTGCGCACAACGCGTTGACCGCGCGCTCGATGCCGCGATCCACAGCCGAGCTCGCCGCCTGCTTCAGAACGAGGTTGCCGGTGACGGTGGTCGCCGTGTCGGTGGATCGCATCAGCGCGACGCCGGCGATGGCGAGCGCCGACCATCACGAGCAGCGCGATGAACACGCACGATGCCGCGCTGACCGTGAGGACATGCGAGGGATCCGCGGTCGCCGCCGGTATGTGCCGTCGCGAATCTCATGGCGCGTTCCAGACGGCGTTGCGAAACGGGATCGATGGTCTCGAAGCACCTGGTAGCGGTAGTGCTGCTCGTCGGCGGTCAACGTCATCGAACCGCACAGGAGCGGGCACGCAGAACATGTCGAGCGGGCCCGGGTGTCACGGGGTCTCACCTCGTATTGATCGCTGCGAGTCACGATCGCGACGCGCACCGCGCTGGATCTGCTGCCAGCGTCGCCTGCGCCTGCAGCGGAAGGTTCGCCGCCGACCAGTTGCCGCGTGGCGGGTCTGCCAGAGGTCGACGGTTCCGTCGTTGTTCGTGTCGACGCCGAACTGCGCCTTCAGGTTGACCACATGGCTGACGAGCGGGGTTGCCGTGCATCCGTTGGGATCAACGCCTGCGTTCGCAGCGTGCTGGTGGCCGCGTCGATCGGTGGCTAGAGCGTCTGCCCGAAGCGCGGGCTGGCCCGGCGTCGCGGCCTGTCCCGAGATTGATCAGCGATGCGGCGACCGGCGCTGTACGTCGCGTGCTGTTGTTGCCGGGCGTGGCCGTCAGCGTGTGGGTGATCGTCGCGATGCCGGTCCCCGCAGCGACCGAGATGCCCGCCGCATTGACGACCGACAGCGTGCACGTTCGCGCCCTGGACCGCGACGACGACGTCGTTCGGGCTGAACCCCACCGGCCCGGCGACGAGGAACGTGCCGGGCGGCGAGCGACGCCATCGCGGCGTTGTTGAGCAGCGGCGTCGGCGTCGACAACGAGCTCGACCCGCCGTAGAAGACGGTGATCGCGTCGGGATCGTTGTCGGTCGGCGCCGGCGGCGATGATCGCCGGGATCGGGCGCAGCATCGCGCATCCGCTCAACGCGGTCGTCGACGCCGAAACGACCTGTCCGCGCCCATCAAGTCCTGGCCGATCAGGAAGAGGCCGTAACTCGCGTTCTGCTGCGCGTCGCTCGCCGCGGTGATGGTCCGCTTCTGGCCTTCGCTGATCTCGTAGACCCGTGGTAGATCATCAGCACCATCAGCATGCTGATCACGATGCCGACCATGATCTCGATGAGGCCGATGCCGTCCTGCCGCGACGTGCGCGACTTCGCTCTCGGTTTCATATGTTCTTGCCGATCTGCGCGGTGATCAGGAGCTGGTGCCGCGCGGATTCGCCCGGAAGCTGCCAGAACATCGTCACGACGACGCTGCGGCTTTGCGCCGACAGGCCGGGCTGCGTAAGGTCGACGACGGGCACGTTGCGCCGGTGGCCGACGGGAGCAGGTTCGCGACCTGGGCCTGCCAGGCCGCCAGCTTCGGGCCGCCGGT
>ERZ1370068.11241-contig-9872_pt1 | contig 21788 bp, 41 predicted proteins | sample MGYA00561227_ERZ1370068 | MGnify/ENA primary metagenome ERZ1370068 (study PRJEB38410, sample SAMEA6850437) | metagenome | study: Metagenomic assessment of the ecological functions of the soil: analysis of the soil microbiota associated with the... | reverse complement strand
GGCTGTCGCCGCCGTGGCGCACGCTTTGCCGGAAGACGTCCTTCGTCGCAGTGCCCGGGAAGGCCGGGAGAATTAGGGCGTGGCTCTATAAATGCGGAATGGGCGCCGGACGTCCGCTTTGGCAGGCATTCAAACCTAGGCCAGACATCAACGCCAGGCCCAGAAATGGCCAGAGGCCGGCATGAGACTGGAGATGTATTTTGAGAGCATCCTAACACTTTCGGTAGTATTGCCTCAGACGCCCGAAAGGTCAATATCCTGCGGCGAGGCTGGGCTATGGTGACACCGAATGCCGCTCCTTGTCTTTCACAGGCCATTCGGGGCCATTACCGATGCTGCGCGTGAACTGAAGCGCCGCCTGCTTGCAAGTCCCGACGCCCGTGCGGCACGGTTGACGATATGGTTGGACAAGGACGACCTTGGCGCCGGCATCGGCTGGTCAGATCGAGCCTCGTCCGCGTTATCAGAAACAGAAGAGAACCGTGGCTTCGTCGATGCCTGCAACCAGGTGCGCGGCGGCGGCCCGCGGCCAGCATCTGGCGCGTTCTCAGCTAACGACACGCGACCGTTTTGCGCCGGGCTGGCTCAAGTATTTGGTCGAAACGATCGAGTCAAACCCGGACAACGGCGCCGTCGGGTCCATGTTTCTTTATCCGGACGGTTCGATTCAGGAGGCCGGCGCCATCGTTTGGCGAAACGGCGAGGCGCATCACTACGGTTGGGGAGCTTCGCCGGACGATCGGCGTCTCAACCACGCCCGCGAGGTTGACTACCGTTCCGCCGCCCGGTGCTGATCAAGAAAGGAAATCTTCGAGACGCCTCGGCGGCTTCGATCGGCGGTTCGCGCCGGCCTACCACGAAGACGTCGATCTTGCCAGCCGGCGTACGCTCGCTTGGCTTCAAGGTCATCTACCAACCTCGGTCGCGGCTGGTGCACTTTGAAGGCGTGACCGCCGGCTCCAGACACCACGCAGGGCTTGAAGCAGTTTCAGATTCTCAACCGCGACAAGTTTGTGGAGAAATGGCAGGCACGGCGCTGGAGCGCGAACATCCGCACAACGAATCTGAAGCGACTTGCGGAAGCCAGCGATCGCAATCGGGATCGGCCGCGTGTGATCAGCACTCGACGAGCGCGTCCCGAGCCCCGACCGCGATGCCGGCAGCTTACGAATGTTCCTGATCCTGAAGACACTCGCCGCCCGGTGTGTCATGTCTCTTTCGTGCCCCTTTAACCGACCGCAGAGCCTGCCGACTATGAACGCGCGCTTTGGCAGGAAGGCGTCGAGACTGCCGACGCCACGGATTATCGTCGCCTGATCAAACACAAGAATGCCCAGGCGCGTAACTGTCAGCCGGCCGAGCATGGGCGCAGCTTTTATCCATCGTCTCCGGCGCGCAAATCCTAAAGCCGGTGTCGTCTTTGACATGGTCGATAAACTCCACTTTGTCCGGTTTCAACGCGAATTCGAGATTTCAGGTGATGCTGGCGCCCGGACGCAGGCAGAGCGCGCTATCGCCAGCTCGAACGAGAACTTGGCTCAGTTGAGCGATCCCTTGTTCTGGTGTGCTTCGCTTGAAGACAAGCAGGTTGTGGAACGCGAGGCGGCCGGTACGCAGATCGAGAGTTGTTCCCCACCATCCATGAACTTCGTGATCGCGGGAAGCCGTTTGCCGAACGGGGCACGATTTGCTTTTCATCGGCAACCTCGCCCACCGGCCTAACGACGATGCGGTCCTGTCTTTTGCGCGAGGTTAAATCCGCTGCTCCGAGCGAGGCCTCCCAAACGTCTCGCCTGGACATCATCTGGGTGACAACCCCTCGGCGGCCATCGCGCCACAACTCGGATGACGTGCGCGTGCGCGCGGATACGTTCCTGGACGATCGAGCCTTCCTGCGAGAGGCCCGGGTCTTTATCGCACCGTTGCGCTTCGGCGCCGGAATCAAAGGCAAGGTGGGCGAAGCGATGGCCCACTGGCATTCCAGTGGTTACAACCTCGATTGGAGCGGAAGGGTTTGGACTAACCGCACGAACTCGCCGTGATGATTGGAGACGACCCCACCTCGTTTGCGGCGGCGATCGTCGAGTTGTACACAGATGAGGAATTGTGGCAGCGCGTAGCCGATAACAGCCACCGGCGAATCGAGAAGCACTTCACGCCGCAAGTGATCGCAGAAACAATCCATAGGTCAATCAAAGACCTAAGTCAGTCAGGGTCAAAAGTCCAATGTCCGCTCGTGATTCTTGACTTTGGACCTTGGACTGTGGACTTTGGACTCACCTCGGATCGATCCAGCGTTCGTACCAAAGGCTGACGTTCAGAAGCGCCCACAGGTGGAAACTCCAGTCGCGAGCGCCGCGCCGGTGTTCGTCAATCAATTTCGCGCACACACTCGTAGTCAAACAACTCCGCGGCCGCGAATGGAAGAATTCATGATCAGTCCGGCCAGCGTTTCGCCGCTCCGCGCCGCGAAACCACTCGCGAATGGGCGCGCCAAAGCCACGCTTGCGCCGGTACAGCAGATTCCGCCGGGCAAAACCGTTTCCAGTGCCCGCTTCAGGATGTATTTTCCGCTCGCGCCCTTGATCTTGAGATCGATGGGCAGCGCGAGCGCATATTCAACCAGATGATGATCGAGAAACGGCACGCGCGCTCGACCGACGTGGCCATGGTGATTTTGTCGACGCGCATCAGCAGCAACTCCGGCAGTCGCAGTTTTAGTTCGAGGTAGCTCATGCGCGAAGCGAAGTCGGAGTTGGGTCGCAGGCGCGCGATGTGTTCGAGGTGATCCTTTCACCGCCATGGAACGAAGGACAAGCCGCTAACGCCGTGAGTTCAATTCGCTGGACAAAGCCCGGCGTTTGAAGTCTTCGTCGAAAACGATGGCGCCGCCCCAGAAAAGCGGCTCGCCGGCGCCGAGCCGCCGCACCAGTTCAATCGCCGTCACGTTTATTGAAGGAAGCCTCCATCAGCGGCTTCGCGATCGCGGCCAGCGACTGGCGCACGGAAACCGGCAGCTTTTGCGCCTGACGCCAAAACATTTCGTAGATGCATCAGGTATTTTCTAAACCAATCGTAACCGGCGAAGATTTCGTCAGCGCCTTCGCCAACCTGAACCACGATCGTGCCCGTCTCGCGCGCCAGTTTGGAAACGTAATAGAGCGGCACGCAAACCGGATCGGCAATCGGTTCATCCTGATGGAAGACAAGCTCCGGCAGAAACTTCTGCATGCTCCTCTGCTGCCCGATGATCACTTCGTGGTGATCCGTCGCGAAGCGTTTGGCGACAGCCCGCGCGCTTTCAAGCTCGTTCAGTTCGTCAGCTGTCTTCGAAACCGACGGTGTAAGTGCGCACCGGCTGCGACATCAGTTCCGACATCAGTGCCACATTCGCTGACGAATCGACACCGCCCGAAAGGAATACGCCAAACGGCACGTCAGACATCATCCGTTTGCGGATTGAATCTCGGAGCAGGCGCAGGTATTTCTTCACTGATGCTCGCGCCTCGGTGCGCGCGGCGGTCTCTTGGGCAGAGCGTCTGGCTGGGCAACGCATCCCAATACTGTTTCAGTTCCGTCGTGCCATCGCGTTTGACGATCAGCCATGTGTCCGGCCGGCAGTTTCTGAATGCCGCGGAAGAGCGTGCGCGGCGCCGGCGTCGTCAAAAACGTCAGGTAATGATAAAGCGACTCTTCGTCAATCTCGCGCGTCACGCCCGGGTGCCGGAGGATCGCCTTGATCTCTGACGCGAACATGAAGCGGCCGTCTTGGTTGATAAAAGTAGAGCGGCTTTGACGCCAATGCGATCGCGCGCGAGGACCAAGCTGCTCCCGCTCGGCGTCCCAGAGCGCGATGCCGAAGTCGCCTTCAATCTCGTTGACGAAATCCAGACCGCGCTCTTCGTAGAGATGCAGGATAGTTTCTGAGTCGGTCAGCGAACGATAGACGTGGCCGCGGCGCTTGAGCCCTTCGCGCAGGCGCGCGTGATTGTAGATTTCGCCGTTGAAGACGAGCCAGACGCGATCAGTGCAGCCACGCATCGGCTGGTTGCCGGCGGGCGAGAGATCGATGATCGAGAGCCGGCGAAAGCCCAGGGCCCCGCGGCCGTCGTCGAAAAGCGAGGCGCCCTGGTCGTCAGGCCCACGATGGCGCATTTCGTCGCGCATGGCCTCAACGAGGGACAAATCAATGCGCCCGCTCGTCGCGCCGTACTCCCAGATTCCACAGATGCCGCACATTCCTCAGTCTTCTCCCAGTTGTTGACTAAATTCCAGCGTTCGCGGGCGTCTTCATTTTTGGCAACCGGAACGATAATGAAATTCAAAGAAAATGGCATGGTGGTACGCACGGACCAACGCGCCGACGCCGAATGCTCCCTGGCTCCATAGTCGCGAGATGAAAAGAGGCTGTCCAGGTCTGGTTTGAGGGCCAGTGCGTTTTTCGCGCCCGCCTGAATTAACAATCGCGCGCCGGTCGTCTCATCGCTCACGCCAACGACGTCGTCAGGCCGCAATTCCACCTGCAACCCGGGGGCAAAGTGAAAACGGAAGACAAGGTCGTGTTCTCCTTCCTCGGTCAGTTGATCAGAAACGAACCAGCAGCGTGCACGTTTGTTGAGCGAGACCCTCCGTTTGTGCTGCACCGGTTGAGGCAGCCTGTCGTAGCCAAAGTGTTCCGCCGCCACAGTGTCGTTATGGAGTCCGACTTCCCACTCGATTACCGCGGCTTGTAGCTTCGTTGCCCAGTACGAATGGCATTTCTTCGCGAGTGCTATTCTGCTCAACACCATCAACTTCAACTGTGGAGTGATAAGCAGTGGAGCGAAACAGAAATCGCTCGCGCAAGTTTGCGGTGTAAACATAGGAACCGGGATCGACGAGGAAGGCTGTCCCGCAAGCGGAGACTTCAATAGCGAGCACGTCAGTTAGTGACGATGCGAGCCGCGCTCATCCATGTCGCTGGGGCCCGCATTGAAAAGTAAGTAGAGGTCGTCATGCCGAAGCACATAAGTTCCGGCGCTCGGGAACGCCTGTGCTGGTGGCGACTGAGCGTCCGGCAACGCCAGATGCTCGGCTTCGCCTTGCCCGCCTAAGATCCAAAGCAGTTCCTCAGGGATTTGTGAGTTTGCAATTTTGAAGGTGGGCTCCTGGAAAAGCGCTGCCCCGAGGGCTAACAGATAGGCGCGATCATTGGCGTTGCGCGTGACAATCGGCAACACGCGGCTGCCGTCCGTATCGCCAATGAGTGGCGCAAAACCCGTCAGGTCTTAGGATGCCACGCAAGTAGAGCAGCATCGCCTCCAGCTTGCGCCAATAACTGTCTTCGATTTGGATTTGATTTGCGCGACAAAGAATGAATGAATAAAGAAACAGTTCGAGGACGAAGCAGTGATACCCGGTTGCGCCTTCGTAGTCAGCGCCGTCGGGCAGGATTTGTTTGTCCATTTCGCGAAGCATTTCCCGGAGCGCCCACTCGCGCCAGTCTGCTGCCTGGGCCAACTCCGGCAACATGACCGCGATCCACAGCAGTCCGGCGATGTCCGTCAAATAGTGGTTGCTGGTAGCGACATGAGAGAACTCGAGATTGCGCCGAATGTGAGCGCCATGCTGATCAAATAGTGTAAGCAAGGGCACCATTCTATCTTCGGTAAGCGACGGCGAACTTCGGAAGAGTGAGAAAGACGCAAGCAAGTTCATTGCGCGCAGTGCAACTTCCATCGCACAGGCCCAGTTGGCTCCGCGGCCTACCGGATTTTGTTCCCGCCAGCTTTCGACCTGCGTAAAAACTCCGCGGCAAAGTGTTCGTCCTTGGTGAGCGCGTACGCACGGCCCAGGGTGAGCAAATGGCCCAGGCGATTGAGTTCCCATACGACGCGGATGTCCGAGCCGTCGTTGTGCCAGAGTGGAATGTCGGCGTGGTAGTCGAGCGGCCAGATTCTTCCGGAGAGTGGATCACGATGCCAGTCAACCGGGTGACCAAAGTCCTGTAGGCCAAAGCCGAGCAGCGGCCAGCGATGTTCGCGAGTTATGAGCCGCGCGGACTCGATCAGCGACTCAGTTTCCCGGGCGAACAAAACCCGCTGCTGCGCCGCGGTGGCCTCCGCGAGTTCGAAGCCGGTGAAAACGAAGGCGATGAGCGCTCGCGAAAGTGTTTGAGTAAGTCGTCGGCTGAGAAACTGAGGAATTCCGGAAGCAGTTGCGCCGGTTGGTCGGCAAGGGTGTCAAGCAGCGCGCGTTCGCGGCGGCGGCTGAGTTCGGCTCGTCCGCGCCTGACAACTTCCGCGCGCTGCCCGGGCCAGGCTGACTCGTCCGCGAAGTACTCTGCGCATGCCGCTAGTCATTCTACTTGAGTGCCGCGAGAATACGCTCGGCTGTGTGACCATCCCAGAGCGGAATGCCGGCAGTTGATTTTGCTGACTGATCAAGCGCAGCGAAAGCAGCGGCAACAATTTTCTCGAGGTCGCTCCCGACTATTTTGTTTGTTCCCATAGTCACAGTGATCGGGCGCTCAGTGTTTTCGCGCAAGGTCAGGCAGGGAATGCCAAGGACGCTCGTCTCTTCCTGGATGCCGCCTGAATCCGTCAGCACCAGCCGCGCGTCACGGTACAGACTTAGGAAATCCAGATAGCCCAGCGGATTGATGAACCGCAAACCCGCGACGTCTGCGAGTCGTTCGGCTGACGGCAACTCCATAATCATTTTTGGGTGCGCGGATGAACCGGGAAGACTACCGGGATACGTCTACCGATCCGCTCAACCGCTTCAAGGATACGCGTGAGTACTTCCGGATCATCGACGTTCGCCGGACGATGAAGCGTGAGCACTGCATATTCGTTAAGGTGCAGGTCCTGTTCTGACAGCTGACTCCTGAGCGCGCTGCAGGTGCTTCAGGAGCGAATCGATCATGATGTTTCCCACCAGGCGTACTCGCTCAGGTGGAATCCCCTCGGCGCGCAGGTTTTCGTCTGCGTCAGCGGAAGGAGTGAACAGCAGGTCCGCAATTTGATCAGTCAGCAGCCGGTTGATCTCTTCCGGCATGGTGCGGTCGCGACTGCGCAAGCCCGCTTCAACATGCGCAACCTTCACTCCCAACTTCGCACAAACGAGGGCGCAGCGCGAGCGTGGAATTGACGTCGCCAACCACCAGAACCCAGTCCGGCTTTTCCTCGAGGACCACCGGTTCAAAGCGCTCCATGATGGCGGCCGTTTGCGCTGCATGTGAGGCAGAGCCGACGCCGAGGTGAACATCGGGCGCGGGCAGATCCAGATCGTTGAAGAACGCGTCCGACATGGCCGCGTCGTAATGTTGGCCTGTGTGAACCAGAAGCGGCGTAAACTCAAGTTCACGCCGCTTCATGGCTTCCACAATCGGCGCGACCTTCATGAAGTTGGGCCGGGCGCCGACAACGTTGATTACCTTAATCATTCGCAGAGGTTCGAGGTCCAGAGTCTCAAGGTCCAGACGTCCGGTCGCCTAATCTTGACCTTGGACACTTGGACCTTGAAACGTTGACTTACAACCTTACGATTCGCGCAGTGCTGTCCCGCCTGACGTCGCCGTTGAGCGCGTTGCGCGTGTCCACAATCAGCGAACATAAACTGGCACACGCGCTGGTAATCCATCTCGGTATGGTCGGTGACGATGACGACGCAGTCACTGCGCGCGCAACTCTTCATCGGTCAACGGCATCGGAGCTCGATGCGGCTCGCCGCCGCCTTCCGGTGTGCGCATCATCAAAGATGGACCTCCTTCACAAACGGATCGTGGTAACGCACCTCCGCGCCCTTGCGCGCGCAGGCGGTCGATGATCGACAACGCCGGACTCTCGCGCACGTCGTCGATATCTTTCTTGTAAGCAACGCCGAGCAGCAGCACGCGCGAACCCTTCATCGATTTGCTTTCGTCGTTCAGACCCGTCTGCAACTAGCTGCACCACGTGTTCCGGCATCCGCGAATTCACTTCCTCGGCCAGATCCGATGAAGCGCGAATCAAAGCCGTGTTGGCGGGCCTTCCACGACAGGTAATGCGGATCGAGCGGAATACAATGGCCGCCGATTCCCGGGCCGGGATAAAACGGCATGAACCCAAACGGCTTGGTGGCACGCGGCGCGAATCACTTCCCAGGTATCGATGTTCAGCGCGTAACAAAGCCGCGCCATCTCGTTTGCCATGCCGATGTTAACCGCGCGAAACGTGTTTTCCAACAGCTTGGCCGTTTCGCGCAACGCGCGCCGAACTGACGGCGTGAACGTCTTTAACAATTTGCGCGTAGAGGTAAGCGGCTGCCTCGGTGGAGTCAGGCGTCACGCCGCCAACCAACCTTGGGAATGTTGTGCGTCTGAAAATCGGGATTGCCGGGATCCACTCGCTCCGGTGAAAACGCCAGCAGGAAATCGCTCGTCGAGCTTCGAGTCCGGTGTCCGCAAACATCGGCAGCAGAACTTCGTCCGTTGTTCCGGGATAGGTAGTTGATTCGAGAATGATCAGCTGTCCGGCGTGCAGGCGCTTGCTTGATCTCCTCGGCAGCCGCGAGGATGTAGGACACGTCCGGCTCTTTCGTCTTTCCGGAGCGGCGTCGGAACGCAGATGATGACCGCATCGCAGTGCCTGCAAATGATCGAAATCGGTCGTCGCGCGCAGCACGCTTGTTCTGGCAACCAGACGCTCTGACTGTCGAGGCGGTGCACATCGCCGATATAAGAATCTCCGGCGTTGATTTGCGCAGCCTTATGTTCGTCAACTTCGAAGCCCGGTCGCCTGGAAACCGCTGCCCGCAAACTCGGCAAGCAACGGCAAGCCAACGTAACCTAAGCCAACCACGCCGACGTGCGCAGTCTTCCGCTTTAATCAGTCCGATTATTTGTTCCTTGACCATATATTCCGTTTTTCCTGGAGCGCGTACGCTGCGTCCGGTTGCGCGCTTTTGCCAAACTAGTCTTTGAAGCGATTCCGCAGCCAGTCGAAGGGCTTGTCAATATTGAAGTAGTAGATACCGCTCTGACCTGTTTTGGGATCTTTCGCAGTCATCTTGTCGTACCGATGACCTTTCTCATCAATCAATGCCTGGCTGACGAAGCGTACTCCGATGTATTGGAAGAAGGCGTATTCTTCGTCAGTCGAGATCCACGACGAAAGCTGTCTCCATCGTTTTTCCGTCGCCTGAGGCGTAGATGGAGTTTCCAGCAGGCTCACGTAAACATACCGGTGATAGTCCGACTCTTTCGGCCGGCCCAGATGCTTTATTGGCGGCGGAGGCGCCAAGGTGCCCATAAATGTCCAGGTAGTTGCCGGCGAGAATCTTCTCGCTCAGCGCCAGCGCCTTCTCGTTTTCGTCGTTGCTCACCGCCGCAATCATCGCGTTTCTGGTTTCAATGCTGCCACTGTAGGGGCTGTACTGCTTTGTTTCGGTGTATGCGAGACGGAGATCTGTGAAGCTGACCGTCGGATCCTGCTTCTTAACTCTTTCGAGCAACGCTTCGTAAGAGACTTTCTCAGCAGACTGCTGGACCACGCCGGACGGCGTCGGGGCCGGTGACGGCGATGGTTGGGTTTCGACTGAAGGTTGCTGGGCAATCGCGGCAATTTGAAGCAGCAACAGGCAACTAAGAACGAAGGCTGATCTTTTTAAACATCCCAATACACACTCCGAAAATGGTGGAACGCTCCTTCGGTTTTCTAACCCAAAACCGTCTCGCGATTCAAGCTCAGCAAGACTATTGAGCGTGGCGGGGAGTGTCAAGCAGCCATTTCCTTGACAGTGAGGCCCGGCGGCAACTATGCCCTCACGAACTCATGAGCGAAGCGACTGACAACTCCGCCCCGAAACTCGTCCGCGGTCTGGGCCTGCTTGACGCCGGCATGATCGTCGTCGGGTCAATGATCGGCTCGGGCATTTTTCTTGTTTCCGCCGAGTCGTCGCGACTGGTCGGCGCGCCGGGATGGTTGCTGGTCGCCTGGGCGCTCGCCGGTCTGCTCACCCTCACCGGGGCGCTGTGTTGTGCCGAACTGGCGGCGATGTGGCCGCGCGCCGGCGGCCAGTACGTCTTTCTACGCGAAGCGTATGGCCCATCACTTCGGGTTCCTTTTTGGCTGGTCGCTGCTGCTCGTTATTCAAACCGGCACGATTGCCGCAGTGGCCGTCGCTTTTGCAAATTTCATGGGCGTGCTGACGACCAGTGTCGCGGCCGACCGTTACCTCGTCGCCCTCGCACGGCTTTGGCGGTTATGCGATCAGTCTTTCAACTCAGCAGCTGGTCGCGGTCGTTATGATCCTCTTGCTGGCGCTCACGAACACGCGTGGACTGAAAACCGGCAAGCTGATTCAAAACACGTTCACGTTTACGCAAGACCGCGGCCCTGCTCGGTTTGATCGTGGTGGGATTAACGCTCGGTTGGAATCAGGGCAGCGCGGCTTACACTTCTGACTGGTGGCGACCCATCCAGAACGGCTGGCACCCCGCGACCGCTCAGGTTGGCTTTGACGCTAACAGCGGCGGACTGGTGGCGCTGGCGCTCGTGATGTTGCTTGGGCGCGCGATGGTTGCGGCCGCTCTTCGCACAGTCAGCCTGGAACAACGTGACGTTTACCGGCGGCGAAGTCCGCGAGCCGGGGCGAAGCTTGCCGCGCGCGTTGCTGATTGGCTGTTTCCTCGTGGTCGCGCTTTACCTGCTCGCCAATCTCGCCTACGTCGTCACGTTGCCGCTCAGCGCCATTCAAAATGCTCCGCAGAATCGCGTGGCCACGGCTCTGATGCAGTCAGGTATTCGGCGCGCGCGGAACAATAATTATGGCCGTCGCGATCATGATCTGCAACGTTTGGCTGCAACAACGGTTTGATTCTTGCCGGGGCGCGCGTCTACTACGCGATGGCCCGCGACAACCTGTTCTTTCGCAAGGTGGGTTTTGTTGAATGGCCGCCACGTGCCGGCGCTCGCGCTGATTCTCCAGGGGCTTTGGGCCGCGTTCCTGACTTTGCCAAGAACCGTGACAACCAACCCGCAGACCGGAGCAGTCGTTTACGGCAACGTCTACACGCAACTCCTCGAATACATTATTTCCGCCGACGCATGATTTTCTACCGCGCTGATGGTGGGCGCGGTGATCGTGATGCGACGCAAGGCGCCGCAAATAGAAAGACCCTCATCGAACCTGGGGCTATCCGTTCGTCCCGATCGTCTACATCGCGTTGGCAGTTTTCATTGTCCTTGACCTTGCTTATCTGGCGCCTTCAACCTCAGGCATCGGCTATCTGCTGGTCCTGACAGGCATCCCGGTTTACCTTCGTCTGGCGCCGGCGAAGTCCAAAGGCCGGGGTCAAAGTCCACAGTGAAATACCGATGACCTCGCCCTGGTCCTGACTTTTGACTTTTGGCTTTGAACGTCGGACTTTGGTGCTAAACTAGCCGAGTCGATCTACATCTTCAGGGCCAGCCTGGGCGTTGCCCAACTCGACGCGCCTCGCGACCTCAGTTGTTTGCTTGCTTCGTGACTAAAGGAGACGCGCATGGCGCAATCGCTTGCCACCCACTCATATTGAGGCTCAGGTCGGAGACGTCAGCGGCGGCAGCCAGGTGGCTATCGGCAGCTAACATCGTGCAAATCGGCCAGTGTCGAAGGCGGCGTGGTCAACATTCTCAACAAGAGAGCCGACGCCAGCCTCGCCTGCGGCCGCAACCGGTTTCCCTTCGGCCCCGGCCTTCCCCGGCTTGCTCGACCGCGAAACTGGAAACGACGAGAACACCCTTCAGGCGCTCGACTCACGAAACAGTCGGTTGAATGCAGCGGCGAAGCCCGGCTCCGGCAAGACCAGCCTGCTGCGCCACCTGGCCCATCAATCCAAGGTCTCGAATTTCGCGGCCGGCGTCATCTATTTTCAAGTTCACCAGCAATCCAACGCGTGATCTCTGCTGCAATCATTCTTCGACGCCTTCTACGAGTACGACCTCGCCCATCAAGCCAACCGAAACCGAGATCCGTCATTACCTGCAGTCGCTCAGCGCGCTCGTCCTGCTCGACGACGTGGAGACCACCGCGGAACAGATCGAATCCCTGCTGAACATCGCGCCGGGCTGCACTTTTGTCGCCCGCCACCACCAAGCGCACCTTGATGGGGGAAACACTCGACGTTGCAATGAAAGGGCTGCCGATAAACGAAGCGGTGAGCCTGTTTCAGCGGGAGTTGGGCCGGGCACTGTCGGCGGAAGAACTAAAGGCAGCCCAGGCAATCTGCGAATCCCTCGGCGGCATGCCGCAACGAGTCTTGCGGGCCGCGCATGAGGCGCGCGAAGAGAATCGTTCACTCGTAGCAGTGACGCCGGCGGCGACGATTCTTGCAGACGAAACGCTCGCGGCGGCGGAGCTGAAGCCGCGTTCGGAAGACGAGAAGAAGGTGCTCTCGGCGTGTGCAGTTTTTATGGCGCGCCGGTTACTCCGGAACACATTGCCGCAGTGGCCGGCGTTTCCGGCGTTGAGACGATGCTCGAGGATTTCGAGAAGCGGGGACTGGTCCAATCTCACAACAATCAGTACATGCTGGCGAAGCGACGTTAACAATGCTCTGCTCGCTAACAGTGCGCTGGTCGGAAATCTGAATCCGTGGTTCACGCGCGCCTGACTCACTTTGAAGACTGGCTCGAGAAGCACAAGGGTAACCATCAACTCATCGCGGAATCGGCTGGGCCAATCCTGCTCATCATGCAGTGGGCGGTCGCGGCGAAGTTCTGGCTCGAGGTGAGACACCTGGGCCACGGCGTCGAAGAGGCGTTGGCGGTGACGGGCAGAGTGGGACATGTGGGCGAGCTCGCTGCAAGCAGTCCTGAAGGCCGCAAAGCGAGAAGAGAATCGCCCCGAAGAAGCCTGGGCCTTACATCAATTGGGAACGCGCTCGCTCCTTTTGGGCGTTAACACTGAAGCCAAGGCTTCGCTTACCGACGCGCTGCATTTGAGAGAGTCGCTCAACGACCAAGCAGGCGCGGCGGTTACGCGTCACAACCTGAATCTTCTCCTGCTTCCGCCGCCGCCAAAGACGGAGAAGAAACTTGAATCTCAACCTCCTGTCCCCGTACCCGCGCCCGTGCCTCGTCCCTGGCCGCTCCTGGTCAAGGTCGGCCTGCCGGCTCTCGTAGTGTTAGCGTTGCTAACCGCCTTGGTGGTTTGGCGGCTTTGGCCGCGGCCGGTCTTAGCTCAGGTCAACGTTAAGAGTTTCACCGTGGACCCGGCCACCGTACCGGCGGGCGCGTCGGCACAACTCTGCTATCGCAGTGGAAAACGCGAACGCAGCGGTGCGTCTTGAACCCGGCGTTGGCGACGTCAAGCCGGCTGACGATTGCGTTGATGTCTCCAGCTGAACAGACGACGACGCGTATACGCTATGACGGCGGTTGGGCCGGACGGCAAGCCAGTCACGAAACAAATCACGCTCAATGTAGAGGCCGCGCCGCCGCAAGCGCGGATCGTTAGCTTCGAAGTTTCTGCGTGAAATCGGTCCGGGCGGTGCGAGCGACGTGCAGTTTCGCCTCTGCTACGAAGTGCGCAATGCCAATCACGCGGAACTCGATAACAACGGTGGCGCAGTCGTACTGAATGAGCCGCGCTGTCAACGAGTCCAGCCGGAGCAGACTACCGTCTACACCTTGTCAGCCACCGGGGCTGACGACCGCACTGTTAGCCGGCAGGTCACGGTTGATGCGATGAAGCCACCTTCGCCGCCGCCGGACATTTTGAGTTTCGAAGCGGTGCCCCCGAACATCGTTGCCGGCGAGAAGGCGCAGTTGTGCTTCCAGGTGAAAGACGCGAAGAGCGTGCAGCTTGATTCCGGCCCTCCCCGTCCAGAGCCGGGAACAGAGCGGCAGTGCGTTAGCGTCGCGGCGATAAAGACAACCGTTTACACGCTGACGGCGGTCAACGCCGAAGGTAAAGCCACGAGCAAGCAGACAACGGATTAGGGTGAGCCGGGAGCCGCTGCGGATAGTGGGCTTCAGCGCCCAGCCGATTTCGCTCAAGGGCAAAGGCAGCGTCCGACTTTGTTACGAGGCGCTCAATGCCGACAGTCTTCAGATAGACCACGGCGTCGGCACCATTAAACCGCCAAAAGGATGTGTCGAGGCACAGGTTAGTGAAACGACCACCTTCACGTTGACCGCCACCGGCGCCGAGCAGCAGCGGCAGCGGAGCCAGGCGCGAGTCGAGGTGGCGGCTGAGCCCATCGAGATCGAGTTCACCGCCGAGCCTGCCACGATCACTATACCGGGCGTTGCTAATCTCTGTTATCGAATCAAAGAGGCAAACTCCGCAACCATCGATCAGGGCGTTGGGCGCTTGCGCTTGCCGCCTGCGGGCGAGACGGGCGTGCGTCAGAGTCGAACCAAAGCAGACGACAACCTATACCTTGACCGCAGTGGGCTCTGCCAATCGTCTTGAGACCAGGCAGACTACCGTTAATGTCAAAGACAGCGAAGCAGCAGCAGCATGCGCGGATAATTTTCTTCGACGTCACGCCCGCGCGGATCAAAGTCGGAGAAAGGGTTCGCGTGTGTTACGGAGTGGCCGACACGATTCGCGCCGGCATCGCGCCCCTCAGGAACGACATCGCCCTGGTGGAAAAAGAGTGCCTCAACGACTCGCCGCAGAAATCAACGCGCTACGTTTTGCGAGCCATGGGTGAAGATAAACAAACCGAGACTCGCGAAGCCAGTGTCGAAGTTGAAGCGCGGCTGCTGAAGCACGCCCGGATACTATCTTTCGAGGTCAGACCGAACCGAATCCAGCGCGGCGGATCCGTGCGCTTGTGCTATGGAGTTGCAGACGCAGTGCGCGCCGGCATCGCGCCCGATCAAGAACGACATCGCCCTGCTGGAGAAAGAGTGCCTCACCGACGCTCCTGGACAAATCAACCCGTTACGTTTTGCGAGCCATGGGCGAGGACAAGCAGACGGAGGACCAGTGAACTAACGGTCGAGGTCGTGCAAGCTGAGTTGCCAGCAAGTCAAAATTACGCGCTTTGAAATTAACCCGACGGCGGTCCATGGCACCCAGCTCTGTTATGGGTTAGAGAACGCGCGGAGCGCGCGAATCGATCCGGATTTCGGCGAGTTGAGCAATTTGACGGCGGGCTGTCCGAGGCTCCAAGTCGCTTGAGGCCAGAACGTACACTCTGACAGCCACCGGTCAGGATGGAAAGACGGTGCAGCGGAGCACTCGCTACACGCCACCAGAGCCGCCGAAGGAGATTCCGATCAAAATCGTATCCTTCTCGCCGCCGACACAAACTATCAAAGCAGGGTGGCCAGGCCAAAATTTGTTACAGCACCATTGGCGAGGGTAGCGCGCAAATTTCGCCAACGGTCGGCCGCGTGCCGCCATCAATATTTAGACGGTGCCTGACAGTTTCGCCGAGGGAAACAACCGTCTACACCTTGACCGTCGTGGGTGCCAATAACCAGACGGACAGCCGCAGAGTCGTTGTCAAAGTCGAGAAACCGGGCATAGTCATTAACTGATGCGAGGAGGCAGTACATGAGCGACGAAAGAAGTCGGGGATTTCATCAGCGCCAACATCGGCGACGTGGGCGAGCGGAGCCAGGTAGCGGTGGGAAGTCAGATTACGCAAACCCAGGCGCACGGCGCGCCACCCGTCATCACCGAAGAGGACCGAGCTCAGTTGCAGCAGATGTTTGCCGAGTTGCGCACAAAGATTGAGCAGGAGGTCCCGCCCGAAGAGAAAGAAAAGGCGCTCGAACGCGTGGACGAATTAAAGGAGGCGGTAACGGCCAAGGAGCCCGATTTGACGACCATGGAATATGTCAAAAACTGGTTCGAGCAAAAACCTGCCGTCAGTGGCTGGCTCAGTCGTCGGCCTGATTGTCCATCCGCTGGTGGGTAAGCTCGTGGAGGTCGGCGGCGAAGCACTGGCGTCAACTTTTCGCAAACGCTTCGGCATTGAAAAATAAGTTTCAAGTTTCCAAGTTTCGAGTTCCAAGTTCGGCTTTGGGTCGGGTTTTGAGTTTCGTTCGGAACTTGGAACTCGAAACTCGAAACTCGAAACTTTTCAGTTACTTCACCCACTCGTCTGCAATCTCGGTTTCAACTTTCACCGGCACAGTCCGCACGTATTCCTCGCCGGCCGCGCCATCGCGCGTTCAACTTTCAACGCCACGTCCTGCGCCTCGTCCGCGTCCGCTTCGACCACGATTTCGTCGTGGATGATGTTAACGATTTGCGCATTGGTGCCGCGCAGTTCGTCCTTCAGCAAACGCAACGCCCGTTTGAGTATGTCCGCGCTGGTGCCCTGGATCGGCGTGTTTTTGCCGTTGCGTTTAGTCATCGAAATCTGTTGCCGGTCCTGCTCGTCATAGCGGAAGCGAACCAGCCGGCCCGATCCGGTTCTCGCCTGGCGCTCGCTGACCGCGCGGTTGGCCGCTTCCTGCAAGTAAGTATCGAGTCCGCGATAAGTCGCGAAATATTTGCGCAGGATGTTCTCCGCCTCGGCTACGCTCGAACCGGTCATCATTGCAAAGCGTTGGGCGCCGATGCCGTAAACAACTCCGAAGTTGAGGCGCTTGGCAAAGTCTCTTTGCTCACGCGTCACCTGATCGAGCGCGACGTTGAAAACCTCAGCGGCCGTTACGCGATGAAGATCGGCGCCGGAGTTGAACGGCGTTGATGAAACCGCGATCCCCGGAAAACTCGGCGAGTATGCGCAGCTCGATCTGGGAATAGTCGGCAATCACCAGGCGCCGGCCTTCGGGATATCCCGAGAAACAGCGCCGGTATTCCACCGCGTGCGGCACCTGCTGAATGTTGGGATTCGTGCATGAGAATCGGCCGGTGGGCGCGCCGATCTGGCGAAAGTCCGCGTGCAGGCGGTGCGGTGGTGGGGTTCACCAGCTCGATCATGTTTTGACCGTAACTCGTCAGCGCTTTTTGCACCGTGCGATATTCAAGCAGCGTGGCGATAACCGGATACTCCGCCGCCAGCGGCTGGAGTTTCCAATTGCGCGTTGAATCAGGCACGGGAATGCCGAGTCGTTCCAACGCCTGGGTTAGTTGCTGATGGGAATCGAGGTTGATGTCGTCGCGTTGCGGCCCGCCGAAGAGCGTTCCCTGCGACGACTCTTCCGCCAGCACGCTCTGCAACTCTTCAGCGAGTTGTTGCCGGCGCTTGTCAACTATCGCCAACTGCTCGAGCCAGCGATCCTTGTGCATGTAAAAGCCGGTGAGTTCGATATCGGCCACCGTCATCACGCAATCGAACTCAAGCGTCGCAACCTTGATCGAGCGAATCGGACTTCAAGCGCTCGATCAGCTTCTCGCGCAGCGGCAGCAACACCGCCGCGTCGCGCGCGGCATATTCGAGTTGCGAATCAGACAGCTCGAGGTTCCAGTTGCTGAGCCGTTCAGTTTTGTCGACTGCTTCGCTCAGATAACGCGAGGCGACAGTTTCCAGCCCATGGCGTTCTTCAATATCGCCGGCGCCGATCAACTGGCTGGCGAGCAGCGTGTCGAAAAGCCCGCCGAGGTCGGTGCCCAGGGTGTGCTTGATGAATTTCGCGTCAAACTTCGCGTTGTGCAGCGATCTTGACCGGACGATGGAGCGGCAGAGCAGCTCGCGCAAAGAGACGCCGAGCGCGTGCTGCAGTTGCCGTTGCCGCCGGCACTCGCCGCTGAAACGCGTCGAGATCGATGATGTGCACACCGCTGAGGCGTGGCAAGTTGGATCAGGCGCAAACGGCCGATAGTAGGGATCAAGCTCGGTGGTTTCGGTGTCGAGTCCGATTACCTGGTGAGTCGACAACAATCTCGACGGCTTTGCGCAGTTCTTCCTCTGTTTTTATTAACTTGTAACTGGTATTCATTGAATTCACGTTTTTCACGCTTGCCCGTCGCGTGGCGCCTCACCAACATCACCAGCAACAACGCCGCCGAGCCCCGAGCACGCGCGCTCACCAGGAAAGCCGTACGCGGGCCGCGCAAGTTCCACAAAGCGCCCATCAGCAGCGACGCCGGCAGCACTGTTATTCCGAAGGCGAGATTATACAGCCCGTAAGCAGTGCCGCGTTGCTCGGGCTTCACCAGATCTGCGACCAGGGCCTTCTCGGCGCCTTCCGCCAAGCCAAAATAGATGCCGTAGATTAGGAACAGTATCCACACCGACACTGGATTTGAGACAAAAACGCAAAGCCCGCGTGCAAACGGCCGCGTATAAAACCCATCCGGAAACGATTAGCCGCCGCCGGCCGAGCCGAGTCGGAGAGATCGCCGCCAGAAGAGCGAGCTCAGGACTTTGCTGACGTGGAGCATCGCCCAAAGCAGCGGAATGGCAGCCACCGAACACGCCTGCCGATTGCGCCCGCAGCAACAGAAACGCGTCGGAAGAATTTGAGAGCGTGAAGAGGGCAACGGCAGCACCAGGAAGCGTTTGAAGTTGCTGTCAAAACCGCGCAGCGAAAGCTTCAACGCGCCGGGCGCGATGATTTCCAGGTCAGAGTCAACGCTAGAGTCTTATGCTGACTGCGACTCGCGCACGAAGATCGAAACCACGATGACGGCCGCAAACGCCGGGATCGAAGCCAGCAGGAATATCTTGTTGAAATCACTGGCGGTCGGCGCATTGCGATCGGCGGCGAAAGATCAATACCAACAGGTAGCCGAGCAGCGGCCCGACGACTGCGCCGGTGTGGTCCATCGCGCGGTGCAGCCCAAACGCCAGACCGCGTTCCTCAAGCGGCAACGGTGTCGGCGATCATCGCGTCACGCGGGGCGCTGCGCACACCCTTTCCCGACGCGGTCAGCCAGCCGGATGCCCAACACCTGATACCAATCTTGCGCAAAGGCCAGCAGCGGCCTGGCAAGACTGGATAATGCATAACCGAAAACAACGAAGCCCTTCCGTTTGCCGAAGCGGTCGCTGAAATGGCCAGCGAAGAGTTTTATCAAACTTGAGATTGACTCCGCGGTGCCCCTCGATCAGCCCGACAATTCCCGGCGAGGCGCCCGGGAGTGAGCGAAAGGAAAACCGGCAGCAGCGGATAAATGATTTCGCTGGACGCGTCGTTGAGCAGACTGACGAGGCTGATGGCGAAAGACGTTGCGCGGGAGGCGACGGTAGCGGCGCCATAGTCCGGGATTCCTCGCGGTTCGACGGTAGTGAGGATCGAGGGTGCTGTGTGGCATGGTCGCCGGTGTCAAAGCTCTTGTTTCCCCATTTATCTTCCGACTAACGCGAGCAGGCGGCGCGTCTGGTTGGCGCCGATGTATTTTGCCGGTTGGGTCTGGGCGAAGAGGCGGAAGGATTGGTCCACCACGCCGAAGCCGCCCGGCACCGAGCAGCGCGATAAGAATGGCGCGCCACGATCGTCAGCCTGATGGCCCAACGGTATGGCCCAGTTTCCCAATCAGAACAAAGATGACCGGCAGAACCGCGCCGGCGACGATGAAGATGGTTGTGGAAGTCATTTATTAATCAGTGGGCGGTGGGCGGTGGGCGGCGTGCGGCCAGGAAAAGGTCAGTGGCTTTCCAGCTGCACTGCCCGCCGCCCTGCTCACTTCTTTGTAAGTGGCCCGCACGACAGTCTTGATATTTCCCCGCACGTGAAAGTCGCCTTCAATCTCGACGCGCAGGGGATCGCAGGCGCGTACGAAGTCTTCCAGAATTACGTTGATGGCGTGTCGTGAAAAATCTTCACGTTTCTGAACGAGTTGATGCAGAGCTTCTGGTAGACCTTCAACCCAACGCAGCGCTCGCTGGGCGATACTCCAGCCGAATCGTCGCGAAAATCCGGAAAATCCGAAAAGCGGACAGATCGCCGTGAACCTCGGTGATTGCAAAATCGATCTTCATCTCCCGGCCGAAACCTCGTAGGCGAAGGTGTCCAGCGGAAACAGGTCCATTTCGCGCGCGGCGTCGACCCAGAATATCAAGACCCTGCTGGTTAACCGGCGCGAGTTTCTTCCTCTCCGATTGCCATGGCCTACTCCCTCGTGCTGAATTGAAGAAGCGATCTCAGCTGAGCCTGCAAGCCTGCCGCACACTCGCGTAAGACAGTGGCGCAAGCCCGCCTTCCTGACCCCGAGCTTAGCTGATCACGAGCTGACCGTAATCTCCGGCATTGCAAGCCTTTCGCTCCGGAGTCAACCGAGCAAGTCGGCAATGGCTCGCAGGTTGGGAAGGTGGGCATGCCCCCGCGGGTCTTGGGCTTCCAATTGTTCAGCGGACCGCGTAGGAGTTGCGCCGCCCGGTCCGATGGTGAACACCTTGACGCAGCACCAGGCCGGCGACAAAGCCGCCGATGTGCGCGGCGTAGGCCACACCACCCAACGCCGACCCGCCGCCAAAGATCCCAATGCCGCTGATTAGTTGAAACGCGAACCAAATGCCGATCGCGCACCCAGGCTGGAATGTCAGTGAGAAACCGAAACACGATTGCCGTCACGCGACGGCGAGGATGGAGCACAAGATAGCCGCCGAGCACGCCCGAGATAGCCCCGAAGCACCGAGGCTCGGAATCAGACATACCGGCGGCGTCGGTGGCAAACATTGCCGTCGCAAGCACATGGCGCGAGCGACGCGAGCACGCCACACACCAGATAAAAGATCAGGTAGCGCAGATGGCCCATGCGGTCCTCGACGTTGTCGCCAAAAATCCAAAGGAAGAGCATGTTGCCGGCGATGTGCGCGATGCCGCCATGCATGAACATCGAAATGATCAGGGTGAGATAAACGGAACCCGGCGTGGGCTGCAGACCCGGAAGCAAGAGCTGCTGACCGGTGTACCGGGTGTTCCAGCACGCGATCGGGAGTCTTGATGTCGCGGCCGCTAACAATCTCCTGCGGCACCGTCGAGAACGCCTGCGTAAATTTCTCGTTCGTCCCGAGTTGCTGTAGGAAACACAAAGACGAGGATGTTGATCGCGATCAGGACGTAGTTAACTATCGGCGTCGTTTGCCGATCCGCTATTGTCATCGTAAAGTGGAAAACCATTTGTTACCCCCTGGACTAGTAAATCGTCGAATCGTGGATCGTCAAGCGTTCAGAGTGAACTTGTCGTACTTTGAGTTGCTTTGAGCTTAGTACTTCTTGCCGCTGTTTCGATGTTGCTCCGTCGACCAGTTGAATCGCCAGCGCAACGCAGTGCTAACAAGCAAAGTACAAAGCATCAAAGAACAAAGTACATCCGGCGTCTATGTCACGATTCACGATTCACGATCTCACTGTCCCGATCGCATGCACGATCGCCGGCTCGTGCGGCTTCAGCAACTCATAACCTTCCGAGCGCGCCACGTAAGTTGCCGCGGTAAGATCGCCGACCACATTCAGCGTCGTGCGGCACATATCGAGTATTCGATCCACGCCAAGGATGATCGCTATCAGCGCCGGATTCACGCCGATGGTCACCAGCACTCCGATGATGAAGGGAATCGAGCCCGAAGGCACGCCGGCCGTTCCGATACCGCCCAGGATCGCGAGGTAAACAACCATCAGCTGCTGGCCGAGCGAAAGATCAACGCCGGCCAGTTGCGCCAGAAACAGCACGGTTACGCCTTCGTACAACGCTGTTCCGTTCTGGTTTGCCGTCGCCCCGACCGTCAGCACGAAGCTGTTAATCTCCTGCGGCACGCCCAGATTTTCTTCGGATACTTTCAGAGCCGTCGGCAGCGTCGCGTTCGACGACGAGGTGGAAAACGCCGTCAGTATCACCGTCTTGATGCGCCGGAAGAAGTCGATGGGCGAAAGTCGCGACAGGAAATAAACCGAGAGCGAGTAAACGCCAAACATGTGCAGCGAGAG
>ERZ1370068.741-contig-10678_pt1 | contig 21791 bp, 30 predicted proteins | sample MGYA00561227_ERZ1370068 | MGnify/ENA primary metagenome ERZ1370068 (study PRJEB38410, sample SAMEA6850437) | metagenome | study: Metagenomic assessment of the ecological functions of the soil: analysis of the soil microbiota associated with the... | reverse complement strand
TGCGGATGCTCGCGTCCAAGACCATGTTGCCGACCTGCAGCACGATGCCGCCGAGGATCTCGGCGTCCGACGCGGCTCGTGCAGCTCGACCGTGTTGCCGGTCTGGCTGCTCGATCTCCGCGCCGATCCGCTCGACCACCGCCGGGATCGAGCTCGACCGCGCTGGTCACGGTGACGCCGAGCCGCTTGTTCTCCTTGTCCCAGAGCTGCGTCGAACTGGCGGCGGATCCGGAAGATCACCGGCATCCGCTGCTTCTCGATCAGCAGCTCGAGGAAGTTGACGCAGCTCCGGCTCGGCGTCGCTGACACCGCGCTTCTCAGGCCCGTCGATCTTCTCCGCCGAGGAGAAGTAGGGGCTGAAGAGGAAGACCTGCAGCGTCGCGGTTGCCGTCGAGGCGCATCGGCGAACTGCGCCGAGCTGCTCGCGGATCGCGTCGAGCTTGCCCCTCTCCCTTGGCCGACCTCGAACAGGGCCTCGGCGTATACGCGAGCGACCTCCTGCCATCGGCTCCTCAGTTCTCCTGACCGTTCCGGCGAGGCTGGAGAAGTCGACCTCGGCTGAGCGCCTCCTCGACCAGGCCGCTGCTGGTCGTCCGCGTCGAGCGACTTGCGCGTGACCTTCTCGGTGGCCAGCACGGTCAGGTCGGCGACCTCCTTGCGGATCTGCTCGCAGCGAGCGCCGCGTCTCGGCCTCGATGTCGCGGCGTGGCCGCGGCGACCAGCTCCTCGCGCTTCTCCTTGCCCGCTGCGCGTCGCCTCCGCCTCGGCCGTCTCGGCCGCCTTGCGGGCGCGGGCCATGATGTCGTCGGCCTGCTCGCGGGCCTCGTCGAGCCGGCCGCGGTACTCGCTCGAGCAGCTCGTCGGACTCCTTGCGCTGGCGTTCGGCCGCGTCGATCGACTCGGCGGATCGTCTTGCGCGCTTGTCGAGCGCCTCCTGGATCTTCGGGAAGGCGACCTTGCTGAGCACCCACATCGTGAACAGGAAGAGCGACCAGCGTCCAGATCATCAGGCCGAGGCTCGGCGAGACCAGGAAGCTGCCGCCTGCTTCCTCGGCAGCCGCCGCGAGCGGGAACGGCGGCGTGTCTAGCGCTGACTGGCAGCTCCACCGTCGGCCTAGAGGAAGAAGGCGATCAGGCCGAAGATGAACGTGTAGAAGGCGACGGCCTCGGTCAGCGCGAAGCCGAGCCAGCGGATGCTGCTGGAGCTCGTCCTTCATCTCGGGCTGGCGGGCGACCGACTCGATCTCCTTACCGAAGATGAAGCCGATGCCGATGCCGGCGCCGATCGAGCCGAGGCCGGCGCCGACGCCGAGAGCGATCGCCTTGCCGGCGTCGATTCGATCCCGTGTCGTCTGAGATCGCCGGCGAGCGACTGGGGACAGATCCATTGAACAGCGCTCCTTTGCTTAGTGGACTCGGCGAGGTCGCTCCGCCGATGTAGATGGCAGTGAGGGTCGCGAAGATAAACGCCTGCAGCGTTGCGATCAGCCCGACCTCGAGGATGAAGAAGAAGAATGCAAGCGGGAAGGTGAGGGCTCCGAGGCGCGGAGAGCCCGAGCAGGACGGCCAGCCCGCCGCCCATGAAGAGCAGCAGCAGGTGGCCGGCGAGGATGTTGGCGAAGAGTCGCACCGAGAGCGAGATCAGCCGCACGAAGTGCGAGATCACCTCGATCACGAAGATGCAGCGCCTTGCCGATCGGGTTCATGCTCCTCGAGCCCGGGCGGCAGCGAAGCTCGCCAGGTACTTGACGAGGCCCTTGGCCGCTGATTCCCTCGACGTGGTAGGCTGAACCAGACGACCAGGGTCAGCGCGAGCGGGAATCGAGATGTTCGCCGGTCGCCGCGTAGATCGCGAAGGACGGAACGTCGACGCCGAAGATGTCGACCGGTGCTCGGCGCTGTTGGTCGGCAGCGGCAGGTAGCCGATCATGTTCGAGAACCAGATCCAGAAGAAGAGCGCGGCGAGGAACGGGAACCAGCGGTTGGTCGCGTAGCGTCGAAGGTTGCCGCCGGTGATGTTGTTCTTGGTCAGGTCGTAGGCGACCTCGATCGCGGTCTGGACGCGGTTCGGCTTCATGCTGCATGCGGCGCGCGATCCAGACCATCGTCCAGATCGTCAGGCGCGCTCGCCAGCGACCAGGTAGAGGACCGCCCTGTTGATGCTGAAGGTCGATGCCCGCCGAGGTGGATCGAGATCCAGTCGGTTCGAGCTTGAACTCGTTCTGCGGCTTGAACTCTTCGTTCTTGCCGTCGCTGCCGAAGATCAGCAGCAGCAGGATCGAGGGGATGAGCCAGGCGGCGATGAAGACTGCGACCTTGCCGAAGAACGGGAGGCCCTTGAGCCAATTGAAAAGGCGGTCCGCCATCAGGTCGGCTCCTGGGGCTGGACCGCACTCTGAGCAGCACACGCGCGAGCCGGGTGGACCGTGAAGAGGACTCAGCGGACAGCGCCGCGGCAAGGCCGCGCGTCCTTGCCGGCCGCCAGGCCGACGATCAGGACGGCGCAGCGCCGACCACCCACGCGCTGGCCAGGCCGGTGGCCCCGCAGCCAGCCCATGGCGGCCCGGCGGTCCGCGGCGCTCAACGGCACCCGGCGATGGCCGATTCAGGGCCGATCTCGATCCCGTACATCACGATCAGATCCCGGCCAACGCGAGGTAGCCGGCCATCGGCAGATCCGCCGCGATGAACACGGGCAGCGCCGCCGCGAGCAGGACCAGGTCCAGGTAGCGGAGCGCGCTCGCCATCCGAGACGAACCGGCCGCGCCGGACTCGTCTAGGGCGACAGTCGACAACTGCGGACCCCGAATGAAATGTCGATCTTGAACGAGGCGCATCAAAGTGCTTGCCCCCACCTGGCAAAAGGCACGCCCCCGAAGCTGCCGGAGGGGCGGCGAATCCTAACGGCTGCGCCTCGGCGAGCGCAGTGCCTTCAAGGACCTCCCGGTGCGAAGCGGCGCCGGCGGCCGGCGGCCGCTCTGGAGTGGACGCGCCCAGGGCCTGGGCGCGAACCCGGTTCCGTCCCCTGACCCCGAGGGCGCCGGGGTCGTCGAACGAGCTTGGGTCGAACGCGATCAGATCGAACGTCTTCCCGTCGACGAACGCGGCGTCGCCGTTGTTCCAGACCTTCCACGGTCAGCTGGCCGCCCTCGATCTTGAGTCGCTGCCGTGACGGCGTGTTCGCACCGGCGCTCGAGGAGACCGCGGCGCCTCGAGTCGATGCCGGCGAGCGTGACCGTGTAGAGACCGGTCGCCTCACGGTGGATCTGGATCGCGTCTGCGGCCTTACTGGCGCAGTTGAAACCGGGAACCCGACAGCGTCGCCGGGTGGTCCTGCGTCGAGCCGCTGTGTCGAACGACCATCGACGCCGTGAGCCATCCGGTCTGGCACTCGCCTGGCGCAGCTCCGCCCAGCTTCGCCGCGTTCATCGCGTTAGCGCGTTCACGGCGTTGGTCGCGTGCGGAGCGACCGCGTTCGCCGCGAGCTTCGGCGTCGTCACGGCGCCATCGGCGATCTTGTCGGTCGTCACCGCGCCGCTCTTGATGTTCTTCGCCTTGCACGCTGTTGGGCTTCAGCTTGGCGGTCGCGTAGCCGATTCCGCCCATCGCCGCGAACAGGGCGACGAACGCCACGATCAGCGCCGCGGCTGGGCCGCAGAGGATTCTTTTGAGGGTTCTCATGTTGAGCTCCTTGGGTCGATTGCAAGCCCAAGGACGGCTCCGCACGTATTTATTCCGTGGGCCCTCGGAATAGATCCCTCGCTCGCGCGTCTTCATGGGTGGAGCACGCATGAACGGTGATCGATCGCACAGAGACCTCGATGAGCGGACCCGGCGCCAGCTCGGCGTCCCTTGCGGACGGCTCGCTGGAGGCGATCCGCGGCACAGGGCTCAGAGCCCGGCTCGCCGGATCTCCCGCCCTGCGCGCGGCCTTCGAGCGCCAGCGCGCCGGGGCCGCGGCGCTTCGCGGACTCAATCTGCAGGCCCCCGCATCCCTGCGGGCGCGGCTGGACACTCAGAAGCGCCCTGCGGCCTCCCGCGGCAGCAAGCCCGACGACGCCTCGTCCTCGGCGGCGGGCTGGCCGGCTGCCGCGGCTGCAGCGGTCCTCGCCGTGGTCCTCGTTCTTCCAGCGGGTCGGGAAGCCCAACCGTCGTCGAGGGCGCGCGCCTCGCGAGCGGCCGTCCACCGGCGCGGTTGCGGTCGATCCTCGAATCCGAGCTGCTCGCCGCAGACGTCAGGCGTCCCATCTGCAACTGGTCGAGGAAGTTCGGCTGGCGCCAGGCCGGGATCCGCTCGGACGGGCTCGGCGATCGCGATGCCCGGACCGTGCTCTACGAGCACGCCGGCAAGCGCATCGCCTACGCGATCGTCTCCGGCGACGGGATCGCCGCGCCCAGCGACGCGACCACCACGACGCGCAACGGCGTCAGACCTGCACTTCGCTCAGCGACCGTGGTCGCCGGGTAGTCACCTGGTGGCGAGACGGCCCGGACCTGCGTGCTGTCAGCCTCGGATGTCGGCGACCGCGAGCTGCTCAAGCTCGCGTCCTGGAAGGGCGACGGGGCGGTGCCGTTCTGACCGCGACTCGCCGTTCAGACGGGAGGAACGCCGGCTGGATCCCGAGGCCGCCGGGGATCACATCGACAGGCTGTTTCGGGTGGCGTGCGCGATGTGCGGCTCCCGCGACCTCGCCGGAGGACCTCGTCAGGAGACCTACGCCAAGGTCCTCTCCCGGCCTCGTCTTCCTGCGGCGCGACGACGACCTCGGATACCTGGTCGAGGCCTTGCGGAACACCTGGTACAGCCATCTCCGCGACGAGCGCACCCGCCGCGCCTCGACGCGATCCGGGCGAGCAGTCGCCCGACGAACTGGCGCGCCCGAACCTCGGCCGGGGATCGGAGGCCTCGCTGGAGGCGGGAGCAGGTGCTCGACCGCCCTCGCCCGACTTCCCGCGTCCCTATCGCGAGGCCGTGGCGCTGCCGTCGACGTCGCGGGCCTGAGCTACGCCGAGGCGGCGCAGGGCCCTGGGCGTCCGCCAGGGCACGATCATGAGCCGCGTGTATCGCGGGCGCGAGCAGGTTGCTCAGGCGGTGGGGTCGGGCTGACCCCCTCCCCGTCGTCCCGCTCGACTGCCTCCAGCTTCGCCGGTGTCGGGATCCACGGCGGTGAACTCGCCGGTCCCCGGATCCACCACCGAGAACGTCCCGGTCTCGAGCTCGCGCAGGACGCCCCCTCCACCTCGGGCTCGACCAGGGCGCCTCGGGGAACTGAGCGAGGCCCAAGCCGGCGGCGCCACTGCCTGTTGCGCACCTTGAGCAGCTTGGAGGATCTCCGGGCGCGGCGAGCAGCCTGAAGCTCGCCGACGGCGGCGGCGATCAGGCAAGCGGCCATCACCACGGTCCAGAACGGGTCGAAGTGGCCGTGGTTGTCGGTGTAGGGGACGAAGCGCAGGGCCAGCGCGAGCGCCGGCGAGGACCAGCGTCCAGCCGTATAGGTAGGCGACGCGTGCGCCGCTGCGATGAAGCCGATGTTGGCCATGCGGTGGTGGAAGTGCTCAGGTGTCGGCGCGGTAGATCGGCCTGCCGTACTTGACCCGCTTGGCGACGACGAAGCCGGTGTCGAGGATCGGCACGGCGAGGATCGCCAGCGGGAAGAAGAGGGCGACCACGGCGTTGGTCTTCAGCGCCCCTGGACGGCGATCGACCGCCGAGCAGGTAGCCGAGCAGGTTGGAGCCGGTGTCCCCCATGAAGCTCGAGGCGGGCGGGAAGCCGTGGCGGAGGAAGCCGAGCGACGGCGCCCGGCGGTCAGCGCCGCCAGCACGCCGGCCGCGTTGCGGTCGAGCGACAGGGCGATCGACCGTCAAGCGCGACCGCCGGAGATCAGTGCAGACCCCGGCCGCGAGCCCGTCGACGCCGTCGATCAGGTTGATCACGTTGATCGACGGCCACGATCCCGAACACGGTCAGCACCTGGCCGGGATCGATCGCGCCGATCCGGGCGGGTCGATGAGCTGGACCGAGCCGGGATCGACGCGGCCGAGGAAGGGCAGCGTGAAGCTGTCGACGCGTGACCCCGGCGGCGACCGGGATGATCGCCGCGGCGGTCTGGCCGAGCAGCTTGACGTCCGGCCGGGAGGTCGAGCAGGTCGTCGATGACGCCGACCGCGGTGATCACGATCGCGCCCGACCAGGATCGCCGCTGGTCTCGCTGGTCCCAGGGCAGGAAGATCGAGCCGCCGATCAGGACCGCCGACCAGGATCGCGCCAGATCCGCCGAGCTTCGGCGTCGGCGACCTCGTGCAGGCTGCGCTCGTTGGGCACGTCCATCGCCCCGATCCGCACGCGCGAGCGCGACTCGGTGGCCGGCACCAGCGCCCAGACGGCCGCGCGCGGCGAGGAAGAACGCGAGGAGGGCGTCGATCGTGTCGGGCATCGAGGCCTTCCCGATGCGCGCCTGGCAGCCGGCTCCCGGCGTAGCGGTCGAACCAGAGGGTGAAGTCGAGAGCAGGCCCCAGAGCTGGCGGCTGAGGTCCTCCCGCCGTGAGATGTGGTCGGTCGAGCATCGCGGTGACCGGCCTCGGGTCGGAGAGTAGCCCCTGCCGCTCGACACGTCTCGCGGCGAAGGACGTCGCGCGCGAACGGCTCGAGGTCGCCGCGCAGCCAGGCCGCGACGCCGGGATCGAGAAGCCCTGCTTGCGGCCGCTGCACGATCTCCTGCGGCAGCAGCGGCGCCGACGGCCGCCGCAGCAGCCGCTTCTTCGAGAAGCCGCGCACCTTCAGCTTGCGTCGGCAGCGCGAGCGCGAGCTCGGCGACGACGGTGGTCGAGGAAGGGCACGCGCGCCTCGAGCGAGTGGGCCATGCTCGGCGCGGTCGGTCTTCACCAGCAGGTCGTCGACGAGGTAGATGCCGAGGTCGACGTCCTGCAGGCGGGCGAGCTCGTCGGCGCCCTCGGTCTCCGCGTAGCGCTCGCGGTAGACGTCGAGCGGGTCGAGACGCTCCGCGGCGCGCTCGAGCAGCGCCTGCGCGCGTCGGCGCGAGAAGATCTCCTTCCAGGCGTGGTGGCGCTCGAGCGGCGGCAGGTGCGCGCGCGCGGACGAACCGCTTGGCCTGGTAGTCGAAGCTCGACCTTCGCGCGAGGAGCTCGGCAGCCGCTCGACCAGCGGCCGCGCGAGCCGGCGCAGGCCGCCGACGCGCGGCGCGAGCAGGTCGGCGACGTAGGTGTAGTAGCCGCCGAAGAGCTCGTCGCCGCCCTCGCCCGAGAGGCGCGACCTTGACCGTGCTCGGACGCCAGCTGGGAGACGAGGTAGGTCGGCAGCGCCGACGAGTCGGCGAACGGCTCGTCGAAGGCCTCGGCGAGCTGCGGGCAGCAGGTCGACGGCGTCGGGCCGCAGGACCAGCTCGTGGTGGTCGGTGCCGTAGCGCTCGGCGACCAGCGCGCGCGCCGCTCGAGCTCGTCGAAGGAGCTGCTCCTCGAAGCCGATCGAGAACGTGCTGCACCCGGTAGCCGCTCTCGCGCGCCGCGAGCGCGGCGAGCGCGGCGGAGTCGATGCCGCCCGAGAGCAGCACGCCGACCGGCGACGTCCGGAGACGAGATGCGCCCGCACCGAGTCGCGCAGGCGCTCGCGGAGCTCCTCGGCCAGCTCGCCTCCGTCGCCGTCGCACGCGACCTCGCTCGGCGGGCGACGGGCGCGGTCGGCGTACCGGCGTGAGCTCGACCGTCCTCCTCTCGGCCACGAGGATGTGGCCCGGCGGCAGCTTGCGCGCCTCGCGGAAGATCGTGAGCGGCGCCGGGATCGAGTTGAAGGCGAGGAAGGCCTCGAGCGCGTCGAGGTCGATCTCGCGCGAGACCCGGGCTGGCGCAGCAGCGCCTTGAGCTCGGAGGCGAAGCGAGAGCGTCGCCGCCCGCGATCGCGGTAGTAGAGCGGCTTGATCCCGAAGCGGTCGCGCGCGAGCACGAGGCGGCCGCTCGCGGCGCGTCCCAGAGCGCGATCGCGAACATCCCGCGCAGGCGCCTCGACGAACGCGGGCCCGCGCTCCTCGTAGAGGTGGACGAGCACCTCGGTGTCGCTGTGGGTCGAGAAGCGTGTGCCCGCGCCCGCTCGAGCTCGTCGCGCAGCTCGCGGTAGTTGTAGATCTCGCCGTTCTGGACGACCTGATGCGGCCGTCCTCGTTCGCCGATCGGCTGGTCGCCGCCCGGCGAGGTCGATGATCGAGAGACGCCGCATCGCCAGGCTCCGCAGGGGCCGTCGATCACGCTGCCGCCGTCCGGAGTCCGGGCCGCGGTGGACCAGCGGACTCGTTCATCGCGGCAAGAGCCGCGGGATCCGGGGCCGTGGCCCCGTCGAGGCTGACGAGACCGCATATCCCGCACATGCGGCGGAAGACTCAGAGAGCGCCCGGGATCACTCGCGGGAGGCCCGAGGGCACCAGCGCTGCCTGCTCTTCTTCTTCGGCTTGCTCTTCGCCTGCAGCCAGAACTTGGGCTTCGCGCGGCGACGTCGTCCGTGAGGTTGCCGAGCGCGATGTTGGCGTCGACCAGGTGCAGTCCCCGGAGGTCGCGTCCGGGACCGCGTGCAGGGTCGGCGCGCCGCCACGGGGCTGATCTGCAGCACGTGAGCATCGTTGGACGCGTCGCAGGCGCCGGTGTAGGCCTGAGTCTGGAACCACGGCGTGGTCGCCCCGGAGGGCATCGGTACGCCGACGGCTCCGGTCGCGAGCGGCCGATCGTCGTTCCCGGCGCAAACGGCTCCGTCGGGAAGACCGAGGTGAGCAGCTGCCGAGCCGCCGCCGAGCGCCGCCGGGCTCGTGCAGAGCACGTCGCCGGTGGTTGCGAGGCCGGGCGCGTTGAGCGTGTTCGGACGCCCGAACTTGGTGTCGTTCGGCACCGGGGCGTCGAAGGTCGAGAAGGCGATGGCGCAGCCGAGCCTGCTTCACCTTGCGGCAGCCGGGGGATGTTCTTGAAGTCCGCCGCCGACGTTGCCGCCCGTCGCGCACGGTGACGTCGCCTCCCAGGAGAATCGCCGAGATCAGCCGGGCGCGCACCTTCTTGTTCTGGTCGACGAGCTGGTGAATGAGCTCGCGCAGCACGAAGCGTGCCCTGGGAGTGGCCGATGAGGACGACGCCGCGGCCCTGGTTGTACTTGCGCAGGTAGGTCTTCCAGGCGGCCAGCCACGTCCCCGTACGCGATCTGCCGCGCGTCGGGAGGGATCGGGGCGCCGTTGAGGATCGCTCCGAGGGTCAGCTGCCGGTACATCGGCGCGAAGACGCGGCAGTGCAGGCTGTAGCGGGCCGCCTGATAGAGCGCGATCGAGCGCTCCTCGGGGTCGATCGAGAGATCGGAGTTCGGTGTCTTGTCGTCGCTGACCGTCGGATAGACGTAGAAGCAGTCGAACTTCCGCTTCTCGTCGGCTTGACGGACTGGGTGCCGACCATCTGGCCGGACGGCGACGAGAAGGGTCGTGTCGAAGCCGGGCTCGCACGGGTTGTCCGGGATGCCCGGCTTGCAGAGCCAGACCGTGGTGTCCTTCACCTGCTTCGTGTGCTTCTTGGCGGCCGAGGGCGGAGGGCGCCAGCATGACAGCCGAGCGCGAGCACGAGCCCGATCACCAAGCCCAAACCTGCCGGAAGCCCTGGCTCTCTCCTGCATCGTGCGGCAGCCTATACCTATTTGAGACACGCCGGCGTCTATGTCCCGCCGGGTCTCGCTAGCGGTTTCGCCCGCTCAGGGTGAGGCGGATGATCCGGGCCATGGTCGCGCCCGAGCACCCGCAGGTAGAGGCGGATCGAGCGGTCCGCGATGTACTCGAGGTCGTGGATCAGCTTGTCCTCCCAGGAGTCCTCGCGGCGTGATCCTGGTCTGCGCGAAGCCGGTGACGCCCGGCCTGACCACGAGCGCGCTGCCAGTACTGGGGGACCTCCTCGACCAGCCGGTAGAAGAAGGCCGGGCCTCACCGGGCCGGGGGCCGACTCATGCTCATGTCGCCGCGGAGCACGTTGTAGAGCTGCGGCACCTCGTCGATGTGCGTCAGCCGGGCAGCCTTCCCCACCATCGTCACCTCCTGCTCGGTGCGCCGGCTGAGCTCCTCCCCGTAGACGTTGCCCAGTCGCCCCTCAGCTCCCCCTTGAGCGTCCGCAGCTTGAACATGGTGAAGACGCGGCCGGCCCTCCCCACCCGCTCGCCGCGGTAGAGAACCGGGGTGCCGGAGGTGAGCAGGATTCCGAGCGCGAGCAGTCCCAGGAGGGGCGAGAGGACGATGAGGGCGCTTCCGGCGATCAGCAGGTCGAGGGCGCGGAGGGCGATGTCCACCCGGCGCGGCGCGAAGTCCTCAGAGGCCATGACCGAGTACTGCTCGGCGAGCGAAGGGTGCCGTCGGAGCCGGACGCCGCGGTCTCGCTCTGCGCGGGCGTCCGTACCGGAGCGCTCACGTCGCGGCCTCCGGCTCGGCCGCGCCCAGCATCAGGGGTCGACGAGCAGCTGGGGATCGCGACGAACCCGCTCCCCCTGCCCGCTCTTCTTCTCGAGCTCCAGCGCCCTCGGGATCTGTCAGGGGCGCAGGCGACCCGAGCGGATCAGCGCCTCGTCCACGCCGCCCAGCCGCCCGCCGTAGGTCGTGTGGACGGGGGTGCCGAGCGCCACAGCCTCGCGGTTCATCGTTCCCCCGGCCGAGACGACCAGATCGGCGAGGGCGCACCAGGCTCTGCGCTTCCACAGCGTGATCGGGGACGATCAGTGACGGCAGGGCGAGCTCTTGACGTAGGCCCGCTGCTCCTCGGTGCGGGGCAGCACGACCGCGTGGACACCGGGATCAGAGCCTACTCGCGCGAGCACCTGCGGAAAGAGGGGTTCGAGCTGGCGGTGGTAGAGCGAGACGTCGGGCGGCGGGCGAACGACGACCACGACGCGGTCGGTGTCGACACCGAGCTTCTCGAGCGCCTGCTCGTCGACCACGAAGTCGGAGAGGTAGTACTCCTCCTTGATCCCGGGGTACTGGAAGAGCTTCTCGGGAGTGACGCCGAATCGCTTCAGCCGCTCGGGCGGCACCGAGTCGGGAAGATCACGCGCTTCGCGAGGCGACAGCCGACCTGGTGCTGCGCGACCGCGAACTCGTAGTCGTGCATGTTCGCCTCGGGGATGCCGAGCATGCGGGAGGCGATCGCGATGTCGTTGGAGCCGTGCGCGATCGCCAGGTCGAACCCCTTGTCCTTGCCCGAATCGGCGCATCCCGCCGGTGCGCTGAATCAGCCTGAACAGCTTGCGCACACGCGAGGCCGCCGCCGTGCTTCCCGATCAGCGTGTAGTCCATCCCGTGCAGCTCGAGCAGCTCGAGGGTCTGCGTGTACACGCGGGCCGTGATCGAGCACCTCATGGCCCTGCGCCCGGAGGCGCTCGATGATCGGCCGGAGCACGAGGACATGCGCCGGGCCGCTCATGTCGGCCCAGATCTTCAATGCGGCGCTAGACGCGTCGCGGCTGAGAGCTGCGGGTAGAGGGGATAGCGTCTCCATCAGCGCGCGAGAGCGCTCGAGGAGCGAGTCCCTCTCGGAGTCGAAGTCGTCGCCGAGCGCCGCGACGATCACCTCGGCGATCTCGCGCAGGTCGTCCTCGACCAGCCCGCGGGTGGTCAGCGCCGGCGTCCCGATGCGCAGGCCCGGAGGGTTCATCGGCGGGCGCTCGTCGAACGGGATCGCGTTGCGGTTGACCGTGATCCCGACCTCCTCGAGGCGGTCCTCGGCGGTCTTGCCGTCGAGGCCCGGTGTTGGTCGAGGTCGACGAGCACGAGGTGCACGTCGGTGCCGCCGGTGAGCACGTCGACGCCGCCGGCGATCAGCTCGTCGGCGAAGCGCCTGGGCGTTGGCGATCGTCTGCCGCTGGCGCTCCCGGAACGGCTCGCTCTGGGCGATCTTCAGCGCCACCGCCTTGGCGGCGATCGATGTGCATCAGCGGGCCGCCCTGCTGGCCCGGGAAGACGGAGCGGTTGATGTCGGCGGCGCAGCTCCTCCTTGCAGAGGATCATCCCGCTGCGCGGGCCGCCGAGGGTCTTGTGGATCGTCGTGGTGACCACGTCGGCGTGCGGGACGCGGGCTCGGGTGCTCGCCGGCCGCGACCAGGCCGGCGAAGTGGGCCATGTCGACCATCAGCTTGGCGCCCACCGAATCGGCGATCTCGCGGAAGGCGGCGAAGTCGAGCTGGCGCGGGTAGGCGGACCAGCCGGCGACGATCACCTTCGGCTTGTGCTCCTGCGCGAGCCGCGCGACCTCGCTCCATGTCGACGAGCTGTGTCCTCGCGGCGCACGTGGTAGGCGACGACGTCGTAGAGCTTGCCCGAGACGTTCAGCTTCATCCCGTGCGTGAGGTGGCCGCCGTGGTCGAGGGCCATCCCCATGATCGTGTCGCCGGGCTCGAGCATCGCCATGTAGGCGGCGTTGTTCGCCTGGGCGCCCGGCGTGCGGCTGGACGTTGGCGTGCTCGGCGCCGAACAGCTCCTTCGGCCCGGTCGATCGCGAGCTGCTCGGCGACGTCGACCCACTCGCAGCCGCCGTAGTAGCGCTTGCCGGGATAGCCCTCGGCGTACTTGTTGGTGAGCACCGAGCCGGCCGCATCGAGGACCGCCTGGGGCACGAAGTTCTCCGAGGCGATCATCTCGAGGGTCCTCTGCTGGCGGCCGAGCTTCGCCGTCGAGCACTCGCTGGATGTCGGGGTCGACCTCGGCGAGGTGCGGCGGTCTGGAAGTCATCGGGGAGGTCGCTCATCGCCCGGCCACGATACGCGAGGGCCGTGGACTTGACATTTATTGAACGGGTGGTAAATAATGCGCCCGACTCACGGACCTGAGCGAGGAGGACGTCAATGACCGACGCCACCGCAACCACGAACGGAGGAGCTCCACACCGACGACGAGGCGCTGTCGGTCCTCGCTGGACGGCGACATCGACAAAGGTGATGGCGGGGCTCGACCGCATCGTCGAGGCCGCCCCTCCTACGAGAAGCTGTTCATGCGCTGGCAGCGCCAGCACTGGTCGACCGAGGACTTCGACTTCACCGAGGACGCCAAGCAGTGGGCCGACCCGGACATGTTCACCGCCGATGGAGCGCAGGTTCCTCGAGTTCGGGTTCTCCGGAGTTCTTCCTCGGCGAGGAGCGGGTCACGCTCGGAGCTGCTTCCCGTTCGCGCATCGCGGCGCCGACCCACGAGGCGAAGGTCTTCCTCACCACGCAGATCTCCGACGAGGCCAAGCACACCGTCTTCTGGAACGGCTTCTACCGCGAGGTCTTCGGCATCGAGGCCGGCAGCCTCGGCGAGATGATCGACAAGCAGCGCTACGTGGTGAACGACGACTGGGAGACGCTCTTCAACGGGATCCTCCACGAGTGCGCCGAGGATCTGCGCAAGGACCCGAGCGACTTCCCCAAGCTCGTCCGCGGCGTCACCGTCTACATGATCGTGATCGAGGGGATGCTCGCCCTTTCCGCGGCCCGCTTCATGATCAAGTCGATGCGGGAGCGGGATGGTTCCCGGGCTTCACCGCGGGGTTCACGGCGGTGAACCGGGACGAGTCCCGCCACGTCGGCTTCGGCGTGAAGTTCCTGGCCGACGCGATCAAGGACGACCAGGCGAACGCGAAGATCATCGAGGACACGCTCAAGGAGTGCCTGCCGGTCGCCACCCTCGTCTTCGTCCCGCCGTGGGTCGAGGACCCGTACAACTTCCAGACGCCCTTCTACCACTCGTGCGAGATCTTCGAGTACGCCGCCGAAGTCGCTCTCGAGAAGCTCGCGGCGATGGGCCTCGATCCGGCGATGCTCGCCACCGCGTGACACGTCACGACGGCGGCCACAAAGACCGCCGCCGCATCTGCGCGACGCGCCCGCAGGGGCCGGCCCTCCACCGGCGCGCGCGAGCGCATCCTGGAGGCGGCGATCGAGGTCCTGAAGTCGGACGGCTACGCCGGCCTGACGATCGCCAAGGTCGCCGCGCGCGCGGGCGAGTCGAAGCCGCTGGTCGCATACCACTACGGCTCGAAGCAGGGCCTGGTGGAGGCGGCGGGCCGTTCGATCGCCGAGATGATCACCGAGGCGGTACTCGACGCAGTCGACGGTGCGGCCACGGTCGAGGCCGTGATCCGCGCGGTGGACGCCGGGATCGAGCGGGTGCTGGACGAGGACGAGCGGGTCGCTCGCCTCTACTTCGACCTCGCGGCGGTGTCCGTGGTCGAGACCGCGAGGTCCGGCGGACGATCGCCGAGGTCAACGAGCAGTGGCGCGAGGTGCTCGTGCGCCTGCTCACCGAAGCCGAGCGACGGCCTGACGCCGGCCAGGGCGCGCGTCCTCACCGTGATGGTGATCGCGGGCATGCAGGGCATGACGCTCGAGCGGATCGAGCGCGGGGTCACGCCGGAGCGGAAGCGGGCCCGCGAGCTCTTCATTCGCACCGCGGTTGCGCAATCGCAACCCACTGAAGCCGTCCTACGCTGGGACGGTGGCGAGCAGCAACCTCGAGATCGTCGAGCGGGGCTTCGAGGCATTCAACGACAGCGGGATCGAGGGGATCCTGCCCTTCATCCATCCCGACTTCGAGGCGACCACTCCGCCCGAACTCGCCTCCGAGCCGGACACCTACCGCGGCCACGAGGGCATCCGCCGCTGGTTCTCCTCCTTCGATGAGGTCATGGACGGGATCCGCTGGGACGCCCGGGGCTTCCGCGAGGTCGGAGATCGCGTCGTGGTCGAGTTCACGCTCCGCGCGCGCGGCAAGACCACGGGACTCGACTTCGGCCAGGACGCGGTGATGGTCTGGGAGCTGCAGGACGGGCAGGCGATTCGGCTCTCCCTCTACCCCGACGCTCGATCAGGCACTCTCGGCGCTCGAGCAGGGATCGTCGAGCATGACGGTGGCCGACTACCAGCCGCTGCTCGAACGGCTGCGCGACGCGCTACAACGCCCGCGACGCCGACGCCTTCGCCACGGCCTGGAACCCGGACTGCGAATGGCACCCGTTCCTGACCGCTCGCGTCGAGGGGACCCCGGATACCACGGCCACAACGGCATCCGCGCCTGGTTCGAGGACGTCGACGAGATGTTCTCGGAGATCCACGTCGAGCTGGGTCAGATCCGCGAGATCGGCGATCGACTGCTCGTCCTCGGGCAGATGACTGCTACCGGGCGAGGCAGCGGCGCAGGAGGTGAGCAGCGAGGTCGGCTGGGTCGTGGAGCCGCGCGGCGACGGTTTCCAGCGCGGCTGGGCTTATACCACCCACGCCGAGGCCGAGCGCGAGGCCCGAGGCGGCGCGCCTCCTAGGCCGCTCGCCGTATCGCCCACGACCCGGTCGATCACGCCGCGCGGCAGGGCGCCTTCGCGCAGGACCTCCCAGCGGCCCCCGGAGTCGAGCTCGCTCAGGTCGATGACGGTCGAGGGGCACCGATCAGCTCCTCCCCGCCGTCGATCGCCATGTCGGCGGCTGCGAGCATCTTCGTCGTCGATCTCCTCGAAACTCCGCGGGGCCGGGTCGCCGCTGCGGTTCGCGCTGGTCTGGAAGATCGGGGGTCATCGTGCCGGCGAGGGGCCCTCGATCAGTCGCACGCCGAGCCGCTCGGGATCGTCGCGCGAGGCGAGTGGATAGCGGCGCTCCGGGTTGGCGATCACCAGGGTTACGGGGCCCGGCAGCAGCTGCCCGACCGCTTGGCGGGAGCGCTCGCCGAGTCGGAGACGAGCTCTCTCATGGCCAGTGGCGAGAAGTACATGACGGCCGAGGGCTTGTCGTCGTCACGCCCCTTGATCGAGTGGATCCGTTCCACGGCCCCGGGGCTCGAAGCGGATCGCAGGCGAGGCCGTAGAGCGTGTCGGCCGGGAAGATCGCCGACCCCTCCCTCCCCCACGGTGCGCTCGAGGGCTGAGCGAGGCCGTATCCGGGCCGTCGGCCTCGACGGAGACGATCTCGGTCATCGCCCGATGACGACGCGGTCGTGGCCCGCGAGGTCGGAGCGGACCTCGACATCCGTGTAGCCCGCCGCCCTGACCAGCTTCGAGACGACCTCAGCCTGGCCGGCGCCGATCTCGCAGCGCGACGACACGAGGTCGCGGCGCAAGACGCCAGGAGCTCTTCGGCAAGCGCTTCGATCGCCTCCAGGCCGGTCTGGCCCGCGACGAGCGCCTCGCGCGGCTCGTACTCCCGGATCTCTGGCGCCAGATCCTGCCACTCGTCCTCGCTCACGCATAGGGAGGTTCGCGAGCAGGAGATCGAACGCTCTGTCGTCGGGCTCCGCACCGGTGAGCGAACTGGGGCCCCGCAGGACGACGTCGACGCGATCCGTGAGGCCCAGGCGCTCGGTGTTCGCCTTCGCGACCCGGACCGCGTCGAAGGAGGTGTCGATGGCGGTCACCCGCGCATCCTCGAGCTCGTCGGCGACCGCGAGGGCGATTGCGCCGCTCCCGGTGCCCACGTCGAGGACCTCCGTGGGCGCAGCCTCCAGCGCCAGCTCCACCAGGAGCTCGGTCTCGGGCCTCGGGATCAGGACTCTCCGGTCGACCAGGAGCTCAATGCGGCGGAATCCTTGCGACCGAGGATGTAGGCGACCGGCTCGCGCCTGACGCGGCGCCGCACCATCTCGGCAAATTCACGTGACGCGCCGACCGGCAGGCGAGCGTCAGGCTCGGCTGTGAGCTTGGCTCGGTCCCAGCCTGTCGCCTGGGCCAGCAGCAGCTCGGCGTCGAGGCGGGCCGTCTCGCAGCCGGCGGCCGCGAGCGCGTCGATCGCGGCCTCCAGCGCATCACCGACCGTGTTCCGCACCGGCCCGCCTCAGGCGGTTTCCGCCGTCTGGGTTTCGAGTCGGCGGCGCTTCTCCTCGGAGGAGAGCGCCTCGGTGAACTCGTCGAGCTCTCCGTTCAGTACCCGGTCCACCCCGCTCACGGTCAGCTTCACCCGGTGGTCGGTGACGCGGTCCTAGGGAAGTTGTAGGTGCGGATCTTCTCCGAGCGCTCGCCGGTGCCCACCTGTGCGCGGCGCTCGGATGCGATCTTCGCCTGCTGCTCGGCGATCTCCCGCTCGAGCAGCCGGGCGCGCAGGACGCGCATCGCCTTCTCTCGGTTCTGGAGCTGCGACTTCTCGTCCTGCATCGAGACGACGACTCCCGGTGGGCCTGTGGGTGATCCGGACCGCCGAGTCGGTTGTGTTGACCGACTGTCCTCCGGGGCCAGACGAGCGATAGACGTCGATCTGCAGGTCGTTCGGGTCGATCTGGACGTCCACCTCCTCCGCCTCGGGTAGGACCGCGACCGTGGCCGTCGAGGTGTGGATGCGGCCCTGCGACTCGGTCTTCGGGCACCCGCTGGACCCGGTGGGTACCGCCCTCGTACTTGAACACCGAGTAGGCCCCGTCCCCCTTCACCGCGAAGGTGACCTCCCTGAAGCCGCCGACCTCGGCGGCGGACTGCGAGAGGTTCTCGACCGAGTAGCCGCGCCGCTCCGCGTAGCGGGTGAGCATCTTGTAGAGGTCGCCGGCGAACAGAGCCGCCTCATCGCCGCCGGTGCCGGCCCGGATCTCGACGATCACGTTCTTGTCGTCGTTCGGGTCGCGCTCGACCATCGCCAGGCGGATCTGCTCGGCGAGCTGCTCGAGCCGGCCGGGGGCGTCGGCGACGCACCTTGCTTGAGTCTCCGGGTCGTCCCCGTCCTCGGCGAGCAGCTCGCGGGCGCCCTCGAGGTCGTCATTGAGCGTCAGCCATTCGCCGCGCCAGCTCGTGCGCGGATTGGAGCTCGCGGTACTCGCGCCCGACCTCGGCGTAGCGCTCCCGGTCGGCGATCACCTCCGGGTCGGACATCTGCCGCTCGAGCTCGGCGAAGCGGCCCTGAATCTGGTCAACGAGGTTCTCGATCACACCCTAAGTGTGACGCGGAGGCCGTCTCGAGAGAACGTAAACCGGCAATGAAGGGGACGAGCCGGAGAGGCTGTCCGGACTTAGTGTCGTCATGCGGCCCCAAGGTCGGCGACCTTCCCTGGATAAGCCATCGCGACCTCGCAGAGCCGCGCGCACGGGGTGGTCACCCGGTCAGGAGCTCGTAGGGCGCGGGACTGAGCTCAACGGATGCAGGTCAAGCGCCGCAGGCGAGACGGGGCACATTGATCCCCGTTCATCGCGGGTGTTTACCGCGTCGGGTCACCAGGCCGCCGAGCCGCGAGGCGCGGTACCTCGCCGCGGTCAAAGGCGTGCGGCAGATGCGTGCCGTGCCTGTCGGGCCGCGCCGCGCGCGCGTCTGGGGCTTGATCAAGGGCTCATCCCCAGCCAGAGGTTCTGGCGCCGTCCGAAGCCGCCGTCGTGCCGGGCGTGCGCTACTCACCGGTCGCGCACGGACCGACTGCGCGCAGATGCGGCAAGCGTTCTGGCGGGGCATTCCCGACCAGTCGTCCGCCGCACCCTCGTGGGCCTCGCCTCTTCATTGCCCGACTGCTCGGCACGGGCGTGCCACGAGGCGGGCGTTCGCCATTCGGGTGACGCCTGCATCAGGTCGTAAGGGTGCTCGCAGTCGCTCGCCGAATGCACGCCCGGGCCGAGGACGCTGCGGTCGAGTCCTTCACGGTGATGAGCCGGTCAGCTCTGAGCAGGCTCGAGTCTCGCTTCGCTGCAGCGGCTGCGGCGAAGCCGGGCTCCCGCTGCCGCATCACGAACCGCATCGGCCGGCGGCCACCGCGTGGATTGCCGGTGGCGACCGCCATCCGACACGGTCGAGCTCGACGGCTACCGACTACCACCGCACTCCCGGTCACGCGTGGGAGCAAGGACCGCCTCCGAGAGCGCCAGGCCCGGGTCGCGCGGTGATGCATTTCGCCGCTACAGCTGGGGCGATGTCATTGAAGACCCCGAATACATGCTCGAACGAGCTTCCGAGCTGCTTCGAGTGAGCTGCGCTACGCGACGATCTCGATCGTCTGGTCGCGCTTCGCCTCGTACGGATCCTCGACGGCAAGCACGGCCTTGCAGCGAGACTGGATCGCGACCTCGAGCTGGTCGTCGTCGGGCTCGCGGGTGGTCAGGTTCTGCAGCATCAGTCCGGGCCACATCACCGCCCGCACCCAGCGCTTGTTGCGGTGTCTTGCCCGCCCACTTGATCACCTCGTAGGAGAGCCCGGCGATCAGCGGGATGCCGAGGATCCGCGAGAGCGACCAGCCAGTACCAGGCCGGCAGACCGATCGGGCGCGAAGACGAAGATCGCCAGCACCATCACGATCAGCAGGAAGCTGGTGCCGCAGCGCGGATGCAGGCGCGAGTAGAGCTTGGCGCGCGTCGGCAGGCGTCAGCTCGTCTCCGGCCTCGAAGCGTGGAGATCGTCTTGTGCTCGGCGCCGTGGTACTGGAAGACGCGGCGCAGGTCGGGCAGCTTGCTGATCAGCGCCGATGTAGCCGATGAAGATCGCCGTCCGCAGCACCCCCTCGACCAGCCAGAAGAGGAGCGGCGAGCCGAGCCGGTCCTTGATCAGGCTGGTGGCGCCCGACCGGGATGACGAAGAAGAGGCCGACCGCGAGCAGCAGCGAGAAGAAGATCGTCAGGCCCCAGGTGAAGCCGCCGATCTCCTCCGGCTGCCTCCTCGTCGGCCGAGCTGTGCGTTGGCGGAGATCGCCAGGGCCCGGAAGCCGATCTTCAGCGACTCCGCCGAGGGCGACGACGCCGCGGATCACGGGCAGCCGCGAGGATCCGGCTGCCGCTTGGCCCAGGAGACGATGGGCTCCGACGTGATCTCGATCTCGCCCTCCGGGGTCCGGCACGGCGACCGCCCAGACGGAGACGCCGCGCATCATCACGCCCTCGAGCACCGCCTGGCCGCCGATCGGCGCGTCGCCGACGCGCGACCGGCCGGCCGTCGGGCATCGCGCTCCGGACTGGGCTACGCCGGAAGCCGCGCCCGTTGGACCTGGAGGGTCGGGCTCCGAGCTCAGACGGGCGCGCTTGGCGGCGCGGCGGCTGGAACCGCTCGACGCGGCCGCCGGTGTCAACCAGCTTCTGCTTGCCCGTGTAGAAGGGGTGGCACTGCGAGCAGATCTCCACGTGAAGCTCGGGCTCCGTGGAGCGGGTATAGAACTCGTTCCCGCACGAGCAGTGGACGTGCGAGAGGACGTAGTTGGGGTGGATATCTGTCTTCATCGCATTCAAGTTTAGCCGGGGATGGAAACACAGCCGGCGGCTGCAGGAAGCGGCGCAGCGTGTGTGCCTCGCTCACGATTGACATACAGCCTGTAGGTCAGTTATACATACAGCCTGTATGCGAATTCGACCCTTCGGAGGCGACCCGATGACGACAGCAACCGATTCGACGACGGCGATCCGGATGCTCGCCGAGCGCTACGGCGAGGCCTGGGACCGCCAGGACCTCGACGCGATCATGGACCTGCATGCCGAGGACTCCGTCTTCGTCGCCCACGCAGTCGGCTCTCCCCGGCCGAGGGCAAGGAGGCCGTCCGCGAGGCGTTCGCCGGCTACCTCGGCCCTCCTTCCCGACATCAACTTCGCCGAGCGCTCGCTGCATGTCGGGCGATGACCACTGGGTGCTGGAGTCGACGATGACGCGGCACCGTCGCGCAGGCGATCGAGGTGCGAGCGGCGAGGCCGCTCGGCGAGTGGCGCCCGCGTTGAGGTCGATTGCGTCGACGTGATCGAGGTCCGCGACGGACTCGTCTCGAGCAAGCAGACCTACCATCGACTCGCTGGCGATGCAGCGCCAGCTCGGTGGCGAGTGATGCCGACCGAGGCCGGGAACGGCGAAGTCGCAACCGCCGCACCGAGAACGACGGCGGAGCAGGCGGAGGCGGCGGCCAACTGGGTCGCTGATCTTCGCGCGAGGGCTGGGCGAACCCGGTCGATGCGGACACCTTCTGCGACCACTTCGACCCCTGGTTCGATCCGGAGGTGCGGATGATCCAGCCCGTCCGTTCGCCCCGCGGTCGGACGCAAGGGCTTCCGGGAGGAGTTCGCCCGCCCGCTCTTCGCCCTGGTCCCGGACCTCCACGGCACCAGTCGAGAACTGGTCCGCGACGGCGTGACGTCGTCTACATCGAGCTGCGCCTCGAGGGCACGGTCGGCAGAGCGCCGCTTCACGCTCCACACCTGCGACCGGATCAAGCTCCGCGACGGGAAGGCGGTCGAGCGGGTCTGCCTACCTCGACCCGGCGCCCTGCTCAAGGCAGTCGCCGCCAGCCCGCAGGCCTGGCCGCGTTTCATCCGCGCCCAACTCCGTAGCCTGAGGAGGGCGGCATGAGCGAGGCGAAGCTCTCCCAGGGAACGATTCAATACCGCGAGTCGGGCGAGGGCCCGCCGATCGTCTTCGTCCACGGCCTGCTGGTCGACGGCCGGCTCTGGCGCAAGGTGACGCCCCTGCTGGAGGACCGCTTCCGCTGCATCGTCCCCGACCTGCCACTCGGCTCCCACAGCACCCCGATGCAGACCGACGCCGACCTCTCTCCCCGGGCCTGGCGCGGATCGTCGCCGACTTTCTCGAGTCGCTCGGCCTCGAGGACGTCGTCCTCGTCGCCAACGACACCGGGGGAGCGATCTCGCAGATCACGGCCGCCAACCATCCGGAGCGGATCGGCCGCCTGCTCCTCACCAACTGCGACGCGTTCGAGAACTTCCTGCCGCCCGCGTTCCGGCCGATGCAGTGGGCGGCGAGGGTGCCGCCCGCTTCTCAGCGGCGTGATGCAGGGCATGCGCTTCGCTCCGATGCGGCGCCTCCCCAGCGCCTATGGCCGGCTGATCAAGCACGACTTCGACGGAGCACCGACCCGCGGTAGCGTATGTGGC
>ERZ1370068.3983-contig-3079_pt1 | contig 21844 bp, 40 predicted proteins | sample MGYA00561227_ERZ1370068 | MGnify/ENA primary metagenome ERZ1370068 (study PRJEB38410, sample SAMEA6850437) | metagenome | study: Metagenomic assessment of the ecological functions of the soil: analysis of the soil microbiota associated with the... | reverse complement strand
TTGTGCTTCGATTCAGTTACGTATTGCTAACGTCAATGATCAGTCGAAGCAGGAGGGAACAACCTTGTCAAGTCTGTCGCCGACATCGTCAGCTCCTATGACGCCTCGCGCCGATCTCGCGGGCCTTCACCATCCCGCGCCCTGGTACGTCGACCCTCGCGGGATGCCCTCGAGCGAGACGCGGTCTTCGCCCGCAACTGGCACTTTGCCGGTCGCACCGCGCAGGTGCAAACGCCTGGCCAATTCCTCACGACGCGAATCGCCGGAGAGTCCGATCGTCGTCGTCCGCGGCCGGGACGGCGTCCTCCGCCGTTCTTCAATATTTGTCGCATCACCGCCGCCGAGATCCGCCGTGGAGCCCCGAGGGCCTGCTCGGTCCTGCGGCTTGCCCTTATCACGGCTGGACCTACGACCTCGACGGCCGGCTCAAAGGCGCCCTGAGTTTGAAGGCGTATGCGCATTTCCGACAAGAAGGCCACGGGCCTGATGCCCATTCAGGTCGATACGTGGGAAAACTTCGTCTTCGTCAAAATCGACGGGAGCGCGCGCGCTTCGCTGCGAGTTTCTCGGCGATGCGGTCGAGCGCATCGCGCGCTCAACATCGGCAACCTCCACTTCTTCGCGAGCAAACTTACGCTATCAACTGCAACTGGAAGGTCTAACGCGGACAACTATCTCGACGGCGGCTACCACGTCCCCCATTTGCACAAGAGCCTGGACACCGTCATCGAGTATAAGGACTACATGATCGAAAACGGCGACGCTTGTGCCTCCAGTGGAGCCGATGAAGAGCAGCAGGACGCGACGACCGCCGCCGTCCGCCGCGGCGACGCCGCCTGCACTGCTGGTTCTGCCGAATTTCATGCTCAACTGGTACGAGGGCGTGATGGATGCCAACCTCGTCGTGCCGCTGGGCGTGATCAAGTGCGAAGTGATCTTCGACTTTTTCTTCTCCGACATCTCTCCCGCCGCCGGAGACCACACAACCAGAACAGCCTCGCCGTCGCCCAGCGAATCCAGCAGGAGGACATCGACATCTGCGAATCGGTCCAGCGCGACCTCGGCAGCCGCGCATACCTCGCCAGGCCTCAGCGTCCGCCGCGAAGCCGGCGAGCAGCTGTTCCACCGGCTATTGCACGCGGATCTAACTGCCGCCGCAAAGGGATTGGCGGCAAGTCTCATCTGAGCCTTGCCCGATACGCGGCTTCGTCAAACCCAACGAGGAAGCGTCTTCCCCACCCTCACCTGTCGGCGCGCAAGATTCCCGTCGGACCGAGGATCGCATTCAATAGGTCCACATCGCTCGGCGGCGTCTTCATGTCGTACGACGTAACCGATTTGCCTCAATTACGCGACGACCCTCGCCGCCGACTTGGCGAGCGCGAGCACCTCGTGCCCGCCCCAGCCGCGACCTTCTTCGCGTCCACAATCTCGCTCAGCACTATTCCGTTCTTCGCAAGGAACCCTTGCGACCGGACGCAGGTGTCTCACCCTTGACGGTGATAGTACCGATCGACTCGTTTCGCCAATGTCGATCCTCTATAATCGTCGGCGATTCTACCTTGCCCGTTCCATCCGCTACAATCGCGCCATGTTCGATTTTCAAGACCTGCCCGACCGCGTCACGATCGGCAGAGACGTCTCATCGCCCCCACGGCATACATCGGCGGCGACGTGACGCTCGGCGATCGCTGTACCGATCATGCACCACGTCGTCATCCGCGGCGACGTTCTCCGCCATCTGCATCGGCGCGCGCTGCAACATCCAGGACGCCACGATCATCCACACCAATCGCGGCGTCCCGCTCGATCATCGCCGACGACGTCGCCATCGGTCATCGCGCGCCATCGTCCATTGCCGCAGCGTCGGCCCCCACGCGCTCATCGGCATGGGCTCGATCATTCTTGACGACTGCGAGATCGGCGCAGGCTGCATCATCGCCGCCGGCGCGTCCTCCCTCCCAAGCACGATGGTGCCCGACGGCAAGCTCGTGATGGGCGTTGCCCGGCAAAATCGCCCGCAATGTGAACGAAGAAGAGCGGCTCTACATCCACGAAGTCATCAAGCTACCCGCACCTCGGCCGCTCCACGCCGTAGCGCAGGGCCATACCCAAGCCGCGCCTCGTGGCACGGAGGCTCTTAGCCTGTGGTTCATACCTGTGCGAACATCGCGCTATTTCCGCGCGGCGATAATCTCCAGCACCGTCGGCGTCACTATGTACGCGTGGGGGCGCGCCTCGGCCTCTTCCAACGCCTCTGCCCAATCCCTCCACCTGCCTCCGCGGTCAGATGTCCCAGCTTCAAACAGCCGCTGAGGATTGACGTGGATAAACGACCGGGGCCATTGCCAAACAAAATTCGACTTCGGGACGATATCCACGATCGGTCGCATCTCCCTGATTTCAAACCCCAGCTCGCCCAACCAGACGGACAACTCCAAAGCAATATCCCGGCTCGCCGCCTGTCGGCCCGCCAGCTCTTCATGACCGCCCGCACAAACTCCTCGATCCGCGCGGAGCGCGGCGTGACGCCGCCACGTCGGATAGTCGAAGTATTCATGCAGAACGAGCACGCCGCCCGGCTTCAGCCGCGCGCGGACCTTTTCGAGCATACCGCGCGGGTTCTTCACAAGAGCGAAGAACCCACCGGCACCACGCCCCGTCAGCCTTTACTTCCGGCAACTCCGCCCGGTCGGCCCAACAATATCCGCCAGATCGAGCGAGGCATGACCCGGCCCACACCCGACGTCCAGGATCGTCTGCCCGACAGTAACCCCGCCCGCCGCGCAGGCATCGAGCGCGCCTCGGCCGCCAGACCCGATGTTGCGGGGCCAGCGCGAGATTTCCTCATCGTGCGTGCCCAAAACGTATTCGCGATTTTGCTGCGGCTGTTCCATATGGTCCTTTCGAATCAGCGGCCAAACCTCAAACAGATGGCAGGATCGTACGCGCAGCGCACGAGAACTGCTCCACCGATTTCACTGAACGTGGAATTCAAGTGAAGTTCCCTGGACTTCTGTACTTTAGCCCGGCCGTCGAACATTGATGTTGATATGTACCGGCCCGCCAGGCACTGTCAGTCGCCCGGAGCGCGCCGAATCCGGCCGCTCGAACTCTGCCAAGTCGGACGCCACCGGCACGGTCGCTTCCAGCCAGGTGCAATCCTCCCGCGTTCGCAGCCGCGGTTTCTCCAGCCCCGGCAAGACGAGCGATCACCTCGCCGCGCGTGAACGTCTCCACGCCGCCCTTGCCGTGCAGAATCTCGCCGCCGCCCTCCAAAACGATCCAGACGACCAACTCCGCGTAAGGAATCTCCTGCTCCATGCCCACGCTGAGCTTTGCGCGCTCCATCACAAACCGCGGGCACGCCACCAGCCGCGTCACCGTCGTGAACAAGCTCGTCAACAGTGTGACCGTTTCTCGCACGCCACCCAATCCCGCGCTCGCGAACGCACGCCAGCCCCTCCTCAACGTGCAATCCCGCGTCCCCCGCCGGTCGCGTGCGTTCCCAGTCATAGAGGCGGTACGTCACCTCCGAAGGAGTTTGCACCTCGGCCACGACGACGCCCGCGCTTCAACGCATGAACCGTCCCGCCGGAATGTGGAAACAGATCCCCTGCCCGAACGCCAATCTTTTCCAAACACTCGGGTACGCGCGCGGTTCGCGCCGGCAGATCTCGCAAAAATGCTCGCGCGTAATCCCCGGCGCGGCCCGCGATAGATCACCGCCCCGGGCGCGGCATCGAGCACATACCACGCCTCATCGCTTCTCGCCGTAAGTAGGCCCATCCGCCGAATCGCCCGGATGCACCTGGATGCTGAGGTTATTCGCCGCGTCGAGAAACTTGATCAGCAGAGGAAACCGCCCATCGGACAGCTCCGCCCGACCCGTGAGCGCCGTTCCCCACTCCGCCACCAGCTCGCGCGGTCCGCCCCTTCGCCGGCCCGCGCGCACGACCGACTGCCCGCCCTCGACATCCGCACACTCCCAGCTCTCTCAATCGCCTGCCCCGTTGGAAGCACCTTGCCCAACACCCGCGCCAGATTCTGCCCCGCCCCACACCTTGGGTCGATAGATCGGCCGAAAACGAGGGGACACATACATCGCCGAATTGTACCGATCAGAGCCGCGCTAAGGGAAGCGGTTGAGTGGCTTACAAAATCAAGCTGATTCCAGCTCTTGATAATGTATGCGGCTCTCGCAGCTCTTTGTTCTTCTCGTCCTCGACGCCTCGCCAACGCTCCCTTACGGTCGCGGCTCTGATCGAATCGCCGCGTCGGTTACTATTCCGTGATGATCCGCATCAACGACCACCTCAGCCTCCCCGACGACGAACTCGTCTTCACCTTCAGCCGCAGCCCCGGCCCCGGCGGTCAGAACGTCAACAAGGTTTCGACGAAAGCGACACTTCGCTTTGATGTCGTAAACAGTCCATCGCTGACCGACTGGCAGCGTCGCCGAATCCGGGAAGAATTGGCCCCCGCGCCTGACAAGCATGGCGTCCTCGCCATCAGCAGCAGCCGCGAACGACGCAGTCCCGGCCAACCAGCGACGCCCTCTCGCGGCTCATCCGTCTTGTCGCCGACGCCCCTGCGGACCGCGAGCGATCCGCAAAAGACCCGCCCCACCAAGCGTCAAAGAGCCGCCGCCTCACCGAAAAGGCCGCCCGAAAATCGCGTAGCAATTTCGGTACAAAGCGATTCCCGCGAGATGATTAGCGCGGACCGGGGCCTCAGATCCGGCAATCCGAATTCCGAAATCCGCAATTCCCGTTCTACGGATTCACGAGGAGCTTGCCCGTCGCCGCGACCGTCGTGATGTCGTGAGCGTTATCGTCGAGCCGGGCGAAAACCGTGTACGTCCCGTCCGACACAAGGTTTCCATCCGCGTCCAGGAAATTGAATCGAACGTGCCCGTATTGCCGTCGTTGCTCAGCGGATCGTCCCGCAGCAAGATCACTTCATTACCGTTGTTGTGATCGTCGTCCGTATCCAGCCCGAGCGTCATGCGGGCATCCGCGTTTGCATTGCCGTTGTCATTCCAGGTAATGTTGAACGTGTTGCCCGTCGTCACCGTTACGTCCGCTGCGCTGGCGCGGTGAACGTGAGCGTCGGCGCCCGGCAACGTCGTCGTAATCTCAACCACGCCGTCCGTACCCCGATCAATGTCGAACGACTTCACCGTCTGGCTTGTCCCATCCGGGAACTTCAATCGTGACAGTAATCAGGTAGCGCTGATCCGCACGCCGGTCGTGTCCCAATGGAAGATATCATCCTCTCCATCAGATGCCGCGTCACGCCCCGAGCCCAGCGTCCCATCGCCGATCAAAAAAATCACCGGTCCTGTAAACGCATCGGGCAGCGTCGTATTGCCGTTGACGGCCAATCGCTGAGCCTGCACACGCACGCCGGTTCCTTCTACCGATGCAATGTCCGCCCATTGAATTCGCGCCTCTTCGCCCGCCGCCGTACTCTCGACGCCCACCGGGTGGACAATTGCGATCCCAAATCGAGCTCCGTATTCCGATTTATATCCTCGGGGACGGGAACCGCGCGTGCAGGAGAATATCTCCCGTGCATCCCGCGAAAATCAGACCGCGCCGACAAGGCACGGGAATAGTAAGTAAGACAGGCGGGCCATCATCGACATTGCTCGCTCCCCGCGTCCGTGCTCCATTTCTGAATCCATCTCCTCGGTAAGTCATACGGTGTCCGCCAAGGCGCTGTAGCGCGAGCTGGCCGGTCTAGCGAGGATCCGTCGTCCGGTGTCGGTGAAATCAAGCGAGGAAGAGCCCCGACTCTTGATTCTTGGGGCGACGCCTCCGAGTTTCAACCGTCTCCTACATTTTCGCCCCATGTGGGCGTCGACATAACTTGCTTGTCCCTGCGCGCTGGATGAGCAGGCCATACGTCATTTTTCGGGACCCTTGACCGAACCTGGAGTGGTAGATCTTTTGAAGAAAGTAGCTTGCTGCGACCAGAATAAACCGCCCTAAATGCCCCCTAGGATGTCCGTATTGCCCTTTGACCCTCCCGGTTTGTCATTACTAAACTTAGTAAAGGATCACCCTCGCCCGAAAGCTTACCCCGATCGCTGATTTCCGATACCTATCTTCAGGAGCTTACTATTATGAGCCCATCGCTCGGACGCTCGAAGTTTCGATTGCCAATTCAACTGTACTTTGTCGCCCCGCTGTTTGCGATCGCCTTGTCCGGCTCGACCTGCGGCGTCAACCCCACGCCGCAGCTCCTTTACCATCGACGCCACGCCGACCGGCTGTGGCGTAAAGGTCGATTCCACGAAGACGATCAGTTGGTCCGTCACCTTCACTGCCTCCGGAGTCGATCCCAGTACGCCGGTTCTATGGTCCTTTTCCGACGGCACCTCCGCCAACGGCCAAATCGTCGTGCACTCCTTCCGACACCGCCGCCCTTGAGAAGGCTGCCGTGACTGACACCAGCGACCACGATCCCGTCAAATTCGACATCACCGCCACCGTAGGCGGCGACACCGTGACACGAACTTTAGGAACTCCCCATGCGCGGCGACCCCGACGGCGGCCCCGGAGCCGGGCGATGACACCTGCATCCCCGACGAAGGGCGCACTCCACGTCGCATCCCCGAGCCAGCGCACGCCCGGCATGACTGTTTGCTACAACAGCAATCCGCCCGCATCAGGTCCGCATTGGTCTGTTGGAACGGCCCCTGTCGCTCCCGTCGCCCCCGGTTTTTATGACGAAGCGCTGCGAACCGAGCAATGGGTCCATAATCTTGAACACGGCACAGTTGTCCTTTGTACGATTGCGGGGGCACATGCTCCGACGAGCTCAAGGCGCGAGTTGCAGGCGGCTTTTTGATTCCGTTCCAGAAGAGGCCAAGTTTGGTCAAAAGAAGATGGTCATCACACGATATGCCAGGCGTCACCGGGTCATGCACCGGCACGCCCACCTTTCCCCGACTCCGGTCCATTCCTGGCCATCGCCTGGGATGTACAGCATTCCTTTGATACTTTGGACACCGACGGCATTCTCGACTTCTATGCCCGCCACGTGGACCACGGACCGGAGGACGAGCCGATTCCGCCCTAATCTTGCGCAGCCTCGCGCCGAAATTGCCGGCTCGCCACCTACAAAGACGAGGGAAACGTCGCCGTATCGCGATCTCACAGAAGAAGCCGCCGGCGTATTGCGTCGCCCTGTGCCCCGCTCGTTTGCACAGCCGATCTATAAAGCGGGGCTCATGGTTAAAACCCTCGGAGGCTCATTAAGAGCGCGTGCTGTGATGAAAGATCGTCCGACACATTTCTAAATAGGTCGATCCGTCTTGGCCTCCCTCCTCGTCACCGCCGCTCTCACCCAATCGTGTGCAACTCAAAGCTGCTCTCTTTAGCAATTCCGCCGCGACCAACGACTTTGCCAGCCCCAGCGGCTTGCCGTCGCCCCGGACGTTGCAGGTCGGCTTCATCAACAACACTCCGTTCCGCGCGATATTCACGTTTGGCGCCTATGACCCGCTCAACCAGGACACTCTGCCGACCAATTTCGGCCAGCTTCGCCTCGAAGGCAACACCAGCAGCCCCAGGGAATACAGCCTTGCAAGAAGACTTTCTCCGTCGGCGGTGCCGAGTTGATCCGCCTGATCAACGCCTAACCGTGAGGTCCCCGCCATCCGCTACGTCTCTTACCGACGAACGGGCCCTCGTCGAAGGCGTCAATTTCTCCTCTGCCCCGCTCGGCGATCCCCTCGAAGCCGAACCTACCGAAGGCACGGCCCAGGGTCTCGTCCTCACCGCTCGAGCAACGATTACACCTGCGCCCGCACCGACATCCACCATACGACCGGCACCGGCCTGCTCCTCTTCACCTTCGAGCAGGACGCCGCCTCCCCGGCGGCTTCCGCATCGACTTCTCCTTTGTCGCGCAATAGTTTTGCGACCTTCAGGGTCACTGCGTGATGGCACAGCCTCTATCCTCCAAATAACTCCGGTAGAAACGCAGCAATGTCCTTACCGTCCGCGATCTGATCGCCGTTGACATCGGCGGCGGCAAGGTGGCGGGAACATTGTCGAGACCGAGCAAGACCGCCACGAATGGCGCCACGTCGCTGTCGTTCAGGACCCCGTCGCCGTTGATGTCGCCTCGAGGGCAGGCGTCGCCGATTCCGTTGTTATCCAGATCGAGTTGATCGCGGTTTGCCAGCCGCACAGTTATCGCACGCATCGCCGACCGTGTCGTTGTCGGTGTCCGCTTGAGCCGCGTTAGCGACATTCTCAGGCAATTGTCGAATTCGTCGGACGTGCCGTCGGAGTCCGTATCGACGCCGCTGACAAACGCCCGAAACGTGACCGTGAAGACCTCCGACGCTTGAGTCGCCCGCTCGCGTCCACGAAGCGGAAGTTGGCCCTGAAGATGCCCGGCGCGGCGGCATGGTGAACGACGTCCATGTGCCCGGAGATTGGCAGAACGTCGCCGTCGGACGTCAGGACCGGTGTCGTGCTTCCGGCAAACGGATACATGCCGAAGCCAGTCGGGAAGTGAACGCGGCGAAGCCGTAACTCCGCGCGGGGTACTGGTCGAACGGAAACAGCGTGGTGTCGTAGGCGGAGTATCCCATTCACATAAAGCCTCGGCATAGGGCCCGGAGGAGGCAAGACTCATTGGCTTGTCCTCACCGAGGTCCTTGGCGCGCTGGCCTCGGCCAGGGCGAGCCGCGGCGGCGCGACCGTGTCATCAACGACGACGTACATCGGGTCGTGGCATAGGCCGTGCGGCATAGGAGGCTAATGATGAGAACCGAAAGTATCCGAAACGATTTGTATCTAATGCTCATAATTGACCTCTTGGTATTGTTTTTCTTATTCTCGAGAAACCTGTCCCGAAAGCAGAGTTAGCGCAGCGGGTTGTAGCGATCCGGCGATCCGCTGATTCGCCACGTCTGTTCGAAGCCGCAGCCGCTCGGCGTGTCCATCGACGAACCAATAATTGGCCAGGCCGCGATGGGCGCGTCATCGCCAATTCGTCCTCCGGCTTGCTCAGAAACAACGGCCAACTCTCGGGATGAAAGTGATCGCCGATCGAATTGTCCTTGAATTCCGCGAACATGATCTTTTCGCTCGTCGCGCGGACCTGGCCTCGCTTCGCGACGCCGAGACCCGGCGTCATGCGGTTGTTGCTGACATAGCTCGTCGTGCGACGGCCCAGACGAACCTCAAACGGATCGGGCTCCCACTTCCGGCTGCGGTCGGTTGGGCAATGGCAGACGTCCGGCCGTTGGATGTAGGGCCGTAACAGTTCGATCCAATGGACAAAACCCGTCGGCGTCTGGGTCGAGTGCGACCAGCGCATCATCATTAGCATCCGCGTACAGGTGAACCGCTATACCGATTTGTTGAATGTTGTGCATGCAAACCCCGGCCTGACCGGACTGCCGCGCGCGCTGCAGCCGCCGGCAGCAGGATGCCGATGAGAGCGCGATGATGCAGACGACGATCAGCAGTTCAATCAGCGTGAAGGCGACGGCGGACCGCCGGCCTTTAGGCGTGTTCATAAAACTCCTCGCATACGAATAAATCAAGTGTGCGGCGGCCGACGATCGCGCGGAGCCAATGCCCGCGCGTCGCGTCGCTATGTCGCTACGTTTTGTTCCGCGGATGTGAGCAAGCGTCAGCGCGGGAGGCGGGGGTTCAGGCTCAAGCGAGGAGAGGGAGATAAACGATCGCTGGATAACGGCGATCGCGCGCGGGTCGCCATCGGCCGAGCGATCGCATTGAGCGAATCACCGTTCACGGGAAGATTCAGGCTGACCCAGCGCGGTCAGCCCCTTGCACGCCACCAGCGCGGTGATGACGAGACCGGTAATTTGTCTTCTAGGGCGCTTCGGCCCGGGAACATTCCTCATCGGGTCGCTCGTGATGGCAATTATTGGCCGCCTTGCGGGCACAACAGGTCCGCACCGCCGCCGGCTTTTGACAACAACAGTGCGTACGGCACATCTCCGCGTTGAGGCACCCACAGCGGTGTCCGCGACACGGAAAGTCCTCGTCCGCCTTTTCAGGAAGGTTAGCCACCGGGAACCCGACGGAGGCCGCCCAGAAGCCCAGCAACGTCAATATCCCGATCAGCCGCCACCGTAACATAGTGAGGAATACCGTATCTCACTCTGGTAGTTGTAGTCAAATTTCTTGTTCACCTGTTCTCTGATAGTCGTTCAGGGGGTGGCGCTGAGCAAGGCTCTAGTGCAGTAGATAAGAAAAGCGGCAATCCGCCGCCGTTCATGCGGCCTGCAGCCGTGGGCTTATGGCTTACGGCCCCTGGGATCGGAGCTTCCGCGCCATGACCACGAAAAACAGCATGGAAGTGACGGTTTCCCCGGTCCTCGCTTCATTCCCCTTAATCCCTATCTGCCCCAACTGCGCTATCTCGCGGATCGGATTCAGGCTCCTTCAAACTCCCTCAAGCACATACGCTCCTTCGACCATCAGGAATTCTGCTGCGCCATTGGCGGAACCTCGCCTTGGCGGGGCGGGTGCCTCCGTGCCTCGATGTTGTCTTCCCTATCCTTCCCCATCTGCGCCATCTGTGGAACACTTTCTCCCCGTTCTCACCAAAAATTTCTCGCGCATCGGCGTCTCTGTGGATCCTTGCATTCCGCATTCCGCGTTCCGACTTCCGGCATTCCCGCGTTTGGCCTCCTCCGGCCTCCTTTACCATCCAGGGCTCCCAGCCAAAGGTCGTTTTCCCGACCCTTTCGCAATTCGCTATTCGCCATTCGTCATTCCCTCCGTCCCACCGCAAATCCCACCCAGTGCGCCCCACCACTACTTCTCTGCACCTCAGGACTTGGAGGTTCACATGTTCGGACATCGCAACCCAGTTTTGGCGTTTTGACGTTTTGACGTTTCTTTGCTATCCTCCCGCCGTCATTCGGCCGAGCCGTTGGCGTCCTGGGCCGCTTATTTTTCCGTTCATCCGCGGCACGGCCTGCCGCGAATATTTTTCGGACGCCCCACTCGCCGCGAGAGTCCCATGTACGCCGATCATTTCAGTACCCATCATCCCCTGGGAGCCCCCTGCATGTTGCTGCAACAGGTCCTCCTCGCGCCTTTCTCGTCCTCGCCCTCCTCGCCGTCGGAATGTCCCATGCCGAAAAAGGCGAGATTCTCGGCGAATACCGCGTCTATCTGATCCTCGGCGCCGTCGTCCTCGCCGCCCTGGTCATCGCTGTCGATTCGCTGATTTCCCGTAAGTCCCTCCAGGCCCTCGCTCGGCGTCTTTTGGGCTCACCGTCGGCCTCTTGATCACCTAGCGGTGTCACGCTGGTGCTGGATCTGATCGCCTGGGCCTTATGGCCCAACCTCGCCGCCGCTGGCGGGCAGGACCAACCGGCCATCGCCATTACGAAGGTCTTGATCGGCATCATCACCTGCTACCTCTGCGTGAGCTTTATCCTGCAAACCAAGGACGACATTCGCTTTGTCATTCCCTACGTCGAATTCGCTAGGCAGGTGAAGGGCCAGCGGCCGGTCATCCTCGATACCTCCGTCATCATCGACGGCCGCATCGCCGACATCTGCGAGACGGGCATCATCGACCAGAAGCTCATCGTCCCCCGCTTCGTCCCCTCCAGGAACTGCAACTGGTCGCCGACTCCGGCGACAAGCCTCGCGACCCGACGCTGGCCGCCGCGGCCTCGACGTCCTTAACCGCCTCCAAAGCAACACCAACATCGAGGTCGAGATCGCCGAGGCCCATCTGACCGGCCCCGACGCCGACGAAGGGCGTCGATCTCAAGCTCCTGGCGTACGCCCAGCAGGTCAATGGCCGCGTCGCCACGAACGACTACAACCTGAACAAAGTCGCCAAGGTCCGCGGCGTGCAGATCATCAACATCAACGACCTCGCCGGGCGCGCTCGAAACCCGTCGTCCCTGCCCGGCGAGGCGATGGTCGCGAAGATCATTAAGCCCGGCGAAGAGCCCGGACAGGGCGTGGCTACCTCGATGACGGCACAATGGTCGTCGTCGAACAGGGCCGCGCGCGAATCGGCGAGACCATCGAAGTATCCGTCAGCAGCAGTGGCTGCAGACCCTCCGCCGGTCGCATGATCTTCGGCCGCTGCGACGCGCGCCGGCCCCCTTCCGCCGCCGCCCCAGCCCGCAACAAGGCCGCCTAAGGATTATCCGGTTTCGGCGTTTCGGCGTTTTGGCGTTTCGGCGTTTTGACTTTTGACTTTTTGGCGTTTTCTCGATGCCCGATTTCACGCCCCATCAGCGAAAGATCGTCGATCGCTATTACGACAACCGCGACTCGATCATGCTCGCCAAGCTCGGCGAATTAGTCGGTGAACTCTACCTCGCCGATACGGACAAGAAGCCGCGACAAACTATGGGACCGCGTCGCAGCGGCCATGAAGAACCTGAAAATCGACGAACAAACTGCCGGCGCACATTTTGAAAGCGCGCAGCCCGAACTCTTGGCCGCCACCTCAAAGATTGGACGATGAAGAAATAAGGACGTCGCCGAACGCTTATGCTTTTTGTAGAGGCGGAGCACAATCCACGAGCTTAGCCGTCGTGCCATCGTGGACCGCGCAATTTCCCGCCCGACCACATCGTCGCCCCGCCATAACGGCCATCCTTCGCAAGGAGCGTATAACTTCAGATCAAAGCCCGGTTTCCCATCCTTCCGTCGAAGCCTCGGCTCCGTATGGTCCGCCACGCGCTGCATCGCCGTGAAACAGGCATCCTCCGGGCTGTGTCCCGCCCTCATCAATTCGACGATGAGAAACGATGTGCAATTTTGCAGATTGGCTTCACCTCGGCCCGTTGAGCCCGTCGCGCCCACGGCGCTATCGACGTACAACCCCGCGCCAATGATCGGCGAATCGCCCACGCGGCCGGAAATCTTGTACGACAGCCCGCTCGTCGTCGTCGTACCCGCGCAGATTGCCCGTTCACGTCCACTGCACAACAATTGATCGTCCCCCAGGTGTGCTCCACCACCTCGCGGCCCAGCCGCCCCGGCCGCCGGTCGCGTCGTAGCCCCCGCCTCCTCCGGCGAGAGCCAATCATCTTCCTTTGGACAACGATTCCTTCCACTTCAGCCACATTTCCTCGCGCCTCGTCGGTCAGTGAGATTCTCTTCCTTGAATCCGTGGGCCTTGGCGAATCGAAAGCCGCCCCTCCCCGACGAGTAGTACGTGATCCGTCCGCTCCATGACCAACCCGCGCCACCTTCGACGGATTCTTACTGTGCTACGAATCGAAGCGACGGCCCCCGCCTTGTGCGTCGGGCCGTACATAACGGAGGCGTCCACCTCCACAACGCCGTCCTCGTTCGGCAAGCCTCCAAGCCCGACGGAATGATCGTTCGGGTCATCCTCGACGATGTTCACCGCGGCAATCACCGCATCGAGCGATCTCTGCCCGCCCGCAATTGCTCCATCGCCTTATCGATCGCCTTCAGCCCATTCGCACTCGAAATGACAATCGGCTGAAAACCGGACGCGCCCCATCATGATTTATTTCTGCGCCACGCTCGCGCGAGCCGTGGCCCCGGCCGCAACCGTGCCGGCGGACGATTGCAAGAACCTCCGCCGCGTCCACCTGCAAGCAACTCCCCGCGTCATTCCTCCGCCTCCGACTCCTCGCCCGGCCCAAGCCCAAACAGGCTTCTCAGGAAATCCGCCGCATCCTGTTCCAGAAGCACCCCGACTGCTCCCATCGAGGCAAATTCAATCGGCAGTGGCCGACGACGATGGGCCGAAGCGTCACGTACGAGCCCGCCTTCCGCGCGGCCTCAAGAACTTGCAAATCAGGCCCGGCAAAAAGGTACGCTCCCGATGCGTGACGAGCGCCACGGCGACGAGCAGCCAAAACCGGCGAGTTTAGCCGAAACAACAAACTCGCAATCATCGCCAACCATAAACGAGACACAGACCGAAAAAGAATCTGCCCCTTAAGCAGCGGCATCTCCTCTCCGCCCATCGTACGCCGCCAGACCCAGGCGATCAGCGAGATCACGGCGACGCGCTGGGCCCTGGCGAACGTCCGCCCGATCCGCCGGGCGATCTGAACGTGCGGTCCCCCGCCGTCGGCGTGAAACCAACTCTCCACCCACCGTCCGACCACAAACCCGACGGCAATCGCGCCAGCCAGAGCCACGTCTCCGCCACCAGCCGCCGCCTTGGGAAATGGATCAATCAGAACGCCCGCCGTCACGATCGTGCCGGAGCCGGTGAAGCGACCAAGCGCATCGAGCTGTGTCCCCGTTGCAACTGGAGTGCCGCCGCCAGACCAATCGCGATGGCCAGCCGCCCCGTGATTCGCCGGAACCCCCGTCCGCAGATCGCCACGGCCAATCCGGCCCGCCACCACGGCGAGGCCGAGCAGCGCCTGCCATGGCGATGACGCCCTGGTCGACGCTGATGAGCGTGATCGGCCCATCCGGATCGACCGGCCCCCCCGTCACCCATCGACCTTTACGTACCAGAAAATCGCCCCGCGACCCACATCGCGCAGAGAAAGCGAATCCGCCAGAACCAGCATGCGGCCCCCGTGCATGGGCATGGCATTGCGAACGGCGTCCATCTCGGTTGAAGCTTCTGGCTGTACTCATAACATGGTTCCGTCCTTCGCGCTCGTCAGCGGCCGCCCCTCCATCGTCGCTGCCGCGCCCGGCCCCCGCATACTTCGCCAGGCCGCCTTCCAGCTTCCTGCGTTTCACGCCATCCAGCGGGCACATCGGCAAGCGAAACTCTTCGCAGCCATCAGCCCCCCGAATGGCCCAGGCCGCCGTCTTGATGGGAATCGGGTTTGTGTCCAGGCGAAGCAGCACGATCGCATCAGCGGAAACAACTCTTCAGCGTCGTCCTCGGGCCTCGTCCCAACTGCCATTGAGGGCCGCCGGCGTCAATACTTCGCCATCTCCGGCTTACGATCAGCTCCCCTATGACGCATCACGACGCCGACCGCGCTGATGCTCATCAGCGGCAGCGTCATCGTATCATCGCCGCTGAGAATGGCGTATTATCGCCCGCTTTGGACAACACCCGCTCGCGCCATCGACCGAGCCTCGTCGCGTGCTTGACCGCCACGCATGCTGGGATGATCCGCCCCTCAGGCGGCTGCGATCGTTTCAAACTGAGATTTCGACGGCCGTCCGACCGGGAATGTTGGTAAAGCGATAACCGGCCCACCGGACACGCTCGGCAACGAAACTGAAATGCTGATAAAGTCCGTCTTGGTTCGGCCGGTTGTAGTACGGGCGCGACGAGCATCACGCCATCCGCCCCGGCGGCCATCGCCTCCTTGGATCGCTCCAGCGTCTTCGCGGTGCAATTCGTCCCCGTGCCCGCGACGACCGCCACGTGGCCCTTTCGCCTTCCGCGCGACAGCCGCGACAAGATCGCGCTGTTCCTCTCCGTCGTGAGCGTCGGGCGTGCTCGCCGGTCGTCCCGCAGGGAACGAGTCCGCTGACACCGCCCGCAATAACCCGCTCGACCAAACCATCCAGGGCAGGCCAGTCGACGGCCCTGTCGCGAAACGGCGTCACCAGCGCGACCAGACATCCCTTGAATGGAGACATGACCTACTCCTTTGGTCCATAACGGTCGAGAAGCTCCTTCATCTCGCGGACCGCATGCCGAAGCCCGACAAACACCGCCCTTGCAATGATGCTATGCCCAATATTGAATTCCGAAAAGTCTTCGATCGCCGCGACGGCGGCCACGTTTCGATAAGTCAGCCCATGCCCGCCATGTACCTCCAGCCCGCACGATCGCCCGACGCGAACCCCGTCGCGAAGTTCGCCCAACGCCGCCTCGTACTCCTTCGGCGACTTCTGCATGGGCATAAGCCCCAGTCCACAACTCAACCGCAGCTGAAAGCCGAGCACCGCGGACTTCTCGATCTGTTCGCAGTCGCGGCTCAATAAACGCGCTGACGATGATACTCCGCCTCCACCGCCGCCTTGACCGCCGCGCTGACCCGCCTCGGCATTACGGGCGCGCCACATCCAGCCCCCTTCGGTCGCGTCAACTCCCGGCGCGCCGCTCCGGCACAAGCGTACACTGCGTCGGCCGAGTTCTGACCGCGATGGCCACGATCTCCGGCGACGCCGCCATCTCCATGTTGAGCTTGACCGTAACGACCTCTTTGAGCAGCGGCACGTCGCGGTCGATGATGTGCCGCCGATCCTCGCGCTTAGATGAAAAGTAACGCAGTCCGCCCCCCAAGCTGAGCCTCCACCGCCGCCCCAACCGGGTCCGGCTCCTCCGCCCGCCGCCTGCCGCACGGTCGCGACGTGATCGATGTTGACACCAAGTGGTAGGCATTGTTGATTGACGATACAGCGATGCTTAACTGTTTCGCATTATAGATGAAACGCGGATTACGGCAACGAATCGCACCTCAGCTCTCGCCTTGCCTAGCTTGGCATAAGCCAACGAAGATGGCCTTTCGTCCAACCAAACATGCCGAATTCGAATTGACTGGAGGAAAATGATGAATAGAGGCTTGGCCTGGGTTTCGATCCTGTTGACTGCGATCGGTCCGTCATTTGCCGAAGACCCTCAACCAAACGGCTCTAAACGAGAATCTCCCGGCGCACAACTCATCCGTGGTGTGCAAATGACGAACGGATCGCCAAGTCTCTGGACACTCGGACCGACTATTACAAAACCTGCCACTCCCACCCCGAACTCTCCCGCACTGGAAAAAGAATCCTCCGCCCGCGTCGCCGACGCCCTCAAGAAAGCCGGGCTCGACGTGACCACCAACATCGGCGGCTACGGCGTCGTCGGCCTCCTCAAGAACGGCGACGGCCCGACCGTCCTGATCCGCACCGATTTGGACGCACTGCCGATCGTCGAGGAGACCGGCCTCCCTTCGCCAGCAAGGTCACGTTCGGCGCAGCCCGACGGTTCTAGGTCGGGCGCTATGCACGCCTGCGGCCACGACACGCAACCAGACGATTCTCGTCGCCACCGCCCAGACGCTCGTGTCTCTTGCAGGACCAATGGAAGGGCACGGTTCTCTTCATCGCCCAGCCCGCTCGAGGAGACCGGCGAAGCGCGCGATTAATGATCGAGGACGGTCTCTTCAGCCGCTTCCCAAGCCCAACTACTGCATCGCCCTGCACGTCAGCCACGAGATGCTCGTCGGCACCGTCGGCTACACGGCCGGCTGGTCTACGCCAACGATCGACTCCGTGGACATCACCATCCACGGCAAGGGCGGTCACGCGCCTACCCGCACGCGCAATCGATCCCATTGTGACCGCCGCGCACATCATCACCGAGAGCTGCAAACGATCGTCAGCCGACGCGTCAACCCGCTCGATCACGCCGTCGTCACAGTCGGCTCCATCCACGCAGGCACCAAGCACAACGTCATCCCCGATACCGCTAAGCTGGAGCTGACCGTCCGCTCCTTCTACCGACGACGTCCGTAAGGAAGTGCTCGATTCCATCCGGCGGATCGCCCGTGAACACCGCCAGGGCGATGGGCTGCCTGAAAGATCCCGACGTAGTCGTGCTGGACGATCAGTTCACGCTTATGCGGCCTACAACGACCCCAAGCTGACGGCCCGTGCGGCGGAAGTTTTTAGGGGCATCCTCGGCGACGCCAACGTGATCGAGCCGCCCGCCGGAGCATGGGCGGCGAGGATTTCGGCGTCTATGCCAAGACCCTCGGCGTACCGGGCTTCATGTTTCAACTCGGTGTTGTGGATGCGGAGCGCTTCGAGGCCTCCAGGAAGCCCGGCGGCGAGCAGCTGCCGACGGTCCACTCCGCCAAGTTCCGCGTCGAAGTCGCGCCCACCTTGAAGACCGGTGTCCGCTGCATGACCGCGCAGCGGCGCTCAGCCTGCTGGAGGCAAAGTAGGGGACTCGATGCCCGCCCTCTCTCGCAAAAGGCGGGCCTTGGGGTAATATTATCCCGACCGGCGGGCCGCTTAGGACGCCCCGCAAAAAGATCGAACCCAAAGGAGCCCCATGGCGATCCAATTCTTCTGTGTGGCCTGCCGACAACCCATCGAAGTCGACGACGTCATGGCCAACCAGACGGTCACCCGCCCATACTGTCGCAGTCGTACGGCCCCGGCCGCGACCGACGCGACCTTTCGTGACAACCCGCCGATCGCTCGAACGCCTCGAGACCGTCGAAGGCCCCCACCGCTTCCATATGCCGTCGAAATGCCTTCCGGCCCCAATCGATGGAGTTGGGCATCTGCTTGTCTGCATATCCATAACCATGATTTGTTTGGCGATCTACATAGGAGATGCCCATACCATTGCCTCGCCTCGCTCCCCAAAGATGCCAACCCACAACAGACCAACAAGCTCCTCATGCAGGAAATGCAAGCTCGCTCCGGCCTCCAAATCATCTTTTTGACGACCGGCTTGTGCGCAACTCCCGTGATAGCCGTCATCTGCGGCATCGTTCGTTTCTTCAGTTAAGAAGACACCCCACGCTGGCCCGCGATCGCCGCTCTTAGCGTTTGCGGCCTCTTCATCCTCCCCTGCACAGTGCCGAGCGCGATCTTCAGCTGCAGCCACCGCTGCGAAACAGGCGGCGGCGGATAGGTGTCCGGTAACTACTCCGCGTAACTGCCGTTCACTCCCGCAGAAACATTAGCGATCATCGGCATCGGCTTGTCCTGAATTGTCAAGTCGATTTTGCGGACGGTATCTTCCCCCACGTCGCTTTCATGAGTAATCGCCGTGCAAAAATATGCGAATTCGACCGCGTGCGTTCATTGACACCCTTTGCAGGGCGCGGTAACTTGGTGGAGGTTTGGGAAGGTGTAGACCCACCGTCGCCCCAGGGCACGGTCTATCGAGCGAGGCAACAAAAATGGCAGCGGTCGACGCCGCACGATCCAAAGCGAAAAGCCGCGAAGAATAAAGTCTCCATGCATCTTTACCCTCGAACACGCCAGCAACGCGCGCTTCCCGCTCAGGTGCACGCGTCGTTGCCGACATGGTGCCGCCAATACAAAAAGGCTGACGCGCTCGAAGAGCGCCGCCGCCACATCCGCCGCCCTCCGTCAGCTCCGGGAGGTGCAGCCGCCAATCTCTGCCGCCAGGTGGCGAGACCGAGCTTCTATGGAGAGTCCCGCGAACTCGGCCGGCCGAGCGCTGACGGCGATCGGCTGCGAGATCAAGGATTGGCACGGGTCCGAGTCGACTTCGCCGCCGTTCGCGAAGGCCGCGTTGTCGAACTCCGCTGGAAACTCGGCGACGCGCATCGAATTCTGGCACGAAGTCGGCGCGCCGGTTTCAAACCGCCAGCCCATCGACGAAGCCTTCGCCGCCCGGTGACCGCCTGAGGCGACCGATTCAATCGCCCTTGCTACAATCGCTCCCATGACATCGCGCGTGAAACGGCCAGCCCTTTGGCCGCAAAGTACCTGCGCCTTCACCTCTGCCAGGACGTCGGCCCGATCCGCTTCGCCAATCTCCCCTCCCGCGAACTCGGCGACATCGACGCGGTCCTCGTCGCAAGCGTCTCGCGCTCAACTATGTCACCCAGATCGGCCCCAAAGTCTCCGAACACATTGCCCGCGGTCGTGACACGGCGGCCGTCACCAGGAGATCGAACTGGCCGCAAGGCATGGCGTGCGAATCGTCTGCCTCGCGGACGACGCTTATCCGCTTAAGACTTAAGAAGATCGAAGACCCGCCCGCCTGCCTGTACGTCAAGGGGACGCTCGCCCGCGAGGATATGCTGGCCCTTGGGATCGTCGGTTCGCGCCATTGCACCCGCTACGCGCCGAACAATCCGAACGCTTCGCCGCCCTCGCCGCCCACGCCGGATTGACGATTGTCTCAGGCATGGCTCGCGGCATCGACAACGCCGCCGCTACCGCGGCGCCCCTCGCATGGCGGCCGCACTCCCTGCCGTCCTCGGCTGCGGTCTGTGCCATCTCTATCCGCCCTGAATCCGGCGAACTCGCCGAAAGATTACGAGCTGCCGCGCGGCTGTGAGCGAACTGCCCATGTCCGTCGCCCCGGATTCGAAGCATTCCGCCGCGAAATCGCATCATCGCCGGTCTCTCGATGGGCGTCTTGATCGTAGGAAGCCGCGCGCAGCGCTCATCACCGCCCGACTCGCCTCCGAGTACAACCGGGAAGTGTTCGCCGTCCCCGGCAGAATCGACACAGCTTCCGCCGAAGGCTGCAACGACCTCATCAAGCGGCGGCGCCCAGGCTCGTCGCTCTACCTGCCTGACATCCTTGAAGAACTCGGCGCACGCTGGCCTGCCTCTGATGAGCTGCCCTGCGGCCACCCGAAGAACAGGGTGAGATGATCCAGCTGGCGCTCGCTCCTCTCGACGACGCCGAGCAGACCGTCCTCGCCGCCATCGTCGGCGAACCGCTGCCCATCGAAGGCGTCTGCCAGGAATCCGGACTCCGCCCGCGCGAGTCGCAGCGGTGCTGACCAGCCTTCAATTAAAGGAATTGTCCGCCGTCCCCGGTGATTTGTACGAGCGAGCGGGCTCAAAATAACAAAGTAGTGTGGGCCATGCCCACCCTCTTCCCGGTTTTGGCGTTTTGACTTTTCGACGTTTCGACGTTTCTTTCCCTACCACGGCCATTCCCCCAAACCGACCGCTTCGCCGACGCTCCCTTGGGTATTTTCGCCGGCCTTGGCGAACGGGTCTTTTGTCTCCGCCAGCTACTTCCGCCAGGCCTTTGCATCGTGATCGTGCGTCTCGCCCGTCAGCGCGATCAGCGATTGCTCCGCCGCATATTGAACAGCGAAATCCTCCCCTCCATCGCATCGACAGTGCCGTCGGGACGAGCGCTCGGCGAAATAGGCCAATGTCTCAATGACGGTCAACCGGAACATTTCGATCCGAATCGCGGCTACCCGGTCCAGGAGCGTCTTGACGATCTGCGGCCGCTCCGATTCCTGATACTTGTAATCTCGCACGACCGCCAGGGCACCTTTGCCGCCTCCCACCGCGCACCGGCCCCGAGGCTGCCTCGGCAATCGGGGATCTTCCTCCGCTTCGAACTCTCCAAGACATTGATAAGCGTCGGCACCACCGTCCGGTCCCCGCCGCGTGGTAACATCGCCCGAGATCGCTGCACTGGCGGACCATCAGCGAATCCCGATCGGTCCGCGCGCACGGTGTCATAAACTTTCATCGCCCAATCACTATGCCCGTCGCGGCTCGTTGTTCGTGATCCCCTTCCGCCGGTCATCCAACCGCGTCTGCTGCCATGTTTCCAGATACTTCTGCTGTCTTCGGCTTGTGGAACCACGCCCCACCCGCGACGAAGCCGCAGCCGGTCACCGCGACCGTGACGAAAACGAATCCAACCGCGAAAACAATGAAATGTTTCCCGCGTCTTCGCCCCATCGCGTTACATCGCCTCAAACGGCCGCCGAATCCGCCATAAGCTGCTCGTGCGGGATACCCACGTCACGTCCACGACCGGCAGATCGAGAAATCGCTGCCCCAGCTCACGAAATCTTTGCGGATTGTCGCTCACGTAGTGTCAGGCTCCCGCGTCGCCCTCGGCCAAGCCGCCCGCGACCGCAACCGCTCGACGACCGAGTGCTGGGTTCGCCCGCTCGCCGGAATCGACGAGAGCTTGACGTCCGGGCCGGACTGAATTCGCGATAGTCGGCTTCAGCAACGGATAATGCGTACACCCCATGACCATGACCTTCGGGTCCAGCCGCATGATCGGCTCGGAGATAGTCGCGCACGACCGCTTTCATGGTGATCGCGTTCTCACGCTGCCGGCCTTCTTCCACCAGTGGAACGAACAACGGGCAATGATTTTTGAATGACGCGGGTGTTTAGCAATACGTAACTGAACGAAGTACAAT
>ERZ1370068.10646-contig-9327_pt1 | contig 21847 bp, 38 predicted proteins | sample MGYA00561227_ERZ1370068 | MGnify/ENA primary metagenome ERZ1370068 (study PRJEB38410, sample SAMEA6850437) | metagenome | study: Metagenomic assessment of the ecological functions of the soil: analysis of the soil microbiota associated with the... | reverse complement strand
ACGCCGGCCTGCCTGATGGCCGCGGCAACGTCAGATCTGCCCGCGATCGTGCCTTTCCGGTGGACCGATGCTGAACGGCTGGTTCAATGGCGAGCACGCTCCGGATCGGGCACCATTCGTCTGGAAGCAACGCGAACGCCTTGCCGCCGGCGAGATCGACTACCAACGAGTTCATTGAAATCGTGGCGCTCCGGCGCGCCCTCGGTCGGCCACTGCAGCACAATGGGCACCGCCTCGACCATGAACTGCGCTTGCGGAAGCGCTCGGGATGTCGCTGCCCGGGCTGGCGGCGATCCCCGCGCCCTATCGCGAGCGCGGCCAGATCGCCTATGAGACGGCGAAAACGGATCGTCGAGATGGTCTGGGAGGACCTCCGCCCTCCGACATCCTGACCCGCGAGGCGTTCCGAAACGCATCGTGGTGAATTCGGCGGTCGGCGGCTCGACCAACGCGCCGATCCATATCAACGCCGCTGGCGCGGTCATATCGGCGTCGAACTCTCGATCGACGATTGGCGAGCGCGGCCACAACGTCCCGCTATTGGTGAACATGCAGCCGGCCGGCTTACTATCTCGGCGAGGCATATCACCGCGCCGGCGGCGTGCCGGCGGTGCGCGAATTGATGGCGCACAAGCGCATCCATGAAGATGCCGTGACGGTCAACGGCCGCACCATGGGCGAGAACTGCCGCGAGGCCGGAAGCCCGGCCGGACGTCGATCTGGAGCTACGACAAGCCGCTGATGAAGGATGCTGGCTTCCTGGTGCTGCGTGGCAACCTGTTCGATTCCGCCATCATGAAGACCAGCGTGATCTCGAAGGAATTCCGCGACCGCTATTTGATCAATCCCAAAGACCTGAATGCGTTCGAAGGCCGCGCCATCGTGTTCGAGGGGCCTGAGGATTATCACGACCGGATCGACGATCCTCGCTCAACATCGACGAGCACTGCGTCCTGTTTATCCACGGCGCCGGGCCGATCGGGCTATCCCGGCGGCGCCGAGGTCGTCATGCAGCCCCGGCGGCGCTGATCAAGCGCGGTATCCTCTCTCTGCCCTGCATCGGCGACGGAAGGCAGTCCGGCACTCGGGCTCATCGATCCTCAACGCCTGCCGGAGGCCCGCCGCCGACGGCGGCTTGGCGATTTTGCGGACCGGCGACAAGGTTCGCATCGACCAGCAACAAGGGCGACGCCAACATCCTGATCACCAGCGACGAGTTGAAGAAGCGTCGCGCCGAGCTGAAGGCCAAGGGCGGCTTCGCCTACCCGGCCAACCAGACCGCCGTGGCAGGAAGCTCGACGGTCGGCCGCCAGGCACACCGGCGCCGGCATGGAGCTCGCCACGCGCTATCAAAATATTGCGGGCACGGTCGGCGTGGCGCGGGATAACACGCTAGCAACCGTCATTGCGAGACGTAGGGCCAACGCAATCCATCCACTCCGCACCGGGAACTATGGATTGCTTCGCTTCAGCGCAAAGCTAATTTGTCGCGAGTTCCGCAATGATGAAAAAAAGGCGAGAGAACCATGTCAGATCGATTGAAGGGAAAACGCGCTGTTGTCACCGCAGCAGCGGCGGGCATTGGGCCGCGCCTACGCATTCGCGCGCGAAGGGCGCCACGGTGATCGCCACCGACATCGACGAAGGCAGCTTGCCACCCTGGGCAATGAAGGCGTCGCCGGACGGCACGGCTCGATGTTCGCAGCACCGCCGAAGGTCGCGGCCTTCGCCAAGCGCATTGCAAGATCGACGTCCTGCTCAACGCCGGCGGGTTTCGTGCACCACGGAACTATCCTCGACTGTTCGGACGAGGACTGGGATTTCTCGTTCGACCTCAACGTCAAATCCATCGCACCGGACCATCAGGCGTGTTCCTGCCGGCGGCATGCTGGCAGGGCGGAGGCAGCATCGTCAACATCGTCTTGCGCGGCGTTGAGGCCACCGGCCGAACCGCTACGTCTACGGTGCGTCCAAGGCGGCAGTTGTCGCTGCTGACGCGCGCGGTCGCGCTCGACTTCATCACCCAGGGCATCCGCTGCAGCCAGCATCTGCCCCGGCACCGGTGGAGACACCATTGATGCTCGACCGCGCCGGGCCGTCGCAGCCCCGCAGGGCACGATATGTTCATCGCCCGCCAGAAGATGGGTCCGGCTGGGCACCGCAGAGGAAATCGCCGCCATGGCGGTCTATCTCGCAGCGACGAAGCGCGTTACCACCGGCGTCGACCTCGTCGTCGATGGCGGCTACATGCTGTGACGGTCCACGCAGCAAGGGCTTCCAGCATGAACAAGATCGATCTGAACGGCCGTTGCGCCGTCGTCACCGGTGGGGCGCAGGGGTTTGGGCGCGCCATCGCCGAGCGCTTCGTGCCGCCCAGGTCGCGATCTGGGATCACGCTTTCTGCCGTTTGCGGAAAAGACCGCCAGGAAATCGGCCCGGCGGTATCGGCCTTCAAGGTCGACGCGTTTCCGATCTCGCCGCGGTCGAGAAGACCCGCGACGAGACGCTGAAGGCGCTCGGCAAGATCGACATCCTCGTCAACAATGCCGGCATCGCCGGCATCAACAGACGGTGCTGGGAAACCGACCTCGACGAGTGGCGCAAGGTGCTGCGCATCAATCTCGACGGTCCCTTCATCTGCTGCAAGGCGGTGGTGCCGGCGATGCTCGCAGCAGAAATACGGCCGCATCGTCAACATCGCCTCGATCGCCGGCAAGGAAGGCAACCCCAACGCCGCGCACTACTCGGCCTCGAAGGCCGGCGCTGATCGCGCTGACCAAGTCGCTCGGCAAGGAGCTCGCGCAGCACGACATTCTCGTGCAACGCGGTGACACCCGCGGCGGCCAAGACCGCGATCTTCGACCAGCTGACGCAGCAGCACATCGACTTCATGCTGTCGAAGATTCCGAAGAGCACGTTTCGTGCTCGGTGCGAAGAACTCGCAGCGATGGTCGCGTGGCTGGCGTCGGAGGATTGCGCGTTCTCGACCGGCGCGGTGTTCGACATTTCCGGCGGCCGGGCGACGTACTAGTGGATTGGGCAACAACGGGTCCGGCTGGATGATTCGCGCGGCGCGGCGTCGCGAAGTCTAGGCCGGGCGATGCCGCTCACTGGCGCCGTGGTCCATCTGAGCCGCAACAGCCAGAAGGCGACTGCGGTTCGATCGGTGACGACCGCGGCGCTCAAAGCTGGCGCACGCAGCCGGGCGCCTGGATCGGTGCAGGCCTTTGCGACACCGCGCACTGCCCGTACAGTCGCGCATAGCGGACGCTATGCCAGCATCAGAAGGTCAGTTGGCTCTGGTTCTGCACCCGCTGCGCTGTTAACATCGCGTGGACCGACCCGGTGGTGGGTCTGGTGGTTGAAGAGTTTCATAGCACAGAGAGCCTGGCTCGTCCGAGTTCGAACCACCCCCACGATACCAAACAACCATCCCGTTGAGGTCCGCGTCGAGCAATCGTGCTGCCCACTCTTCGATTTCCTCGTTCCGTTGCAAACGGAGCGTCTCTGGAGTCATCCAATCCGATGGGCTTGTGAGGGAGTGCTTGATGTTTTCCTCTGGGCGCTCGTTCCCCTTTAATCGCTGTCAGTAATCAGGGCATCAGCCCAATAAAGATGGTTCAACGTAGCTGCGATCGATTGGAAGAACGCACCTCGATCCTTCCAGCGATCCACATTCGGTAAGCCCATCAGCGGCAGTTACCAAAGAGGTATTCTGCCAAGTGTTGTAACGGGCCATAAGTCGGCAGTATCCGGCTGAGATCAAGTTTCTCGGGCTCCAATGGTTAATATCGATGCTCGGTGGAGAAATAACCGAATGGCGACGAAAAACCCATCGCCGCCGTTCGTGCCCCTGGTCGCCTACTACACCGTTGCAAAGACCGCAATTGGCGCATTCCGGCCGGGCCTCGTCGCAAATCTCCAAGCTTCACGACAAAAGTGATCATACTGAAGTTTCAGTGAAAATTTCCTTCTCGCAAAAAGTCAGATGCGAGAGCCGGCGTTTCGCGACCGACTTTTTGCGACAAGTTGAAAGCGGCTCCCCACCCTCCCGTCCGATCCAATCCACTAGTCAACCAGCGCTCGTGACAATGGCGTTGCCGGCGCGAGCCGTCGGCTCTGTGGTGGTGCCGCGATCAGACGCCGGCGAAGACCGTCACGATGCCGCCAACGAGATTCCAGCGCGGCGGTTCGTCCAGCAATGCCGCGCCAACGAGCGAAGCGGTGATCGGATTGACGGTGACCGAGATCGCGACGCGGGTCGGCGTCAGCGCTCCGAAGCGCGAATGCCCACAGATAAAACGTCAGCGCGCTGCCGAAGGCACCGAGATAGACGCGCGCCAGCCAATGCGGGGCCTCGAAAGCCGCAACGGGCGCAAAGCTGCCGCGCCAGTGCGAGATCAGGACAAGCGCATAGAGCCCCAACTCCCATCGACACCGTCGTGAAGGGAATAGGCCCGGAGCGAGCGATGAATGGCTTGGACCAGATGCTGTAGAGCGCCATGCACAGGGCTGCCGCGACCATCAGGAGATCGCCGCGCCAGGCGCCCGGCGGCGCCGAAGCAAGGCCCGACAGCAGAGCCAGGGCAACTCCGAGCGTTGCAGTCACGACACCGATCGATTTGCGCGCCGTCAGGGCCTCGCTGCCGAGCAGCGCCCCACGACCATCGTCAGCAGCGGAAGCGTCGACAAGGCGAGCGCGCCCCGCGCCGCCGTCGTGAAGATCAGGGAGCGCATTGAACAGGATCGGGAACAGGGCAAAGTACAGTACGCCCAACCCGGCGACGCCCGACCGTGTGCGCGGCGCGGCCACCGCCCGCCTTGCAGAAGCGCCGCCGGCAGCAACAGCAGAAACCCGATGCCGAACCGGAACGAACCGATCGCCAGCGGATCGATCGCATTCACCAGATAGCGGGTGGCCGCAACCGAAGTGCCGCCCAGACCGCTCGACAGGACCGCCGCAAGCACGCCCCACGCCTCGTTCATGCATTTTCCTTCCGGCTTGCAGACAAGTTAGGGAGGACTAACTAATCAAGGAATGGAATTTTCATGATGTGATGAAATAACGTTTAGTTATGAGCTGCCCCTCCTCGATCCCGGAGCTGTTGAAGGCTTTCGTGGCGGTGGCCGACAGCCAAGCTCGTTCACCGCGCCGCCAGCCAGCTTAACCGGACCCAGTCCGCCAGCATGCAGATCAAGCGCCTCGGGGACGTCTTGGCGTGGAGCTATTCAACCGCACCAAGGCCAATGTCGACCTGAGTTCCGCGGGCGAAGGGCTGCTCGGATACGCAAGGCGCATCCTGACGCTGAACGACGAGGCCGTCGGCAAACTGCGGGAGCGCAAGATTGAAGGCGTTGTGCGCCTGGGCGTGATGGACGACTACGGCACCTTGATCGTTCCGCCCTTGCTGCAAGCTGCTTCGTCGCCTGTTATCCGCTGGTCCATGTCGAGATGGAGACAGGACTCACCTCTTCCATGCCCTCGCGCCTCGGCAATGCCTATGACTCTCGTCATTGCGATGCACCCGGAGGAAGTGGCGAGGGTGAGTTCCTGCGGCGCGAACAGGCTGCGTGGGCAACCGGCGCATTTCATCCCGTCGAGCAACCAGAACCCGCTGCCGCTCGCGCTTTATCCGCAGGGCTGCCTGTTCCGAAAATGGGCGATCGAGGCGCCTCGATGCCGTCAAGCGGCCGTGGCGGTTGGCTTTCGTCAGCCAAAGCCTTGCAGCCGTCGAGGCGGTTGCGGCGCAGGGGCTTGCGGTGACCGTCGTAAAGGCAGGTACATTTCCGCCGAAGCTGCGCCCCCTGTCGGAGCGCGACGGCATGCCGCGACTACCGGCCGCGGACATTTGCCTGCATCGTACCGCAGATCCGTCACAGGCGGGCGCACTACTCGCAAAATCACTTGCGCTCAACCATCTCAAACCATCTTGATGAAATCTCGGTGAGGCGCGCAACACGCGACGCTATCCCGATCGCCTTCAACTGAGCGGGATCCCGTGAATATTTCATTGTATGCCATCTCGGTCTGGGTCTTCCCTCCTCATCGCCATCACCTTCCACGAGGCCGCGCACGCCTTTGTGGCCTACAAGCTTGGCGACAATACCGCCTGGCAGCTCGGCCGGGTCAGCTTCAACCCGCTCAAGCATATCGATCCGTTCGGGACCGTGATCCTGCCGGGCGTGCTGCTGCTGTCGCATTCGCCGTTCCTGTTCGGCTACGCCAAGCCGGTCCCGGTGAATTTCCGGAACCTGAACCATCCACGGCTCGACATGGTCTGGGTGGCGCTGGCCGGCCCGCCACCAACATCATCCTGGCGACGATCGTGGCGCTTGCCTTCCATGCCCTGCCCTTGGTGCCGGCCGACGCCGCCAAATGGACGGCGGACAACCTCAAAAATGCTTTCCTGATCAATATCGTGCTGGCGATCTTCAACATGATGCCGATCCCGCCGCTGGACGGCGGCCGGGTCGCCGTCGGGCTGCTGCCGCGGGTGCTGGCTTACCCGCTGTCGCGGCTGGAACCCTACGGGATGCTGATCCTGCTCGGTCTTCTGATCCTGCTTCCCGTCGTCGGCGCGCAGCTCGGTCTAAATCTTGATGTTATTTCGGCGATACTGCGGACACTGACCGGATATGTGATCAGCGCGCTTCTCTTCATCACCGGCAACGCTTAAACTTCACATGGAAAATAAAGGACAGGGAAGAACCGGCTCGGGCCATGGCGACAAAAGCTGCCGATATGTTGATCGCACGCCGCGCCGATACCCGCGCGAGGGCAGATTTTGCAACCTGGAAAATGTTGGCCAAGCTCAACGGCTTTTCCGCGCTGCCGCCGAGGCGCAGAGCTTTCTGGAAAGCTACCGGCCGCTACTGGCGAGGATGACCGAGGCGGACGCCTCCGAGGCCACCATCCAGCTGATGTACAAGAGCTATTATGCCGAGATGGGCGGTTCCGGAACGCCGCCGGAAATTCCTCGCGCGCGAGCGAGCCGGCCACCGATACCGGCAACGTCACCGCGTTCCGCCGGCCGCCCCCAAGGCCGAAGCCCGCCGCATCCGGCCCGGTAACCAAACCAAGGCTTCCGGTGGCGCTGATCTTTGCGTGCCTCGCCGTGGTCTATGTCGGCATCCGCTACTACTGGCGCTGACGCGGGCGTCTTCCCGCAAGCGGGTACAGCTTCGCGCCAGCCGCCTTACGCAGCTTCAGCCCTTGCCCTTGACGCGGAAGATCACCGGCAAGGTGAAGGTCAGTCCCTTCGTCCGCGATCAATGGCGGCGGCACCGGCACCGGATCGGAGCGCCGCACCATCGCCAGCGCGGCCTCGTCGAAGGCCGTATCTCCCGAGCCTTTTTCGATATCGGTCGAGAGCACGTGGCCCATGCGGTCGAGCGTGAAGCAGATCTGGATCTCGGCCGATTTTTGCTGGCGTTCCTTCGGGTAGCCGCTTGTGCTTGTCGAGATGGGCGACCAGCTCCTTCTGCCAGGTCGCGCGCGCGCGGCGTGCGTCTCGCCGGTGCCGATCACCGGCGCGACGGATCGCTGCCCTTCCGGAATGGCCTCCGAACTCGGCGTCGCGGTGGCTTCGGCGGCAACCGACTCGGTGGAAGCCGAGGTCTGCACCGCCGCGATCTTCGGATCGTCCTCCTTCGGCTTCTTCGACTCGTTCTCCGTCACCACCCGGTCGGCCTCTTCGGGCTCGGTCGGCCTGTCCTGCGGCAGCTCGGTTTCCTTGACCTCGGCCTTCTGCTCGGCGAGCTGCGGCGACGCCGCGGAAGCATCGGTATCCGGGCCCGGCGGCAGGTCTGGTCACTTCACGGCGCACCGACGCCAGTTCGAGGCCGATCTCGATCGCCGATGCGCCAAGCGCGTCGTCGGCTTCTTCGGTCTGCAAATGCACGATCGCCAGCGCCGCGCCGCCAACGATGGAGCGCGAGCGCGGTCACCGCGGCGAAAATCCAGAGCCGCCGGGATGGCTTTTGCTCGTCGAGGACCGGTCAGGGCTTTGCCGGTCGCGTCGCTTGCGACGCCGCTCGCATCGGCAGCGCCTTCGAGCGCCACCAGCTTGATCTTGGAATAGCCGCCGGCGCGCAGGATTTCGAGCACGTCCATCAATTCGCCGTAGGGCACCGGCGCGGTCGGCGCGCAGGAAGATGTGGCGCTCCTTGCTGGCATCGGCCATCGCATCGAGCGAGCGCACCAGATCGACGCCGCTTGACCATGTTTTCCCCGATCGCAACGCGACAGATCCGGGCTTGATGCTGACATAGGTCGGCTTGTCCGGCTTCTTCTGCGGCGTCGCGGTCGAGGTCGGCAGATCGATCGGCAGGTCGACGGTCGACAGCGGCGCCGCGACCATGAAGATGATCAGCAGGACCAGAATGACGTCGATGAACGGCGTGACGTTGATCTCGTGCGATTCCGCGAAATCGCTGTCGTCATCGAGGTCGGTATCTGCGATCGACGCGCCCATCGCCTACTCCGCTGCTCGCACGGCCACGCTGCCAGCCGCTGACATGGGTGCGATCGAGATCGCGCGACAACAGCCGCCCTGCGGCGCCCGAGGCACGGTTGACCAGTTCGAGGTAGCCTCTTGGTGACCCGCGCGAAGTGATTGTAGATGATGACGGCCGGGATCGCTGCGACCAGGCCGATCGCGGTCGCGAGCAGCGCTTCGGCGATGCCGGGCGCCACCACGGCGAGGTTGGTGGTCTGCGACTTCGAGATGCCGATAAAGCTGTTCATGATGCCCCAGACGGTGCCGAACAGTCCGACGAAGGGCGACGTCGCGCCGATGGTTGCGAGCAGGCCCATGCCGAGCCGGATCCGCCGCGCCTCGGCGCGCACGATCTCGCCAAAGCTCGATGCGGCGCGCTCCTTGATGCCGGCGTCGCTGGAAATGCCGGCCGACAGCCGCGCCCTCGCGCATCGCCGCCGCGCAGGAAGGACGCCAGCACGCCTGCCTTGGCGCCGAGCGCGAACTGCGCTTCCGCCAGCGACCGCGCGTCGCACGATCTTGGCGAGCGCGCGAGCGCAGCTTGCGCTGCACGACGGTCAACTCGATCATCTTGGCGATGAAGATGGTCCAGGTCACCAGCGAGGCAAAGGCGAGCCCGATCATCACCGCCTTGACGATGATGTCCGCCGACATGAACATCGACCACGGCGACAATTCGCGTAGGCTCGGCGGCAGCGGTCGCTTCAGCAGCCTTGCCGTCGCCGTCGGCCGGCGTCGCCGCCGCATCGGAAGTGCTGGCGATGCAACCGGCGCTGCGCCGCCGACGGCGCCTGCGCTGGGCGCAGGACCCGGCGCGGCGGCTGACTGCGGCGCAGCAGGCGCCGCTGGGCCGCTGAGCGGCAGGCGCTGCGTTCTGCTGCGCCGACGACGGCGCCGCCAGCGACAGCATCGCCAGCGCCGAGATCACCGCAAGTGTCGTCGCGCGAGAAGAGACATGTCTTCATACTTCGGCCCAGTAGCGGATCAGGTTGTGATAAATACCGGTCAATTTGACCGTTTCAGGGTCGTCTCGCCCAAGCCGCTCCACCAGGGCCTGGATCGCGGTATCGAGATCGAAGATCAGGCTGCGGGCGTGGGCATCCCGTACCATGCTCTGCAGCCAGAAGAAAGACGCAACCCGCGTACCTCGGGTGACCGGCGTGACCAGATGCAAGCTAGACGCAGGATAAAGCACGAGATCGCCGGCCGCGCAGCTTGATTTCATGGGAGCCGTAGAGGTCCTCGACCACCAGCTCGCCGCCGTCATACTCGTCCGGGCTCCGATGAGAAACAACGTGACCGACAGGTCGGTCCGGATCCGCAAGCCGGTGAGACGGTCTCCCTCACCGCGTTGTCGACGTGGAGGCCGAAATGGTGCCCGTCCGGACGCGGCATAGCGGTTGAACAGCGGCGGAAAGATCTTGCAGCGGGATCGCCGCCGAGATGAATCGGGGGCTCGCGGTCAGCGCCGACAGCACGCGATTGCCGAGCTTGCGCGCGACCTCGCTGTCCGGCGGCAGCTGCTCGTTGCGCTTGACCAGCGCCGATGCGCGCCCGCGGTGGAGCGGCCGTCCTCCCACGCGCAGTCATCCATGATGCGGCGGAAATCCGCCACATCGTGCCTTGCTCAGCACCTCTGGGAATACAGATCAGCATGCCGCCTGCATCGCGCCTCGATCAGAACCGCGCCGAAAGCACCATGCTCGACGCTGCGGCCCGGCGCCACGAACACGAACGGCGTCGCGCTCTGATACAGCGCGTCGTAGTAGAGCTTGTTGGTGATGTTGGCTGACGAACAGTTTTGCCGGTCCAGTTCGCGTTGACCTTGGCTTCCACGAAGGCATCGAAGCGCCAGTAGCTCGGCGATCGACGTGCCCTGGTTGGCGGCGAGGAACGTGCCGCCATACATCTCGGAGCGGTAGACCGCCTGCGCCGCCGATCTCCCAGACGTCGGTGAGCTGGTACTTGGTCAGCAGGCTGAACGACTGATGCGCGACGTTGGCCGAGCTTGCAATCCGACATTGCTCGGGACAGATGCAGTGGTTGCGGCGACGGAACGAGCGACTTCGTCACCTCCGACTGCATCAGCACGAGGCCGCCGAACACGCTCCATTTGTCGGTGATCTTGCCGCCGACGCCGAGATCGATGCCGCGGATGCGATAGGCGGCGCCCGCGGTGATGCAGGACACGTCGTGCCCGCCCCGTGCGGCGGGAATGGGCGACAGTCCGCCGTCTGCGGCACGCCGCATTGGTGATATTTCGCGATTCACGCGCGTTTTCCTTCTCGGTCTGGAACAACGCCGCCGGTCACCAGCAGACGCCGGTCGAACAGCTCCCATTTGGTGCCGACCTCGATCGCCTTGTTCTTTTCCGGCCCGAAGATCTGGTTGGGATTGCCGTTCAGCGACGGCGCCAGGCCGCCATACTGCGCGCTGGTGCCGTCGAACTCGGCGCCGACCGGGTTCGACGACGTCGCATAGGCGACATAGACGCTGCGCGATCGGCAGCGGCTTCAGCGTCGATGCCGAGATTGAAGTTCGGCATGTCCGTATTGCTGTTCCTGCGCGTTGAAGACGTTCGGCACGCCATTCTACCGTGCCGAAACCGCTGACCTTGATGTTGTAATCATCGTAGCGAACGCCGCCGATTGAGGATGACGAAGTCGTTGTAGTTGGCGGTGTCGATCGCATAGACGCTCGTGGTGTCGATGCGCGACCTTGGTCGGCAGGCCGGTCAAGCGTCGGATTGCATCCAGTGACCGAAAACGTGAATCTGCGGGATAGAAGACACTGACACCGGCGAAGCCGAGCCGGTGGTGGTGCCGCCCGGCAGCGCTTCCGAACTCAGGCCTGCATATTTGATCGATGCTCGCGATCTCGCGCGAGACCTCGACGCCGCCCAGTGCCGTATGCTTCCAACCGGCCGTATCGAACTTGTAGGTCGCTTCGGTCTGGTTGGCGAAGTTCTCGGTGACCTGATAGCGGCTCTGCGGATTGGCACTCGAGGTCGACGCGGTGAGCGGCGTTCTTGATCGACCGGTGCTTCCGGCAGCGTGCCGATGTAGTCGAGCACCGAGCGCTGGATCCTGGTCTTGTTGCTCAGCGTCAGGTCGGGGGTGATGTTGACCTCGGCACCGATGGTCCCGATGTCCTGCCTGATGCTGATAGATAGTCGCGGTTGACGAAACCGTAGAAATTGTTGCGGTTGACGCCGAAATTCGGGAACGGACCGCCCGGCTGGTGGTGTGACCGGGTGGCGAACCCGGCCGGTAGTACGGCACGCCGAAGTCCGGCAAGTCCGTGCAGGTTGGTGTGGATGTAGGTCGCGCTACAGCTTCACGGTGTCGAGCGGGGTCCACTTCGCCGGTGATGAAGCCGCCGTCGCGGTCGTCCTTGATATAGTCGCGGCCGGCGACGCCAGCGTCCTGGAACAGGCCGCCGGCGCGCACCGCCAGCGTCGGGCTGATCACCTGGTTGACGTCGAGCACCACCCGCTTGGTGTGGTCGGTGCCGAACGTCGTGTCCATGTTGTAGAAGCTTCTTCGGTCGTCGCCTGCTTGGTCACGATGTTGATCGCGCCGCCGGTGGTGCCGCGGCCGGCGAACGAGGAGCCCGGCCCTCGCAGGATTTCGACCTGCTCGGTGAAGAAGTTTTCCGCGGACGCTGACGCCGGCATCGCGGACGCCGTCGAGGAAGATGTCGTTGCGCGCGTCGAAGCCGCGGATGAAGAAGCGGTCGCCGAAGGCGTTGCCGCCCTCGCCGGTGCCGAGCGTCACGCCGGCGGTGTTGAGCACCGCCTGTTTCAGCGTGGTCGAGTTTTGGTCCGTCAGGACATCCTTGGTGAGCACCGTGATGGTCTTCGGCGTGTTGAGGATTGGCTCGGAAATTTGCCTGATGCCTGCACCCGCGTAGCCATGTAGGGCGCCGCCGGGTTGGCGTAGGGATCGCGGTCGGCACGCAAGCCCGCCGGCGTTGGGAAACGGCACGCGCGGCGACCTGCGCGGGCTGTGTGCGGCGACGCGGCACGCCAGCGCGGTGCGGGCGCGGAGCTGGTCCGGCGAAGGTTTTGACGCCGCAGGACGCGGGCGCGCGACCGGGGCATCGACCGTCACCGGCGGCAGGTTGGACTGCTGCGCTTCGGCGCCGGAGAACGATGCGACCGCGATCAGGCCCGCGACCGCGGAAACCTTGGTCGCCGGAATAGTTCTCGGATGTCTGTCGACCGAGTTGATCGCCGCGTCAAAACGCAGCGACTCTCGGTGCTTTTACTTGTGCTCATCACGCGCCCCTGATGACATGACAATTCGCGCATGCCAGATTGTCGCGCGACGAACTGTCCCATGCGGTGGTATCGAGCGTGAAATTTTCGGTCAATGCGATTGCGGCAACAACGACGCTTGAATCGATCCAACTTCAATAGCGATTCTAAATCGCAGTTTGAAATCGTTCTAAACTTACATTTGTAAGCGTTCTAAAAGCGTTCTAAGAGTCTGAAGCAGTGCCGTAAATCGGTCATCGCCTACGCAATCGTCGACTTCGTCACGCCGATCAATCGGCGCTCGGCGGCTTCATCAGCGAAAACAACTCATCGACGGTGCGTTGCGCGACCTGACGCACGCGATCGGCGTTGTCCATGCCTGCGATGTTGACGCCCTTCACCACGGCTTTGATCTCGTCGCGAAAATCGGTGAGGAAGCGCAACGGATCAGGCGCTGTCTCGTTGGCGACGCGCGCGATCAATCCCGTGATCAGGATCTGGCAGGCCATCATTCGTCCGTTCAATTCATCCATCGCGCGCACTCCGAGCTGTTCCGGCCGCGATATGGACGACATCGGCCTCGATTCAACCGGGTCGATAGATTGCCGGATCCGCCGGCTACCGGCCGCGACGTGGCGCTGCATGCCGGTCATCGATTTTCGCAGTCCGCGATATCGCGCAGCTCGTCGGTTGGCGATCGGATCGCGCAGGCCGTCGAGATCTCGACGAAGTTGCGCGGCGCCAATCCTAAACCTTTCCAAATGTTTAGGATTCTCAAGCTCTGAGTGTTTGTACACATCAAGCGCGCGGCATATTATAAGTCAGATGGGCAGGGAACGGTTTCAACATCCCACTATTGTTTCAGAACCCATGAGCTCGCATGTCGATGTCGCGCACCATTGGTTGGGTCTTGCTGATCGCGGCGGTCGGCGCGGCGGGTTATTACGGCTGGCAACGATATCAACGGCGAGCATACGACCAGCCGCCACCGCGCAGAAGCAGGCGCGGCCGACGCCGGCCGGCGGTTCCGGTCAAGACCGCCCCGGTCGAAAAAGCCGATTTCCCGGTCTATCTGACCGGCCTCGGCATCGATGCAGGGATTTAATACGGTCGTGGTCCGCACCCGCGTCGACGGGCAGATCCTGCAAGATCGACTTCAAGGAGGGCCAGTTCGTCAAGCAGGGCGACACGCTGGTCGAGATCGATCCCGCGGCCGTTCCAGGCGGCGCTCGATCAGGCCAAGGCCAAGAAGGCGCAGGACGAGGCGCAACCTTGCCAACGCCAATCTCGATCTGCAGCGCTTCACCAAACTCGGCGAATTCGCGACCCGGCAGCAGACCGATACCCAGCGCTCCACCGTCGCGCAATTGACGGCGCAGATCGCCGCCGACGACGCGGCGATCTTCAACGCCCAGACCCAGCTCGACTATGCCACCGTCAAGGCGCCGATCTCGGGCATCGTCGGGCTGCGTCAGGTCGATGTCGGCAACATCGTCAACGCCGCGACCCAGACCGGCATCGTCTCGATCGCGCAAGTCGAGCCGATCGCGGTGATCTTCACCGCGCCGGAAGACCAGCTGCCCGATATCAGGGCAGCGCTCGCGGCAAGCCCCGCCCAAGACGATCGCCTACTCCACCGACGGCAAGCGCGTGCTGTCCACCGGCGTGCTGGCGCTGATCAACAACCAGGTCGACACCACCAGCGGCACCATTCGGCTCAAGGCGGTGTTCGACAACAAGGACCATGCGCTGTGGCCGGGACAGTCGGTTTCGACGCGGCTCCTGGTCAGGACGCTGAAGGACGCGACCGTGGTGCCGGATGACGCCGTCCAGCACGGCGCCAACGGCCTCTACGCCTATACGGTCAACCAGGACAACAAGGCCGAACTGCACAAGATCAAGGTCACGCTACTCGATCGACGGACAGCTCGGTGGTCGATGAGGGCCTGTCGCCCGGACAGCAGGTGATCACGGCAGGACAGTACAAGGTTTCGCCGGGCACGCTGGTCAGCACCGCGGTCGCCAGCTCCGATGCAGCGCAAGCCGAAGGTCCAGGCAGGAATGAGCGACGGCATTTCCGCGCCCTTCATCCGCTACCCCATCGGCACCTCGCTGCTGATGGCGGGCATTCTGTTTGTCGGCCTCGTCGCCTATCCGCTGCTGCCGGTCGCGCCGCTGCCGCAGGTCGACTTCCCGACCATCCAGATCACCGCCAACCTGCCCGGCGGCAGTCCGGAGACCATGGCGACCTCGGTCGCGCAGCCGCTGGAGCGCCAGTTTGCGCAGATTCCCGGCATCGCGCAGATGACCTCGACGAGCTATCTCGGCACCGCTGCGGTCACGATCCAGTTCGACCTCAACCGCATCAATCGATGGCGCCGCCAACGACGTGCAGGCCGCGATCAACGCCGCCGGCGGGCAGTTGCCGAAGAACCTGCCCTCGCCGCCGACCTACCGCAAGGTCAACCCGGCGGATTCGCCGATCCTGCTGCTGTCGGCAACATCGGACACGCTGCCGCTGACCACCGTCAGCGATGCCGGTCGACGCGCAGCTCGCGCAGCAGATCAGCCAGATTTCCGGCGTCGCCCAGGTCATCATCGGCGGCCAGCAGAAGCCGGCGATCCGCGTCCAGATCGATCCGGCGAAACTGGTCGCCAAGGGCCTGTCGCTGGAGGACGTGCGCAGCCAGATCGCGATCACCACCGTCGACAGCCCGAAGGGCAATATCGACGGCGACCACGCGCGCCTACACCATCTACGCCAACGACCAGCTGCTGGATTCAAGGACTGGAACGACGTCATCATCGCCTATCGCAACGGCGGCCCCTTACGGATCCGCGATATCGGCCAGGCCGTCACCGGTCCGGAGGACGCCAAGCAGGCCGCCTGGGCCAACGGCAAGCGCGGCGTGTTCCTGGTGGTCTACAAGCAGCCCGGCGCCAACGTCATCGATACCGTCGACAAGATCAAGGCGACGCTGCCGCGGCTGGTCGCCGCGATCCCGCCCGCGATCAAGATCGAGCTCATCAGCGACCGCACCCAGACCATCCGCGCCGCGGTCGAGGACGTGCAGTTCACCCTGCTCCTGACCATCGCGCTGGTCGTGATGGTGATCTTCCTCTTCCTGCGCAGTTTCTGGGCAACGGTGATCCCGGCCATCACCGTGCCGCTGGCGCTGCTCGGCGCCTGCGCGCTGATGTGGGTGTTCGGCTATACGCTCGACAATCTTTCGCTTGATGGCGCTGACGATCGCGGTCGGCTTCGTGGTCGACGACGCCATCGTGATGCTGGAAAACATCTCGCGCTACATCGAGGAAGGCGAACGACCGCTGGCGGCCGCCTTCAAGGGCGCCGAGCGAGATCGGCTTCACCATCGTCTCGATCAGCATCTCGCTGGTCGCGGTGCTGATCCCGCTGCTGTTGATGGGCGGCATCATCGGCCGCCTGTTCCGCGAATTCGCGGTGGTGCTGGCGATGACGATCTTCGTCTCGATGGTGGTGTCGCTGACGCTGACCCCGATGATGGCCTCGCGCTTCCTGCGCGCACACAGCGAAACCAAGCATGGCCGCTTCTACCAGTGGAGCGAGCGCTGCCTTCGACGCCGATGCTGCACGGCTATCAGCGCGGCCTCGACCTCGCGCTGCGCTGGAAATTCACGCACGCTGATGATCTTCTTCGCCACGCTTGGCGCTGTCGGTCTATCTGTTCGTGGTCATTCCCGAAGGGCTTCTTCCCGCAGCAGGACAACGGCCTGATCACCGCGACCTCGGAAGCGAATCAGGACATCTCCTTTGCCGACATGAAGCGGCACCAGGAGGCGCTCGGCCAGATCGTGCAGGCCGATCCCGACGTCGCGTCGGTCGCCATGGCGATCGGCGGCAGCGGCCGGGCCGGCAACAACGGCAACCTCTTCATCACGCTGAAGCCGCGCAGCGAACGCGAATGCCTCCGCGCAGCAGATCATCGCCCGCCTGCGTCCCAAGCTCGAGAAGGTCGAAGGCGCCCGTCTGTACATGCAGGCGGCGCAGGACGTCCGCCTCGGCGGCCGGCCGACCCGCACCCAGTTCGAGTTCACGCTGCAGGACGCCAACCTCGCCGAGTTGAACGAATGGGCGCCGAAGATCCTTGCAAAGATGCAGACGCTGCCGGAGCTGCGCGACGTCGCCACCGACCAGCAGACCAACGGCACCACGCGTCGAATTGAAGATCAACCGCGACACCGCCTCGCGCTACGGCATCCAGCCGCAGCTGATCGACGACACGCTGTACGACGCCTTCGGCCAGCGCCAGGTGACGCAGTATTTCACCCAGCTCAACAGCTATCACGTGATCCTGGAAGTGCTGCCGGAACTGCAGGGCATCCATCGACACGCTGAACAAGATTTACCTGAAGTCGCCGCTGACGGGCGACCAGGTGCCGCTGTCGACGCTTGGCGCACCTGGACCAGCGTGCCGGTGCGGCCGCTGTCGATCAGCCATCAGGGCCAGTTTCCGGCGATCACGATCAGCTTCAACCTCGCGCAGGGCACCGGCGCTCGGCCAGGCGACCGACGCCGTGCAGAAGGCGATGGTCGAACTCGGCGCGCCGCCGACGCTCAATTCGAGCTTCCAGGGCACCGCGCAGGCGTTCCAGCAATCGCTCGGCACCGTGCCGCTGTTGATCCTCGCCGCCCTCGTCGTCGTCTACCTGATCCTCGGCATTCTCTACGAGAGCTACATCCACCCGATCACGATTCTCTCGACGCTGCCGTCAGCCGGTGTCGGTGCGCTCGCGATCCTGATGGCGGCCGGATTCGACTTCAGCCTGATCGCGCTGATCGGCATCATTCTGCTGATCGGCATCGTCAAGAAGAACGGCATCATGATGGTCGATTTCGCGATCGCGGCCGAGCGCGACGAGCACATGGAGCCCGAGGCCGCGATCCGGCAAGGCCGCGCTGTTGCGCTTCCGCCCGATCATGATGACGACGATGGCAGCGCTGCTCGGCGGCGTGCCGCTTGATGCTCGGCACCGGCACGGGATCGGAAATCCGCCAGCCGCTCGGCTACGCCATGGTCGGCGGCCTGATCGTCAGCCAGGCGTTGACCCTGTTCACGACGCCCGTGGTGTATCTCTATCTCGACCGGCTCTCCAGTGCGTTTACCAATTGGGGACGATCGGCTCCGCCCGATCAGGAACGGCAGCCCGACGAGCGAGGGTCGGTCAAGCAGGCTGCCGAGTGACTTGACTTTGCAGGGATACGACCGGCACATCCGAACGTCCCTTGGGTTTTCGGAGCCGGTTCAGTGAAACTTCCCACCAGTATCGCCATGGCCGTGGCGCTCGCACTTGCACCGCACGGGTCCTGGTCAGGCCCAGCAGGCCCCAAGGCCAAGGGCGCGCCGAAGGCCGCACAGACGACGACGCAACCCGCGGCCACACCCGCCGGGCCGTCCTGACAATCCCTCCGCCAACGCGCCGCCGGGCTGGGTCGCGCGCTGCAGCAGCGCCGGCCGCGACACGCCGCTCGAATGCGCGGTGGAGCAGAGCGCGGTTTTGTCGAAAACCGGACAGTTGCTGGTGCTGGCCAGCATTCGCGTGCCCGGCGACACCCGCGCGCCGGTCGCCTTCGTCCAGTTGCCGCTCGGCCTCAATTTGCCGGCCGGCGCCAAGCTGCAGGTCGACGACGGCAAGGTGGTCGATCTACAGGTGCAGACCTGCGAGGCGCGCGGCTGCTATGCCAGCACGCCGATCACGCCGGAACTGTTGGCCGCCCTGAAATCCGGCAAGCAATTGAAAGTATCGTTTCAGAATCTGGCCAAGGAAACCATCCAGCATTCCGATGCCGCTGGCCGATTTCGCGACGGCGTATGACAGGATCAAGTAGATGGGTGGAGCGAAGCGAAACCCATCCTTCGAACTGCCGCAGCCGAGACGCTAACCGTCCCCAAATACGCCCTTGCACCTGCGGATCCTGCGCCAGCGCCGCCGGCGGTCCCCGACAGCACGCTTTTTCCCACCTGCAAGCACGGTGGCGAAATCGGAGACTTCCAGCGCGAGCTCGATCGACTGCTCGGCGAGCAAGATGGTCAGGCCCTCGCGGTGCAGCCGGCCAAAAGTCTCGTACATCGATTCACCACGGCCGGCGCCAGGCCCAGGGCGATGGCTCGTCCAGCATCAACAGTTTGGGATCGCTCATCAACGGCGCGGCCGACCGCGAGCATCTGCCGCTCGCCGCCGGACATGGTGCCCGGCGCGCTGCGTGCGGCGCTCCTTCAATTTCGGAAAGATTTCGTAGACGCGTTCAAGCAGCATCGTGACGCGGCGACCTGTCGCTGCAGCGGCGTGGCGCCGAGCAAGCAGGTTGTTCTCGACGCTTTGCTGCACGAACAGCCGCCAGCCCTCCGGCGACAGCGCCAATCCTTGCGCACGATGGCAAAGGCGCTCTGCCCGCCGATTCGCTGCGCCGCTGAAACTGATCGCGCCCGAATGCACGCGAATGAGGCCTGCGATCGCATTCAGCGTGGTGGTCGGTCTTGCCGCCGCCGTTGGAGCCGAGCAGCGCGACCACGCTGCCCGCGGGGACCTCGAGCGACACGTCGGAAACGCCGATCAAATCGCCGTAGCGCACTTCCAGGTGCTCGAGCTTCAGTAGCGGCCCGGTCATGTCACGGGACCACCCATCAATTCGATCGGCGTGTGGCCGGCGGCGGCTTTGCGGCGCGGGTGCCGAGATAGGCCGCGATCACTGCCGGGTTGGAGGTGACCTCGCGCGGGCTGCCGCGCGCGATCTCCTTGCCCTGGTGAAACACCACCACCCGGCTCGCCAGCGCCATGATCACTTCCATGATGTGCTCGACGATGACGAGCGTAACGCCGGAGCCGTGGATGTCGCGCACCAGATCGATCGCGAGCTGCACCTCGCGCTGGGTCAGGCCCGCCATGGCCTCGTCGAGCAGCAGCACCTTTGGTTCGGTCGCCAGCGCGCGGGCAATCTCCAGCCGCTTGCGGCCGGGCGTGCCGAGCGAGCGCGCGCGGCGCGTCCGCCAAGACTGGATCATACCGACCGCGCTTCCAGCACGGCGCGCGCCTTTTTCTCGGCCTCGGCGCGATGCGCGGTGCGCGAAAGGCGCGCCGATCACTGACGTTCTCCAGACCGTCATGCCCTCAAATGTCTGCGGCACCTGGAATGTGCGGGCAAGCTGCCGAGCCGCGCGCCGCGCCTCGGGCGAAGAACGCGCGATGATCGTCGTGGCCTTCGAACAGCACCTTGCCGGAGGTCGATGCGAGATCGCCGGTCAGGCAGTTGAAGAAGGTCGACTTGCCGGCGCCGTTCGAGGCCGATCAGGCCCAAAATGTCGCCCTGCTCCAGCGTCACGCTGGCCGCATCGACCGCCCTGAAGCTGCCAAAGGCTTTGTGACGTCGCGCGCTTCAAAGGAGCATGGGCGGCTTCCTGCGCGACGGTTTCCTCCGATGGCGCTGGCGCGCTTGGCCCAGAGGCGGTTGAGCAGCGCCAGGATGCCGCCCGGCTGGAAGCGCGCAATCAAGACGATGATCGCGCCATAGACCACGAAGGTGAGACCTGCCCCCTTGCCGCCCAGGAGATTGTTGGAGATTTCTTCGAGGCGGCACCAGGATCCACCGCGCCACACCAGCGGGCCGAACAACAGGCCGGCGCCGCCGAGCGCCGCCATGATCAGGATTTTTACCGAGATCAAAATGCCGAGGCCGGACTCCGGATCGACGAAGCCGAACATCATCGCATAGAGCGCCCCGGCGACGCTGGTGAGCCCTGCGCTCAGCATATAGGCGTAAAGCTTGGTGCGGCTCGCCGGCGCGCCGAGCGACGCGCCGCGCGCTCGGAATCCTTGATGGCGCGCAGGTAAAATCCCATCCGGCTCCGGGTCATCCACCAGGTGATGCCGAGCGTGATCAGGAGGATCGCGAGAAACAGATAGTAATACGGCAGCGACGAGATGAAGGAGAGATCGAAGACGTTGCGCGGCACGGTCGGGCCGCTGAGCCCCACGCCCGCGCCGAGGTATTCGGTATTGGTGACGATCAGCCGCGCCAGCTCGGCGACCGCGATCGTCGCCATGCTGAAGTAGTGCCCCGACAATCGCAGCGTCGGCACCCCGATCACGGCCGCGATCACCACGCTGAAGACGATTCCGGCGGGGATGCCGACCAGCGGCGACAGCGCGAAATGGCGCATATGCTCCCATCGCGGCGTAGGCGCCGCAGCCGAAAGAACACGACATGGCCGACCGAGACCTGTCCGGCATAGCCGCCAATGATGTTCCAGGCCGAGGCCGCGATCGCATACAGAAGGACCAGCGCGCCGAGCCGCTGCTGGAACGGCGTCGAGAACACAAGCGGATAGGCGACGACGAGCGCGAAGCGCCACGGATAGCCAGATCAAGCGGCGCATCACATTCTTGCCCATCACGACTTGCCCATCAGGCCTTGCGGCCGGAACCAGAGAAAACCGAGGAACAGCGTATAGACAACCATGTCCTTGTAGACTGCGCCGATCAGATAGCCCGACAGCGACCTCGATCACCCCGATCAAGAGCCCCGCCACCAGCGCGCCCGGCACGCTGCCGAACCCGCCGAGCGAGACCGTGACGAAGGCGACGATGCCGAGCGTCTCGCCGACCGTCGGCACGACGTAGAAGAAAGGTCGCGATCAGCGCACCGGCAAGCTCGGTGGCGCCGGCCGCGATCGCCCAGGCGATCGCCTGCATGGTGTCGGGCCGGATGCCCATCAATTGCGCCGCGGTGGAATCCTCGGCGACCGCGAGCATGCGCGAGCCGAGCGTGGTGCGCGTCAGCAACAGATGCAGCCCGAGCGTTACCAGCAGCGCGACCACGCCCGCCAGCAGGCGCGAGGCCTCGATGCGGATGCCGGAAACATCGAACGTGCCGCCGACGATATTCCCGGCAGCGACAGGAAATTGGCGCCGAACCACCAGAACACCGAATACCGCAACAGCAGCGCGAGCCCGAAGGTGCCGAGGATCTGCGCCAGCATCGGACCCTTCATGACGTCGCGGATCAGCCCAGTAGACGGCGACGCCAAAACCTGCAAACAAAACCACGTAACAA
>ERZ1370068.707-contig-10647_pt1 | contig 21852 bp, 26 predicted proteins | sample MGYA00561227_ERZ1370068 | MGnify/ENA primary metagenome ERZ1370068 (study PRJEB38410, sample SAMEA6850437) | metagenome | study: Metagenomic assessment of the ecological functions of the soil: analysis of the soil microbiota associated with the... | reverse complement strand
GTATTACTTCGTTCAGTTACGTATTGCTCCCCATTCCGCGAACGGCGCCGCACGGTCGACCGCGTATCCATCTCTTCGCCCGTGGCTTCCGTACGCGGCTTTGCCCGGTGCTCTGCCGGTGGACCTGCTCGTATTATCTCGATGGGTCGGGCTCGGGTGAGACCTCGCCTTCCGCACGCGCCTTCTCGGCGACGACTGGGAGGCGTCTGTTCCTTTCGCGGAAGGTCGCTCGCCCGCGCCAGCGAGGGGAGGCGGGCGCTGGTTGGCGCGTGGCCGCAACCGCTTGCGCAGCGCCGACGCGCTGACTCGCGTGCTTAGCGATCCCGCCGGAAAGCGATAGGCGTGCCGGCAGCGGTTAAGCGACGCGCGCTTTTGCACCTGGTCGCTCGTCGCGGCGCGCTCGCGGCCTGGTGCTGCAAGCGCGCGTCGATCCCGGCCGCCTTCCCTGCGCGGCGGGGAGCCGCAGCCTCTCTGGCCAGCGGCTCCGGAAAAAGATTGGTAGGCGGACGATTGTTTGATTTTGATTTGCCCAGGACTGGGATTTTGGATTGGGAGACGGCGTTCCGGATTGCATGGGTTAGAGCTTCGAAGCATGAATCGGCCGATCTTTCGGTGGTCGTCGTTCACCACCGGGGGCAGAACATCTGATCGAGTCGCTCGACGCGCTGGCGGCGTCTCGCGGCCCGCTTCGAGACGATCCTGGTGGACAACACGGCGGGATCGCCGATCGAGGAGGTCCTCCGCCGCCAGCCTCCAGCATCCGCCGCGTCGTCGGCCGGGGCGCAACGCAGGCTTCGCCGCGGGATGCCGGCTCGGCGCCGAGGCGGCCCGCGCGCCGATCCTCGCCCTCGTCAACGACGACGCCGCCGTGGATCCTCGCCGGCGCTCTGGGTTCCTCGCGGCGGCTCTTTCGGCGGCCCCCCGGCGTCGTCGCGGCGGCCGGGCGGCCTGGTGGACGTGACCGGCGAGAAGAACGACTTCTCCGACGGGTTCCTCACCTTCGACGGCCACGCCTTCCAGAAGGACGTCGGGCGCCCGGTCGGAGCGCTGCCGGAAGGCGGTCCCGGGGGAGAGAGCGGCTCTTCGCCTGCGGCGGCCTGATGGCGGTCCGCCGGGAAGACTTCCTCGCCTCGGGGGCTTCGACGACGACTACTTCGCCTACCTCGAGGACGTGGACTTCGGCTGGCGGCAGTGGATCTTCGGGCGGCGGATCATCGCGGAGCCGCGGGCGGTCGCCCGCCACCGCGGCGGCGCGACGGGCGAGGCGCTCGGCGTCTTCTCGCGCGGCTTCCTCTTCGAGAAGAACGCCTTCGCGACCGCCTACAAGAACTTCGACGACGAGCACTTCCGCGCCTTCATGCCGGCCGTGCTCGCCGCGTTTCGTCGGCCGGGTCTCCGAGATGCTCGACTCGCGCAACCCGGGCGCCTCGGAGCTCGAAGCGCGATCCGTACGCGCGAGCCCGCGGCGCGGCGTTCGCGCTGCGGCGGCCTCTTCGGAATCGGCGCAGCCGGGTCGGGCCGCGGTCGCGCATCGAGGACCCGCTGACGATCGCGCACCTGCAGGCGCTCCTCTGGATCCACCGCAACCACGCCGCGCTCGCCGCCAAGCGCACGGGCGGTCCAGGCCGCGCCGTCGGCGCTCCGACTCCGAGATCTTCGCGCAGGTTCCCGCTGCGGCTCGTGCCGACGTATCCGGGCGACGAGCGGTTCGACTCCGATTTCTTCCGGGCGTTTCCTCCCGGAGTCGCCGCCGCTCTCTGCGAACGACGCTCGCGGAGATCTTCGCGTGACGCGCTGCCTTCTCGGTCGTCATCCCGACCTATCGAGCGGCCGCGACACGCTCGTCCGCGTCCTCGAGGCGCTCGGCCGGCAGGCGGACGCTCCGGAGTTCGAGGTCGTCGTCGTGGACGACGGCTCGCGGGACGGGACCGCCGCAGGTCCTTCGCGCGGCTCTCCCCGCCTTATCCGTTCCGCTTCTTCCGGCAGGAGAACTCCGGCCCGGCCGCCGCCGCGCAACCGGGGAGTGGAGGAGGCGCGCGGCCGCTACGATCCTCTTCCTCGGCGACGACACCGTGCCCGGAGGCGGAGCTCCTCGCCGTCCACGCACGGGCGCACGCGGAGCCGCGCTCGTTCCCGGCGGCCGTGCTCGGCTACACCACCTGGCCGCGCGACCGGCAGCGTCTCGCCGTTTCTCCACCACATCAGCGAGTACGGCCTCCAGTTCGGCTACGGCGCTGATCGAGGACCGCGAGTCGGTGCCGTTCAACTTCTTCTACACGTCGAACATCTCGCTGCCGCGGGCCTGCTCCTCGAAGCCGGGCTCTTCGACACGACGCTTCCCGCACGCCGCGTGGGAGGACATCGAGATCGCCTACCGGATGATGCAGATGGGGATGCGGATCGTCTACCGGCCCGGGGCGGTCGCGCGTCATCACCACGACATCACCGTTCGCGTCCTTCCGGCGGCGGCAGGAGAAAGCCGGCGAGGCGGCGGCGATCTTCTACCAGAAGCACCCCGAGCTCGGCGACTGTTCCTCGCCGTTCCGCAGGCGATCCAGTTCGAGGAGGACGGCGGCCTGCGCGAGCGCGCCATCCCTGTCGCTCTGGGCGGCGCTCTGCGAGAAGTGGGACAGTTCCCGGAGGCCGCAAGGCGTTCGACTCGCGTGCTGGCGGCAGGACTACCTTCGTGGCTTGAGCCGGGCCCTCGGCGGACGACGCGGACCCGTCGGCGCACCTCGGCGCCCGTCGCCGCCACTCGGAGGTGACGCCGTGACCCCTTTCGGAGGTCAGCGCGTTTCCAGGCCGCTCCCGGCGACGATCTTGCAATCCTCTGATTCCGAACGGTTTACAAGGGCTGTTCTTCTTCTGACATTGGCCCTGAAGTATTTGCCTCTTCCAGGACCGGGCGGCACCGTAGTGCGAAACCGATCTGAACAGAATTCTTCTTTCGTGCTTGCGCTGGTCCTGCTCGTTCCCGCCCTGCCGGACGGCAGCGCGGGTCGCGGTGGCGGCGGACGTGGCGGTGGCGGCGGACGCGGCGGCGGCGGCCGCTGGCGGCGGCATCATGGCGGCGCGGCAGTCATGGCGGCGGCGGCAGTCGTGGTATGGCGGCAGTCAGCGGCGGCGGCAGTCATGGCGGCGGCAGCTCGCTGGCGGCGGCAGCTCGGGGCCATGGCGGCGCGCGGCCGCGCGCCAGCTATCGGGACTACGGAGGCGGCTGGGGCTGGGGTTACTGCGGCTGGCCGGGCTATTACGGCTACTGGCGCTGGCCGGGCTATTGCAGTGGTTACGGCCCCGGCTACGGCTACTACGGGCTCCGGCTACGGGCCCCGGCTCACGCCTCTACGACGACCGGGCTTACGGGGCGTCGTCCCGAATATCGCCGTGATCGACACCGACGTCTCGCCCGAGGAGGCCGAGGCTCTATGTGGATGGCCGCTACATGGGGAACGGCCGGGCTGACTTCGATGGGTTCCCGGACTCCCGGTATCTCCCCGCCCGGCCGCTACTTCACATCGAGTTCCGCCTGGAGGGTTACCAGACCCTGACGGCGCAACACCGAAGCGCGGCCCGGAATGAAACCTGGATTTCACCGACCATCTCCTCAAGATCGCCGGCGCGAACCACCACTGGCTCGTACGAGCATCCGGCAGCTGCAGAGAGAGAGAGAGGTCCAGGCGCTATTACGGCAGGAGCCGAAACCTCTCGGTCGAGCCGATCCATCTCCCTACCAACATCCACCCGATGCGTCCGTGATGGTCGAGCCGGATGACGCCCGCGACGCCCCGCCGCCGCAGGATCCGCGCCAGCCGGCGCTTCAGCAGCACCCACGCGTCCACGATCAGTCCGGTGAGAATCCTCCGTGCGAGGGGCCCGCAAAATTTCGCGCGGAGCCGCGGACGCGGTTGCGCCTGAAGAGTCGGTGCCGCCTGACGCCGCCGTGTACGTGGACAACCGCTTCATGGGCACCGCGGAAGAGGTCAACTCGCTCGAGCGCGGCGTCTCCGTATCGGCAGGCAAGGCACACGACCGTGTCGCGTCCAGGCTTCCGGGAGTATGACGCCAGACATCACGGTGGAGCAAGGCCGCACAGAGACGTTGGAAATCAGCCTCGCTCATTGAGGAACAGTCTCGGAGTTCTGGATCCTGGACGGCCTCGGTCCAGATCCTTTTCATTAGCGGTCCAAGAGCCGAGCAGCACCGATTCGTAATGCAGGCGTTTGTTGCCGCGCCGGTTGTCGGGCGGGTCATCGGCTGCCTTGAGGGCCGCGCGGCGAAGGACCTCGGCGGCAGCCTTGCGCGCCGACCATGATCGCCGGTAACGGCCTCGTGGCACAGAAGGTCGCTCGACCGCGCCGGCGCGACGCCGCGTCGGCGAGCAGTTCGGCCAGGAGACGCGCGCGCTCCGCGCGGAACGTGGGCCGAAGCTCCGCGAGCAGGAGCAGTGGGGCGATCCGGCGTTCTCCGATTCCTCTCGAGGCGCCAGCAGCACATCGTCGCGCCACCTCCGATGGGTCCTCGAGTAAGCGTTGGCGCTCTTCGGCCGTCACCGGTTCGAGGCCGAGCAGCCCGCTCGCTCGCGTCCTCGGGCGAGAAGCCGCGCGCCGCCCAGACGGCCGCGCGGTCCGATCGGACTCCGGCGCCAGCGGACCGGCGACGCAGCGGGAACGGATCGTCGCCAGGGAGCGCTTCCGCGCGCGTCGTCGTCCGGATCCAGTGGAAGTGGCCGCCGGCTCTTCGAGCGACTTCAGGAGCGCGTTGAGGCTTCGACGCCGAGCAGGTCCGCGCGGGTCACGATCGCCACGCGCCGCGCGGATTCGGTAAGACTCCCGGCGCCGGAACTGGACGCCCTCCCGCACGGCGTCGATCCTGGATCTGGACGCCCTGCGGAGAGACGACGAGGAGATCCGGATGCATGTACGGCGGCGACGCGGCGGCGGCATTCGCGGCCGGCCTCGGCGTCGCTCTCCGGCGCACAGCAGGAGCGCCGCGAGCCTCCGACGCCTCGGCCTCCAGACCGCGCTCCGAGGCGCTGGTCAGCAGCAGAGCGCCGGGGAACTCTCCGGGGCGGCTGGCGAGGCGTTCGAGCACCGTCGATCGCATTCAAAGCGGCGAAACGCTCCGCCAGACAGGTGCCAGGTCTCGCGAGAAACCTCCTCCTTCGGCGCGGAGGAGGACATGGACCGCCACGCGCCGTCCGAGCCTGCGGCGCGCGTGCGCTCGCAGGTAGCCCGCGCACGCTCGTGGAAATCGAGGTCGCGCGGCTTCGAAGCGGCCCAGCTCTCCGCCGTCGCGCGCCGCTGCGCGCGGGCGAGTCCGTCGCGCGGATCGCAGGTCGTAGAGCAGGGTCAGGTCGGGCATCAGGCCGTCCCGAGCGATCGCGTCCACGAGCCGGACCGCGCGCCGGGTCGAGCCCCCGCCCCACCTGCTGGTACGCTTCGGTCGCGTCCGAATACCGGTCGCACAGAATGAAAACGTCACGCTTCAACGCCGGCTGCAGCGTCTCGAGCACGTGCTGCCGCCGGTCGGCCTCCAGCAGTGAGCCATTCCGTCACCGGGTCGAGGTGGGTGTTGCCGGCGTCCATAAGGATCCCTGCGAAGCGTCGCGCCGATGCGCGGTGCCGCCCGGCTCGCGCGGGTCTCTGAGGACCTCCCGCCCCGTCGCCCGCAGGCGCGCGGCCGCCAGCCGCATCTGCGTGGACTTGCCGGAGCCCTCCACCCCCTCGAATGTGACGAAGGGCATGCCGGAAGAATACCGCCGCCAAACCCTTACCCCTTACCATTGACGGGAAGATGATCGGATTTCGCCCGGGTGACCGCCGCGCCGCCGCGCAGAGCGCCGCGCCGCCGCAGAAGGGCTCTCTGCGCGGCTGGTTCTACGCGGTCGGATTCGTGGCCTCGCGATCGCCGTCGCGTCGATCGCCGACGCATGTTCTCCGCGCGCCGCTACGACGGCATCGTGCCGCTGCCGTACCGGACCGGCGGCATCGAGGTGCGGCTGGTCGCGCCGGGCGGGCCGGCGCAGCGGGCGGGCATCGCCGCGGGCGACTGCGTGCTCGGCATCGGCAGCCACCTCGTCAACTCCATCTCCGATGCGCTCCGCGCGAGCTGCGCCGGCACCGGATCGGGAGAGACCGTGCTCCTATCCTCGTGCGGCACGGGCCCTGCGGCATCGCGGCGTGCGGCGGCGCCGACCGGCGAGATGCGCATGTCCGCGGTGCGCCTCTCGTCGATCCGGCTCGGCGGAACGACCTACCTCTACTCCGCCATGCTCGGGTTCCTCTTCTTCTTCATCGGGCTCTTCGTGTTCTGCGCGGCGTCCCGACGACCGCGCGGCGCAGGATCTTCTTCCTGCTCTGCGTCCTCTTCCTGCTCTTCTTCGTCTGCCGGCTGCGGCCCGCTTCCTACTGGTGGATCGACATCTTCGTGCAGAACACGGGCACGGTCAGCCTCTTCCTGCTGCCCGGCGGTCTTCCTCCACTTCTTCCTCATCTTCCCGCGGCCGAAGCGGCTCCACTTCGCGCAGGCCGGACGAATGGACGGCGAGCCGCCGCCGCGCTGGAAGACGCTGGCTGCAGGAGTTCCTCTCGGCGAGCCCGGGCTCTTCTACCTGATCTACTCGATTCCGCCGATCGTCTTCCTCTACGACGTCTTCCGGCAGCTCCAGGGGCGACGGCGTCTCCGATCCTCTCCGGGGCGCCGCTCTCCTCCTGGGTCCTGCTCGGCGACTACCTGGTCCTCGGGCCTCGCCGCCCTGGCGCACTCGGCCTTCACGCTCGAGGACCCGCGCGAGCGCCGGCAGGCGCTCCACGTCCTCGTCGGCACGATCCTCGGCACGACCCCGTTCGTGCTGCTCGGCATCGTGCTGCCGTCGCGTCTTCAACAACGACGACTACGTCTTCTGCGGCATCGTGCCGATGATCCTGATCCCGCTGACGTTCGCCTACGCGATCGTCCGGTTCCAGATGCTGAACATCCGCGCTCGTCGTTCGGCGGACGTTCCTCTACGCCGGCGACGACGGCGATCCTGTTCGGGCTTCTACATCGCGGCGATCGCGACGGCCAACGCCCTCTTTGCCAGACGGCTCTCGGCCTCGCCCATCTTCAACTTCGGCTTCTTCCTCGTCGTCGTGCCGCTCTTCGAGCTGCTGCGGCGCCGCCTCCAGACCCCGCTCGACAAGCTCTTCTTCCGCGAGAAGTTCGACTACCAGGCGGCGCTCCTGGAGATGAGCGAGGCGATCACGGGCGAGCTCGACCTCGGGAAGATCACCGACTACCTGACGGCGAGCGTCGCGCGCGACGATGCGGCTGGAGAAGGCCTCGATCTGGCTGCGCGACCGCGATGGGTTCCTCGAGCGCCGCGGCCGCCGGGATGACCGCCTCTCGCGCGAGGCGGCGCGTGCGGCGCGTGCTGCGGCGGGAGGGCAAGCCCGTGGCGCTCGAGGAGCTTTCGCTCTCCTTCGCGGATCCGGAGAGCCAGGACTTCCGCGAGCGCCTGAACGCGGAGGGCTTCCGCGCTCGTCGTCCCGCTCGATCTACCGGGAGCGCCTGATGGGCGATGCTGGCCTTGAAGGAGAAGCTCTCGGGAGAGCGCTTCGACCGCGAGGACCGGGCCCTCCTCTCCACGCTCGCCAACCAGGCGGCGCTCGCGATCGAGACGCGCCCTTCTCCACGACGAGATGACGCGGCAGGCCGAGTTCCGGCGCGACCTCGAGATCGCCCGCGACATCCAGGCGAGCCTGCTGCCGCGGATCGTCCGATCGTGCCCGGGCTTCACCTTCCTCGGCGGCAGCCTTCCGGCCAAAGTCGTCGGCGGCGACTTCTACGACTTCATCCCTTCGAGGACCGGAGCCTGGGATTCGTGATCGGAGACGTGTCGGGCAAGTCGGTCCCGGCCTCGCTCCTGATGGTCGCCTCCAAGGAGATCGTCTACTCGCGGGCCCTGACGACCGCGGACCCGGGCCTGCTCTTCCAGGAATCCAATCGCCGCATCTATTCGATCAAGCGGCGGATGTTCGTCTCGCTCGGCTACTTCGTGCTCGAGCCCGACGCGATGAGCCTGCGCTACGCCATTGGCGGACAGCCGCTGCCGATCCTGCTGCGCTCCGGCGACGGGGGTCCCCGGCCGCTCGAGCCTCCCGAGCACCGCCTGCCGCTCGGGGCCTTCCGCGAGGTGCCCTACGACACGCGGGAGATCTTCCTGAAGCGGGGCGACCTCATCTTCTTCTACACGGACGGCTTCTCGGAGGCGATGGACGAGGAGATGAACCCCTTCGGCGAAGAGCGCGCTCATGCAGTCGCTTTCGGACCGGCCAGGCCGGGACGCTGGACGACGTGGCCAACGGGATCCTGAGCGACATCCGGCGTTCACGTGGGCGGGGCCGAGCAGTACGACGACATGACTTTCCTGCTCCTGAAGGTGGAATGAGGGTCGGGAACAGGGAGTCCTACGGACCAGGACACAGCGATATGAAACACCGGGCGTCCGGCGTGCCGTATCATGAAGCGATGAGCGCGAAGTCTCGCCGGGCTGTCGCCCTGGTCGCGGTCGCCTTCCTGCTCGTGGCGGCGGGCGCTGGCGGCGCTCTATCTGACGAACAGGCGGGAAGTTACGACCACGTCCGCCGCGGCCTACGAGGCCTACCGGGAGGTGTCGCCAACGAGCGGCGCTTCTACATGAAGGATGCGCAGGTCGCTTACGCGCGAGGCCCTGGAGCTCGACCCCAACTTCGCCATGGCGATGCTGCGGCTGGCCGACGCTAGGCAACACAGGAGCAGGCCGCTTCCCTGATCGAGCGCGCGCGGCTCGCCTGCGCGGCCGGTTGAACGAGCGCGAGCGGCTCTACGTCGGACACTGGCGCTCGGCGCAGATGTCCGGGAATGTCGAGGGCCGCAACAAGGCCGCGCAGGCGATCCGGGAGCGATACCCCGAGGACGTCGACGCCGCGATGATCCTGGCCGGCAACGAAATGGTCAAAGGGCAACGCCGACCGGGCGCTCGCAGATCTTCTCGGAACTGATCGCGATCGACCCGAACAACGCGGGCGTCTACAACCAGATCGGCTACTACTACGCGTGGCGCGGGGACTACGACAAGGCCATGGAGAACCTGAAGAAGTACCAGTTCATGGCTCCCGACCAGGCCAACCCCTACGACAGCCTCGGGAAGTCCAGGCGTACTCGGGCCACTACGACGAGGCGATCGCAGAACCTGAACCGCGCGCTGGCGCTGAAGCCCGACTTCTTCGAGTCGTACTGGCCATCTCGGCGTGGCCTACGAGGGGATGGGCGACTACCCGAAGGCCATCGAAAACTACCTGCGCGCGGCGCTCGAGTGCGTGATCGACGGCGGCGCGGGGACTTTCTGGGCCAGGCCCTGCGCGTGGCGTTCCGCGTCGGGCGACAAGGCCGCGTTCAAGCAGTCGTCCAGACGATCGCGGAGCTGCCGCACGGGACAAATCGTACGATTGACCGCGCCGTGCGCGGCGGCGGCTGACCAGTCTGCTCGAGGGACAGCCGGCCGAGGCGGAGCGGCGCCTCGAGGAGCTCCGGCCGAAGCTGGATGCGCCTTGTTCCAGAAAGATGAACGGGACTCTACAAAGCCGTACTTCCTCGGCTGGAACACGCTGATGGCGCTCGCCAAGACTGCGCGCAGGGCAAGACCGACGAGGCGATCGCTCTCGACGCGAGAAGCTGGTCAACCCGCCGAATCCCTGCGGGAGCTTCGAGGGACGGCGCTGCGTCTACGAGGGCCGGGCACGCCTCGCGGAGCTGCTCGCGCGCAAGGAGACCTCGACCGCGCCGAGAAGCCTCGCGGAGGAACCGCGCGCTGGAACCCGAGCTGGGCGCCGACGAAGCCGGCCGAGAGGTCGTGGCGCAGCTGCGCCGGGAGAAGGTGCTCGCGGCGACCCGCTGATCGGAAAGCCGGATTTCCAGACCCAGCACAAGCTGCTCCTCCTCGAGACCCTCTACGACGCGCGGCCTGTCTCTGGGGTCCCTTCCGGATGAAGAGGCCTTGGTCGAGGACGTGCTCGGCCGCGCCGTCGGCGTCCTGGACGCCTCGCGCGGGTACCTGGCGACCTTCGGCGAGGGGGCGCGCGCCGCGCCGAGGCCCGGGTCGGCTTTCCGCGCCGCCCGTCCGAGTCCGTCGTGGCGGAGGATGACTTCCTGCGCGATCTGCTCGCGGCCGAGGCCGCGCTCGCCGCGAGACGTTCCAGTTCCTGCGCACGCCCGTCTCCACGGCGATCGGCGTGCCCGATCCGCGGCGGCGGCCGCACGGTCGGCGTGCTCGTGCTGGCCGACAAGGAGCTGCGGCAGGCCAGACCGCCTTCGACGAGGAGGACGCGCGCTTCCTCGCCTCGCTCGCGCGGGCCTGTGCGGAATGGCGATCGAGAACCGCCGGCACCTCGAGCGCCTGACCGCGCGAGCGCGAGCGGCTCGAGGAGGAGAACCGCCGCCTGCTGGACGAGACCGGGCGCGTCGCCGCCGGACGCCTCTTCGTCGGCGACTCCCCGCCGGCGCGCCGGGTGCTCGACCTCGTCGGCCGGGTCGCGCCGTCGCGGATCTCGGTCCTGATCACGGGCGAGAGCGGCACGGGCAAGGAGCTCGTGGCGCGGATGATCCACGCGCGCAGCGACCGCGCCGAGAAGCCCTTCGTCGCGATCAACTGCGCGGCGCTCCCGAGACGCTTCTCGAGTCGGAGCTCTTCGGCATCGAGCGCGGCGTCGCGACCGGGGTCGAGGCGCCGGTCCGGGCGATTCGAGACCGCCAACGGCGGACGCTCTTCCTGGACGAGGTCGGCGACATGCCGCTCGCGCTCAGGCCAAGCTCCTCCGGGTCCTGCAGGAGCGGGAGATCGAGCGCGTCGGCGGCGAGAAAGCGGATCCCGATCGACGTGCGCGTCCTCGCGGCGACCAACGCGCACTGCCGGAGAAGATCACTCGCGGCGAGTTCCGGGAAGACCTCTACTACCGGCTGCGGGTCGTCGAGATCGCTCTGCCGCCCCTGCGCGAGCGGCGGGAGGACATCCCGCAGCTCGCGCGCCACTTCCTCGAGCGGTTCGCCGCCCGGGAAGGCCAGCGAGGTCGCCGACGCGATCGACCGCAGAGGCGTTCGCCGCCCTGCTCGCGCACGACTATGCCGGGCAACATCCGGGAGCTCGAGAACCTGCTCGAAGGGGCGGCCTCGCTCTGCCGGCGACGGCGTGATCCGGCTGGAGGACCTGCGGTGGCTCGCCCTGGCCCAGCTGGCTCGAGGGCCGATGCCTTGCCGAGGCCGGAGAGGCGACGTGCCAAACCTGCGCGCGCTCGAGGAGCGGCACATCCGGCGGGTCCTGAAGATGGCCGGCGGGAACAAGAGCCGGGCGGCGCCGGCTCCTCGGCATCAGCCGCCGGACTCTCTACCGCAAGAAAGTATCGGGCCGTTAGGTGCACAGTGTCGATAAGAAGTCTCGATTTCTACGATAAACTGATCACTTAGATCTTAATAGTTACATTAGCTACAGCATACTGTTCGATAATGAGCGATGTGTCATTATCAGCTGTCGCATGCCGCGGTGATATCGCTCGCCGTGTCTCCCGCAACATTGTTTCAACGCATGGGGTTAGCCGCGCTCTGGCGGCGCCCGTCCCCGTGGCAGGGGACTTGCGCTTCCTGCTCGCGAGCGCAACATGAAAAAGTCCAGGCGCTGCCCTCGATCTTGCCAAGCGCCCGCATCCTGGCCTGCGACGCTGCTCGTAGCGGCGCTTGCCGCGCCGTCCTCCTCCTTCCGCGGGGCGGATCCCGAGCTCCTGGTGCGTCTCGCTGCAGATCTTCCTGCGGTTCTAGCAGGATTTCCCATGACCCAATCCTTCCCTTCGTAGTCACCCGGACGTGTGTCGCCCGGAGGCGGCCGCGATCGCTCCGGCGACGGAGTATTCTCACGGCCGCGGCCCTCCTCGAGCGATCGCGGAACCGGAGGCAAGGAAACCACTGATGGCGCGGCGGGAGTTGGCGCGGATGAGCCTCGACGCGACGGGCGCGCGCGAGATCTCTTTGACCATCCGGTGGCCCCGGACATGGAGATCGTCGCCACCGCGCAGGCGGCGGCCGTGCGGCGAGTTCATCGCGATGCCCCACGATAAGATCGACGAGGTCAAGCTGGCTCTGGTGGAGGCCTGCATCAACGCGTTCGAGCATGCGCATGCCGGGACGACCGGGTGCATCTGACGTTCCGGGTGGACCGGGACGAGGACGCGCAGGAGTTCCTGGAGGTGGACGTCTTCGATCAGGGAAGGGGTTCGATCAGGCGTCGGTCGAGACCCCGTTCGACGGCGAAGACCTTCTCGGGACGCCAGAAACGGGGGTGGGGTCTGCAGATCATCCGCAGCCTGATGGACTCGGTGGTCATCACGTCGGACGAGGAAGGGACGCGAATCCTGATGAGGAAATACAAGTGAGCGAAGTCTGCAAGGTCGCCGCCGAGCGGCGCGGGGACGTGGCGATCCTCTCGACGGACGGCTACATCAACAACCAGGGGGCGAGGAGATCGCGCGGCAGGCCTACGCGCAGCTGGAATCGGGCGCCGACGTCGCTCGTCCTGAACCTGGAGAAGACGCGCATCGTCAACTCGATCGGCATCTCCATCCTGATCGAGGTCCTCGAGAAGGTGATGGACCGGAAGGGCAAGCTCGCCTTCTGCGGCCTGACGCCGACCATCGACAAGACGTTCCGGATCATGGGGCTCGCGCAGTACGCGGCGATCTACCCGACCGAGGCGGACGCCGTCCGGGCCGTCTCCGCGGCTGATGGCGGACGCCGGCTCCGCTGTCCGCCTCCCGCCTGCGCCGGCCTGTGGAAGGCGCTCGAGGAGCCGCTCTCGATCTCCGGACCGGCCGTTGCCGTCGCGCCTGGCGGAAGCGGCGCGTCTCCTGGAGCGGCGCGCGCGCGCGGCGCGCTGCTATCTGCGCGAGAGGGATGCCTGGGTCCTCTCCGCGGTCGCCGGGGCGATCGAGGAGGACGGCCTCGCCCTGCCCGAGCCGCGCTCCGGCCGTGCCGACGCACCGCGGCGGCGCGCTCTGCTGGTCCCGCTGGCCGCCGAGGGTGAGATCCACGGGCACCTCGGGCTCGACGGCATCGGGCCCGAAGAGACCGCCGAGCTCGCGCCCTTCCTCGGCCTTCGTGTTCTCGGCGGAATGCTCGGCGCCCACCGCCTCTCGCGCCTGGTCAAGGAGGCGGACTTCGAGGTCCGCACGCGGCTGGTCGAGCTCGAGTCCCTCTACGATCTCGGCCTCTCCCTCTCCGGGCAGCTCGACATCGCCGCGCTCGGCGACGAGGTTCTCTTCCGATCCATCTCGCTGACCGACGCTGGGAAGGGGACGCTCGTCCTCTTCCACGAGGACGGCCGGCTGCTTCTCGAGCGCAGCCTCGGCGAGCGAGCTTCTGCCGGCTCGGGAATTCGCCGACTGGGACCTGCCGGAAGGAGAGGCCGTCATCAACAACGCGGCCGCATCGGTGCCGACCGCCGGCGTCCGCCTCGCCTCGCTGCGAGAAGTGCCTCGTCGTTCCGATCACGGTCTCGGGGCGCCGGCTCGGAGTCCTGGCCGTGGCGGACAAGGAATCGCGCGACGGCCGCGTGCTCGATTTCACGGCCGCCGACGCGCGCGGCTGCTCTCGCTCTTCGCCAACCAGGCGGCCGCGGCGATCGAGACGGCCCGCCTCCACCGCGCGGCCATCGAGAGCGAGAGGATCGAGCGGGAGATGGAGCTCGCCGCCGCGATCCAGCGGGAGATCCTGCCGCGCTCGCTGCCGGACGTCGCCGGGCGTCGAGCTCGCGGCGCGCCAACCTGCCGACGCGGCAGCGTCGGCGGGGACTACTACGACCTGATCCCGCTCTCGCGCGGGCGCCTCGCGCTTTCTCGTGGCCGACGTCTCGGGCAAGGGCGTGCCGGCGGCGCTCCTCGTGTCGACCGTCCACGCCGTCGTCCACCTGCAGATCGACGAGGCGAAGACCGTCGTGGATCTCGTCGAGCGCATCGACCGGCACCTGCGGCGTTACGCGGCGACCCGCAAGTTTCTGACGCTCTTCTTCGGCCTCCTCGAGCCGGACACGGGGCAGCTGACGTACGTCTCCGCCGGCCACAACCCGGCGCTGGTCTCGCGGCGCTCGGGGGCGATGGTGCGCCTGAACTCGACGGGCGTGCCCGTCGGGATGTTCCCGACGCCTCCTGGAGGCAGGAGACGCTGACGCTTTCGCCGGAGACCTGCTCTGCGTCTACACCGACGGCCTGACGGAGGCGGTCAACGCGCAGGAGGAGGAGTTCGGCATGGAGCGCCTTCGGCGCTCATCGGCGCGGGCCGGGACATGCCGTTGAAGAGACTCTGCGACCGGGTGCTCGCGGACGTCGCCGATTTCGCCGTCGACATGCCGCAGTACGACGATCAGACGCTCCTGCTCCTGCGTCGAAAGGACAGTCGAGAGTTGAGAGTTGAGGGGTTGAGAGTCGAGCCGTCGGAAGGCTGAACTCGCGACTCTCGACTAAGATTGCTCGATGGCCGGCCTCGCCTTCCTGATCCTGACAATGCTGCGCTGCGCCGGCCTCACCGATCCCGGTCTGCTCCTGGAAGGGGCGACCGTCTACGTCGCCGCCGGGTCGCGGCCCGTGAAGAGCGCCATCCTCGTCCGGGACGGAAAGATCGTGTTCGTCGGCGACGCGCGCGAGCGCCCGCGGCAAGGCGCCCGGCGCCGCGCGCGTGGACCTGACGGGAGCTTCGTGTTTCCGGGCTGGGCCGATGCGCACGGCCATCTCGCGGGCCTGGGGCAGAGCCGCTCGAGGTCGCCGGACCTTCGCGGCGCGGCGAGCGCGGAGGAAGCGGCGAAGCGGATCGCCGCGAAAGCCGGCTCCTTGCCCGCCGGGAGCTGGGCCGAGGGCCGGGGCTGGGATCAGAACCATTGGCCCGGGAGCGGTTCCCCGACGCGCGGGATCTGGACGCCGTTCTTCCCGATCGGCCCGCGATCGCGCGGCCGCGTCGACGGGCACGCGGTCTGGGTCAACACGGCGGCGCTCAAGGCGGCGCGGATCGACGCCGCAACGCCCGACCCGACCGGCGGACGGATCGTGCGGCGCGCGCGACGGATCGGCCTCCGGGCGTCCTCGTGGACCGGGCCATGGGCCTCGTCGAGGGCGTGCTGCCACCGGGCACGACCGCCGACTTCGAGCGGCGGATCCTCGCGGCGTCGCAACGCCTGCGCGCAAGGCCGGGCTGACGGAGGTGCAGGATGCCTCGCACTACGGGCCCGAGCAGATCGCGGCGCCTGGCGAAGCTCGCGGATTCCGCCGCGCTCCCGATCCGCGTCTACGCGACGGTCGCCAACGAGGCCGCGAGCCTCGCCGGGTTTCTTCGCGAAGGGCCCCGCATCGGGCGGGGAGCGACTTTCCTGACCGTGCGGGCGATCAAGGCCCTCGCCGACGGGGCGCTCGGCAGCCGCGGCGCGGCGCTCCTCGCCGACTACTCGGACGAGCCCGGCAACCGCGGCCTCCTCGTGACGCCGCCCGAGCGCCTGGACGAGCTCGCCCTGCGAGGCGCGGAAGAACGGCTGGCAGCTCTGGGTCCACGCCATCGGAGACCGCGGCAACCGCCTCGCCCTCGACGCCTTCGCGCGCGGCGGCGGCCGCCGTGCCGGACGCGCCGGCCGGCGGCACGCGCCCGCGCATCGAGCACGCCCAGGTCGTCGCCCCGGCCGACATTCCGCGCTTCGGCCGCGAGGGAGTGATCGCCTCGATCCAGCCCGACCCACGCGACCTCCGACATGCCCTGGGCGGAGGCGCGCGTCGGCCCCGAGCGCATCGGCGGGCGCCTACGCCTGGCGGCAGTTGAAGAGCGCGGGCGCGCGGCTGGCCGGCGGCAGCGACTTCCCGGTGGAATCCGGAGAATCCTCTGCTCGGGGTTCTACGCGGCGGTGACGCGGCAGGATCTCGATGGAAAGCCGCCGGGCGGCTGGCGCCGCAGGAGAGGCTCACGCGCGACGAGGCGCTCGCGCTCTTCACGTCCGACGCCGCCTACGCCGCCTTCGAGGAAGACCGGCGCGGGCAGCATCGCCGCCGGGTTCGCGGCGGACCTGACCGGTCTTCGCGCGCGACCCGATGACGGCGCCGGAGGAGGAGATTCCGCGCATCCCCGTCGTCCTGACGGTCGTCGGCGGCCGCGGTCGCCTACGGCCAGGGCCTGCGCGGCGCGGAAGACGCCTTGAGCCGGGTGCGCGGTGCCGCGCTATTCTTCGCTCCTCGCGCCGCGCCTGGCCATCGCCTGCCAGGACCAGAAGGCATCGCATTCCGAAGTGACGCCCACGACGCCGGGACAGCGAAGCCGAGCGCCGCGCGCGCATGGTCGAGACGCAGATCGTCGCCCGCGGCGTCCGCGACGCGCGCGTGCTCGCGGCGATGCGGCAGGTGCCGCGGCACCTCTTCGTGGAAGCGACGGACCGAGCGCGCAGGCGTACGAGGATCACCCGCTGCCGATCGCCGGCAACCAGACGATCTCGCAGCCCTACATCGTCGCGCTGATGACGGAGCTCGCCGGACCTGACCCGCAGCGAGAAGGTCCTCGGAGATCGGCACCGGCTCGGGCTACCAGAGCGCGGTGCTCTGCGCGGCTGCGCCGCGGAGGTCTACTCGATCGAGATCGTGCCGGAGCTCGCCCGCGCGTCGGCGGAACGCCTGCGGCAGCTCGGCTACAAGCAACGTCACGGTCCGGGAAGGCGACGGCTACCGCGGCTGGACCGAGCACGCGCCCTTCGACGCGCATCATCGTCACGGCCGCGCCCGACGCGTATCCCGCAGCCGCTGCTCGACCAGCTCGCGCCGGGCGGGCGCATGGTCGATCCCGGTCGGGCAGCTTCTTCCAGGAGCTGAAGGTCTCTCCAAGGACAAGAACGGCAAGATCACGGAGAAGGACATCCTGCCCGTGCGTTTCGTTCCCATGACCGGCGAGATCGAAAAGACCCCGCCCGCGCCGGAGTGAGCCCGTCCGGAAGTCGATCCCGCGGCGGCGCCGCGGGCGCTCCGGACGCCGCCGCCGACCTCGCCGGACTCTCCGCTCTCTCCGGACGTTCCGCGCCTTCACCTACCGCGACTACCGGCTGCTCTGGGCCGGCGCGTTTCCTCGTCGAGCGTCGGCACCTGGATGCAGGAGGTCGCGCAGAACTGGCTCGATCCTGACGATGACGGGGTCGGCCGCCCTCCTCGGCCTCGACGCGTTCCTCGGCGATGCGCCGCTTCTCGCGTTCTCGCTCTTCGGCGGCGTGCTCGCCGACCGGCGTGGACCGGCGGCGCATCCTCCTGCTGTCCGCAGGTCGTGCAGCTCTCCTCCGCGTTCCTCCTCGCGGGCGCTCATCCTCGGCGGCACGCGATCCAGGTCTGGATCATCCTGACGCTCTCCTTCGTCGTCGGCCTGGCGCAGTCCTTCGGCGGGCCCGCCTACCAGGCGCCTCGATCCCGACGCTCGTGGACAAGAAGGACCTCGGAAACGCCGTCGCGTTGAACTCGATCCAGTTCAACCTCGCGCGCGTGATCGGCCCGGTCCTCGCGGGCATCGCGTTCTACAAGCTCGGCGCCGCGGCCCTGCTTCGGACTGAACGGCCTCTCGCTTCCTCGCCGTCATCGCGGCCCTGCTCGCCGTTGAAGCGCGGGGCCCGGACAAGGAGTGCGAGAAGCCCGAGCCCATGCTCGAGAGCCTGAAGGCCGGCCTGCGGGCGGTGCGGGACGACAAGGCTCTCCGCGGGCTGATCGGCCTGTCGTTCGTCGGGAGTTTCTGCGCGATGCCGCTCGTGACGTTCCTGCCGGTCTTCGCGCAGAAGGTGTTCCACCGGGACGCCAAGGGGTACAGCGCTCTCCTCGCCGCGTTCGGCATCGGCGCGGTCGTCGGCGCGATCGCCGTGGCCGGAGTCGGGCACGTCCGGCGCAAGGGGATTCTCGCAGTGGCGATGCAGATGACCTTCGGAGGCGCTCATGCTCGCCTTCGCGCTTTCGCGCGCAATCGTCCTGTCCTACGCGATCCTGTTCTTCGCCGGAGCGGCGCTGATGGTCGTTTTCGCGATGTTCATGACGCTCGTCCAGTCGAACGTCGAGGACCGGTTGCGCGGGAGGGTCGTGTCCGTGTATTCGCTGGCCTTCCGCGGCGCGATGCCTCTGCAGACCTCGTCGCCGGCTTCCTCGCGAGCACTCCTGACGCGCGCCGCGCGTCCTGATGCTCGACGGCCTGGTGCTTCTCTCGGTAGGGCCGTCGTCCTTCTCCGACACTCTCGCGCCGGGCGTGACGTCGCTCTGAGGAGTAACGCTCGACAGTCGACGATCGACGGTTCGGTGCACCGAGTCAGCGCGGAGGGCGGCCCCTCGCGTATTTCGTTTCCAGGGCGGGCGGTTGCGGGGAGGGCCCTCACGCGTGAAGGCCGGCTTCGGGGGGACGTTTCGCCTCCGGCAGCGCCGCGGGCGCCGGCTTGTCGCTCGCGGGCGGCGCGGCGGCCGCGCCGTGGACCATCTTGACCGCGGCCGCCGCGATGTCCATGACGTCGAACTCTTCGGCCAGCGCCTGACGATGCCGCGGACGTCGTCGAACCCGCGGGCGAGGAGCTTTCTCGCGGAGCATTCTGCGCGTCCGGTCGAGACGGCCGCGCGTGGAGGTCCGTCGGGCTCGGGACCTGCGCGATCGCGATCTTCTGCCTGCGATGAACGCCTCGATGTTGCGCAGCTGCCACTGCTCGCGCGGCTCGGCGAGCGTGATCGCGGTGCCGGCCGCGCCCGGCGCGGCCGGTGCGTCCGATCCGGTGGACGTAGGCCTCCGGCGCCGAAGGCACGTCGTAGTTGACCACGTGCGAAACGTGCGCGATGTCGAGGCCCCGCGCGGCGACGTCGGTGGCGACGAGCAGGTCCGCCTGTCCCGGAGCGGAACAGCCGCATCACCCGGTCGCGCTGCCGCTGCTCCATGCCGCCGTGGAGCGCCTCGCGCGCCGGTGGCCGTGCGCATTGAGCGTCTCCGTCGAGCGTCGTCGACTTCGAGCCGGGTGCGGCAGAAGACGATCGCGGACGCCGGGTTCTCCATTTCGAGCACGCGCGCGAGCGCCGCCGGCCTTGTGCCCGCGGGGCACGACATAGGCGACCTGGCGCACGCGCGGCAGCTTCCCGGCGGCCGGCTTCTCGCGGCGCGATCGTCACGCGCGACGGGTCCCTCAGGTGGCGCTGCGCGATCGAGACGATCCGCGACGCGGATCGTCGCCGAGAAGAGCGCGGTCTGGCGCGTCTGCGGGCGTCGCCGCGAGGATCGCTTCGAGGTCCTCCGCGAACCCCATGTCCAGCATTCTCGTCCGCCTCGTCGAGCACGAGCAAGCCGCAGGTTGGTCGAGCTTCAGCGTTCCCGCGGCGGAGTGTGATCGAGCGCGCGGCCGGGAGTCGCCACCGCGGCTTCGACGCCGCGCTTCGAAGGCGCGGACCTGCTGGTCCATCGGCGCGCCGCCGAAGAGCGGAGCGACGTGCACGTTCAGGCTGCCGGCCGTACTTGTGAACGGCCTCGGCCACCTGCATCGCCAGCTCCCGCGTCGGGACGAGAACGAGCGCGCGGTCGTGCGGCCCCGGGCCGCCGGCCCGTCCGCGATCCGCTGGAGCAGCGGCAGCGCGAACGCCGCGGTCTTTCCCGTGCCGGTGGCCGCCTGGCCGAGCACGTCACGCCCCGCGAGCAATACGGGAATCGCCTCGCGCTGGATCGGCGTCGGCTCTTCGTAGCCGAGCGGCCGCCACGGCCGCGACGAGCGGCGCGGAGAGCCCGAGCGAAGCAAACCCGACCGCCGCGCCCTCCGCGACGCCGGTCATCCTCGTGGTTTCAGGGACTTGCGGAGAAGCCGGGGTTCCGGGACGAAACGGGCTCAAGAAGCCCTCTCGGGCACGTTTCCTGCATCGGACCCCAACCAAGTTCTGATCCCACCTACTCGGTCCTCCCTCTTAACTCCGCTTGAGGCAGGAGCCTCACATCGCTCGGGTTTATTTTCCTAGTGGGAGGAATGGTGGAGCTGACCAGGATCGAACTGGCGACCTCCTGAGTGCGATTCAGGCGCTCTCCCAAACTGAGCTACAGCCCCACGCGCGGAGGCGCAGGATAACACGATGCTGGTCGAGAGACGCGGCGACGCGTGTCACGAGATCGAAGTAACCGGTGGCAACGTGCCCCGGTCTTTAACTCTCCGGCCGCCGCTCGCAATAGCGAGCGCCTGCGGCCGAAAGCCTGCAGGATCATGGCGACTCGAGGCCGCATCCAGCCGAGCCGCCGCCGGTGCGCCGGAGGCAGATCACGCCAGCGCGGAGCGACAGAGGTAGCCGTGGATCATCGGGATCGACATTCCCACGTTCCTGCTGGCGTTTGCATCCGCGCTGCTCGGGGCGAAGCTGCTTGGCGAATTGTCTGAGCGGCTGGGGCAGCCGGCGGTGCTCGGCGAGCTGCTCGCGGGCGTGCTGCTCGGGCCCTTCCGTCCTCGGGCTCGTGCCTCTGACGGGCGGCGTCCTCCTCCTGGCCGAGATCGGCGTGATCCTGCTCCTCTTCGAAGTCGGCCTGGAGACCGACCTCGAAGAGCTGGCCAGCGTCGGCGGGCCGGCGCTCGCCGTGGCGCTTGCCGGGATGGCGCTCCCGTTCCTGGGCGGGTTTTGTCTGACGCGCGTCGCTCGGCCAACCGGCTCTGACCGCGATCTTCGTCGGCGCGGCCCTGACGGCGACGTCGATCGGTATCACGGCGCGCGTCCTCGCGGAGCTGAAGGCGCCTCGCGACGCGCGAGGGCCAGATCATCCTCGGCGCCGCGGTTGTCGACGACGTGCTGGGACTCGTGGTCCTCGCGGTCGTCTCCCGGATCGCCGGACCGGGAGGCGTGGACGACGGCGCTGGTCCTCGAAGCCACCGGTCTGGCGGTCGGATTCTGGTCGTCGGCGCTCGCGCTCGGATCCCCCGGGCCGCCGGCTCGATCGGGATCGTCGGGCGGGCGAACGTGCGCGGAGTCCTCGTGCGCCGCGTCGGTCGCGTTCGCGCTGCTCGTGGCGCTGGCGGCGAAGAAGGCCGGCTCCGCCGAGATCGTCGGGGCGTTCGCGACGGGGCTCGTGCTCGCGCGCACGAACCGCCGATACGACATCAGCCAGGCCGTGAAGCCGGTTGCGGACGTCTTCGCGCCGCTCTTCTTCGTGGCCGTCGGGCGCCCAGGTGGACGTCGCGCTTCGTCAATCCCTTCGTCGCAGGGAACCGGCCGTCGCTCCTGCTCGCGCTCGGGCTGACGCTCGATCGGCTTCCTCGGCAAGTTCGCCGCCGGATTCTGCGCGTGGGGAAAGTCCGGCGCGCCTTCATCGGCGCCGGCATGGTGCCGCGAGGGGAGGTCGGTCTCATCTTCGCGTCGCTCGGAAAGGCGACCGGGAGTGCTCCGGAGGGGTCTTCGTCGCCGTCGTCCTGGCCGTGTTCGCGACGACGTTTCTCGCGCCACCCCCTCATGAAGCGACTCGGACGCGGCCGGGCTAAGGCCCCGGGAATTTCAATCTTCCTTGAGGTCCGCGGATCGTGGTCCCCAGCAGCGCGCGCCGCTCTCCGTCCAGCCGTTCGAAGAGGGGAGAAAGCACCTCTCACGACCTTGTCGTCTTCCTCGGGCGCGATCGTGTAGAGGTTCGGGGACACGGCATCGACCACCCTGGGCGACGGTGATTTTTCGCGCCGGGCGAGCGAGCGAGAAACCACGCCCCGGATCCCCTTCGATGAGGCCCTGGTCTCGCAGGCACTCGAGGACTCCTCTCCGCCTCGGTGGACGAGGCTTCCTGGACGGAGTAGAGCTCAGCAATACGTAACTGAACGAAGTACTT
>ERZ1370068.5708-contig-4721_pt1 | contig 21877 bp, 42 predicted proteins | sample MGYA00561227_ERZ1370068 | MGnify/ENA primary metagenome ERZ1370068 (study PRJEB38410, sample SAMEA6850437) | metagenome | study: Metagenomic assessment of the ecological functions of the soil: analysis of the soil microbiota associated with the... | reverse complement strand
AAGCGGAAGAGATCGCCGCGAAACTGGGGGAGGGGGACTACGAGTGGCCGTGCAATAACTCGCAGCGCTTGCTACTACTTATGTTTCTTTCTGGCTGCTTTTGGCTCGTTCGAGATTTTGATTTTGACCTTTGACTTACCTTTTGACTTCGAGATGGCAGGACGCGATTTGGCTCTCGCAGGTGCGCAGTTTCGCCGGCTCGACTTCGCATGTCCGCAGCTTCGCAGGCACGGGTTTCACCGGTGCAGTCTTCTTGCCATGACTCCCCGGCCCACCCTTCACTGGTTTCCCTTCCGCGAGCTGAGCCTGGAGTTTGTGTGTCGCGGATGTCTTATTCATTTTCGTCACCATATCGCCACTGTAGATCCGCACTTGATAGAGCTCTAAGAGCTTGCCGATGGCCTTCTGATCGCCTTTCTTTGCTGCATTCAGCAACCGGCGGCGATGGTTCATCTCTTCTTCTTCGGTATGGGAAGCAGCCCGTCGTTCCATGTCCGTCCTTTCGTATACGTGGGTACAGCAACGCGCCGCGCAGTATAGCGGAATTTGCGCAAATGCATCCAGATGCCTTGCACAGGCGAGGTACCACTTGAGGCTATTTTCATCCGGGGGTTATAATCCCGCTCACAATATTCTTACGAAGGAGACCGTCAATGGAACATCAGAAACAGGAAGCAGCCCATGGTCGCCGACGATCCGAAGGCCCGCGAGGTGCTTCGGCAAGCGTTCGAAAAGACCGCGCGGTGGCAGAAAGACTTTAAGGGGTTCACGGCCGATCTGACGGTGAATGTGAACGGGAAGGAAACCAGCGGGCCCGTCATGGTGAAAGGCCCTCGTGAAGTATCGGTCCAACTGGGAGAGACCGACGTGCAGAAGTGGGTGCAGGAACAGCTCGGTATGATCGCGGTGCACCGTGGCCCGAGAAGCTTTCGAGGAATCGGACGGCAAGTACGCATTAACGATGGAAGAAGATGGGCACCCATTCGGCACGAAACTTATCATCCACGGGTCGAACTCGTTTTATCGCTCAAAGACAATCGCATCACCCAGATCAATCGCAAGATGGCGCACCCCGGCATGACTCCCTTTGCCTTTACGATTAACGTGGAAGAGAGCGCGACGACCCAAGACCAGAAAAACCTGACGGCGAAAGTACAGCGTGTACTACTATTCACTCACCGACGGGAAGCTGACCAACGTGGAAAGCTTCACCGACACCCATGTGCGCATCGGATCATCGGATCTGCCGGCCACCCGCCGCATCATTACATACGAAAACGGCGAAGTGATCGTGAAGACCTTGACATTCACGAATCACAAGTTACTATGACAAAGGAGATGCGTTGGTCTTGGCTAACCAAACAAACGAGATAAACCAAATACCAGTCTTCTTCTGGTGGTAGGTTTTCAGCATCCTGCTATGGATTTACGAAATCATTCCCCCGGAGCATGCGCGTCAAGCTGGAGGGTTATGTCCATCTGGCGCGAATGATCGATAAGTGCCGCGCCGTGCTGGCCGGCACTGAAGGCGAACTACATCTACCCCTGCCCCATGGATGACCGGCTCATGGAGTTCGCAGGCATCACGGCCGATCAGTTCACCGCAGCCGTCAAACCTAATCCATCAGATGAAGCAGTGGCAGAAATGGTTCACACGGACGGCAAAGTCGTATCCTCCTACCGAGTTGGAAGCATGGAACCGAATGATGCTGAATCGCGGACCAAGCACGCCGGAGAAGCAGGAATACTTCAACAAGCTCAGAGACGCAGTCGATCCCTCCCGCACCGACCTCACCAGCTGGGCTGACCTCCAAGATTTAGAAGAAGGCCGGGCAGTTCCACGTCGATCATAACCCACGCCAACACTTTCGGGGGCTCACTCAAAAATCAGCGATGGCGTTGCAAGCGAGACGGGCCAAGTGAGGCCTGACACTCTTCACCTGCCCCTGCGTTCAGCGAGGCGGCTGGTGTGGTCTCCCACTGCGCGCATAGATGTTTACGCTCTTCCAGTCTCATCGCCCAACCAAGCAAGGGTGTGAGGAGCTTTCGACTGCGGCCGTCGAACGAGGTTACAGACTGATCCTTCCAAGCTTGCTCATCATCTCTTTAGGGATGGGGCTGATTGATCTTCCACTGCGCGCGTCCAACGAGGGGGTCCTCGACCGCGTGTTGCGCGAGCGCGGAAGATCGATCGTCTCCATCCCACTCACCCATTCTTCAAGAGGGATTCGGCGCCATGAACACTATTACTTTGAGACGCTGGCCTGTGTGATTCTTCACGCCGTGCTCTTCCCCGGCTGGCGCCATGGTCCCTGCCCTGGACCAAGCACCTGTTTCTCTGAACCGACCTGAAACGTGCCCTGCCCTTCAAGCACGAGATAGACTTTATCCTGCTCGCCGTGGCTATGCCCCTTCTGTTCCTGCCCTGGCTCGAAGCAGTAGATGTCGCAGAAGAATCGTGGCGTCTGAAACATATTGTTTTTCTTCATCTTCTCACTGCTAAACTGCTGATAGTCTGAGAGATTCACCACATTCATTCGCCAACTCCTTCAGAAAGGTTGCGGATGCGCTCGACGACGCTCAAGCGTCGCCAGAATGGAATCGACCGAGATCACATGATGCGAGAGCCCCAAGTCCTTGGCCGGAAGCCCCATCGCCAGACCAAGTAACTGCGGCTACATGCAAGATCGGTAAGTGGAGCTCGCGTGTTCACCGCACGACCAGCCCGATCCTGATAAATATCCAGACTCATGTGACAGAGAGGACAGGGCGTCACCATAAGATCGGCTCCCTGCTCCTTGGCCTCTTTCATGTGCGTCCCTGCCATGGCCACGGCAATGGCCTTCCTTTTCGAGGATGATGGGAAACCCACAGCATTTGGTTCTTCTGCATAGGCCACCGGTTCGCCACCGACAGCCTTGATGACGCGCTCAGCAGGGATTGGGGATTCTCAGGATCGTCAAATCCCAGATCCCAAGACGGACGCAGGATGTAGCAACCGTAAAACGGGGCGATGCGGAAGTCTCGCATCGGCACGGAGACCAGGGGCGCCCAGGCGGAGCCAGCCCGCAATGTCTCGCACCACAATCCACAACAGATGTTTGACTTGGACATGACCGTGGTAGGCCAGACCTTCCTGGTGCCAGGAGCGCGTTGATGCGGTCCTGGGTCCCTGCCTCGCGGTCTTCAATCGTCGATTGGCTGCACTCATCACACCCTGGCGAGTTCCGCAGATCGTCGTGACATCTAGTCCGAGCGCCTCGGCTTTGCGCAAACGTCCTGGCGTTAAGCGCCAGCGCCATATCGGGATTCGCCTCCGTCAAAACCCCGGCGCCGCAACAGGCCGCGGCCGTGAGTTCGACGACCTCGATCCCAATCGGCCGATGATCGCCATCGTCGATTGATACAGTTCCGTGCTCGCCCCTTGGGCCGCACAACCGGGGTAAAGGGCATATTTCATTGGTCTACCGTGACGGGATAAGACCGGGCCCGTGTGAGAGAATCACGAAGATCGTCCATCATAGCTTCCGTTTTCAATTTCGCCTGCTCCCAGGAAGACGCCGTTGCGGAATGAATGTCTGCAATTTTTGATTGGCCAAGACAATTTTCTTTCTAATTCCACGATCGCCTTTTGGAGATCCGCTCTTGCTTTCCCCCGACGTAGCCTGACTTGTTCACGGAGGTGTCCATGGGTGCGCCACTTTCATCTCATCCAGTTCTGTTTGAACCTTCCGCTGAAACGCGTCTTTTGCTGAATCGTATAGTCCTGTGGTGGCTGTCATCGCCTCCTGTGTTTCCCGGATCACCTTGTCACCCGTCACCGGCTTATCCGACGCTCCAGCCGCTATGGCAACGGGTATGGTGAGCAACCCTATTCCTACGATCCCCACAATCCTCTGACATAATTCTTCATAACAATCGCCTCCACCCCGTCGACACGCACGCACCTTTCGAAGTATAACTTCCGCCTTTCGGAAGAAGTCACCGTGCATGAACCGTGATGCGTGAAGCGCAAGACGTGCGAGATATGCGGGACGAGTAAGAATGGTATGCCGGCTGAACACGCGTGGCCGATTACGGTTACGCCGTTTCAGACGTGTCGTCGGTCGGCTTCTTCTGGTAGTGGTGCAGTTCCAACTGCATCGCGATGAGTTGCATCGCGAGCCCATTCTTCAGGAACCAAGGAGAGGAATTCGATAACGAAGCGGCCCTCGGGCGTCCAAGTCCTTCACTGGCTCAAGAGGATTCTGTATGCTCGGCGGGCTGTTTGTCCTGTTCATAGGGCTCCATTTCTATCTGCTTCACAGTGTGCTGGAGGCGAGCCCATTCTTCCGGAATCATCGTCTCAAACTCAAGGCCGAATTGCCGCCTCGGCTCCACCGAACTAACGCTTGCTGAATCTGAATTGGGGGTTCGTGCTCTATCGCCGCGATCCGAACCTCCAGAGAGGCTCCTGGCTGAACGTCGGTGGGACTTTCGATGCGACAACCCCTGATGGAGAGATCGACGACGCTGCCCTCTCCGCCGACCATGGCGATGGAAGAAAACGAACCGCGAAAATGGACGTGAAACCGGAGGTTCTTCCGTTGCTCCATCATGCATCGCGCCTCGCAGATCCGGTATACTGCTACCCCCTTTATATTCCCGATCGGACGCAATTCCAACACCTTTTTGTAATTCCCGCACGCTCGACCGATTCTACAACTTCATGATATATTTTTGTAGGCCAGGCCGGCCTCCTCCGCGAGACCCGACATCGACACGGCCTTGACCAAAATACCGCGCTTTTTCATTTGCTGCCGCAGCTGCTCGCCGCGAACCGTTCTCTTGGCTTGAGCACGGGACATCGTTCTCCCAGACCCGTGCATCGTCGACCCGAACGTGTCGCGCACCGCGTGATCTGTCCCCACGAGCAGGTACGAGCCGGTCTCCATCGAGCCGCCACAGATGACCGGCTGGCCTGTCTGTCGAAACGTTTCTGGTAGCTCCCGACTCCCGGCCCAAACGCCCTGGTCGCTCCTTTGCGATGCACCACCAACTCCCCTTCTGCATACCGTTCTACCTTGGCGATGTTATGCGCCACGTCGCATACACCAACTCCATCCCCAATGCCTCGGCGGACTGACCGAAGACCGTTGCGAAGGCTTCCGCGAATCTGATGCGTGATGACTTGGCGATTAGCAAAGAGGCCGTGTTCGCAGCACAATTCATGGCGGAAAAATAATCCCTGCCCTTCGGGAGATCGAAACGGCGCACAGGCCAGCTGCTGATCCCTTCACAGTGATGCCATAGCGGCGCATGGTCTTTTCAAACACCGAGATAGTCGCTCGCAACCTGATGGCCGAACCCACGCGAGCCACAATGTACCATCACGACGATCTGCTCGTGCCCGATGATGCCGAGCGCCGCAGCCGTGACCGGATCGAATATCCGCTCGTTCGAGACCACCTGGACTTCTAGATAGTGATTGCCCGAACCCAAGGTCCCCAGCTGGTTGATGCCACGTTGGATCGCGTGGTTGGTCACGACTGACGGATCGGCGCCCTCGATGCAACCCCCCTTCTTCCCATGCGGATGAGATCCCGATGCCACCCGTATCCCTGCTCCACACACCACCTGGCCCCATGGATCATCACTCGACGAAATTCCTCCCCGAGAGCCGAACGAGATCCGCTCGCCCCGACACCAGCCGGCACTTTCCGAAAGAGTTCGGTCATGAGCTTCTCTAGATATGGCTGCACGTCCACCAGCGTCAAATCTGTTCGAATCAGCCGCATCGCCACGCGATTTGATATCGTATCCCACGCCGCCAGGCGAGATGACGCCGCGCTCGACGTCGAACGCCGCGACACCTCCGATCGGAAATCCACTTACCCCCAATGCCCATCCGGCATACAGAGCGCATACCGGCAAATGCCGGGCAGACAAGCAACATTGGTCACCTGATCGAACACTCCGGAGTCCATCGCCTGAAGAATCCCTCTGGTTGCATAAATCCCGGCCGGCACCAGCATGCCGGGTTTTTCAGACAGAGGGATTTCCCAAATCTCGTCCGTAATCCGATTGACCGTCATGTCGGTGTTGAGATTCATATCAAATGGCCATGACCAACCTGCATGAGACCTGCGGGACGAGCGAGACAGGCGCGAAGTGTTCGAGACAGCTGCCTTACCTCACACTTCCCGCTCACTCGCGCCTATTCATCGCTTTCAGGCCGCTTCAGACGTCAAGCACTGCGCGTACCTTCCAGCAACTGCCTGTCTGCTTGAGCTCGTATAGATGTTTCGTGACCGCTTTCACATCGGCGTGGAGTTCTTGTGTCTGCTGATCCACCGGCGCGCCGATCAGACGTGCTCGCAACAGCCAGTCCTCCCCCTCCCGCGTCAGGGTGAGCGGCGCCTCTCGGAAGACCACCCCTGCGGCATCTTTCCAGTAGACCACCTCCGATAACCAATCGAACAACAACGTCGACGGGTCCACATCGAGCCGTTTAATCGCGCGCTCCCATCCTCCAGACACCGTGGCAGGATTCGCCATGCTCTCAAGGAGGGCCTGTGTCGCGCCTCGAAACACCTCCTCGACCGACTCTCCCTTCGGCTTCGAATGCCGACATCGGCCAGAGCAATCTCTTCAAGAAAGCGAAATGTCAGACCATGGGTGTCAGGCTGGCGGCAGTGGCACGTCGCACTCGCCGTGATGAGGGCCTGGAGGTGGCTGAGCCCGGGAGCGCATGTCCGAGGGATTAGGGATTTTTCCTTTGAATAACATCTTGATGCCCAGGGGCAGGATACGTAAGAAGCCACACGGCGCGTGACCCCACCACTTTCAGCGGCATGATCGCTTCGTTCAAACGCCCTTGCTGTTCGACCAGATCGGTAAAGCCAAGGATATGGCGCGCGCCGCCGGTCGTGCGTCAACCCGCGTTCGAGCGAGGCCCGACCGCAACCGGACGATCGCCTCCATCGGTTTGACATCCTTCGGACAGACCTCCACGCAGAAGTTGCAGCGCGTGCAGTCCCAAATCCCATGCTCGTCTTGGAGCGCCGAGAGCCTGGCCGCGTCGCCGAACGGGATTCGCGCGGGTCCGGAGAGGAAGCGATCGGCCTTCGCCAAGGCTGCAGGGCCGGCAAACCCCTTCGAGACTTCATGCGCGGTACAAGCCGCGACGCAGGCGCCGCGCATGATACAGGCATCCACATTGTGAAACTGCGGATTGGCATGGTTCCGCGCCTGCGTCTGAGCAGGCACGTCCTCATGCACAGGCCGAGCCGCCGACAGCAGCCAGGGATGCACGTCGTGGATCTTCTCCCAGAACGACGCCATATCCACGACCAGGTCCTTGATCACCGGCAAGTTGCGGAGCGGCGCAACCTCGATGTGCCCGTGTCGTTCAAGTTCTTTGCGGAGGGAAGCGCGGCAGGCCAGTTTCTCGCTCCCGTTGATCGTCATCGCACAGGAGCCACAGATTGCAGAGCGGCAGGAATAGCGAAGTGCCAGGCTCCCGTCGCACTCCTGCTTGATGCGAATGAGCGCGTCGAGGACGGTCATCCCGCGGCCGACGTCGAGCCGGATCTCTTGATGATGGGCGTGTGGTATCGACTTCTGGATTGAATCGTTGAATCGTGAAGGTCAGGCGCATGGGCTAGTCGCTGAGTCGTGAGTGCTGAGGACTGAGTCTCGATGAACGGACTGTTAGGAACTCAGCACTCATGGTCTCAGCACTTCGGTCAGTCCAACTCGAACGTCTTGGGAGAGTTCGTCAGATTGCGGCACCCGTCTTTCGTGACGAGCACCATGTCCTCGATGCGGACGGCACCGAGACCGGATAGTAAAGGCCGGGTTCGACGGTGACGACGTGGCCTTCTTGGAGCAGTGATCCGGTGCGGCTGATGCGCGGCATTTCATGGATGTCGAGTCCGACCCCGTGTCCGGTGCCGTGAAAGTAGCCCTGCATGCGCCCGTTTACCAAGTCCCGTCTTGTACCCGGCTTTTTCAAACCGCGTGCAGAATACCTTGATGAATCCTCTTCCCGTCCGCCCCGTCTTTGACTTTCGTGATGGCCTCTTCCTGTGCATCCAGGACTGTCTGGTAAAGCCGCTTCAGATCGGGACTCGGGGTCCCACGTACCACGGTCCTGGACATGTCGGCGAAATACCGGTTGGTGGCCGAACGAGGAAACACGTCGAAGATAATGCTGCGGTGAGCCGGCAACGGCCCACTGCCTTCGTTGTGTGGATCGCAGGCCTGCTCTCCCCGGCAACAATGGTATGCTGGGCGACACAGTCGCACTCCATCAATTTTACATTGATCAGCTTCTTCACTCGCTCCGACGTCAGCGGTATCCCATCGAACCACAGACGATCCGTTATTGATCGAGGCCTGACGCAGCATGTCGTGGGCGGCCGCGACCGCCTGTTCGGTCGCGCGCTGGGCTGCTTCGATATAGCGGACTTCTTCAGCGGTCTTCACCACACGCTGTTCGTAGAACGGGTCCCGCTTCGGATGCAGCTGATACCCCAAGTGACTGGAACTTGATGGCATGGCCAAAGGCAGAAGTTCGTCGGGACCAGGATCTGCGTGATGCCGGCTTCCCGCAGAAGGATATGGACGACCTCGACCGTGCCTGGCTCGGCGATGCCTTGCGTCTTGGCTCGCCCTTCGACCTCCGAATACGAGAGCACCTGATTAACGGACGATTGGCTCTTCGCCCGATCCATTTCGAGATCGCTCATCACCAGAATCCGCTCCCCTTTAATTTCCAAATAGATAAAGGGGTCAGGCGCAATAAACTTTGTGGCGTAATACAGATTGGCGTCGGTCTCGCTGGCAGCGATAAAGACCGTAGCACGTTGAGATTGCGGCGTGGATGAGGCCATAGTGAATGCAGGTCGGAATCTAGCACGGGGGAGGTCGGTCAAGGCGCGGATGGAACCGGTTCAGGCGCGGGTATGGTGTCCTTGTCGGCAGCTTTCTCCTCATCAGGCGTCATCAGATCAATCGGCAGCATGACCGTGTTCTTCAAGATGTCGAAGGCAAGTTGCGCCAGGCCCGTCACGCCGGTGGCGAACGACTTCATCGGCAGATACGTCACCTCCGGATCCTCGATTGACCCTTTGACGGAGAACAGCGCAGTAGCAACGCCTTTGCGATCACCGGCAAAGATCCGTCCGAAGAGTGGAATCGTTTTCAGGAATTGCGAATACGACCCGAACGGGCTGACGGCCCAGACCATGTCGATTTGATCCGTCGGCAGATCATAGTTGCCGGCAGCGGTAATCTTGACGATCGGGCTATCGATGATCAGGTTCTCGGTCTCGAAGAGCCCGTTCCGCGCGAGAACTGTCGCCGAAATTTTGTTATAGGGCAACCCGTCTTTCTCCAAATCCACCTTCCCTTGGAGCACGGCCGGAAGATTCAAAATGCTGATGATTTTCCAGGTCACCCGTTCCTGCGATTTGAAGATGCGTCCGTTTTCAAGCAGGACATCCGCCTTGCCGTTCAACGTGGGATACAGCCCGTGCGGGTTCTTCCCATGGCCGCGGATCGTCCCCGCCACTCGAGCTTCACCTGTGATTCCGCCTCCTTTCCCCCGCCAGTTTCAGCACATCTTCCACCAACAAACCCGTCGCCCGAACCGAGATCTCAGCGTCGGCTGGCTCCTTGCGCGGCAGTTGCACTACGATACGGCCGGCAACTTCTCCATTGGTCGATTGGCCGGACACACGATCCAGATCGAGCACGCCGTCTTGAATCATGATGCGGGCGGAGAGGCTCCCAAATTTGAGATGTTTGTAATGACCGCGCGCCATCGACGCGGTTGCCTGAACCTTGCTGGTGGCTGCTAGGGTTTCCAGAAATTCTCGGATCGGCGACCGTTGGCCTTTCGGGATGAGGAGGTCGAGATCCATCTGATTGGACTCGATCTTGGCGGTAATTGTGGGTTTCGCCGCCCAGTTGCGGATCGTCCCTTCCAGCGCGACGTCGCTGTCGAGCAGGCGAAACGACAACCGCTTGATCTCCGCGCCGTTCTTCACGAAGTGGACCCGCACATACAGATCCTGGATGGGTCCCTCGGCCCCCTTGGCGTTCATCAGACCGTTGGTCAACGCGAGCCACCCGGTGGTCCTCCAGGCTTTCCAATCGAGACCCTTCCCTTCATGTCGAGCGACAATTCGATATTCCCCGCCTCAAACCCTCCCTTCGCAATCCATTCCGGCACGCGGGACAATGACAGCGTGCCGGTCGAAAGCGCCGCATCGATGGAGAATCGTTCACCCAGTTGAATCTTGCCCTTGACCGGCAGTCGGATCGGTGGCACGCTCAGCTCGAGCCGATCGAGCAAGACGCCGGAGGCCTGTGGAATCATGCCCTCGAAATTCCACCGTCGCCTGGGCGCCGATCGGTTTTTCGACCAGACCGGGAAGCGTCACTGTTCGATTCGGTCAGGACGACCTCACCCCGTATGTGCGGCGACAGGGTCGGCCCGGTCAACACCACGGCGCCGTTGACCAAACCCTCGATCATCCCGGCTGGAATAGCTTTCGAGGGCAGCAACTTGGCCATATGGTCCGCATCGCCATTGACTCGAATCAGGAAATCCTGAAAGGTGCTGCCACTGCCCCCGTGATGCCCCCACTGATCTGCAAGGCCATATCGCCCAAATGTCCCGTCACCTGATCGAACAGAGTCCCGCCATCCGACAGCACGAACCGGCCCTGCCAGCGCCGTCAGACGCTCGGGCAACAACGGATGGGTCAGACTGACACGCTGAACGGTAATCTCTCCCCGGCAAAGGTGACGCCACCAGGCTGATTGAGCGGTCCGACCATACGGAACGTGGGAGCGGCATTGCCTTCGACGTCACGCAAGGCGGCCAACATACGCGACAACTGTTCCGACTTGACGGTCTTCGCGAGATGCTGCACCAGGTCTGCGGCGGTCATCGTCCCGGTAATATCCCACTCAAGCCAGGGCCCCGCCTCCAAAAAGGAGACGAGCGCCTTGCTCTCATTCATGTGGATCGTGCCATAGAGTCCGCTCAGATTCGACACCTTGAGGCGGCCGGCTTCGACCGATACCACCGCGGTCAAATCCTTGGCAGGGATACGGCTTTTCTCCGATCAGGGCTTGCCCCTGTTTCACGCGAAACTCCCCGTCATCGACAAGCTGCGGCCCAGCCATCGACGCTCCCGTGACAGTCGCCGAGACAACCTCCAATATCCCGTCGATCTCCCGGTCCTGAATGATCGCCGGCAGCCGCGGATGCACCCACTCGGCCGGCACGGTCGTGAGCAACTGGCTCAATTGGATCGGGGAGGCCGCAAAGGTGAACGCAAACGTGGGCTGAGGCGTCAGCAGACCGGAGAGGCTCGCTTGGCCTGTGAGCTTCAGCTGTTCGAGATTCGCGGACAAATCGGACAAGACCACATCATAGCCTGCGACACCAGGCACAGCCCGAACATGACTGTGCATATTGACGGCGCCCTGCAAGTGCTCCGGAACCGGGCGGGGCCCGAAGAAGTCCGCCACCTCTCGAAGATTCAGATTGGCCACTTCGAGTGTGCCATCGAATTGGAGTGTGGCCTGCGAAGCAGAGGAATCGTCGATCGCCAACGTCTGCCGCTGAGCGGTGCTGATCGTCCCGGCCAGGGAGATGGTAGAGAGGCCTTTGCCGCCCGCATGACCGGCAGAGACGTGCAGATCCGCCTGTCCCCGCTCCGCTCTGATGACCAGCGACGCCTCCACCGACTCCAATGTCATCGATCGTGTCCCGTCTGGACGTGCATCGTCGATGATGATCAGCTTCCCGTTCACCAACGCCGCTTCACGGATGCGGAAAATCCGGCTGATCGTCTGCACGGCATCCTGATCGGCTGAGCCCCCTGGACGACCTGATCGAGTAGATTCCAGTGCCCGCTCGCGATTGCGCCGAAGCGTTAAGGTGGGTTCTTCGATGAGCAACCGCTTCCCCACCACCTGCTTGCGCAACAGCGGAAGAAACCGCAAGACCAAATCCAGCTTCTTGGCCGATAACAAGACGTCATCGGAATTCCGATCGTGAATCGCGACCTGCGTCAGTTCCAATCGGATGCGAGGGAACAGGACCAGCTTGATGCGATGGACGTCAATCTTGCGTCCGATACTCTGCTCCAGCTGCTGGAGGAAGAAATCTTTGAGATAATCGTCGCCGGTCAAGTAGGGCGAGAACACAAGCAACTGCGCCACCGCTGATCAGCAGAACGACAATCAGGGCGACAACAACACGGGTTCGAACCACTCCTCCCTGGATCGATCATCCTCGGTGGGTAAACCGCAGCATACCTATAATTGCATTATCATTTTACCGAATCACCTGCATGAAATCTACTAAGTCTGTGTCTTGACAGGGAATTCTCCGCTTCTCACGTTCAACATTCAGCAGGATGAGGAAACCGTCCGCCTACGAGCGACAGGCACGACAAACGGGACTGGCAGGATGCTCAAACTGGTTTATTTGTTGATTTGTTGATTTGGTTCAATCTGGTTAGTCTGGCTCAACCAAATAAACAAGCCAAACCAAACAAACCAAATAACGGTCTTCTTGCGCCGGCGGACTTTTTCAGCGTCCTGCCAAAGACGCGATAGGGCCAGAGACGGTTTTCGTCAGATCGATCACGAGTTCGTCGTCGGTGTTGGCCAGCAACGTATCCCAGAGGCTGTGCCGTTGTGATGATGGTCGCCTCACCTGGATCGAAGAACAAGGAAAATCCTTTGGCGGCCGTTGGTCGCATGGGATAGCGCCGATCGTAGATCATTCCATAGGTTGGAATGCCGTAGAGGACCTGCCAATTCCCCAAAATGAAATGCAGCTCAGTGCCATGGATGTATAATCCGCCCGTGGTGATGACTGCGCTTGATGGACGTTTGCGGTTGACTGAGGTAAAACGTCACGCGCTCGTCCGGTCGGGCCAAGGCGAAGGCCTCTGCGATCTGCTGAGACAAGAGGGCGAGTTCCTCAGGACGAAACGCCGGCGTCAGCGGTGCCTCGCCCTGCAGCCATTTCTGTAACCAGATCCGATGTTCTTTGACCGAGATGCCGCCGAGGATACGAGCAACGTCCTCGGCACGCATCGCCTTCGGATGCGCATGCGCGCTGGGAGGCCACTCCGGCAGGACGGCATCATCCACCTCCAGTCGAACATAGTTCACCGGATCTTCGTAGACCGCGCGATAGGGCACCATAGGAATGGCGCACGCGGTAATGAAAAGCAGTGCTGAGAGCTGAGTGCGTGAGTGCTGAGAAGGAGATCAGCCTCTGAACGCAGCATCCCGACAAGTATGCTTGAATCTGTGTCCGTCCATTTTCTTCGCACTCAGCACTCATTGCTCAGCACCTTCAGTCTCGTGATCGTGACTCGTCATCTCGACACGCTCGAGCGGATTGTCGCGGCCGTCCCGCTTCATGTTCACCACCTTGTCCGCCACGTCCATCCCGCTGACCACTTCACCGAATGCCGTGTACTGCCAATCGAGAAAATTCGCGTCCGCGACGCAGATGAAAAACTGCGAGCCGGCGCTGTCCGGGTCGTTCGAGCGCGCCATGGAGAGCACCCCGCGCTTGTGTGGCTTGCTGTTGAACTCGGCCTTGACCTTGTGCCCCGGTCCTCCATGCCGTGCGACGCACGGTCAGGATTCTTGCTGTTGGGATCGCCGCCCTGGATCATGAAGCCGGGGATGACCCGATGAAAGGTCGTGCCGTTATAGAAGCCTTCTTGGGCCAGCTTCGTGAAGTTCTTCACATGCCCTGGCGCCACATCATGAAAGAATCGCAACACAATCTCGCCCAGCTGCGTCCCCTTGCTGCTGACGGAAATGGTGGCTCGTGTTTTCTCTGTAGGCTCTGACATCGTCCTCTACCCTTTCTTGGTTAGCGAAAACGGAAGGGTGCCGGAGCCTCCCCTCCCTCAAGGCCCTGATTGATGGGATTCCACGTCCGTCCGTCGTCGTCGCTTCGGAATGCCCCGTCGCTCGTACCCGCATAGAGCACTCCGGCGCCGGACTCGATCAAGACTCTGGATGGCCATACTCGTCAACCCCTTATTGAGCGGCACCCACTGACGCCCCTTGTCGGTCGTTTTGAAAATGCCGTGCCCCGTCGCCACAAAAGCCCCCGGCTGTTGAACAGAATCCCGCGAATCGAATCGTTCGGGAGCGCCCGGCTGATGGGCCGCCAGGTTACGCCCCCATCGGCACTGCGAAAGACGCCTCCGTCGAACGTGCCGGCATAGATGCCACCCTCGGGATCGATCGTCAACACTCGAATAAAGTTCTCCGTCATGCCTTCATGATCTTTGAGTCCATTTTGCTGACGCACCCAGCCGGTCGATTGAGCCTTAAATCGCACGATACCTTTTCCAGAGGTTCCGGCAAACAGCGTCCCGTCGGACGAGAGGGCCAAGGCATGGACCAGGATGTCGTCGAGACCGGTGGTGACCACCGACCAGCGGTCGGCGGCGGCGAGTCGATAGACCCCGTCGCCCGTGCCTGCATACACCCCATCACCCACGGCAAGAAGGGCTTTGATTTCCAGGCGCTTGAGCCCGCTATTGATCGCCTGCCAGCTCTTCCCTCGATCGCGCGAACGAAAGACCCCGCCACGAAAGGTTCCGGCATAGATCGCGTCATCTTTCCCTGTGGTGAGCGTTAGAATAAACGGATCGGTCACACCCATGGCCCGACTTCGTCCAGGTGGCGCCACGATCCTCGCTGCGAAATAGACCGAGGCCAAACGAGCCGGCATAGACCAGATCGTTCCCGACAGACGTGAGTGCCTGAATGCTCGTGGCCTGCTGACCAAAGGGATCGTATTGAGGCTGACTTTCCCCATGGCCTGGGGCTTGCTGCGGGGATGGCGGGACCGGCGACGAAGGTGCCTGAGTGGCAGCCCCCAGTATCCCACCTGCACTCCATATATCTCAGCGCAAGGACTGTAGGTATAACCCGAGCCCAAATCTTCATCTATCCAGTTACCCCCGCAGGATGCTCAAAAGGCCAGACGTCTCACCCGCCCAACCCTGGCGGTTATTTCACCCTGCCCGCCCTGAGTCTGCCAAGACAGCCTCTTCGCCCATGGACGCGCTTGTCCCAAGCAAGGCCGCAGCGAGCGATCACTTTTAAAGGGGTAGCTGGGATGATCCCAACTGCACGCATCAATGATCCTTCCAAGCTAGCTCGCTATCTCCTCATGGAATGGCACCCGTGTTTGTCCCACTGCGGCCGTCGAGCGAGCACATTCTGATCGTACGCGCTCCGGGAGCAAGGGGCCGGCACGCGTGTCATTCCACCCCTTTCACCGTGCGCGTTCTGCGAGCAAGAGGAGGGCACCTGGCCGCTCCCTCCCATCCTTCTGAGGTCGCGCGTTGCGCGAACACGGGATCGTCCAGCTACCCCGCCCCTTTTTCAGCATCCTGCTATCGGACCCGCTGCCCGGCCGGCCCTATCGGTAGATCGGATCGAGCGGCAAGTTGACTTCGGTCGGGCCTCCCCGCCCAAAGATGCGTGCGCCAAAATTCCGATCTCATACAGCACCATCAAGGGCACGGCCATCAAGAGCATGGTAAAGAGGGTCGCATCGGGCGTGACGATGGCCGACAGGATCAACGCGGCCATGATCGCGTGTTTCCGATACTTCGCTAACACCTGGGCCGAGACCACACCCGACCCGCGCCAGGATGGTGAGCACCAGCGGCAATTCAAACGCACAGCCGAATATCAAGAGAAATTTGACGTTGAAATCGATGTAGGTGCCGACGCTCAATTGCGGGGTGACATCGTGATCCATGCCGAAGCTGACGAAGAAATCGATGACCAGCGGGAGAATGACGAGATTGCAAAGATCAAACCGAAGGCAAAGAGCGCTCCCGCCAGCGCAAACAGCGGAATGCCCCAGCGTTGCTCCTTTGGGAGCAGCGCTGGTTCAATAAACTTCCAACACTGATAGAAGATGACCGGCAGACTCGCCAGGATCGCCGCCAGAAAGGAGACTTTGATCGAGGCGAATAAGGCTTCCGTCGGTCCGTAGAACACCAGCTGGTTGGGAAACGGACGATTCAACCATGCGATCATTTCGCCGGAAAAGGCAAAGGGCCACCATCAGGGCCACCAGAATCGTGGCCCCGATGATGATCAGACGCTTCTTGACGGTCCGGATATGTGCGGCAAGTGGATTGAGAATCTGTGCCATGACTCCGGTCCCGGTTGCAGGTTGACGCCAGCCCCACAACGATGCTCCTCACTGTGGAGCGGCCTGCAGCTCGTGGTCTCGCCAGACACGAATCAGCTCGGCCATCTTGTCTTTCTTCGCCAACTTCTCTTTGTGCAAATCCTTCATGGTCAGCTCTTCGGCCGGAGTCAGTACGTGGCGCTTCTGCAATTGGATCAATTCAGGTCCAGACGGTGGTGAGCCTCTTCCAGTTCACGGAATTCGAGACTGGATTGGCGCAGCCGTTCCGCAATCATCGCAATCATACTGTCTGTCAGCATGTCGCACCTCCTGGCTATGAGATTACTGCAGCGGCCTGATACGTCCTCCCTCGCAACCGACTTCGTGTGTCAATCGCCCCGGCTCCGACACAATCGGATCCAGTTCCATCAGCAACGCATCTTCTATGGGATTGGTATAGTACGTTGGCCGGGTCGTCACGTCGCGAAACCCAAGACTTCGGTAGAGTGCATGCGCGGCATGGTTCGAAGCCCGCACTTCGAGCACGGCGCGCATCGCCGCTTGTGCCAGCCCCACCTCCAGGGCCTGTATGACCAAAGCCTTGGCGATACCCTTGTGCCGCATCGACTCGATGACCGCCAGGTTCATCAGCCGTACTTCCTCAAAGACGACCCAGAAACAGAGATACCCGATAATCGAGATGGAACCAACTTCGCCAAGCGGCGGCACTCTGCCTTGCCACTAGAAAATGTGCAAAGGATTGCCGCTCAGTTCCGCTTCCAACATTTTGCGCGTCCAGGGGTCGAGAAGCAAGCTTCTTCGATCTGTAGAATGTCCGGCAGAGCCTGGATGGTCGCCGGCTCAATGATCCATTTGCCCATCACCACTCTCCCTCTGGCAGGATGCTGAAAAGGGCGGGGTGGCTTGAACGATCCCCGTGCTCGCGCAACGCGCGACCTCAGAAGGATGGGGAGGGAACGGCCAGGTGCCCTCCTTGCTCGCAGAACGCGCACGGTGAAGACGGATGAATGCGATGAGCGCCGGCCCCTGCTCCCGGAGGCACGATCAGAATGTGCTCGCTCGACGTCCGAGTGGACAGCACAGTGCCATTCCATGAGAGGAATAGCGAGCTAGCTTGGACGGATCATTGATGCGTGCAGTTGGGATCATCAGCTACCCTTTAAAAGTGATCGCTCACTGCAGCCTTGCTCGGGACACGCGCGTCCATAGGCGAAGAGTCTGTCTTGGCAGACTCAGGGCAGGCGGGTGAAAAAACCGCCGGGGTTGAGCGGGTGAGACGTCTGGCCTTTTTGAGCATCCTGCGGATACCTCACTCGTTATTCAACGGCCTGGCCACGTTGTCATGCGTCCCATCTCGTGTTCCGTCCCTGCTTTTCCTCGCGCGGCCTCTTGTAGCACCAGATCGGACATCCGTGCCGCCACCACACGCGCGCTTCACTTTTCTTGCCACCCGTTTCTGACGCAGGGCCACCGGCGACTGGCCTCCGGACTCTTCGTACTTCAGTTCTGCAGCGGTGCGTTGCACATACAGCGGACTGATGCCGGTTCCTGCATACTCACCTCGTCGGAGCCGCTCAATCCCTGCCAAACCGATCGAGACGGCCGAGGTTTCATGGCAGAGTCCGGCGCCTCGACGACCATGGCGGAGGGAGGGAATCGATGCACGGATGGCTGACGCTTCGACCGTCCAACCTTCGCCAAATACGAGAGCCGATCCTGTGAGACTACTCCCCAGCATCGTGGCTGTACCCACCTGTTCTGACATCACTCGCTCCAGCCGATCATCGCTGGTCCAGCGAAACAGCGCCCAGTAGAGTTCCCCACGCCGACTGTTGAGAATGGGACAGAGTAGCATCGAGGTTCCTCTGAGATTCCAGGCCATACCCTCCAGTGTCGGCACCACCGCCAAGGGAAGCTGACTGATCGTCCGGAACCCAGGAGCGTCGCCAGGCCGACGCGAAGTCCCGTGAAAGACCCGGGACCGATCGACACGACAGAGGCCATCCAACTGCTTGAGTGTCAGACCCGTCTCACGAAACAACCGATCGATCGTCGGCAGCAACAGCTTGGCATGCGATCCAGCCGCCTCCTGGTCGTGACGGGCAAGCACGCGCGACCCATCAAGGATCGCCACACTCTGCCACGAGGTTGCAGGTTTCAACGGCAAGGACTTTCATCGACCTACACGTGCCCTGAGTTCGGATGCGTTAATCGGCTGATTCGGAACGATCTCGTGGAACATCACCTGACACTGCCCCGCCCCTTTCCCGTCTTCCAAGGAGATCTTGAAGGGCCGCACCAAGCGCACATCGCCGACTGCAGAACTCACCATTGGCGTCCCCGATCGGACGAAAGTCTTCGTACTGAATCGTGGCCTCCACGTCGCCGGCATTCGAGAGCCGATCCTCTTGAACGACGAGCAACGTCGTGCCGCTCGAACCAGAGTCGCCGCTGAATCGCCTGTACACCGCCCTGGGACGGACCCGATATGTCGAGCCGATATCGTTCGCCGTCCTCCGCAAGCTGCACAGTTTCATTCGTCGCGACCGCACTGGTGCCCGAGCACGCCACCCATCGCCCATACACTCAATTGAAATGGCCGGGCCGACTTCCCATCTCGCTCATGTCGGACGGACTGCCGGACAGCACACGGTCCCATCGTCGGTAAACGCAACTGAACTGATCATCGGCCTGAACGAACTCGAAGAGCTCGCTGCCCGACTGGCTGTAAAACCTCTCATCCGCATCGCATTGGGCCGTTGATAATAGACAACGCGCCTTCGACACGCGTCGCGATGGGGATAATCCCTCCCCGCACCTTCGCGCTGAAGAGACCTTTCATCGAATGGATCGCCGCCTCCCGCTGGCTCCAGCAAAGCCGTCAGCTCCTCCACCGTCGCCTGCTTGAGCCGGGCTTCCTCGCGCGGCACAAACAGCGAACAACCAGATAAGAAGGTAAGTGCCAACACAGTCACGGCAATGAAGTACTGACGAAAGAACGCCCCAAGTTCCTCTTCTCCACCGCCAACATCAGTAAAAGTGGACCGGTGGATAAGCCTCCACTGCGCGCGTCCAACGAGGGACTCTCTCGACGCGCGCGTTGCGCGAGCACAGAGGCTCGTCCACCCGTCCCTTTGCTAAGCCAATACCACATCCAATGCCTCTCCCACCTCACGAATCCCGATCAATTCGATCCCATCGATGGGCTCCAGCTTGGCCAAGTTCCGTTCCGGCAACAGACAGCGTTTGAATCCCATCTTTGCCGCTTCACGAATCCTCATCTCGGCCTGACTGATTGCGCGCACTTCACCGCCGAGCCCCACTTCACCCAACACCAACAATCCCGGCTCAATCGGCACCTCGCGCAAACTCGATGTGACCGCCGCCACGATCCCCAAATCGATGGCCGGCTCGTCGATATGCATCCCACCGACGACGTTCACGTAGACGTCTTGTCCGGACAGATGCATACCCAGCCGCTTCTCCATGACCGCGAGCAACAGCGAAACCCGATTCTGCTCCACGCCATTCGCCATTCGTTTCGGCATCGCATAACTCGTGGAGGACACCAATGCTTGTAGTTCGACCAAAATTGGCCGCGATCCTTCGAGACTGGATACCACCACCGATCCCGTCGTGCGCTGGGACCGTTCCGCCAGGAATAACTCGGAGGGTTGCTCACTTCCTCCAGCCCGGAATCTTTCATTTCGAACACGCCGATCTCGTTGGTCGAACCAAAGCGATTCTTCACCGCACGAAGAATACGAAAACTGTGGCCCTTGTCTCCTTCAAAATAGAGCACCGTATCGACGATATGTTCCAACAGTCGCGGTCCGGCGATCGCTCCATCTTTGGTGACATGCCCGATGATGAAGACCGGCACGCTGCTGCGCTTCGCGTACCACATCAATTGGCCTGCCACTTCCTGCACCTGGCTGATGCTGCCCGGCGCGGACGTGATCTGTTCCGTGTACACCGTTTGGATCGAGTCGACAACCATTGCGGCCGGCTGGATCTCCTGCGCCGCTTTGAGAATTTGTTCGAGGGAGGTTTCCGCCAGGATTAAGCAGATTCGGATGCTCGATGCCGAGCCGCTGCCCCCGCATCTTGATCTGCCTCGGAGATTCCTCGCCGGAGACATACAGCACCGGTTCTTCCTTAGAAGACAGGCGCGGAAGCGCCTGGGTAACAAGGTAGTCTCTCCCAATCCCGGGATCGCCGCCAATCAGGATGACCGAACCGGGAATGACTCCGCCACCCAGCACCCGGTCGAATTCGCCGATCTGCGTCAGCCGCCGGTCTTCACCGACCACTTCGATGTCGGCAATCGGCGTGGCCTTTCGCCTGCGCCATCTTCATCGCAGCAGGCCGCCCCTTGCCGGTCGGCGCCTGCCGTTCCTCTTTCATGGTGTTCCAGCCGCCGCAGTCGGGCAGCGACCCAGCCATCGTGGCGACTGATGGCCGCAAGCTTGGCAGGAAAAACTCAGTCTTCGCCCGCATTCAGAGGAAGCCTCAATAAGAAGGAAATCCAAGACCCATATTAATGGAAAGCCGCGACAAGGACAACCGAACTGCCTTTTGTGCTCGCAGAACACACGGCCTCAGGAGGATAGTGAAGGAAGCAGCCAGACCATTCTTTTCGCTCGCAGAGCCCCATTAATAAAGCAGTACTCGCTCGATGCGCGCAGTGAAGGCAACCTGATCAGCCTGCTCAGGAGAAAATAACTGGGAGGGCATTGAAAGGAATCTTTGATCGGAAGACGAGATGTACGATTGCATGACCTGCTCCTGAATGTCGGCTAATCCAGCTCCCGAAAATAACAATCAAAATCTGTCGTCGAGAGAACAACGCTTCTCAACCTCGTGCTCAGCCGTCGCTTTAGCGATCGGTCTGAAGCGCAAGGTTAGGGTGCCAAGCAATGGGACTCTCTCCACTATCTTGTTACACTCGCCTAGTTATCTTATATACGAGACAGGTGGCAAAAATGCCTCTGTTGTCAATCTTTCCACCACGGAGGTTTGCTTCCATACCAAACCTCTCCTGCGCCAACAGCAATTCCCTCCACAGGCCCACAAAGGCGTATAGAATCGCGCGGAGTGGCATCATCAGGTGAAGGCACGTAGTAGAACGCCGCTTCGTCCCTGCTTGGTGACGAAGGCATTCTTGTTGATGCCACCGGCACGGCCGAACGGGGAATCACCGGCAAACCATCAGGTCCTTACCGACTTTCGTGTTTCCATTTGCGTAACCTCCCATACGTGACTCTACCATTAGGTCAGCCATCGCACCTGCGTCGGCATGAGTGACAATTCTTCTTGCTCCGGTTTCTGAGTTTTTCCAAGATTTCTCGCGGTACGGGTTGGCCAGCCGTGAGAATTCGAAAAGGGTCTGTCGGAGTTCTATATGGACGCCGTATCGATGAGAAACAGGATCATGGGCATGTGGCAACTGCGGCCCGCGGGTAGTTCATGAAGTCTTCAAGAGATGACGCAGAGAATTGGCCGCGATTGTGACCAGCCAACAACACCAACAAAGGCATGTCTCCCTCCAATCGCGTGGAACAGCCGCAGTGCCCGGGGTGGACTTCGGGTCCCCAACCTGAAATTCGAGCGTAGCCTGCCTGGACGGACCGATTACGTAACTGAACGAAGTAT
>ERZ1370068.8736-contig-7568_pt1 | contig 21885 bp, 33 predicted proteins | sample MGYA00561227_ERZ1370068 | MGnify/ENA primary metagenome ERZ1370068 (study PRJEB38410, sample SAMEA6850437) | metagenome | study: Metagenomic assessment of the ecological functions of the soil: analysis of the soil microbiota associated with the... | reverse complement strand
GTATGCTTCGTTCAGTTACGTATTGCTTGGCCGACACGGCGCTGAAGACCGCCAACTCCGGCTATCTGACGCGGCGTCTGGTCGACGTGGCGCAGGACTGCATCGTCACCGAGGAGGACTGCGGCACGACGCGCCGGCATCACCGCCCGGGCGCTGATCGAGTCCGGCGAGGTCACGGTGTCGCTCGGGCGCGCGTGCTCGGACGCACCGCGGCCGAGAACGTCAAGAACCCGGCCACCGGCAAGGTCGTCGTCAAGGCCGGCGAGCTGATGGAGGAGGAGCAGGTCGAGGCGTATCGAGGAGGCGCGCGTGCAAGAGAGTCCGCATCCGCTCGGCGCTCACCTGCGAGACCCGCAACGGCATTTGCGCCAAGTGCTACGGGCGCGATCTTGCCCGCGGCACGCCGGTCAATCTCGGCGAGGCTGGTCGGCGTCATCGCCGCGCAGTCGATCGGCGAGCCCGGCACCCAGCTCACCATGCGCACCTTCCATCTGGGCGGCGTGGCGTCGCCAAGGTCGTCGATCAGTCGTCGCTTGAGTCGAATTTCGACGGCACGGTGAAGATCAAGCAGCGCAACGTGGTCAAGGACTCGCAGGGCCGCCTCATGGTCATGGGCCGCAACACCATCCGTGGTCGTGGCCGATCGAGGACGGCACCGAGCGTGCCGTGCACCGGCTGCCCTACGGCACGCATCTGCGCGTCGACGACGGCGCCAAGGTCAAGCGCGGCGATCGTCTCGCCGAGTGGGATCCCTATACCCGCCCGGTGCTCACCGAGATCGAAGGCATGGTCGACTTCGAGGATCTGGTCGAAGGCGTGTCGGTCAGCGAGCGGCACGGACGAGTCGACCGGTATCACCAACGCGCGTGATCATCGATTGGCGCGCCTCTCCGCGTGGCGCGGATCTGCGGCCGGCCATCGTCATCAAGGACAAGAAGGGCAAGATCGGCAAGCTGTCGCGCGGCGGCGAGGCGCGCTACCTCCTGCCGGTCGACGCGATCCTGTCGGTCGAGCCGGGCCACGAGGTGAAGGCCGGCGACGTGCTCGCCCGTATCCCGATGGAGAGCGCCAAGACGCGCGACATCACCGGCGGTCTGCCGCGGGTGGCCGAGCTGTTCGAGGCGCGGCGTCCCGAAGGATCACGCCGATCATCGCCGAGATCTCACGGCACGGTGCAGCTTCGGCCGCGACTACAAGAACAAGCGGCGCGATCACCATCGTGCCGGACGAGGACGGCGAGCGAGCCGGTCGAGTATCTGATCCCGAAGGGCAAGCACATCCGCCGTGCAGGAGGGCGACCGCATCGAGAAGGGCGAGTTCATCGCTCGACGGCAATCCGGCGCCGCACGACATCCTGGCGATCAAGGGCGTCGAGGAGCTGGCCAACTACCTCGTCAACGAGATCCAGGAGGTCTACCGGCTGCAGGGCGTGACGATCAACGACAAGCATATCGAGGTGATCGTCCGGCAGATGCTGCAGAAGATCGAGATCGACGGACGCCGGCGACGACCGACTGTCCTCAGGGCGAGCAGGTCGACCGGATCGACCTCGAGGACGCCAACGCGCGCGGTCGAGGCGAGGGCAAGCAAGCCGGCGCACCGGGCAGCCGGTGCTGCTCGGCATCACCAAGGCGTGCCTGCAGACCCGCTCGTTCATCTCGGCGGCCTCGCTTCCAGGAGACCACCCGCGTGCTCACCGATGCCGCCGTCAACGGCAAGACCGACGCGCTCGAGGGCCTCAAGGAGAACGTCATCGTCGGCCGGCTCATTCCGGCCGGCACCGGCGGCATGCTGACCAGGTTGAGCAAGATCGCGACCCATCGCGACGAGCTCATCCTGGAGGAGCGGCAGCGCACGGCTTCAGAGCGGCTCGACGCAGGACGACGACGAGGCTGCGGAGGAGCGCGACACGGTCTAAAGCCAGGAGATCGAAGTCGGAAGTCAGAGATCGGAAGGTGCGCGGCGCTTCATTCTGATCTTCTGATCGCGATTTCGGCCCCTGATTCTCAGGACCCTTGACGATGAGAGAATCGGCCTGATACAACGCGCGAACTTTCGCGGCAGGGCGGTAGCCCGTTCGTCGCCGTCGGGCGGGGTAGACGCTGCCGGACTAACCGGGTCACATTCGGGCACACGATCTTGGGGGCCTGGCCCTCCAAGGTCCTCTGGTTTAAGGGCTGAAGATCGCGCTCACCCGCGCTTCAGCCTCAGGTGCTGTGGGCCTTCGGCCCTTGGAAGTGGTTGTGGGCCATTGGCCCTTGATGGATTCGAGGCCTCCGGACTGAAGAGAATGGCGAGGCCATGCCGACGATACAACAGCTGATCCGCAAGCCGCGCCGCGCAGCCGGTCAAGCGGAACAAGGTGCCGGCCATGCAGGCCTGCCCGCAGAAGCGCGGCGTGTGCACGCGCGTCTACACGACGACGCCGAAGAAGCCGAACTCGGCTCTGCGCAAGGTCGCGCAAGGTGCGCCTGACCAACGGCTTCGAAGTGATCGAGCTACATCCCGGGCGAGGGCCATAACCTGCAGGAGCACTCGGTGGTCATGATCCGCGGCGGCCGCGTCAAGGACCTGCCGGGCGTGCGCTATCACATCATTCGCGGCGTGCTCGATACCCAAGGCGTCAAGCGACCGCAAGCAGCGCCGCTCGAAATACGGCGCCAAGCGGCCGAAGTAATCCGAGGTCGCTCGGCTAGTAGCCGAGGACCGAGGAAGATCAGAACGAAACTATGTCCCGGCGTCACAGCGCAGATAAGCGCGAGATCATCCCCGATCCGAAATTCGGCGATCGTGGTCGCTCACCAAGTTCATGAACTGCATCATGTACGACGGCAAGAAGTCGGTCGCCGAGCGGATCGTCTATGGCGCGCTCGACCATGATCGAGACGAAGACCAAGCAGGACCCGGTCGAGCGTGTTCCACGCAGGCGCTCGACAATGTCGATGCCGGCGCTCGAGGTGCGCTCGCGCCGCGTCGGCGGCGCCACCTATCAGGTGCCGGTCGAGGTGCGCACCGATCGCCGCCAGGCGCTCGGCCATCCGCTGGCTCATCACCGCCGCGCGCGGCCGCAACGAGAACGACCATGGTCGAGCGGCCTGTCCGGCGAGCTGCTCGACGCCGCCAACAATCGCGGCACCGCCGTCAAGAAGCGCGAAGACACGCACCGCATGGCGGAAGCCAACCGCGCCTTCTCGCATTACCGCTGGTAACGCGATTCAAGGATCTCATGACATGCCCGCGAGCTACCCCATCGAGGACTACCGCAACATCGGCATCATGGCGCATATCGATGCCGGCAAGACCACGACCACCGAGCGCATCCTCTATTACACCGGCAAGAGCCACAAGATCGGCGAAGTGCATGACGGCGCCGCCACCATGGACTGGATGGAGCAGGAGCAGGAGCGCGGCATCACCATCACGTCGGCCGCGACCACCTGCTTCTGGAACGACCAGCGCATCAACATCATCGACACGCCCGGCCACGTCGACTTCACCATCGAGGTCGAGCGCTCGCTGCGCGTGCTCGACGGCGCGGTCGCGCGTGCTCGACGCCGAACCAGGGCGTCGAGCCGCAGACCGAGACGGTCTGGCGCCAGGCCGACAAGTACAGCGTGCCGCGCATCGTGCTTCGTCAACAAGATGGACAAGATCGGCGCCGACTTCTATCGCTGCGTCGCAGATGATCGATCGACCGCCTCGGCGCCAAGCCGATCGTCGATCCAGCTGCCGATCGGCGCGGAGAGCGAGTTCAAGGGCATCATCGACCTCGTCCGCATGAAGGCGCGTGGTCTGGGACGACGAGGCGCTCGGGCGCCAAGTTCGACGACGATCGAGATCCCGGCCGACCTGCATCGACCAGGCCGACGAATATCGCGACGAAGCTGGTCGAAGCGGCGGTCGAGCTCGACGACGACGCGCATGGAGGCCTATCTCGACGGCAAGGAGCCCGACGAGGCGACGCTCAAGCGCGCTGATCCGCAAGGGCGCGATCACCGGCGCGTTCTGTGCCGGTCCTGTGCGGCTCGGCCTTCAAGAACAAGGGCGTGCAGCCGCTGCTCGACGCCGTCGTCGACTATCTGCCGTCGCCGCTCGACGTGCCGCCGATCAAGGGCATCGACTCCAAGACCGGCGAACGAAGTCGACGCGCACGCCGACGACAAGCGAGCCGCTCGTCGATGCTCGCCTTCAAGATCATGGACGACCCGTTCGTCGGCTCGCATCACCTTCTGCCGCATCTATTCCGGCAAGCTCGAGACCGGCACCGGCGCTGCATCAACTCGGTGCAAGGACAAGAAGCGAGCGCATCGGCCGCATGCTGCTGATGCACGCCAACAACCGCGAAGACATCAAGGAAGCCTATGCCGGCGACATCGTCGCGCTGGCCGGCCTCAAGGACATCACGCACCGGCGATACGCTGTGCGATCCGCACAAGCCGGTGATCCTCGAGAAGATGGAATTCCCCGAGCCGGTCATCGAGATCGCGATCGAGCCGAAGACCAAGGCCGACCAGGAGAAGCTCGGCGTCGCGCTCGCATGCGTCTGGCGCAGAGGACCCGTCCTTCCGCGTCTCGACCGACCAGGAGTCCGGCCAGACCATCATCAAGGGCATGGGCGAGCTGCATCTCGACATCAAGGTCGACATCCTGCAAGCGCGACCTACAAGGTCGAGGCCAATGTCGGCGCGCCGCAGGTGGCCTATCGCGAGACGCATCACGCAGCGGCCGACGATCGACTACACCCACAAGAAGCAGACCGGCGGCTCCGGCCAGTTCGCCCAGCGTCAAGATCGTCGTTCGAGCCGAACGCGGCCGGCACAGGCTTCGAGTTCGAGAACAAGGTCGTCGGCGGCACGGTGCCGAAGGAATACATCCCGGGCGTCGAGAAGGGCGTCAGAGTCGGTGCTCGACTCCGGCGTGCTCGCCGGCTTCCCGGTGGTCGACGTCAAGGTGACGCTTGATCGACGGCGCCTATCACGACGTCGACTCGTCGGCGCTGGCCTTCGAGATCGCGGCCCGCGCCGCGCTTCCGCGAAGCGCTGCGCGAAGGCGCGGCCCGATGCTGCTCGAGCCGATCATGAAGGTCGAGGTGGTGACGCCGGAGGACTACATCGGCGCGCGTCATCGGCGACCTCAACTCGCGGCGCGGCCAGATCCAGGGCCAGGACACGCGCGGCAACGCCACGGTCATCACCGCCATGGTGCCGCTCGCCAACATGTTCGGCTACGTCAACAACCTGCGCTCGATGAGCCAGGGCCGCGCGCAGTTCACGATGCAGTTCGACCACTACGCGCAGGTGCCGCAGGCGGTCGCCGAGGAAGTCCAGGCGAAGTACGCCTGAGTCCGAGCCAAGCCCTGAGAAGATTCGATGGACGGACGGAGAGCCGACATGGCCAAGGAGAAATTCGAGCGCAACAAGCCGCATTGCAACATCGGCACGATCGGTCACGTCGATCACGGCAAGACGTCGCTGACGGCGGCGATCACCAAGGTGCTGGCGGAGACGGGCGGCGCGACGTTCACGGCCTACGACCAGATCGACAAGGCGCCGGAAGAGAAGGCGCGCGGCATCACGATCTCGACGGCGCACGTCGAGTACGAGACCGAGCAACGCGCCACTACGCCCATGTCGACTGCCCGGGCCACGCCGACTACGTGAAGAACATGATCACCGGCGCCGCGCAGATGGACGGCGCGATCCTGGTGGTGTCGGCGGCCGACGGCCCGATGCCGCAGACCCGCGAGCACATCCTGCTGGCCCGCCAGGTCGGCGTGCCGGCGCTGGTGGTGTTCATGAACAAGGTCGACATGGTCGACGATCCGGAGCTGCTCGACCTGGTCGAGCTGGAAGTGCGCGAGCTGCTGTCGAAGCTACGAGTTCCCGGGCGACGACGATCCCGATCATCCAGCGGCTCGGCGCTGATGGCGCTGGAGGACAAGGACCCGGAGATCGGCCACGACGCGATCCTCGAAGCTGATGGAGGCGGTCGACAGCTACATCCCGCAGCCGGAGCGTCCGATCGACCAGCCGTTCCTGATGCCGATCGAAGACGTGTTCTCGATCTCGGGCCGCGGCACCGTGGTGACCGGCCGCGTCGAGCGCGGCATCGTCAAGGTCGGCGAGGAAGTCGAGATCGTCGGCATCCGGCCGACGCACGAAGACGATCGGTCACCGGCGTCGAGATGTTCCGCAAGCTGCTCGACCAGGGCCAGGCGGGCGACAACATCGGCGCGCTGCTGCGCGGCATCGAGCGCGAGGGCGTCGAGCGCGGCCAGGTGCTGTGCAAGCCGGGCTCGGTCACGCCGCACACGAAGTTCAAGGCCGAGGCCTACATCCTGACCAAGGAAGAGGGCGGCCGTCACACGCCGTTCTTCACCAACTACCGTCCGCAGTTCTACTTCCGCACCACCGACGTGACCGGCATCGTGCAGCTGCCGGAAGGCACCGAGATGGTGATGCCGGGCGACAACATCGCGATGGAAGTCGAGCTGATCGTGCCGATCGCGATGGAAGAGAAGCTGCGCTTCGCCATCCGCGAAGGCGGCCGCACCGTCGGCGCCGGCGTCGTCGCCAAGATCATCGAATAAGGACAGATACGAGCGCGCTTCAGCGGCCGATCCGAGAGAGAACAATCGGATGCAAGGCCAGAACATCCGCATCCGGCTCAAAGCCTTCGATCACCGCATTCTCGATACGTCGACGCGGGAGATCGTCAACACGGCCAAGCGCACGGGCGCGCAGGTGCGCGGGCCGATCCCGCTGCCGACCGGCATCGAGACGCTTCACCGTCAACCGCTCGCCGCATGTCGACAAGAAGAGCCGCGAGCAGTTCGAGATCCGCACGCATAAGCGTCTGCTCGACATCGTCGATCCGACGCCGCAGACCGTCGACGCGCTGATGAAGCTCGACCTGGCTGCCGGCGTCGACGTCGAGATCAAGCTTGTAAGGAGCGTGCACGATGCGCACCGGCGTCATCGCGCAGAAGGTCGGCATGACCCGCCTCTTCACGGAGGACGGCGCGCATGTGCCCGGTCACGGTGCTGAAGCTCGACGGCTGCCAGGTCGTGGCCATGCGCACCGAGGAGAAGGACGGCTACACCGCGCTGCAGCTCGGTTCGGGCATTCGCCAAGGTCAAGAACGTCACCGCAGGCCGAGCGCGGCCATTTCGCCAAGGCCGAAGTCGAGCCGAAGCGCAAGCTCGCGGAATTCCGCGTCGATGCAGACGACCATGCTCGAGGTCGGCGACCGAGATCACGGCCGACCATTTCGTCGCCGGCCAGATGGTCGACGTGACCGGCATCACCGATCGGCCGCGGCTTCACCGGCGCGCATGAAGCGCTGGAACTTCCGCGGCCTGCGAAGCCATCGCACGGCGTGTCGATCTCGCACCGCTCGCTGGGTCGACCGGCGGCCGCCAGGATCCGGGCAAGACCTTCAAGAACAAGAAGATGCCCGGCCATTACGGCGCCGAGCGCGTCACCACGCAGAACCTCGAAGTGGCCAAGGTCGATGTCGAGCGCGGCCTGATCATGATCCGCGGGCGCGGTGCCCGGCGCCAAGGGCGGCTGGGTGATCGGTGCGCGACGCCGTCAAGCGTCGCTGCCGAAGGACGCTGCCGATGCCCGGCGTTCGGTGAAGCAAGCGCGGCAGCGCGCCGGCCGCGGCTGAAGCCGCGCCGAACGAAGGCGGAGGGCTGAGACGTGAAAACCAAAGTCCTCACATCTCGACAACAAGGCCGCCGGCGACGATCGAGCTCAACGACGCCATCTTCGGTCTCGAGCCGCGCGCCGGATCTGATCCAGCGCGTGCGTGGTGTGGCAGCTCGCCAAGCGCCGCGCCGGCACGCACAAGGTGCAAGACCCGCGGCGAGATCAACCGCACCAGCAAGAAGATGTACAAGCAGAAGGGCACCGGCCAGGCCCGTCACGGCGCGCGTTCGCGCTCCGCTGTTTCGTCGGCGGCGGCAAGGCGATGGGTCCGGTCAGCCGCAGCCATGAGTTCGACCTGCCGCAAGAAGGTGCGGGCGCTGGGCCTGCAAGCACGCGCTGTCGGCCAAGGCCAAGGCCGGCTCGCATCGTCGTGCTCGACGAAGCCAAGGCCGAAGGACGTCAAGACCAAGCGCGCTGGCCAAGCGCGCTTCGGCAAGCTCGGGCTCGGCCTCGGCGCTGATCGTCGACGGCGCCAGTTCGACAAGAACTTCCAGCTCTCGGCGCGCAACCTGGCCGATGTCGACGCTGCTGCCGGTCAGCCGGCATCAACGTCTACGACATCATGCAGCCGCGACACGCTGGTCCTGACCAAGGCCGCGCGTCGAAGCGATCGAGGCGCGCTTCGGCATGAGCATCAACTTACGACGTGATCCTGGCGCCGGTGATCACCGAAAAGGCGACCACGGCTGTCCGAGATCGAACCAGGTCGTGTTCCGCGTCACGCTGGACGCCACCAAGCCCGCAGATCGCCAAGGCGGTCGTCGAGCCTGTTCAAGGTCAAGGTGAAGGCGGTCAACACGCTGATCGCGCAAGGGCAAGCGCAAGGCGTTCCGCGGCAAGCCGGTCAAGCGCAGCGACGTCAAGAAAGCGATCGTGACCCTGGACGAGGGCCAGCAGATCGACGTGACGACGGGTCTCTAGAGCGCATGGCACTGAAACAATACAAGCCCGACGACGCCGGGCCAGCGCCAGCTGGTGCTGGTCGACCGCTCCGGCCTGCTACAAGGGCAGGCCGGTCAAGGCGCTGACCGAGGGCAAGAACGTCGACGGCGGCCGCAACAATACCGGCCGCATCGTCGTGCGCTGGCAGGGCGGCGGCCACAAGCAGCGCTACCGCATCGATCGACTTCAAGCGCCGCAAGCTCGACATGCCGGCGACCGTCGAGCGGCTCGAATACGATCCGAACCGCACCGCCTTCATCGCGCTGATCAAGTACGAGGACGGCGAGCTCGCCTACATCCTGGCGCCGCAGCGCCTGGCCGTCGGCGACAGCGTGATCGTCGGGCGAGCAGGTCGACGTGAAGCCGGGCAACGCCATGCCGCTCGGCGCCATGCCGGTCGGCACCATCGTCCACAATATCGAGATGAAGCCGGGCAAGGGCGGCCAGATCGCGCGCTCGGCCGGCACCTATGCGCAGTATCGTCGGCCGCGACGCAGGCTACGCGCATCCTGCGCCTGAACTCGGGCGAAGCGCGCATGGTGCCGGCCGACTGCATGGCGACGGTCGGCGCGGTGTCGAACCCCGACCACATGAACGAAGTCGATCGGCAAGGCCGGCCGCAACGCTGGAAGGGCAAGCGCCCGTCAGTCCGCGGCGTCGCCATGAACCCGGTCGACCATCCGCATGGCGGCGGCGAAGGCCGCACCACGGGCGGCCGTCATCCGGTCACGCCCGTGGGGCAAGCCGACCAAGGGCAACAAGACGCGCAAGCAACAAGCGCACGACCAAGTTCATCGTGCGTCAGCCGCCACGCGCAAGAAGAAGCAAGGGTAGACGACATGACGCGTTCGGTTTGGAAAGGCCCGTTCGTCGACGGCTATCTGCTGAAGAAGGCCGAGAAGCCGCGCGCGGCTCCGGCCGCAACGAGGTGATCAAGATCTGGTCGCGCCGCTCGACGATCCTGCCGCAATTCGTCGGCCTCACCTTCGGCGTCTACAACGGCCAGAAGCACATTCCGGTGCTCGTCACCGAGGACATGGTCGGCCACAAGTTCGGCGAGTTCTCGCCGACGCGGACCTTCCACGGCCACGCCGCCGACCGACAAGAAGGCGAAGAGGGCGAAGAGCTGAATGGGCAAGCCAGCACGCGAGCGCGTCGCTCACCGACAACGAGGCCAAGGCGGTCGGCCGCATGATCCGCGTCAGCCCGCAGCAAGCTCAACCTGGTCGCGCAGCTGATCCGCGGCAAGACGGTCGACAGCGCGCTCGCCGACCTGACCTTCTCGCCGCAAGCGCATCGCCGGCGACGTGAAGAAGGCGCTGCAGTCGGCCATCGCCAACGCCGAGAACAATCACGACCTCGACGTCGACGATCTGGTCGTCGCCGAGGCCTAGCGTCGGCAAGAACCTGGTGATGAAGCGCTTGCACGCCCGCGCGCGCCGCGGCCGCGTCGCGAGCACGCATCTGAGAAGCCGTTCAGCGCAGACCTGCACCGATCGTCGTGCGTCGAGCAGTCGCAGCAGCCGAGCGAAGGCCGAGGAGAAGCCTGATGGGTCAGAAGGTCAATCCGATCGGGCTTGCGCCTCGGCATCAACCGCACCTGGGACTCGCGCTGGTACGCGGGCAAGAGGCGAGTACGGCAAGCTGCTGCACGAGGACATCAAGATCCGCGAGCTACCTGATCGACAAGCTCAAGCAGGCCGGCGTGTCGCAGCATCGTGATCGAGCGCCCGCACAAGAAGTGCCGCGTCACGATCCATTCGGCGCGTCCGGGCGTGGTGATCGGCAAGAAGGGCGCCGACATCGAGAAGCTGCGCAAGAGCGTCGCCGAGATGCACCGATCGCGAAGTGCACCTGAACATCGTCGAGATCCGCAAGCCCGAGATCGACGCCAAGCTGGTCGCCGAGAACATCGCCCAGCAGCTCGAGCGCCGCGTCGCGTTCCGCCGCGCCATGAAGCGCGCGGTGCAGTCGGCGATGCGGCTCGGCGCGCAAGGCATCCGCATCAACTGCGCCGGCCGCCTCGGCGGCGCCGAAATCGCGCGCATGGAGTGGTATCGCGAAGGCCGCGTGCCGCTGCACACGCTGCGCGCCGACATCGACTACGGCATCGCCGACCGCGCACACGACCTACGGCACCTGCGGCGTCAAGGTCTGGATCTTCAAGGGCGAGATCATGGAGCACGATCCGATGGCGCAGGACAAGCGCGCTGAACGAGGCGGCCGAGCAGGCGGCCGCGCCGCGGCGCGCCGCGACCGGCACCGGCGCACGCGGATAAGGAGTAGACGATCATGCTGCAACCGAAACGCACCAAGTTCCGCAAGGCAGTTCAAGGGCCGCATCCACGGCGCTGCGAAGGCGGCACCACGCTCGACTTTCGGCGCCTATCGGCCTGAAGGCGCTGGAGCCCGAGCGCGTCACCGCGCGCCAGATCGAGGCGGCGCGCCGCGCGCATCACGCGCCAGATGAAGCGCGCCGGCCGCGTGTGGATCCGCATCTTCCCGGACGTGCCGGTGTCGAAGAAGCCGGCCGAAGTGCGCATGGGCTCAGGGCAAGGGCGCGCCGGAATTCTGGGTCGCGCGCGTGAAGCCGGGCCGCATCCTGTTCGAGATCGACGGCGTGACCGCGCGAGATCGCCGAGAGGCGCTGCGCCTCGGCGCCGCCAAGCTGCCGATCGCGACGCAGTTCGTCGCCCGCGCAGTCGTGACGACGGAGCGAAGGCGATGAAGACGAAGATCGGCCGAGCGTCGCCGGATGTCGCGACAGTCGGTCGACCAGCTCGACGACGAGCTCGTCGAAGCTGAAGAAGGAGCAGTTCAACCTGCGCTTCCAGCGCGCGACCGGCCAGCTCGAGAACACCGCGCGCGTGCGCGCAGGTGCGCCGCGACATCGCGCGCATCAAGACCGTCTGCGCGCAGAAGCAGCGCCGCGCAGGCCAAGGCTTAGAGGAAGAACGTATGCCGAAGCGCATGCTGCAAGGCGTCGTGGTCAGCGACAAGAACGACAAGACGGTCGTGGTGCAGCGTCGAGCGCCGCTTCACGCATCCGGTGCTGAAGAAGACCGTGCGCCGGTCGAAGAACTATCACGCGCATGACGAGCAAGGACGAGTTCAAGGTCGGCGACGTCGTGCGCATCCAGCGAATGCCGGCCGATCTCCAAGCTGAAGCGCTGGGAAGTCGTCGGCGCGCGAGCGGCGAGTGACGCGCTGCAGGCATCGGGAGTTGACGCATGATCCAGATGCACACCGAACCTCGACGTCGCCGACAATTCCGGCGCGCGCCGCGTCATGTGCATCAAGGTGCTCGGCGGCTCGCAGCGCAGATACGCCGATCGTCGGCGACATCATCGTCGTGTCGGTCAAGGAAGCGATCCCGCGCGGCCGCGTGAAGAAGGGCGAGGTGCTGAAGGCCGTCGTCGTGCGCACCGCGCAAGGACGTGCGCCGTCCCGACGGCATCGCTCATCCGCTTCGACACGCAACGCCGCGGTGCTGATCAATCCGCAGGGCGAGCCGATCGGCACGCGCATCTTCGGACCGGTGACCGCGCGAGCTGCGCGCCAAGAACCACATGAAGATCATCTCGCTCGCGCCGGAGGTGCTGTAGATGGCCGCCAAGATCAAGAAGGGCGACCAGCGTGATCGTCATCGCCGGGCCGCGACAAGGGCAAGCGCGGCGAGGTCCTGCAGGTGTATCCCGAGGAAGACCGCGCGCTCGTCGCGCGGCGTCAACATGGTCAAGCGCCACCAGCAGCCAGACGGCAGCGCGCGCAGGGCGGCATCGTCTCGAAGGAGTCGCCGATCCATCTGTCGAACGTCGCGCATGTCGATCCGAAGACGGGCAAGCCGACGCGCGTCGGCTTCAAGATGCTGGACGACGGACGCAAGGTGCGCTTCGCCAAGAAGTCCGGGAGGTCATCGATGTCTGAAGCAGGCAAGGCAAGCCAAGAGCGCGAAGGCCGCCAAGGCCGAGCAAGGCGGCCGAAGGCGCGAGGCGAAGCGCCGCGAAGGGCAGCGACGCAGGCACAAGTGAGCCGCGCAGGCGAAGAGCGCGATCCGAGCTACGTGCCGCGCTTCAAGAAGCGCTACAACGACGTGATCGCGTCCCGAGCTGATGAAGCAGTTCGGCTACAAGAACGCGATGCAGGTGCCGCGCATCGACAAGATCGTGCTCAACATCGGCGCCGGCGAAGGCGCCGCCGACACCAAGAAGATCCAGACGCGCGCAGAACGATCTGACCGCGATCGCCGGCCAGAAGGCCGGTGATCACGCGGCGCGAAGAAGGCGATCGCGACCTTCAAGATCCGCGAGGGCCATGCCGATCGGCGTCAAGGTCACGCTGCGCAAGGACCGGATGTACGAGTTCCTCGACCGCCTCGTCACCATCGCGCTGCCGCGCGTGCGCGACTTCCGCGGCGCTGATCGCCGAAGAGCTTCGACGGCCGCGGCAACTACGCGCATGGGCCTCAAGGAGCACATCGTTTTCGTCGAGATCGACTACGACAAGACCGAAACGGTCTGGGGCATGGACATCATCATTCAGCACCACGGCGAAGACCGACGACGAAGCGCAAGGCGCTGCTCGCCGGCTTCCAGTTCCCGTTCGTGAACTGACGTGACGAGGAGCGAGGACGACAATGGCGAAGACAGAGCCAGATCAACCGCAACAAGCAAGCGCGAGAAGATGGTGGCGCAGTATGCCGCCAAGCGCGCCGCGCTGAAGGCGAAGGCCGACGACATGACAGCTCGCGCCGGAGGAGCGCTTCGCCGCGCGCCTCAAGCTCGCCAAGCTGCCGCGCAATTCGTCGCGCGACGCGCATCCACAATCGCTGCGAGCTGTCGGGCCGTCCGCAGCGGCTACTACCGCAAGCTCAAGATGTCGCGCATCGCGCTGCGCGATCTGGCGAATTTCGGGCCAGATCCCGGGCATGACCAAGGCGAGCTGGTAAGGAGAGACAGAATCGATGGCGATCAACGATCCGATTGGCGATCTGCTGGCGCGCATCCGCAACGGCCAGATGCGCGGCAAGGCGAAGATCGCGACGCCCGGCTTCGAAGCTGCGCGCGCGCGTGCTCGACGTGCTGCAGGCCGAAGGCTATCATCCGCGGCTATGCCGAGGTCGAGCTCAAGGACGGCCGCAGCGAGTTCGAGATCGAGCTCAAATATCACGACGGCGAGCCGGTGATCCGCGAGCTCGAGCGCGTCTCGACGCCGGGCCGCCGCGTCTACGTCGCGGTGCAAGGATCTGAAGCCGCATCGCCAGCGGCCTCGGCATCTCGATCTTGTCGACGCCGCAGGGCGTCATGTCGGATGCCGACGCCCGCGACCAGAACGTCGGCGGCGAAGTTCTCTGCCGGGTGTTCTAGAGGAGGATCGGAGAACTGCATGTCGCGCATCGGCAAGAAAGCCGGTTCCGCTGCCCGAAGGGCGTCACCGCCGCAGTCGACGGCACAGACGGTCAAGGTCAAGGGCCCGAAGGGCGAGCTCACGCTCGACGCTGGTCGACGAAGTCGACGCTGACGGTCGAGAGGACGGCGATCGCGCGTCGACGCCGCGCGAGGAGATGCGAGCGCGCGCGCGCAATGTGGGGCATGTCGCGCACGCTGGTGAACAATCTCGTGCACGGCGTGACCCAGGGCTTCGCGCAGAAGCTCGAGATCACCGGCGTCGGCTATCGCGCGGCGGTGCAGGGCAAGAACCTGCAGCTGCAGCTCGGCTACAGCCACGACGTCGTCTATCCGATCCCGGCAGGCATCACGATCGTCTGCCGAGAAGCCGACCGATGATCGTCGATCACCGGCATCGACAAGCAGCTGGTCGGGCAGGTCGCGGCCGAGATCCGCAGCTACCGTCCGCCGGAGCCCTACAAGGGCAAGGGCGTGCGATATGCGAGCGAGTACGATCCGCCGCAAGGAAGGCAAGAAGAAGTAGCCATGGCACCAAGCACAAACTGTTCGACCGGCGCGCCAGCGCGCGCGCTACCGCATCACAAGCGAGCGCGGCGGCGCGTCCGCGCCTGTCGGTGTTCCGCTCGGCGCAAGCACATCTATGCCCAGGTGATCGACGACGCGACAGGGCGTGACGCATCGCCGCCGCCTCGACCAGCTGAGAAGGCGAAGGCAAGGCCGGCAAGACGGCTACAACGTCGACGCCGCGCAGCGGCGGTCGGCAAGCTCGATCGCCGAGCGCGCGATCGAAAAGGGCGTCAAGCAGCGTCGTGTTCGACCGCGGCGGCTATCATCTATCATGGGCGCGTCAAGGCGCTCGCCGACGCCGCCCGCGAAGCGGCGGTCTGAATTCTGAGGAACGATGACGATGGCGCGTGAACGAACGGCACGAGGACGGGATCGCCGCGAGCGATCGCGACGGATCGCGACAGCGAGTTCGTCGACAAGCTCGTCCACATCAACCGCGTCGCCAAGGTGGTGAAGGGCGGCCGGCGCTTCGGCTTCGCCGCGCTCGTGGTCGTCGGCGACCAGCAGCGGCCGCGTCGGCTTCGGCCACGGCAAGGCGCGCGAAGTGCCGGAAGCCATCCGCAAGGCGACCGAAGCCGCCAAGCGCAGCGCTGATCCGCGTTCCGCTGCAGGATGGCCGCACCCTGCATCACGACGTCGACGGCCGTCACGGCGCGGGCAAGGTCATGCGTGCGCCCGGCGCCGGCCGGTACCGGCATCATCGCCGGCGGTCCGATGCGCGCGGTGTTCGAGAGCGCTCGGCGTCGGCGACGTCGTGGCGAAGTCGCTCGGCACGTCGAATCCCTACAACATGGTGCGCGCGACGTTCGACGCGCTGAAGAACAGCAGAGCCCGCGCATGGTCGCGCGCGCGCCGCGGCGCAAGCGTGTCGCGAGATCCTGGCCGCGCCGCGAAGGCCAGACCGCGGACAGCGGCGCCGAATGCGAGCTGAGGGAGAAGGTCATGGCCGAGAAGAAGCAAAGCAGGCAAGACGGTGACGGTGCGCCAGATCCGCAGCGCCGACCGCAAGCCGGACGATCCAGGCGGCGACGCTGCGCGGCCTCGGCCTCGGCAAGATCCGCCGCGCAGCGCACGCTGGAAGATACGCCTCCGGTGCGCGGCATGATCCGACGCGGTCGCAGCACCTCGTCGAGGTCGTCGAAGAAGGCAAAGCAAGTCATGAAGCTCAACCAGATCTGCCGACAATCCGGGCGCGCGCAAGCGCAACGACAAGCGTCGGCCGCGGCTCCGGCTCGGGCCTGGGCAAGACCGTCGGGCCGCGGCGTCAAGGGCGCCAAGGCGCGTACCGGCGACGCAGATGCATGGCTTCGAAGGCGGCCAGATGCCGCTGCACATGCGCATGCCCGAAGCGCGGCTTCAGCAACATTTTCGCGCACCGACTTCGCCGAAGTCAACCTCGGACCGCATCCAGAAGGCGATCGACGACAGGCAGCTCGAAGGCCGGCGAGACGATCACCGATGACGATGCTGCGCAAGGCGGGCCTGGCGTCAGAGCGCGCGCGACGGCGTGCGCCTGCTCGGGCAAGGGCGAGCTCAAGGCCAAGATCGAGATTCGAAGTGGCGGGCGCCTCAGGCTCCGCCATCGAAGCGGTCGAGAAGGCCGGCGGCTCGCGTCACCACGACCTTCAAGAAGACGGTCTACATGAACAAGAAGGGCGAACCCGGCAAGCGCGTCAGACGTCGACCAGCGGCCGCGGAAAAGCGCGCCAAGCAGCCGCACGGCTGGTACAATCGCGGCCAGCCCCATCTCCGCTAGGCGAGGCTTCGCCTAGGCCGTACCAGAACGATGCGCCTGGCGTCGGCAGTCGGGAGTAGCTGATGGCCTCAGCAGCCGAACAATTGGCCGCCAATTTCAACTTTCGGCGCCTTCTCCAAGGCCGACGGAGCTGCAAGCAACCGCATCTTGTTCACGCTGCGGCGCGCTGATCGTCGGCGCGGCTCGGCACCTACATCCCGATGCCCGGCATCGATCCGGCCGCGCTCGCCCGCCAGATCCAGCAGCAGCAGCGGCGGCCTGCTCGACGTGTTCAACATGTTGGCCGGCGGCGCCGTCAGGCGCATGGCGATCTTCGCGCTCGGCATCATGCCGTACATCTCGGCCTCGATCATCATCCAGCTGATGACGACGGTGTCGCCCGACCTCGAAGCAGCTGAAGAAGGAAGGCGAGGCGGGCCGCAAGGAGATCAACCAATACACCCGCTACTGGCACGGTGGTCGCTGGCCGCGGTGCAGGCCTACGGCATCGCCGTCGGCCTCGAGCAGTGCGCGGCAGCAGTCGTGCATCGCATCCGGGCTTGTTCTTCCGCATCGTCGACGGTGATCACGCTGACCGGCGGCACCGATGTTCCTGATGTGGCTCGGCGAGCAGATCACCGCGCGCGGCGTCGGCAACGGCATCTCGCTGATCATCTTCGCCGGCATCGTCGCCCGCTTCCCGCAGCATCATCGGCCAGACCTTCGAGCAGGCGCGCACCGGCGCGCATCGACCCGGTCGTCGCTGATCGTCGTCTTCGCTGGTCGTCGCGGTCGCTGATCGGCTTCATCGTCTTCATGGAGCGGGCGCAGCGCCGGCTGCTGGTGCAGTATCCCAAGCGACAGGTCGGCAACCGCAGTGTTCGGCGGCGAGTCCTCGCATCTGCCGCTGAAGCTCAACGTCGCCGGCGTGATCCCGCCGATCTTCGCCTCGTCGCTGCTGCTGCTGCCGACCACGGTCGCCAGCTTCAACGCCGCAGCAACGTGCCGGCATGGCTGCAGACCATCGTCGCGCTATCTCGGCCACGGCCAGCCGCTCTATCATGCTCGCTCTATGCGGCGCTGATCGTCTTCTTCTGCTTCTTCTACACCGCGATCGTCTTCAATCCGGAGGAGACGGCCGACAATCTGAAGAAGTATGGCGGCTTCATTCCCGGCATCCGGCCCGGCAAGACGCACGGCCGAATACATCGACTACGTGCTGACCCGCATCACCGTGATCGGCGCGCTCTATCTCGCCGTCGTCTGCCTGCTGCCGGAATTCTGATCGTACGCGCTACAACGTGCCGCTTCTACTTCGGCGGCACCTCGATGCTGATCGTGGTCAGCGTGACCATGGACACGGTGGCGCAGATCCAGAGCCATCTGATCGCGCAGCAATATGAGGGCCTGATCAAGAAGTGCGCAAGCTGCGAGGAGCGCGGCGATGAATCTGATCCTGCTTCGGCCCGCCGGGCGCGGGCAAAGGCACGCAAGCCAAGATGCTCACGGAGAACGCGGGCTCGTCGCAGCTCTCCACCGGCGACATGCTGCGCGCGCGCCGATCGCCGGCCGGCACCGAGCTCGGGCAAAGGTCCAAGGCGATCATGGACCAGCGGCGACCTGGTTCCGGACGACGTCGTGATCGGCATCATCGCCGAGCGGCTGCGACCAGCCGGACTGCACGCAATGGCGTCGATCTTCGACGGCTTTCCGCGCACCGTCGCCCAGGCCGAGGCGCTGGACGACATGCTGGCCGAGCGCGGCAGCAAGATCGACCGCGTCATCGAGCTCAAGGTCGACGATGACGTGCCTGGTCGAGCCGGATGGAGAGCCTGGTCGCAGGCGAGACCGCGGCGCCGCTGCGGGCCGACGACAACCCCGAAACCGTTGCGCAACCGGCTTGGCGTCTATCACAAGAACACCGCCCCGCTGCTCGATTACTACCGGGCGCAGGGCAAGCTGAGCGACGGTCGGACGGCATGGCGCCGATCGACGGACGTGACCGCGTCGCAGCTGCGACGGCAGGTTCTGAACGGCAGCCTCAAGGCAGCGTCTGCGACGATAAGTCCGACTGGGTTGACGGGAGTCGAGGGCATTCCTATAATCCGCGCCGTTGCGACAGTATGTCCTGGTCATTTCCGGTAATTCGCAGCGCCTGCGCGAGCCGGAGCGCGTCTGCGGTTTCTGGCGCTGAACCTGATTAGCGCGTCCAACGGCTTAACAGCACATAGGAGACACCCGTGGCACGCATTGCCGGCGTCAATATTCCGACCAACAAGCGCGTCGAAATCGCGCCTGCGCTATATCCATGGCATCGGGCCGCCAACGCCAAGGATCATCTGCGCAAGGTCGGCATCGCGTCCGAACCGCCGCGTCAGCGATCTGACCGAGACCGAAGTCATTCAGATCCGCGAAGCGATCGACCGCGACTACGTCGTCGAAGGCGATCTGCGCCGCGAAGTGGCGATGAACATCAAGCGGCTGATGGATCTCGGCTGCTATCGCGGCCTGCGTCATCGCAAGGGCCTGCCGGTCCGCGGCCAGCGCACGCACACCAACGCCCGCACCCGCAAAGGTCCCGCCAAGCGCGATCGCCGGCAAGAAGAAAGTCGACCGAAGTAAGCATGAGCGCAAGGCCATGGCGAAAGCGCCGCGCGCCCGCAAGAAGGAAAGAAGAACGTCGTCGTCGGGCGTCGCGCATGTCGAACGCGACCTTCAACAACACGATCATCACCATCACCGACGCGCAGGGCAATGCGATCGTCCTGGTCGTCGGCCGGCATCGATGGGCTTCAAGGGCTCGCGCAAGTCGACGCCCTATGCCGCGCAGGTGGCCGCCGAAGACGCCGGCCAGCAAGGCGGTCGAGCACGGCATGCGCACGCTCGAAGTCGAGGTCAGCGGCCCGGGCTCGGGCCGCGAGTCGGCGCTGCGCGCGCTGCAGGCGGTCGGCTTGACCGTCACCTCGATCCGCGACGTGACGCCGATCCCGCACAATGGCTGCCGGCCGCCCAAGCGCCGCCGCGTCTAGAGCGTCGAGCATACCGCGACAGTACGCGCTATGCCGTCGAACGAATGGGCAGGTCCGACGCTGTCCGGGAAACGATGAGGAAAGACAGTGTTCCAGAAAAACTGGCAAGAACTGATCAAGCCGCAACAAGCTCAAGGTCGAGCTCGGCCGCGACGCAGGCGCGCACGCCACCATCGTCGCCGAGCCGCTCGAGCGCGGCTTCGGCCTGACGCTCGGCAACGCGCTGCGCCGCGTGCTGCTGTCGTCGCTGCAGGGCGCCGCGGTGACCGCGATCCAGATCGAGGGCGTGCTGCACGAATTCTCCTCGATCCCGGGCGTGCGCGAGGACGTCACCGACATCGTGCTCAACATCAAGCAGATCGCGCTTGCGCATGCATGCGCGAAGGTCCGAAGCGCATGACGCTGCGCGCCGAGGGCCCGGGCGAAGTCACGGCCGGCGCAGATCCAGACCAGTCGCCGACATCGAGATCCTCAATCCCGATCTCGTGCTCTGCACGCTCGACGAGGGCGCCGAGCTCCGCATGGAGCTCACCGTCGCGACCGGCAAGGGCTATGTCCCGGCCGACCGCAACCGGCCCGAGGACGCGCCGATCGGCCTGATCCCGGTCGACTGCGCTGTTCAGCCCGGTGCAAGCAAGGTCTCCTACAAGGTCGAGAACACCCGCGAGGGCCAGATCCTCGACTACGACAAGCTGACCATGACGGTCGAGACCAACGGCGCGGTCACGCCGGAGGACGCGGTGGCCTATGCCGCGCGCATCCTGCAGGACCAGCTGCAGGTCTTCATCAACTTCGAGGAGCCGCAAGCGAGCGCGTCGCCGACGAGGCCAAGCCCGAGCTCGCCGTTCAACCCGGCGCTGCTCAAGAAGGTCGACGAGCTCGAGCTGTCGGTGCGCTCGGCCAACTGCCTGAAGAACGACAACATCGTCTACATCGGCGACCTCATCCAGAAGACCGAAGCGGAGATGCTGCGCACGCCGAACTTCGGCCGCAAGTCGCTGAACGAGATCAAGGAAGTGCTGGCCGCAGATGGGCCTGCATCTCGGCATGGAAGTGCCGGGCTGGCCGCCGGAGAACATCGAAGAACTGGCCAAGCGTTCGAAGACCAGATGCTAAGACCGCTCCGCGCTGCATCTCCGGCCCGCCTCGGCGCGCCAGGATGACCGCTAACAGCGGTGGAGAACGCGTCGCATGTTTCCAGGCTGTCGTCATGGCTGACCGGGTTGGGCCGGAGCGAATCGAGCACGCCGCGGCAATGTCTAGCGGGCCAAGAGCCCAGGAGACTGCAATGCGCCACGGATATCGCGCGCCGTAAGCTCGGCCCGCGACGTCCGCCCACCGCACCGCCATGTTTCGCCAACATGGCGGCGGCGCTGATCGAGCACGAGCAGATCGTGACCACCCTGCCCAAGGCGAAGGAGCTGCGGCCGGTAGTCGAGAAGCTCGTGACGCTGGCGCAAGCGCGGCAACCTGCATGCGCGCCGCCATGCGCATGGCGCGCGATCCGCGACGACGGACATGCGGTCAAGAAGCTCTTCGAGGTGATTGGGTCCGCGCTACGCAAGCGTCCGGGGCGGCTATACCCGCGTGCTGTAGGCCGGGCTTCCGCACGCGGCGACAATGCCGCCATGGCCGTGATCGAGTTCATCGTCGATCGCGCGACGAGGACGCCGCGGCCAGGATCCTGGTCCGGTGACTGGTGCGGACGAAGAGGCCGAGGCGTAAGTTTCACCCTCCCAAGGCGTTGAACGGGCGGCTTCGGCCGCCCTTTTTGTCTGGCTATTACCTGTCACCCCAATGGTCGCTTTTTGTATTTCCCATTTTCGCCATCGTTTGACGTAAATTTGCAGTCGTCGAGCGCGCCGCGGGCGCTCATATGGATTTCGCACGCCAGGTTAGAGGCCCTGATGAATCGCCGTCCGAGACTTCTCGTTGCCCTTGGAGCCGCAGTTCTGGTTCTGGCGCCATTGCCGCCGGTTCGCTGCTGGCGGGCGCCGCGCCCCAGGACGCGAAGCCGCAAGCGGCCAAGCCGCAGCTTCCGAAGCCCGCGCCGGAACTCCGCAAAACGGGTACTGCCGACCGCGCAGGCGGTGCTGCAGTCGATGGCACAGGTGCAGCTTTACCTTCGCGCCGGTGGTGCGTCGCGTCGCGCCGGCAGTGGTGAACGTCTACGCCCGGCCGTCGCAGACGGCGGCGAATCCATTCTTCAACGATCCAATGTTCCAGCGCTTCTTCTCGGCATGTCGCCGCAGATGCGTCACGCATCCAGCAGTCGCTCGGTTCGGCGTCATCGTGGCGTTCCGACGGGCTGATCCTCACCAACAACCACGAGCCATTGCCGGCGGCCAGGAGATCGTGGTCGCGCTCTCCGACCGGCGCGAGTTCATGCACGGGTGGTGGTACGATCCGCGTGGCTCGATCTCGCCTTTGTTGCGCGTCGATACCTGCTATGAAAAGCTCCAGCAATACGTAACCGGGAACGAAGCATACC